>ERZ838483.83-NODE-83-length-116409-cov-3.646759_pt1 | contig 116409 bp, 79 predicted proteins | sample MGYA00519939_ERZ838483 | MGnify/ENA primary metagenome ERZ838483 (study PRJEB31850, sample SAMEA3708836) | human gut metagenome | biome: human gut; feature: human-associated habitat; material: faeces | place: China | collected 2014 ...
TCAGCTTGCTCAAGCAAATCATGTAAAAGATGCTTTTGCCGAGGAAGCTCTATCAAGAGGTACGGAGGAAGATTCATTGAAAGGTGCGGAGAACATTTCTACAGGCGAAGCTTCAGACGAAGTCGCTTTGGGGTTATCTGAGCCATCGGTGGAACAATCGTTGTTTGGCTTGCGAGAAATTCTCGATGCACTTAATTCTTTAGGCGATCCACCAAAAACAGAGTTATATCTCTCACTTTATGAAGGCTATACCGCTAAAGAGATTGCAGTGATGACCGGTGAACCTGAAGGCACGGTTTATTCCTGGATTTCGCGTGGCAAGAAACTATTACGGGAGGCACTGCGATGAGCGAATCCGATAGACAATTGCGCGATGCTTTGAGCGGTGCTTTCGACAAGGTTCATGCGCCGGAACAATTGAAGATGCGCACCATTGAGATGATAGAAGCTCAGCGCATGAGGCAAACTGATGGTGTTGTTGATCAGGCTGATGCGGCAGATGGGCAAGTTGACGTCGCTGATGACGCGAGCATTCCGACTAAGAAAAAGATCCGCGTGATAACTTCTCTTCGGGCAAAAATCGCCCTAGCGGCATGTGCAGTATTGATAGCTCTCGGGATTGGTGGCGGTGCTTATGTTTACCAGACTCCCGTAGCGTATGTGGGGATCGATATTAATCCCTCGATAGAACTGGGCGTGAATTACTTTGATCGCGTGGTGAGCGCAGAGGGAGTTAATGCTGACGGACAAGATATTCTTTCTGAAACAAATGTTGTAGGAATGACATACGAAGAGGCGCTAGCGTCGCTCAATGATTCGCTGACGAATAAAGGTTATTTAACTGCGGATGCCGCAGTTGCAGTTACGGTTATGTGTGACGACGATAGCAGATGTTCAAACCTTGAGGAAACAAGCCAACGTTGCTTTTCATCAGCAGTGCAAGGTGTGCACTGCTCTCGTGCTACTTCCGCAGAACATCACGAGGCGCACGAAGCGGGTCTTGGTATGGGGAAGTATTTAGCCTGGCGTTCTCTTGTGGATGCGGGAGTGGATATCTCAGCAGATGATGTAGCTCATATGACCATGTCGGAATTGCGTGCCCTTACGGCTCAAGAAGGAGTAGAGATAGATCAAGGCGCGGCAAGTCAGGGTGCGTCGAATCAAAGCGCAACGAATGGAAGCGCGGCGGGTCAAGGCACAACAGACGAAAGCACAGCGGCTCAAGGTGAGACAAATCAGAGTGCCGCTAATCATGATGGCTCTAACTATCGTGGCGAACATCAACAAAATCGCCAGGGAAGTAGACATCACGATGAGTCCTGCTCTTAATGAGTCCTCCATACTTGGTGTACCGTTTGTCCGCTGATCGGTGAGTTTCACCTAGACAGGGAATATATCTTTTTTCCCTACGATAAGATCAATCTTTGGCGGGGATCGTATATCAGCGTTTTTTTTGAATTGATCCCCTTGATTGAATTGAAGTACTTCGTTTTATTTGGAAGGTTGCGATGGCTGAGTACAACAAGCTCACTCCAGAACTTATCGAGGAACTTAAAGGAATAGTAGGCGAGGCAAACTGCTATGTCGGCGACGATATCAGTGCTGACTATTCGCATGACGAAATGCCTATTTATGGCGAGCAAATGCCCGAAGCGGTGTGCTTGCCTGCAAGCACGGCTGAAGTTGCTGCAATTATGATGCTGTGCAATGACAACAAGATCCCTGTTACGGTACGAGGCGCTGGCACCGGCTTGGTTGGTGGCGCAACACCTCTGTTTGGTGGCGTGGTATTGTGCACCATGCGCATGGATAGAATTCTGTACTACGACATGAACAACCTGCTTGTTCACGTACAGCCTGGTGTTCGTCTGTGTGATTTAGCTGCCGATGCTCTCGAACATGATTTGATGTATCCCCCTGATCCTGGCGAGAAGACGGGTTCTTTGGGTGGCAACGTGAGCACCAATGCCGGTGGTATGCGTGCAGTAAAGTATGGCACCACGCGTGATTACGTACTGGCAATGACGGTTGTTTTGCCAAATGGCCAGATTTTGGAACTTGGTCGTTCGGTTACTAAAACGAGCTCCGGATACAGCTTACTCCATCTGATGATTGGTTCCGAGGGTACGCTGGGTGTAATTACCGAACTTACTTTGAAGCTCATTCCTAATCCCAAGGAAGATATCAGCTTCATCTTGCCCTTCGCTGATATCGATGCAGCAATTTCTGCAGTGCCAAAGATTAAACTTGCTGGTCTTAGCCCTCAGTCAATTGAGTTCATGGAACGCGACATCGTGGATTCCTCAGCAAACTACACCGGCAATAAGATCATTCCTACCGTGATCGACGGCAAGGAGGCGGGCGCCTATATTCTGGTTACGCTTGATGGCAACGATCAGGATGAAATTTTCCAGCGCGCAGAAACCTTGGCCGAGATTGGTGACGAAATTGGAGCATACGACACCTTGGTATTGAGCCATCCTGCTGACAAGCGTGCGGTTTGGGAGGCACGCAGTGCATTTTTGACCGTTATCGAAGCGGAAACCGATCTTATTGACGAAATGGACGTGGTTGTTCCGGTTGATAAGATTCCAACATTCTTGGAATATGCTCACGAAATTGGCGATAAGTACGAAGTTCGCATTCGCTCATTTGGCCATGCAGGCGATGGCAATTTGCATATTTACTGCTGTGCTAATGACATGGATGAAGCAGTTTTCTTGGAGCGCAGCGCAAAGGTTATGAAGGCAGCGTACGAGAAATGTACTGAACTTCGTGGTCAGGTTTCTGGTGAGCACGGCATTGGTCATGCAAAGAAAGAATACCTGCGTGAATCCGTTGGCGATACGGCGATTGGCTTGATGGCAGGCATTAAGCAAGTGTTTGACCCGAACATGATCTTGAATCCTGGAAAGATTTGCAACTAGTATTCATCATGGTTAATCGTCAGGATCAACCATCGGGTTTAAGCATCAGGTTTAAGCATCAGGATTGATCATTAGGGTTAGCCATCAGGATTGCTAACTAGTGCAAACTTACATATCTGCATTGAGTTAAAGCTGCATTGAATTGACTTACAATAAACCGCCCTGCATACAAGCAGGGCGGTTTTGTCTCATGGCTGCTATTTTCTTGACCGACTGAAGATTCTTGATCCGATGGGGATTTTTTGACCCGACTGAAGGTTTTTATTTCAGCTCAGAATGTAGTTAGGGTTATGGGTTAACGGTGTTTAACTCTGTAGTTGCAGGTTCAAGATATAGTTGTGAGTAAGTCTCTTCCTGCGCATAAGTCATTTCCTGCGAGCAGGCCTGATTACAACAATAACCGCTAGTCGAAAAAATATGTTCCCTTATAAGAAGCATATGTAGCAAGATCGTGGCTTTTGTTGTGGCTGGTAACGGGTGCGATAAACTAAGGTAGACTAGATAATCACGCGTGTGTTGCAGTAAGCGTTGCGTGTGCAGCGCAGTAAGCATCGCGCGTGCGGTGCAGTAAGTATTACGCGCGCAGTGCAGTATGTGAAAGTTAGAACTAAAGCACCTAAGGCGTTAATTGAAGGGAGGCGCGATGATAACCACGACATGTGATGAAAATTCTACGCGTCCTCTCGTAATTGTTGTGCATGCTTCTGTTGGCTCTGGTCATCGGAGCGCCGCCCAAGCTGTTTCTCAGGCTCTCGAAGATCTTTGTGGAAAACATCCTAATCTTCCTGCCGATACTGAAATTGCGGTATTGGATATTTTGGACTACGGGTATGTGAAGTTCGATGGCGACAAAACTGCCAATGTAACGGTGGTCTTTAATTCGCTCTATGACTTCACCTGGCATCATGTATTTACGGGCCGCCTTCTCTGGGCAGGCGGATGGGGCTGGTCGCCGTGTATGTTCAAGCCTTTCACCAAACTGGTAGAAAAGCGCAGGCCAATTGCGGTCATTGCAACCCATATCGTAGCTGCGAATGCTGCCGTAGCGGCGCGCATGATAACTCGTCAAGCGTTCCCCATGGTGTGTGTGCCGACCGACTACGGCGCGGAAGGTTTATGGCCTCATCTCGATTGCGATCTCTTTTGTTGCGCAGATGACGAAATGGTAAAAGAGCTCAAGCCAAGAAAAGTGCCTGATAGTCATATAAAAGTGACGGGCATTCCGGTTCGTAAGGGCTTTTCAGAACCATGCGATAGAGATGCTGTCTTAGATAAATTCGGTTTACCCCATGACAAAATTAACGTCATTGTCATGGCGGGTGCTCGTTTGTCTCAACCGTATATTCCTTTTCGAGAAATCGTAAATAGAATCCTGCCTTGCCTGTCTGATTTTTCCAAAATGCACTTTGCGATTCTTGCAGGAGCGGATAAGGAATACGCCGATAAGTTGCGAGAATTTTTCACTGAACGAAACATCACTAACGCTACGGTGTTTAACTATGTGGAAGATATCCCAGGGCTTATGGAGGCAAGCGATATGATCATTGCTAAGTCGGGAGGCTTAGCAACTACAGAATGCTTATGTGCTCGCCTGCCACTAATTTTGGTGGGTAAATCCTATGGGCAAGAGCGCGCTAATACGCTTACCGTAACCGCGGCTGGTGCTGCGGTAAAGGCGGAAACTTCCGAAGAGCTCCTCACCGAACTTGATCAAATTCACTCGAATCCCGAGCGGCTTGAAACTATGCTTTCTGGTGGCGAATCTTTGCGACGTCCCCATGCAGCACGCGATATTGCTACGACCACGCTTGATATGGTGGGAAAGATACAGCTGCCAAAGCGCCATTTCGCGAAAGTGTATTGGGGCAAGAAGCCTTATCGCGTTCGTTGACGTTTCTTTAAAGGCGCATGCTAAGTCGTCATATCAAATTATTAAGTTATAGGGGGAAAATTAAAGGAAAATAATTAAATACCCCAATAACTGCCAAATTTACTATTCTCACTTGTTATTCATGAAGGCTTTTCTGCACTCCACAACTAAATCAATCATGGCCTGAGCTTGCAAAATTCTTCTCTGTTATTCATAGACGCTTTTCTGCAATCCGCAAATACTGGTATTGGTGCGCAAATCATGCCATAAAGTGAGCGAGGAATTGCTTGTATCAAATACTTGCACTAACGCTGCAGTCTTCTTATATGGGGCAGATTTTCCAAATTGAGAAGAAGCTTTTGCGGATTGCTGTGCCGCCGATGGTGTTGCAGCGGACGTCATTGCCGCCGGCGGCGTTGCGACCGATGCCATTTCCGCCGATGGTGTTACAGCCGATGACAGTACTTCTGCTGTGATATCGATAAAACGTTCAACAAAATGAGGGTTGTAGTACACGTGCGAACGATCTTCTAGCAAGGCTCCGTAGTAGATATCTGCCTCTACTAGGTCTTGGAACAAATGGCTGCCATAGGAAAGCTCGGGCGAATAACCAGCTTCAGAAGAAGCAACTTCGCATATGCCCATAAGATTGCTTACGTCAGCAAAGGCGACAGGCACGCCAAGTTCAGGGGAGGAAGTCCCAATGCGTCCCGGTACCAGCAGCAAACAATTTTTGCCCGTATTGCGAAAATGCTCGTTAACCATTCCAATGAGACGTGCTGCCGTAGGCTTTTCGATGTGGGGACACTGATAATAACGAAGGGGATCAACTACTACTACGACATCGATGGGGGTAACACGCGATTTTCCCATCGCGCACCGCTTAATGCTGAAATACGTATCTTCTTGGGGTAGTTTTGGTAAATCAATACGCTTTCCAGATTGCAACAGGTGAAGCGGTCGGCATTGTAGAAGATTAACAACAAACTTGTTGTCCTTGCCAACATTTACAGTGTATTCGATATCGACGGGATGTTCGTAACAGCGCTCTAAGGTCGAAAGCATATTCGCCATTAGCGTCGTAAATTCACGGTTTTCAGCCAGCCCCTGGCATGAAGCGAATAAAACGGGACGAAACTGACCCCGTTCGCGCAGTCTTCCCTCCGCTTCGCGATCGTGTTCGAACACGGCTTGTTGGGCAAAGCGAGGAAACAAATCAGCCAAATCGAGCACGTTGCATTCGGTTATGGTGCGTTTTTCCAGATCGAGAACATCGGCATTATGCTGAGAATAACGATGTTTATCTGCCCAAGTTTGATTTGTTTGTGCCAAAGGCTTATCAAGGCTAATAATGCGTGGGTAGTCTGACTGAGTTCGATCGACGGCTTTTGTACCGAGCCCCGCGACAAGACGAAGCATCCCTGCGCTCGGGTCAAGCGAATCAGACCAGCGATAGGTACTATGGGAATAGCCAACGCCTGCAGCTGTTGGCATAAACAAACGATGTCTGTAATGCGATCCGCTTACGCGCATGACAAGAAGCGCCATCTGCTCTTCTTTGCGGTCAAGTCCATTACGACGACGGTATTCGAGAGCAGAAGGATTCATGGTGGACGCGTAGACACGGCGTACTGCCGATTCGAATGCGTCAAGTCGCTCTTCGAGCGATCCCATGTTGGCGCAAAAAACCGAATCGTATTTTCCGGCAAAAGCGTTACCGAAGCCGTCCTCTAAGAAGCTACTGGAGCGCACAATGATGGGAGCCTGTCCGTAATAATCCAAAATGCGCATAAAGCGTTCGCGAATGTCCTCAGGAAAGGACCCATTGAGCAAACCCTCTTTCAGAGCAGGGGCTTCATCGATGAATCCCTCTTCACTTCGTTGTTTTATGCGAATAGTCCACAGATCGTTGGCAACCAAATAGGAATAAAACACATCCGAACCAAGATAGAACGAATCGTGCGGTTCGAGGTGCTTATACACCTCTGGCTGTTGCAGTTGAATCATTTTGCGCGCGAGAAGCATGCCGCAAGCTTTGCCGCCAATGATTCCGGTTCCTACCATATGATTACGGACTTCGAAATAATCGGTTGGTTCAAAATAACGCTTAACCATTTCGCGCATTTTGGGATCTTTGGTAATCATCATGTTGCACATTTTGGTGCAGGTGTTAGCGGTTAAAATTCCTTGCCTGAAGTCCGACTGAGCAGACGCAAAAAATCGATCCCAACTGTCGGTATTGCGATCGGGCGCCGCTTGAGCTTCCTCGCCTGCAAGGGCATAAAATTTGCTTGCTTCCATGCCATCGGTCAAAGTAAAAACTTCTTTGGTTTGTGGAGAATAGCGGTGGGCTAAAAACATGGTTTCGCTATAGCGGTTCCACATCTTGAGAGGGTGAACATACAGATCGTTTTCGGGTGAAGAATACACGTCGATTAGAACTTGAGTGGTATCGCGAATTTTCGCAATGGTTTGAAACGAATGACCTCCGCGAATAATAGGAAAGTAAGCAACCGTATCAAGTTCAAATAAGTAGGGACACGTTACTCTAAAAAAGTTGCCCATCATAAGATCAGCAGACCAGGCAGCTTGCAATTCGCTTAAGCAATCAAATACATAGCAGGCTTCGCGACCTTCTTTGGTGATAAGTTCTCGAACTTCAATCGTGAATGCCTCAAATCCTTTATGAGGATTGAGCTCATAAATAGTAACGCCTGGTTGCGGTTTTACCAGAGGCTCATGGGAGGCAAAACGCATATAAATAATGGGGCGTTTGTCTGCGAGACACTGTGCCACAAACGGCTCAACGAATGTTGGAAAATTATCAAGTGATGATAGCTGCCAAACCACGTTGTCGCCTAAACGGATGTTGTCGAAAACAGTATCAAGCTGAGGAATGCCACACGAAATACGATCGAATGCTGCCATAAGGGTCCTATCACTGGATTGATTGCTAGATCGGATTGGCTAGTGTTTGCAGCTTGGAGGATCTTAAGAGGTAGACAAAATCCAAGCATGTACCCTGATCATAGGCTTGATGTGTTTCGTGATTGTGAACGAGGATTTTTTGGATACTCCTCATTGCGCAGCTCAGGCAATGTTAATTGATTACCATGCGCTGAACGTAAACGTCGTTTCGCAAATCGCGAGCGTGTTCAGGTGATAGTTCTCCGGCGCGCTGGGCAAGCTTAATAAATTCAAGTTCACGAGACAAAGCAGCATCCTGGATGTCGTCAATTGCTTCGTTAACGCGCTGAGCCGCCATCATGCGCGCTTGAAGTCCTTCGACATCGATATCGTCATCTTCGTAAATGTTGCTAAGCTCTTCAGCAAAGGCATTAGCCTGATCGTAGAGTTCATCGCATCGTTTAACTAGAGCGTGTGCTTGCGCTGCAACTTCGTTGCTGGCAAGAGGGATAAGCTCGCGAATGCGGTCGGCATAGCGCTTCATTACTACCGCGGTGGCGGGCTCGTCGACACTTTCGGGAAGATTGTCGGCAGGCACTTCGGCAGTTTCTTCGTTTTCGGGTAGGTCGCCGGTAGACGTTTTGGCAGTTTCTTCGCGTCGGTTGATTGCTTCTCCTGAAAGGTTTTCTGACAAACTTTCCAAAAGAGTTTCAGCGGCATCTTTGAGTGGCACTTCTGCAGGAGTGGTGAGACGTTTTGTGAGATTTTCGGCTACGTGCTCTAAAGAAGTGTTGGCTAGAGAGGTGTTGGCGGCGGTTGACGAAGGCGACTCCTGATCGCTTGGATTATCGAGGGCTTCCAGTGCTTGTTCCCCTGTGACTGACCCAGTGAGATGGGCATCTGCCTGAATAGCATCAATAACGCGGGTTAGTACGGCGATCTCCGCATCTGCATAGCCTTTGGTGCGTTTTTCGAGAGGCTTCAGGGGTACTAGCTTTCGTACTGCGAAGTTAGCGAGAATCATAGTGCATACGATAACGCCGGCGGTTAAAAACAAAAGTTCGGTACGCATAGGAAACGCATCACCTGAAGCTACGGTTAGCGGGATAGTGAGAATAAGTGCTAAGGTAACGCCTCCTTTGGGGCCGGCAAAAGCCATTCCTAAGGTGCCCTTCAGATTTCTTTTTGAAAAACAAATACGCAGAGGCCTACCGCTGCGACGCGTGTGAACCAGATCCATGCCCAGGATCCAGAAAAAACGAACAGCTTCCAATACGAACGTAAGGGCAAAAACGGCAAGGATGAGCAGGGCTGCATCGACAGAGCCGCTTTGTATTGCTGGAATGAATGTGCTGGGGAGTTGAATGCCAAGTACCACAAAAATAACGCCATTCAATACGAACTCGAGAGTTTTCCATACGCTTGAAGCCTGGAGGCGTTGACGAGAGGAAGCGATGGTCCGTTTATGGGGCAGAAGCGAAATGGTCATGCCTGCCATAACAACCGCAATAACACCACCTACATGAATTTGTTCGCAGATGAGGTAAATGATGAAGGGGGTTAATAATTCAAGAACTACGTGCACGGTGGGGTTGTCGAGTCCATAGCGCCGCATTATGCTGGTGAGTCCCCAGAAAGCAAATCCCAGTAAAGCACCGACGAATAGTCCGCCAAAAAGTTCAAGTGCAAATTCTTCTCCTGCGTGAGTAAGCGAAAACGCTCCAGAGACAACGACGGCAATAGCGCATTGAAAACCAATGGTACCTGTGACGTCATTGAAGAGTGCTTCGCCATTGAGGAGCGCTTCATGACGACGACCGAAGCGCATTTCTTTGGCGAGTGCGGTAACGGCGGCGGCATCGGTTGATCCCATTGCTGCGCCAAAGGCAAGGGCAGCTGCAAGAGGAATAGCGGGGATTAGGGCATTTAAGGTTGCGCCCATTGCAATCATGGTTAGCAGAACGAGTCCTGTTACGAGAGAGGCTATGCCAAAGCGATTTTGATAGAGTTCTCCCGAATCTACTCGCCGCGATTCATTGAAGTGAAGGGGAGCAATGAAGAGGATTAAGAGAAGCTCGGCATCTAAATTAATGGAGGAGGACAACGGGATAACAAGGGCGACTATTACACCCAAAATGATTTGAACTAAAGGAAGAGAAACGCCGTGTAAAACCTGATCAAGAAGACTCGATGCCACTACGGCTACAAGTAAAAACAAGATTAGTTCAAGAAGTTCCATGCCACACCTTTATGTTGCACTTTGAGAGTTTGCTACGTGTTTTGGTAAAAGATAGGAGGAAATACTAACAATTGCAACGAGTGCTCGTGTCGAACTAGGAGAAGTCAACGATATTTCCAGATGAAGGGTTTGCTGCTTGGATTCTCGTACGATGTCTCCTTGGGTAAGGAAGTGCCGTGCGCCTTCAAAAGTACCCATTGCGTGAAGTGGCTAACTTGTATATAATTTTCAGGCGCTTTAGCGATAGAATTACTGGATACAAGTTGTCTATTTGAATTATAGATTTCTTTGTTTCATTTTTTATCCTAAGGGAAGCATTCAATGCCAACGTGGCTCAGTTGGTAGAGCAACGCACTCGTAATGCGTAGGTCGCCGGTTCGAGTCCGGCCGTTGGCTCCACGAATTCGCAGGTCAGTCGCTTGTCGGCTGGCCTTTTTTCGTATTGGGGAGTGTTTTGGGAGTGTGGAGCGGTTTGGTTTTGATCTGTAAGTCTTAGTGTTGGTCTATAAACCTGGATTTTGACACATTTTAGGCTCGTGTGTATGTTTGTGTTTGACCGTTTGTGGAATAATATTCCACAAATGTGAAGTATCTTATTTATAACTAAACACTAACGTAGAAAATGTTGTATAAATTCATGGAGTTCGAAGCGACATTTAGAGATTCGTGAATTTGAGAATTGTTTTTAAATTAATTTTATACATGCAAGCTAAAAATGTGGCAAAACTCGCAATTTGCAAACACAAAAGTGCACGCAAGCTGAAAATGTGGCAGATGTAGCGGCTACTTAAATGACGAATCTGGCGTTTGCTATGAAGGTTTATCTAGCGGTCACTGCGGCGCTAGGCATAGTGATTTCTGCAGTGGTGGATTTAGCAGTTTTTACGGCTGCGCATCTTTTGATTAATAGCTTCCATCTGTTGTGGACGCGAAGCGTCCGAAATAATAAACCATCCGCTAAACGGCTAGTAAGTAATCAATGCGTGAACTTTTTGAGTTGGGTGCACAGTATTCTGCTCAGGAGCTTTGCTATACTATTACCAAGCACCAAGCGCTTGGTAAGGAGAAGCAATGGGAGTGTCCGCGTTAAATCAATCTCAAACAGTAAAAATTTCCAGTAAACGTCAAATCACCATTCCCTCAAAGTTTTACGAGGCAGGCGGTTTTGATGAATACGCTCTGTGCACTTGGACCGAAAATGGTCTCTTACTTCAGCCGTTAAAAGTTAATGATGAAGACAATTCGGTAACAATCCTTCGTCAGCTTGTTGCTGAAGGGTACGAAGGTGATGAGCTGATTGATAAGTATGAAGAGATTCAAAACAAAATAGTTTCTATTAAGCACAAGCTTCAAATAGCAGAAGACGACATAGCCGAAGGCCGAGTAGGCCCAGTAGGTGAGATGTTCGAAAGCGTTAGGAAGCAATATGGCTTGGAACCTTATCAAGACTGAAGCCTTTCAAGAGGATTTCGAAGAGCTTGTTGCTTACTATGCGATCGCGGCCTCGAAAAAAGGTTTAACAAAATTTGTGGATTCTATAGAGGGTGCTACGCTTTTTAGCAGGGAATCCCATGATCCATTCTGTTTCTAGGAAGTTCTATTTGTCATCTGGTGGATACCGGGAGCATCTCGTAGGTAATTATGTAATTATTTATCGCATTGAAGGATCGCTAGTCATTTTGTGCCGTCTTTTTCATCAAAGACGGAACTATCAGCAATTTGTTATTGAGTGGTAATTGCTAGTTGCTAGTTGCTCTCGAAACTATTCAAGTAAGCTTTTCTCGGATGTCTAATCTTAGGCATCTAATTCGGAAAGTAATTTAGACGGCAGCGTACGAAGGGAGCGTAGCGAGGGTGATGGGGGAACTTAACGGGGCTCCTCTATGGGGTAATCATTGCTGGATTTGCGGGCACGATCAAAGTAAAGCACCTACTGATCTCATTGATTCCTTTAAAGCTACTTTCTCCCGCTGCGCTTATTTCGTTTCCGCATAAACGAAAACTTTGGGCGTAATGATGCATGGCATACTCGAGATCAGGAGCGATTTCAACATTTCTATAGGAACATGCTTTCCTGAGTGCATTGACCCTTCTTTCGACGAGAATTTTTTCGTAGGGCTCTGATTCTGCTCTATTGTTTGATACAGATTTGAATATGAAATTACCCGGCGAAAGCATTAATTGCGCATAGCGAATAGAAGCTTCCTCCCAGCTTAAATCTATTCCGATCCTATCAAGAGAAAACTGCTCACAGTATTCCGACCACCATGATCGAAGCATGTATTTGCTTTCAAAGTGATTGTAGAATGTCTGTCTCGAAATTCCTGCATTCTTGCATATGTCATTTACGCTTATGACCTCTAAGGGTCGATCAACGCTTTTGAGTATGCGAAGACACATAAGAATATGCTTGGACATGGGGATTCTTCTTGGAGGAATTACCTGGTAACCGCACAAGGTTCGTTCAGCGTAATACGGCGATGGTTGAGGTCTCGAATAAATTGCAGATGGCAATTGTTGTAGGCTTAATTTGGGGCTGGTCTTCTGGGGTTATGCAGACACGAATGTGCGACGTAATCAAAGCTCTTGCTGAAGGTAAGAAATTTATTCATTTCTAATTCGAAATTTGTTGATAAGGAATATCTCATGAAAAAGACACCTTTGTTTTATATTTCACCAGCACTATTGGTTTCAGTTTCCCTTATTGGGATTGGATATGCTGCCCTACATTCCTTCCTGAATAAAGAATGGGGCAGAGGGCGTCATGATTGGAGTGAAGAGTAGAGTTTCCTTTGATGGGTCACTTAATTCTTTGACAGGCTTGCTAGAAATATAGTTTATAGCGTAACAATTGCAGGTTATAAGGCTGTTTGTTCTTGGCAATATAGTTGAAACTAGGGCTATCCGTTTTGCGGGTAGCCCTAATTAGTCTGTATTTCTAAATTCTACTTGACCTTAACGTTGCGTCATGGTGCATGCTGTAATACGTAAGCTGCAGCGAAAAAGGAAACCATCGGAATGAACGAACAAGAGAAAAATGCGCTTTGTAAAAGCGTCTATAAGAACGAGTCTTACACTATTGGGCAACTATCTAAATTGGCGGGAGTTTCCACTCGTACCTTGCGATATTACGAAGACCAAGGACTCTTGTCGTCTGCTCGCGACAAAAATGGATATCGAAGATATAGCTCTCGCGATGCTAAAAAACTTGCTCAAATTATATCGATGCGTTCCTGCGGGTTGCCTTTATCGGTCGTCAAAGAGATCTATGGTGGCTCTGAAGTCAATTTGCACAATTCTCTTGTGAAGCATCTTTCGCACTTACGTCAACAGCAGGACTCTCTGCAAGAAGCAATCAGGTTGACTGAAGCGGCGATTGAGGCAACCGAAAGGATAGAAACAATGAACGAACAAGAAGCCTTTGAGCAGATAAAGGCGCATGAAATAGAAGAATTTGAAGAAACCTATGGGGAAGAAGCGCGCGAGCGCTATGGAGTAGATGCGATCGAAGCATCCACTGCACGTTTACTGAATATGTCGCACGAAGAATGGGATACAAAAACAATGCTCGAAGAATCAATCAAAGAACAGCTGTGCCAAGCCATGGCAACCAGAGATACTTCAAGCGAAGAAGCCCAAGAGTTGGTGCGCATGCATCAGAAATGGATCCGCCTTCACTGGGGAGAACGATACAGCAAAGAGGCTTATCGAAGATTGGCTGAGGGATATCTGTCAGATCCGCGCTTCGTGGAGTATTACGATAAAAGCGCAGGGGTTGGTGCGACTGAATTTCTCGTGAAAGCTATTAGAGAAAACGCATAGAGTTCATCATTAATAGATTGGTGTTGTTGGCGCAATCGCTTGGACTTAATACGTGCTGGGTCGCACTGACTTACAAAAAGAAAAACAGTGCAGCTCAAATCGCACCAGGGGAAAAATTCGTGTTATGTATTGCGATTGGCTACGGCAAAATGCAGGGCGTAGCTCACAAAATAAAAACGGCAGAAAAGGTTAGCCGCATTCCTTCAGAAGGAGAAATGCCCGACTGGTTTAAAGCGGGTATAGATGCGGCTCTTCTTGCTCCTACCGCAATGAATCAGCAGAGATTTCGCTTTGATTTGCAGGGAACAGACAATCAGGGAATTGCCCTTGTTCGAGCTAATGCGTTGCCAACAATTTCGTGTGGTAAGGTTGATCTAGGAATCGCAAAGCTTCATTTCGAATTGGGTGCGAATACGGTTTCGAATCGCTGGCGTTTTGTGTAACGGGATTTGCTTCCTGGTGCCGTGCATGGCGATCCTCTTATCAAGGCAGATGACATCACGAAGAAAGTATTCGATTTTGCAGACGAAATAGTGTTTGGAAAGGTTCGCCAACGTCCAGATTTGCCCGAGGTAAAAACCCTTTCTTAATCCTCGTGGTTACTCCAAATTGAAAGTAGCGATGGTGTCCTGATCTTCTAAAGTGACAATTTGAGGTTTTGGCGATTGGAATTCAGTAGCCGTGTCGGAAGCCTGAGCATTCTCATCTTCTGATGCGGCTTTGTTATCTGAAGAACCAGCAGAATTGGTTGCCCCATCCGAGTTAGTTGACACCGGCTTCACCATAAGCGTATAGGTACCCTGTTCGGTTACGTCGCTGAGAGCATAAACGGTATTGACGTCAACGGTGGCTGTGCAGAATGCTTCGGGATCGTTGTTGGGATTGTCATCGGTGAGAACTTCTGAAGCAATGCCTTTGTAAACTCCTACTTCAACTTGATCAAGAGAGCTATTTGTGGTGTTGACCTGCACTGACAAAGTGCCTACTTGAGAAGAGAATACGCAAGAATTCACCATAAGAGCTATTATGATAAGAGCTCCTGCGAGTACTCCAATGAAAGAGCCGCGAATGCGAAAACGAGGGCCCTTAGTTGGTTTTTGCGTCGAATCTGATTGAGTATTTGAAGACTGTTCCATTTAACTAACCCGTCTCAAGTGTTGTGCTTTAATGCGACATCTTAAGTACTACGTTTCAAGCGATAGCTGTCCCTCATTTTATATGAATTCCCACAACATTTTGGTCCAAATGATAAAGACAGTATGTGTCTCTTGGCGCGTCTTCTGATGCGAGCTCTGATCGAAATTAGCGTCTGCTTTTGATGGAGGGTAGCATGCGGCTCTTCATCAAAATTAGCAGGCTGCTCTTGACCTGCCTTTTAGTAGGACTCTTTGATGTATCTTCCGCATCAATTACTTTGGAGCCGACCATTCTTGATTTGATCTTTAGTTATACCCTTCCCAAAAAATTGATTTGCCCTAAAAACCGACTCTCTGAACTACTTATTCTTATCGGAAATCTGAGAGCTACTAGCGATGGTTACAAAAAAGATAATCCTCGTTACAAATATGCTAGAATTGTGGAAATGCTATAAAAATACTAGCATTTTACGTAAAGCATGTTCTAAGCGGTTGAACAGGCATTAATACTCGTGGTAGCATGAAAGATGCAATTCTCGCTTATATCCTGAAACGTTCTTATCGTTACTTAATCCCTAAAACAATGTTAACTGCGGAGGATTGAAAAAGAACCTTTCAGGAGGGGGGTCGTTACCCAATTTCCCGAATGACCTTTAGCAAATTCGTAGAACGTCTTTTGGGATTTATAGGGGTGGGTACAAAGCCTCCTTGATTTTGAATACGACATTGCGTCGCTTTGTGCAGACGCTTAATAGAGACGCCTTTTGAGTGTTGTTTCGGGGCGTTGTCGGAGTGTTGTTTTGGAAGGGGCCCATCGTGAAGTCGTTTAGCAGACGACGGCATAGCCAGCCTTATGTTCAGGCAGAAGCTTTAGTAGATGCTCGCAATAAAGTGTTTAACGTAATCATGGCAGTGCTTTTGGTATTTACCATGCTACCTATTACTGCGTTTACGTATGAAAGCCAGGCTTCAGCAGAGCCTTTGGATTCAAATGGAACTACTCAGGTAAGTGAATATTCAGACGATAGCTCTAATTCGTCTGGAGGAAGCACTTCAGATAGTTCAGCCACCACAAGCAGTGGCTCTTCTGACGGAGAATCCTCAAGCCCAGAAAACGCTGACGGGGGGTATCCCCCAACTGCAGTAGATCCATCAGATGACAATACCCAAAACGGTGACACCCAAAATGGGTCCGATGGTCAAAATTCATCTAATGACCAGGGCACATCCGACGATGGAACTGGCGCTTCGGGGCAGGGCGATCAAGGTGGTGTGTCTGGTGCTCCTAGCGATGGCGAAAATAATTCCGAAGAAAACTCCCAAAACGACAGTTCCGCTTCCGATGAATCTGCAGATGAGCCCGAAAAACAACGCGATCCTTTGGCTTGGCAGTTCCAGCTGGATACCACCAAGCTTGACGCTTCAATAGCTGTTGAAACCGACAAGATTGAGGCACTGGAAAATAATCAGTTACCTGCTGAAATTCCTGCGACACTGCGTGTAAGCTTCGAGCTTACTCCTGGAGAGGACGGCTTGCTTAAGGCCGACTGGATCGAAACAACTCTTCCTTCATTCTTGTCTTTCGAAAACGCTTCACCTGAAGTGTTTCGCCTTAATGCTGATGGAACCGAAACAACCGAAAAAATTGCAAATGCCGAAATAAAAGATGGCGTTTTGAAAATCACTTTTATTGATGCTGCCGCTACTGAAGATACGGCAGCTACGGTGCGCGGTTACGTTGACATAGAGGCCTCTCTCGCTTCTAGCTCCTTAGGAGAAGAAGAGTCCGAACAGCTCTGGATTGCTCAGACAGGAGAAGATGGTACGCAACGCGAAGTAAAGCTTTTGCTTCCTACGTATCAATCGGTCTTGGGTACTTGGAATGAAGCGCACAGCCCCTTAGGAATGCTTGGCGGCGCACTCGGTATTACTGATGGTAAAGTTGTTGCTCAGGATGAAACGGCGAAGCAAAACAATGCGAGAGTGTTGCCCGAACCCGAGGTGTCGGTAGATAACGGATCCTTTAATACTCAAGTACACTCTCAGATTATTTGGTGCGATAACAACTCTGGTAACCGTCCATCTACGAGCAGCCTTACGGGTGGGTATATTCCTCAGTATTCGCTTGATAACGGACAAACCTATCGCGATCTCATTGATTCGAATGGTAGGGTAACTGAACAGGCGAAGACTGACTTATATTTAAATGAAGAAGAAGTTGCTCGCATTGAAGGAGCGGACCTTATTCAAATCACGCAGTCTTCGGTGAATACCTACGACATCATTACCAGGGCATTGCCTGGTTCGTTGGTTACAACCACGCGTACTCCTGTTGATGAAGACAATAATGGCGAACAGGATCGAAACGATGATGGTTCGCTGAAATATGAAACTTCGACTAGTTCTTCAACAATTCATTGGATGTTAAAAGATACCAATTCCTATCCCGGATATATGGACGGTGGTAATTCCGCTTGGGATAAGCAATACAAGATGCTTACGACTGAATATGAATTTTATGTTGTAGGTAAAGTTGGTGATAAGGCATTAGCAGATATCTTCGGTGCAGAACAAGCCGAGGACTTCCAATTTGGTGCAACCATTGACGGCAAGGACCAAGGTAGTTCAAGTGTTGCTAGTAATCTAGGGGAAGGAGACGGGAAGCTTTCTATCGAGAATACCGATACAGGTTGTATCATCAAGGGCAACTTGCCCATGTATGACATAGATGGATTGCCGATTATTTATTATCTCGAGTACACGGGCGAACAAAGTGGCAAAGACTACTACCAGGTTTCTTATGACAATTCTGCATCTGAAAGCCACGGCAGTGCAACGGATGCGGTGTATGTAGGCGGCACAATGACTCTGCGTCACGCAGGTGCTACTGAATACAATGCTACTAAGGTGTGGCTGGATAACAATAATGAGAATCGTCCTGACGCAACATTTACTCTATGGAGATACTCAACCAATGGTGGTACGCCTGCAACTGCGTCGCAAGTAAGTGTGAGTTCATTACAATCCGAAGGCTCTTCTGGGGAAACGAAAGAAACAGACTATATTTCTATTACCGTTTCACCCAATGATGGCGATTCTGTTAATTTAGGGAGTCTTCTGTTTTCAAAGTATGGGGAATTAATCACTCAATTACCTAAGTATGATCCTGATGGATATCCTTATATATACGTCTTGCGCGAAGACGCTATAGCTGGCTATGAGCAGGTGTTTGGTTCTGTTGGAGAAGATGGAGCTGCGCAAGATACTCCTCCAATGTATGAAGATTCTAATGGCTGGGATTCGATTGACAATTATTCGCGTTCTGAGACTGACCGATTCATCTACAACGGTGGTACTATCTCGAACCGTTTGACGGGTACCACTACGGCAGAAATGACCAAAACTTGGGAAATTGCTGCATTTCAGGATGACTTGATCGATGTGGTCTGCACCTTTACCGCGCAAAGTCGGGTAAAGGGTTCTGACTCGGCATGGCAAAATGTTGATTCCGCTGATGCGGTACAGACTTTGACGGGTTGGAATGCGGAAACATTGAGCAAAACCGTTACCGAGTCTTTCCCGAAGTATGATTCTCGCGGTAATGAACTTGAGTATCGTTGGTTGGAGACGGACGTGACGCTTGATGGCCAGGATACGCAGTTTGTGCTGAATGACGACGGCACGGCAAGTTTCCAGTTTCAGATAGAAAACAATGAAGGTATTACCGAAACGCTCGAGTTTACTTCTATGCCGGTAACTACTACGGCTGATGATGGAACTTCATCGACTACCATTACTAATACGTTTGCCAATATTACCGATCAACATGTGGACAAATATTGGGAGCAGCCCGATGGGTCGCTTGCTCAGGTAGCGCCCGATCCAAATTATTCCGACGGTAACGCAACGGTTGAGCTGTATCGCGATGGCGTTCTTATTGGCACATACACCATGGACGGGCAAACCGATTCTATGGCTACGCCCATAACGGAATTAGGTGAAGCAACATGGCAGGAAACTCGTTCGTATCATATTGACTTCGAGAATCTGCCGAAGTATTCATCTGAAGGTCAACGTTATACGTATTTAGTGCTTGAAACTTCTAAACAAGGTTGGAACACTGAGCGCACCTATGATTCCGAAACACGTACTACGCGTATCGATAACTACTTCCCTGAAGGTGAAGGTTCTGAAATCCGTGTAACCAAGCGCTGGATTGACGGTGATGACGCAGCTCATCGTCTGAAGGTGCGCGTCGATTTAGTGGCAAATCACTATATGGCATCGCAGGCTACCAATGCTGATGGCAGTCCTCGTTACGAATTTAACGAGGGGCAGGTTGTAGCATCGGTTGATCTTACGGCTGGCGAATTGTGGTTTGCGGAAGTGGACATTCCCATTGGTGGCTTGACGTATCAGAATTTCACGGCAGTTGAATCGTGCCTTATTGATGATAAGGGCACCGAAAGCACTGAAGATGACGAGGTGTTCTATGCGGTAACGCGCAGCGAGGCTGAGAACAATCCCGATTACGTTGATGAAGGATGGGTAAACGCTGGTTGGTCCGACGATAATAATCGTCGTGTCGCAACGAATGATCACGTATATGAAATTCTTTCAGGAAGCAACGATACGCTCCAAGCTGCGGAAGTTTCGAATCGCCGATTGGGCTTATTCGACCTTACGGTTACCAAGGATTGGGCTGACAGCTTAGGAGATATTCCAGCTGACTCGACAGACAATCCTCGTCCCGAAGCTGTTCTGACGCTTTCGTGTGATGAGAATCCCAATGCATTTTCGCTTGATAATTCGGGCAACTTACAGGTGTCTGTAAGCGGCAACATCTTGCCAGTGACTGATGCTGACGGGAATCCCGTGACGGCAACTATTGTTGATGACGCAGAAGGCGATGGTACGGGTGATGCTCAAGTAACGATCAACCGAAACAGCGCAAGTTCAACCTATTACTTCTTTGGGTTGCCAAAGTATGACGGCAACGGCATGAACGTACACTACAGCGTCAATGAGTCGTGGACGATCGATGCGGGTGACTACCGAAGCAATAAGACGGTGGGCGACTATACTGTTGAGCCTGGCATGCGCCACTTCCATGACACGCAGCAGGTTGATTTTGACAACATCCGTTCGGGTACGCGTGACGTGGTGTTCTACAAGATGTGGTACGACAACTACGTAAGCCAGGATCTCAACCAGCGTCCCGATATTTACTTGACACTGTACCGCGTGAGCGAAAACTATCCGAATCCGGTAGCGGTTCCTGGTTATATCAACTTCAACTGGTCGGCCATCGCCGAAGATGGTGATGCTGCTAACGAGCAGATGGTAACCATCTCTGATTTGGCGGAATACGACGACAAGGGCGCGGAGTATACCTACTACGCTTCTGAATCTATGTCTGCTGACGGTACATCCTTGAACTACGCGCCGGTTAAGTTTAACTATGGCAGCATTCAAGACGTCGCTGAGGAAAATCTTGCTATTAAGGTAGATGAGGATACTGCCAATACTGATCCGACCGAAAATGGTGCTGGTTGGGCAATCCATGAGAATGGTACGTTCGAAAACAGACTCAGTTCGGATCTTGAAGTTTCGGGTACTAAACTTTGGGAGAATATCCCTGGTAATGTTGCTCAGGGTGATTTGCCTGAGATAACGGTGTATTTGCAGCGTAAGTTGGCGAGTGATGCCCAGTGGCCTGAAATGACTGCTAACAAGAACGCCGATGGTAGTTGGTCGGTTTCGAACGCCATCAATGAAACATCGGAGCTCACAGAGGTAACGAATAATCAATATACCTTCAGCATTACGACTGATCGCGAAGGCAAGGCGCTGCCTCGTTATGACGAAAATGGCAATTTATACGAATATCGTACGGTAGAGGTTATTTGGAGTCTTGAGAACCAGCCTGGCGGCTTTACGACCGATCAGCTTAACGGCGTAGATCTCAATGATGTGATCGACGGCGCCGTTAACTTGGTGGGCAACGTGTATGTAGTCCACCATGGTGAATCCGGCTCATTCTTGCTGCGAAATGTATACGGTGGCGAAACTGGCAACCTTACCGTGAAGAAGCTGTTTAAGGGTCGTGAAGCGGGAGATTTATATCCTGATGTTACGTTTGATGTGTATCGCTACTATGTAAACGATGAGGGTACGGCAAGCGTTCCGGAATTGGCGGCAAGCCATACTATTACTGCGAGCGATTTCGCTAACGATATATTAGGCGATACGGGCAATAGCTCCGGGACGTATACCTTTACGAATTTGCCCGTGTATGCGCCAGATGGTAGTCGCTGGGTGTATTTCGTAGCGGAACAGAATCTGAATGGCTATGAAACCGTGGTAGGTACGGGCGATCTGAATATTTCTGATCGCAATTTAGTGCCAGGTGATTCCATTAATGCGCAAGGCGTAGTTGTGGATGATGGTTCGGGTGTAGCAATGCGTTCGAGCGACCTTGGAAATGTAGATCAGACAGTTATTGCTTCGAACGAAACCGTGGATGTTACCTTCGCAAACAGCTATGAACCTGGTTCTGCGGATCTAAAGGGCATCAAGGTTTGGCACGACTACAACAACATCTTTACGGTACGTCCCGATACTCTAGATCTAACTCTTACACGTTTTGTAGGTAATAAGACTGAAGTGGTTTCTCTTAATACAACCGATTCCAGTGGAGAGAACTATTTGACTTGGACCCAGAAAGGTGAAACGGGAGACTGGACGTTCACTATTTCTAATGTAGAGAAGTGGGCACCCAACGGTCAGGCATGGACATATACCGTGACTGAAAAGTTGTCCAATGAAGTAAGTCAGCACTACTCAGTAGTTATTGGTTCCTCGTCTGTTTCGACAGCGAATCCCAATGCGTCATTTAGGTTGGAAAACGCCTTGAATGGTCGTGCGTCGGTCACGAAGACCTGGGTTGATGGTAACGACCCCTATGGTTTGCGTCCCACTACGGTAACGGTGCAATTGCAGGCGCGTACTGCCGTGGTTCAGGGTGGAGTTATAGGTCAGTATGGCGAATGGACTGATGCCTTTTCGGTATGGACTCAGTTTGCATCTGAAAAAGATTTGGCCGATCAGGGCTTTACTAAAGAATCAACTTATCGAATCCTCAATGCCGATGACAATGGTTGGCGTGGATCATGGTCTCGTCTACCCGTTTTGGCACGATATGACTCTAATTCGGTTTTGACCAGCATTCAGTATCGTGTTGTGGAAACCCAGATTGGTGATCAGGTGATTTCATCGCCTGATGAGAACGGGAATTACATAACGTATCATCCATACCAGCCTGATCAGGTAGATGGCGGTAATGCACAGGATGGTTTCACGAGCGCGATAACGAATACGCTTGAAACGACAAAAATTACCGCTTCGAAATCTTGGACAAATGATACTAACGATGCGTGGGGTACGCGCCCTGGCGATGGCACTACGTGGTCGGTAACATATCTGCTCCAGCGCAAACTTCAAGCTGAGATTGATGATGATTGGAAGTATCTGACAGGCTATGGTGATGGAGAAGCAGCCGGTCCTGCTAATCCGAATGTAATTTCCCGGACCATTACTGGAACTACTGATAAGAGTTCAGTAACTTGGGAGAACTTGCCTGAGTGCGATGTGAATGGCAATGCGTATGAATACCGCATTGTTGAACAGGTGCCCGGCAGCTATGACGTTACCGGTGGAACGTTGGTTGGTACAGCGGTGGTAAATGGCATTACCTATCGTTACTATGTGGTTTCTGGTTCTAGCTCAGACGGTACCCAGGCGTACGTAAATGCATTGCGCACCGTAGACCTGACCGGTACTAAGCAGTGGAATGACTACGGCACGGGTCTGGCTAATTCCATAACCGATGCCGATCTGCCTACCATGGTGCTGTACCGCCAGATCGAGGGCGGCACGCCCGAGCAGGTGAAGATGAAAAACGGCACCGATCCGATGCAGCCTGTCTGGTCTGATACAGATCATGATGGCGTATGGACATTTGTTTATAGCGATTTGCCCGCAGCGGACAAAAACGACAAGCCCTACACCTATTGGGCAGTTGAGCAGGCGGGGACGTCTGAAGGCTACTATCCAACCTATGGCACTTCCGGCGCCGATGGCACTACCACAGACGGTGACCAGCAGACGGGTACCACCATTACAAATGTAGCAACGCGTTTCACGCTCGATAAGGTAAGCGATTGGGATACCGATGGTGCAACTGAGGGCACTCAGGGTGAGCAGCTACGGGGTATTGAGCTGACGGTCACGGGTGCTGACCGCAAGATCTATGGTGTTTGGAATCGCGCCGATGATGGTACGGTAACCAGTACGGTATGGCCTGATGGTGCAAAAGATTCTTCTCAGGGCGGCACTGCTATGACAGGCAGCAATGCCGGTTACCTGGTTGGCTTGCCTGCAGGAACCTACACTATTTCCGAGACGAGCACGCCGCCGGCTGGTTATGCCAAGGCAGAAGATGTTCATATCACCATTGCGGCAAATGGCGCAATTTCATCGAATGATGGAGCTGTTACGGTGGATGGCACCAATCCTGGCGGCACCATTACAGTCAAGGTTGTTGACCCCGTACTGCGTGGTCATTTGCAGCTGACGAAGTATGTTTCGGAAGACGGTATCTCGACAGGCCAGGGTACGGATACCCTCCAGGGCGCGAAGTTTGACCTATATCGTGTTGATATTGCGGGAGATGCCGATGCGGCCGATGAACTTATTGCCGAAGATTTAGTCACAAACAGCAGCGGCGTAATTACAACGCTGAATAACAGTACGGCTATTAGTAAGACTTCTTCCGATGGTACGTTCGACCTTACCTACGGTGGTAAATACACCACTTTGGCTGACGGTTTACCAGAAGGTAGCTACTACTTTAAGGAAACCGATGCTGGCTCTACGGCGGTAACGCCGGATGAAGGTGGTGCGCGCAGCGAGACGTTGACTATCACGCAGAAAGACCACTACGCATCGACGCAGATAGCGCTTAGTACGCAGAAGGCGAACCAGGAATTTGCCGCTACGGTCGAACTTATTAAGTACGACACATCGTCCCGAGCGGGTATCAATGGGGTTGAATTTAACCTGAAGTATCGCCCAGAAGGCTCAACGGCAACTGACTATCCGATTGATTTGGACACATTCACCACAAAATATGACAACTTACTGGGCAAGGATGGTGTGCTCACGCTTAGTGGGCTCGAGAAAGGCGATTACCTCCTGACAGAAACCAAGAACCCTGGTTACGACATCACGGGTGGTAAAGGCTTCTCCGCTACGTTTACATTAGATAACGCTGATCATGGTCGTACCTTTATGGTTTGGCAGGATGCTGCTGACGCTATCGACTTTGAGGTAACTAATGGAAGTATTGATTATGGTGCTGGAGTTCCGAATGATCGTCTGACGGGTCAAGTAACGCTCAATAAGCGCGGCAACAAAGAAGCTATCAATGCAACGTTTGATCTGCAGATGAAGCAGGCTGATGGCTCGTGGACAACGGTTGTGTCCGGTCTTAAGACGGCAAATAGCTATGCGCTTACTTGGAACGACAACGGCAAGACTGCCACTGCGGCTGACAGCGGCAATTTGGATAAGGGGCAGCTGACTGTAACGGGACTTACCTGGAATACGTATCGCTTCATAGAAACCTCCACCGATCCGGGCTATCTGCCCGATGACGCAAATGGGGATAAGGTGAGCGGAGAGTTCACCATAACTCGCAATACGCCCTATATGGCTGTGGGCGTTACAGTCTCGAACGCCCAAACGAGCCTTGAACTTAACAAGCAGAATGAAGTTGGAGATGCGTTGGCTGGTGCCAAGTTTACGGTAACGCCAGTGGGTAATTCTGCGTTCGCAGATGGAAGTACCGCCGCTAAGACGATGACTAGCGATAGTAGTGGTTATGCAGTCCTTAATGGTCAGCTTGTAGTAGGTGGTACGTATGAGATTTACGAACAGACGGCACCTACAGGCTACGATCCGGTAGATGCGAAATTCCAAGTATATGTACAGGAAAATGGCAATCTTGATGTAGTTGGAGGTGACGCGACACTTTCAAATGGATGGGAACGTGCGGACGTTGATGATGATGGAGCGGTCGATAATCAGTTCTCGTTCATTGCAACCAACAATCATCTTGCTATTCAGTTTGCAAAAGTAAGTTCCGGAAATGGTGGACCGCTTGAAGGTGCGACCTTTAGGCTGAACGGCATGTGCATGGATAACGACTCCAGCCATGATTTCATCACGGACAAAGATGGCATGATTCAGATTGATCCGGGCTTACGTGCTGGTGTTGAATACACCTTGTATGAAACGTCTGCACCGAATGGTTATATTCAGATGACCGAGCCGTTGGTCTTCTATATGGATGAACGCGGTGAGATCGATGTAGTTGGTGACGTGCCTGAGGGTTGGACTGTGGGTGATGACAATATCTCGCTCACCGCAGCGAATGATCCAGTCAACCTGCAGATAACCAAGGTCGACCCGGATGGTGACCCACTCTTCGGCGCGGTGTTCTCCATTACACCAGTCGATGGCTCGACCTTTGCTAATGGTGACACCAATGCGGAGACGCTCCGTACAGGAGAAGATGGCTCGCTCTTTATGGGTGCCAAGCTTGTCGTGGGCAACAGCTACGATATCACCGAGGTCTCCGCACCGGAAGGCTACGAGCGTGTTACGGGCATCATGCGGGTAACGGTTGGAACTGATGGAACTATCAACGTAGTTGGCTCGGTTGATGAAAACGGTGATGTGATAGGCACTTTGCCGCCAACGGGCTATGAGAAGATCGACCTTGATGGTGACGGCCAGCCCGACAACGCCTTTGAGGTTCAGGTAACTAATGAGCCAGTTGAAATAACCATTAATAAGGTAAGCGCGAACGATACGGCAATTCGTCTCAATGGTGCTGTGTTTGAGGTAACGGGTATTTTTGCCGACGAAATTACGGCAGAAACGCGCGAGTTTACCACGGCATCTGACGGTACGTTAGTGGGTGTCTCGAATATTTCCGCCGAGCTCAAGAGCGGACAGACCTACACGTTGACCGAGAAGACGGCACCTGCAGGCTATGAGCTTATCGAGGGCACGTTGACATTTACGGTCAATGAAGATGGAACCATCACACTGCAGGGTAATATCCCAGCTGGCTATTCCATCGAACAGGGTAATGTCTCCATTGTTGCAGCTGATAACCCCATCGATTTAGCGTTCTTTAAGAAGGACTTGGACGATACCAACGAGCTTGCTGGCGCGGAGTTCACGTTGTCTGGCACATTCGTAGACAATGTAACTCATGAAACTTCGCAGCTGACGATTGACTTCACTACGGCAGGAACGGCTATTTCGTTTGGCAATCTTTCCAACGAGGGCAATACATACAGTGTAGTGGCAGGGCAAACGTATATCCTTACTGAAACTAAAGCACCTAGTGGCTATGAGCTACTCGAACCGTTCAGCTTCACCGTAGGTACGGATGGAACTATTGCGCCTTCGGAAGGTTCTTCGCAAGTTGCGGCGGGCGAAGAGGGATATGTCATCTCCAACGACCAGGGCGGCGTAGTCACGCTCACGGCTCATGACAAACCTATAGAAGTCGTACTTGCCAAGACGAGCAGCGCAAATGAGCAACTTGCACTAACTGGTGCAGTGTTTGAACTGTATCGCGGTGCTTCGGCTGCTGAGGGCGATTTCGTAGAACAAGTATCTACAGGTACAGACGGCACCATCGCACTCGAAAACCTCGTGGGTGGCGAAACCTATACTCTGCGTGAAGTAACGGCTCCTGCAGGTTACGAGCTACTGCCCGACGTGACCTTTACAGTTAAAACCGATGGTACTGTAACGTTGTCAGAAAATGCGCCTGCAGGTTATACCGTCACAGAAGGCGAAGACGGAGTGGTAACCTTCACGGCAGCCGATACGCCTATCGAGGCACAGCTGGTAAAGACCGATGAAGCTGGTACGCCGCTCGCGGGTGCAGTATTCAGCATTCAAGGCACTTTCACTGGCGACTATGCGCAGGAGCGAGAAATCACGCTCGATCCTACCGGCGAGGATGGAATAACTTCTATTCCTGTGGCAGCGCTTATTGCAAACGAAACCTACACGATAGCTGAGCTCACCGCTCCCGACGGGTATGAGCGCGCGGGTAGTGTTAAGTTTACCGTTGCAGCTGATGGAACAATTACGATTCTCTCCGACGATGCTAATGCAGCGTCGAGCAGTAACAATACAGCAACGGGTGATACCAACACGGTATCGGGGGACAATAGCGCAATGGTAAGCAATGGAGGGGCTTCTGCTGTCGCCGGAACAAACGGCACGGGTACCTTCGCCGCTTCTTCTGAGGGTACGATGGCGGTAATTACAGCGACCAACCACCCAGTTGAGATAACCATCACTAAGACCGATGGTGCGCAAGGCTTATTACCAGGTGCCGAGTTTACGGCAACTTCAACCGATGCGGGCGAAGGCGGCGCAGGAGCGCATAGTGTTACGGCAGTTACGGGTGAAGATGGTGTAGCAGTTTTGTCGAGTCTTATCGCAGGCAAGGAATACACTCTTGCTGAAACCAAGGCACCTGCTGGGTACGAGCTGTTAACAGACACGCTTACCTTTACCGTGCAGCCTGATGGCACTATTGATGCAGGATTACTTCCTCCTGCAGCGTTCTCGATCGGTATCACAAAAGACGCAGTATCGGTTACGGATAACCCCTTGGAGGTCTCGCTGGTAAAGCAAGCACCTAACGGAGCACCGCTCGCGGGTGCGGAGTTCACAGTGGAAGGTGAATTCCCCGATGGTCAAACCAGTAAGACCTTTGCTTCGGATGAGAGCGGCATCGTATTTAATCAGCTGCAGCTTACTGGGTCTGCCGAAGGTACATACTATTCCGTAACTGAAACAAAGGCTCCTGATGGATATGCCCAGCCTGAAGGTTCGCTCGATTTACTGGTATATGAAGACGGAAGTGTGCAGATCGCCGAGAGTTCATCGGCTGATATGAAGCAGTATGCTTCGGTTGCTTTCACCAGTGGAACTGCGGTTGTTACGCTGAACAACGAGCCACTTCCTGGAACCGAGCTTCCGCAAACTGGCGACAGCAGAATCATGCCGCTTCTTGCTGGCGCATTTGGATTGCTGGGATTGTGGGCACTTGTGATGGGCGGAATTGCTTATCGGCGCTTCAGAGATATCAAGAAGTAGCACATTAAAGATCCCAAGGTTCATCTGAATCTTGGGATCGCTTTTGTTTCGACTATTTCTAGTTTTCGCATATGAGTTAGTTCATAGACTGGTATTCGCATTTTTTAGTTTGCGGATTTTACTCCCCCTTGAAAATGAAAGAGAACGAGCCAACCAAGTTTGCATTGGCTTTGTGTCGAGCATTGGCAGCAAAGCGGACTCTGGATCCCATGCTGAGTCTTGCCATAAAACGCTAAATGGACTCGGGATCTTCGGACTCAGCCAGTCCTCAAAACCAGTTGGCTTTTAGAAAAAACAGAGCGCTCGTCGCAAGGCTGAATTGGGTTTCTCGATAGCTAGTTGTTTATAGGGAGAAGGAGAGGGATGTTCGCATGTGCTCGAAGAAAAACAAGCATCTTCAAGCGCTTATCTTGTTTGAACGGGGGTATGGTTACAAGGCAACAGCTAGTGAACTCAATTTAAATACCGAAACGGTTCGAGAGTGGTTGTACACCTGGAAAGCACTTGGATCAGACCTGTACAAGCATCCAGAAAAGCGTCCGCATTCCTATTCGGCGGAAGTTAAATTGGCGGCAGTGAAGGATCGACAAAAGGGCGTCCCAACTGTTGAGGTGATGAAGCGCTATCAAGTTGCGAATCGTCATCGAATCAAGGAATGGTGCAATTTGTATACGCACTATGGCGAGGCTGCCTTTGAGGATCGCCTGGATTCATAGGTTGTATTTACTGCTGCCTTCGGGCATCTTCAGAACGATTTTCAAATCACCCAAAGAATCCTATTGGGTATTGGATTAACAAGATCCCGAATAAATATAGGATTAATAATCAAGTTTAATGTCCATACGAATACTGAATTAACAATCTAAATTGATACTCATATGAGTATCAATTTAGAATCGCATCAAGAATAAAGTTGCATCAAAAATAGGGTCGCATCAGGAATAGAGTTGCTTAAAAAATAAAGACGCATTAGGAAGATAGGGCAGTACCACCAAGAGCATTGGGGCCGTTAGTGCCGAATCTGCCACATTTGAGGGAGTTATGTACTTCTCGTAAGAGTACTTTCTTTTTTGTTATTACTCAAAAAAGAAAGTATGAGTAGCAAAAAAGGCGAATTTGGTTAAAATTCGCCTTTTTGCAGATAGATATTAAGCAAACAGTAACACTTAATTTTGCTTAGTAACATTTAGTATTCACGACTCGTCAAAATGTGCCAATTTTCGCTTTTAACTTTCAAAACATGCATAAGTCGACAAAATGTGGCACTGGGGATGCGACCGACGAAGCATAGCATCGGAAAAGCACTGTCGCGAATGTGACTTACGCGACCGACGAAGCACAGCACCGAAGTTGCGACCGACAAGGCATGCCGCTGAAACGTTTATGGAGCGCTACTGAAACGTTGCTAGGAATGCGACATCGGAAATACAGCCAACGCAGCATTGGAAGCGTGCACAGCAAGATGCAACACCAGAAACGTAGCAATGCGACTATTTCCAAAACTACCCAGCAAAGGTTTCTTCCAACTGTTTGTTGGCAACTGCCTTAGGGGTTTTCCAGTCTTCGGAATCATCGGGACGAGGAGCCATCTTGCTTTCATCGCCACCTGCATCCTTTAGTCGCTTCAAATAGTTGCGTGCTTCTTTAGCGGTTACTCCCGAAAGTGCCAAAACAGCAATCATATTAGGAACAGCCATGCAAGCATTGAAGATATCGGCAATGGTCCAAACGGCAGATACCGTCATGTAAGGGCCAATGAAAATGCAGGCAATGTAGAGCCAACGATATATTTTTACTGCCTTCAAATTGCGATTGCTGAAATACTCAAGGCAGCGCTCACCGTAATAGCTCCAACCCAAAATAGTGGTAAAACCAAACAGAGCCAAGCAAATCATCAAAATGAAAGAAACTACCTCAGGAGGAACGAACGGTAAACCTGCCTGGAAAGCAGCATTCGTAACTGCAGCGCCTTCTAAGCCAGGAATGTTGTAGGTGTTGGTCATAACCAGAGCCAAGCCAGTCATGGAGCAAATGATAATGGAGTCGATGAAGGTTTGCGTCATGGTTACAAGACCCTGACGAGCAGGTTCATTGGTCTTTGCGGCGGCAGCAGCGATTGGGGCAGAACCCAAGCCCGCCTCGTTTGCGAAAATACCACGAGCGAGACCCATTTGCATTGCAATTAAGATCGCGCCAAACATACCAGCGCCAAATGCCTGCAAGCCAAATGCATGCTGAACGATGAGGAGCAACGCTGCAGGAAGCTTATCGATGTTGTAGAAAATAAGCGTAAAGGAGAACAGTAGGAAAACTACAACCATACCTGGGACAACGCGCTCAGAAACCGTAGCGATACGCTTCAAACCACCAATAATTACCAAGCCTGCAAAAATTGCGGTTAACAGGCCTCCGATTACGGTAGCAATAGAATATTCAGCACCAAACAGAGTTACCGTATAGGCCATGGCGGGATCAAAGAATCCCGTTACGGCGCTTGAGATGGAATTTACCTGAGTAAAAGTACCAATACCAAATAAGCCTACGCACATACCAAAGAAAGCAAACAACTTAGCTAACCAACGCCATTTTTGTCCCATGCCGTTTTCGATGTAGTAGAACGGACCACCTAAAACATGGCCTTTTTTGTCCATGGTGCGGAACTTAACCGCCAAAAGGCCTTCAGAAAACTTGGTTGCCATTCCGAACAGAGCTGCAAGCCACATCCAAAACAGTGCACCTGGACCGCCAGCAACTACTGCAGTAGCAATACCAACAATGTTACCAGTACCAACTGTTGCGGACATTGCGGTACAAAGAGCACCAAAGCTGGTAACTTCACCCTTGCCATCTTCTTCGTTTTTGAAGGTGTATTTCAGGGCGAGTCCTAAAGTGCGGAACTGAACACCTCGTAAACGGAATGTAAGGAAAATGCCGCCCAATAAAATAAGGGCAATAAGGGGTGGACCCCAAACAACACTATCGATTGCGGTAAGTATATTGGTGAATTCTTCCAAGGTAGCACCTTCTTCCTGCCTTTAACGCATCGCCTCTTCAAGGTTTGAGTTGCAGAAATGAAAGAAGATGAGGAATTAAAACGAGAACAAATAAGGCAGTGCTCTGTCCTTTTGCCTGAGAGTTTCGGTACAGTGCAGACAGGTATAGCGTCAACAAACGAATTGCTGTCAGCTAAGTTAGCTGTCGTGCTTTTGCACCTTGCCCCTTCGGCACCCGCTTTTCGCGGGATTCTCCAGAGACCTCATCCATGTCCAGTTTCACAACGATTCAAGACATTTTGTAGAGGAGATGATGTGGTGAGGGTAGTTTACTACCGCAAATGTTTCGAATTTGAGTCGAATACTCTTTTCGGATGAAATTGAACCTTTGTGGTAGTAAAGGCGAGGTGGGCCTTGGTGTCAAAGGTAGGTAATCATCGATCAGCGGATTTTGCACCTAAATATCTAAGCGGCGGAAATCCAATGTCGAAGTGAATTGGACGCACGTCGAAGGGGATTACCTGCCAGGCGGCAGCTGTCAACAGGCTTTTACTTGAGCGAGTCATTAGCGGGTTATTACAGGCAATCTAGCCGAGTTAGTCGTAAAGCATTCAATTACAGGTTTTCACCCAAGCGAGCCATCAAGCAGGCTCTCCAATTGCGCTAGGCGCAATAGGATAAGCCTGCTTGGCTAAGTCATCTGCTTGGCTAAATCACTGAGTTTTACGTGGACTGGTTTCTACCAGATAGAGCGAGCACCATCCACATAAAGGGGTGTGCCATTTACCATATCGGAGCAATCGCACGCTAAGAAGAGCGCTGCTGCTGCAATGTCCATCGGGTCTCCCACTTTGCGGTTGTGGGGGATAGGATGGGTGATTGCCTCGTATGCGCGAGGTTTGTTCAGGGTGCTTTGTGTCATGTTGGTATCAATATAGCCAGGGCAAATGCAATTGACTCGAATGTTGAAACGAGCCCACTCAAAGGCCATGCAGCGTGTCAGCTGCAAAACAGCAGCTTTTGCTGATGCGTAAGCTGCCATACGGGTAGAGGCAACGCGGGCTACCACTGATGCCAAATTAATGATGTTGCCCTGTTCTTGTTCGATCATTATTTTCGCAACGCGCTGCGAAAGGAAGAAGACCGCTTTGTAGTCAGTATCTACTACTCGATCGAATTCATCTTCATCGGTATCTACGATAAGCTGGTCATTACTCAATACTACGCCAGCATTGTTTACTAGGATATCGATGCGACCGAAAGCATCCATAGCGGTTTGCACAAGAGCGTCTTGATCTTCGTTGGATCTAACATCGCATCGTACAGGAATAATGTGCGTACCCAGTTCGCGACCAGATTCTTCTGCTATTTCTTTGGCACGGGCTACGATTTTCTCTTCGTCCATATCGGCAATTACTAAATCGGCGCCGTATGCTGCAAAGGTGCGTGCAATAGCGCGTCCTATGCCGATTTCGCTTCCAACCCCGGTAATAATTGCTTTTTTCCCAGTCAGATCAAAGCGTGGGATCCCCATTTGTCCCGTGGTAAAAATAGTGTGGTCGCTTCCCTTCATAGTTCCCCTCCTATGATTGCGGTTATTAATGTGCGTCATTAATGATAAAACGAAAGGACGCCTGCAAGGGCGCCCCAACTAATTGATTTATTTCAAGTTTAAACCTTCTTATTAAGTATCTTTTGTGCTATGGATTGTCAGGCTTTGGAGACCTCGGCGCTTTGCCAGTCAAAAGCCTTAAACTCCAGAGGTCTCGCATTTTAGGCATTTTAGAGACTTACACTTTGGAAGCTGTATCTTAGAGACCTTCACGCTCCAGGTAGGATTTCATGGCGTATTGCGTAATGTCTGAACGATTTATAACACCCACCACTCTGCCATGATCTAATACGGGTGCTTTCTTTAAATGGTTGTCTCCTAAAATTCGACAAACTTGGGGGAGGTCTGCATCGATGTCAACTCCGATGGTGTTTCGCGTCGCAATTTCCATGACGTTACGATTAACCAAAGCATCAAGTTTCTCGTCGAATCCAGAATTATCACGCTGTAAACGCATGATTAGAACTACTGGGTCGGTATACATATGGCTTCGATCGGATAATTCACGCATAACGTCGCCATCAGAAACAAAACCGACAGGTTCGTTTTTGTCGTTGACAATAGGCATAGCACTTACGTTCTTTTCGACAAACATATGAATCGCGTCGAGTACTGTTGCGCTAGCAGGGAGTGTGAATACGTCGCGTCGCATAATGGTTTCCAGAAGCGAAGTTTCGGTACGAATAGGAGCTTCGTCCGAACGGGCAGCTGGCTTGTTCTTCACAAAGATAAAAGTCATGATCAAGCCAATAGTGCACAGCACTCCCGATACGGCAAACGATATATTGATGCCAGTAATGCTTGCATGAACCGAATCCATGGAACCCATGAGAGATGCGGCAACAAGTGTGTAAACTGAAACTAAGATTGCAGTACCAAGAGAACCGGAGACTTGACGAAGTGTGTTGTTTACCGAGGTTCCGTGATTCATTACTTTGTTGTCAAGCGCATTCATTGCCCACGTTGTAATTGGCATGTTGACTAACGAAAGCGAGAACATACGAATCGTGTAGAGCACCGTGAGGAATACCACATCGGTACTATCATTTAAGGTCGCAAAAGCAAAGGTGCTGATAACCAATAAAGACATACCGATAATACTCAGAACACGGGGGCCATGCTTGTCAAAGAGGCGACCAGCAACAGGACCCATAATGCCCATCAAGATAGCACCTGGCATAAGGACTAAACCTGATACGGTGGCGGAATAGCCCATGAGAGACTGCAGGTATATTGGCATCAAAATGCCTGCGGATAGAAGAGATGCTTGTACAAGCATGCCAATGATGGTGCCCATCAAGAATTTGTGATTCTGAAGTACCCGCACATTAAGCATGGGTTTTTCCATGGAAAGCTGACGACGGAAGAAGAAAACAAGAATCACTACGCCGATAAGACTTGCTACAAGTGCCTCGACGCTGATGCCTGATGAACCAATTACGCTAAAGCCGTAAAGCATGGTGCCAAATCCGAGGGTGGATAGGATAAGTGAAGGCTTATCCAGGGTAACGCCTTCAGAATTGGGCTTTTGTTTCTGCAGAACAAAGGGAGTTATTGCAATAACGATTGCGGCAAACACCGCGATTGCCAAGAACAAATCGCGCCAGCTGTAGTGGTCAATTACCAAACCTGCAACAGTAGGACCGATGGCGGGGCCGAAAGCGATTACCACACCAAACATACCCATTGCCGTGCCACGACGTTCGACGGGAAACATGAGCATGAGCACTGTCATAACCATAGGCATAAGAATACCTGCGCCTGCTGCTTGTGCTAAGCGACCGGTAAGCAAAAGAGGGAAATTTGGTGCTAAGCCGCAAAGCAAACTACCCAAGGCGAAAATGCCCATGGAAACAATAAACAGAGAACGGGTTGTGAAACGGTCAATTAAAAAGGCCGTTATAGGGATCATGATTGCATTTACAAGAGTAAAGCCTGTGGTGAGCCATTGTGCCGTTGCCGCATCGATGCCCATTTCTGCCATGATGGGAGGAAGTGCGGGGGTTACTACTGTTTGGTTAAGCACGGTTACAAAAGCGCCCAGAATAAGAATAATGAGCGTAACTTTTTGTTTGCTTGTTAAACCCCAGCCCATATGCGACCTTTCTTTTTGTGCTCTTCGACAGTTTTTTTCTAGTGATAATATTACACTCGGTGTATTAATATAGTAAGTGTAAGTTTTGTAGATATACGTAAACGGCATGCTAAACATCATATTTACAAAGTAAGTTTCGAATTGTAGTGCGGAGAGTGCGAAAAAGGTAAAGGCAGGGCGCACAGGGAAATCATGAGCAAGCAAACTAACAAAAAAGACGAAAGCACCAGTCTTAAAAGTGATGGTGGTAGTAAAAGCGATGGTAGTACTGTCTCGCAAAGTAACGATAGTCTCGTGAATCTTGGTTTGCGAGAAAGAAAGAAGGAACAAACTCGACAGGCGTTAGAAAAAGCTATTCTCTGTCTCGTGATAGAAAAAGGCTATGAAGAAGTTACCGTTGAAGAGGTTTGTCAAAAGGTAGGTATTTCACGTAAGACCTTCTTTAATTACTTTTCCTCAAAACGAGCTGCTGTTCTTGGTCGTTCCTACATCCCCAGTAAAGAGATGTTTTTGAAAGCCTTAGAGTCACATCCAGATTCTGATTATATTGATGTGATTACGGGGTGTATCGAACATGGCCTCACGGCAGAAGACGCCTCTCAAGAAATTAGGGATTTGCGCAAAACTGCCATGCTGGGTTCTCCGGAAATATTTTTTCGGAGCAATAAGAGCTCTTTAGTGTTGCAGCCTGCCATCATTGAAACTCTTCATGCTTACTTCACCAAGTATCCCGAAAGACGTAAAGCACCTGAATTGTCTCTTGATGAAGAATGTCTCATTGGCACGTCAGCCATAATTTGTGTCATGCGTTCGCATATTATGCTCTCGAGTTTTAAGGATCACCCTGCTCGTATTAGCGAAGCAAGAGAAGCGGTAAAAAGGTATTTATCGTAAAAATTTTCAAATTTAAACAATTAAAGTAAAAACATTTAAAATAACGAAACTGTGTTTATTGGACAGGTGTCGTCATAAGTACGCCGTTTTATATCGTCAAAGGACAGTTTCGTGGAATATAGTGCCGCTCGCACAAAACTTGCAACGGTAGCGTTGGTTACGGTTGGCTTTGCCCTGGGGTTTGCAGAATTTATCGTTATCGGTATTACTCCTGATATCGCAGAGATTTATCAGATTCCTCTTTCCGATGCGGGCAATCTTGTGGGTTATTTTGCAGTGGCTTATGCGGTTTCTACACCTATTATTGTGCTTTCAACTGGTCGTTTTAGGCGTTTTCCTCTTTTTGTCATATTTCTCATAGTGTTTAATGTGGGCAATATACTTGCCATCTTGGCACCAAGCTATGAGGTTTTGATGCTTGCGCGCATTTGTACCGCTATTGTTTCAGGCGTCACCCTTTCTACCGTAATGACGTTTATCAACGACATCATTCCCCAGGAGCAGGCTCCTCGTATTATTTCGTTTGTGTATGCAGGCTTTTCGGTAGCAAGTGTATTGGGTACTCCTATTGGTACTTTGCTCTCGGATGCGTTCGGTATTAAATCTGCTTTTGTTGCAGTGGAAGCGGTGGCACTTCTGGTTACGGTTCTGCTTTTAATCTCTGTTCCTCGATCAGGATCAACTGATGTTTCTTCGAGCGTGCGCGAACAGTTGGTGATTTTAAAAGATCGTCGCATCATTCTCGTGCTTGTTATGAAGGCTTTCGGAATGGCAGCAACGTATGTCTTCTATGTATATGTAACTCCTATTCTCGAAGATTCAGTGGGTCTTTCGGTTTGGATGGTAAGTTTAGTTTTATTCTTCTACGGTGGGGCTACTATCGTATCCAATTTAGGCAGTGGCTCTCTGGCGCAGCGTTATGGTCTCGGGAAGTTACCGTTGATGTTTGCTCTGCAAGCAGTGGTTTTGGTGCTTCTTGGGGTAAGTCTTGCTTCGGGAAATACGGTGCTTTGTATCATTAATGTGGTATTGACGGGCGTTTTTATTTACCACATGAACGCGCCGCTCCAGTCGTATCTTTTGCAGGTTTCAGCAAAGGATTATCCGCGCGCTCTTACGTTAGCATCGGCGGTTATGCCAACTTCGTCTGATATTGGTATCGCAACAGGATCCTTCATGGGTGGTGTTGTGGCAACCAATTTAGGCTTTGCATGGTCGGGACCTGTAGGAGCGGTTTTGGCAGTCGTTTCAGTAGTCGCTGCTTTTATGATTTTGCAGCCTGAAAGCCGCATGGGCGGTTCGCTGCGTTCCCGTCTTCGCAGGAATCGCAAGCAATAAACCACCCAATAAGGCTTAAGAATCGCGCGGGAGTTAGATTTAAAATCGCGCGGGAGTTAGAGACCGTATAAGGCCTCAAGGTTTTGTTGTCTTGCTTGAGAGATGCTTCTTGCGATTTTGTCTGGCAGGGTTTACCTAGTAGAGAATCCCAAGCTTTTTTGCTTCATAGGTAAGCTCATCACGAAAATCGGGGTGAGCAATGTTGATTAAGCGTTGAGCACGGGTGGGGATGTCAGCCCATCTCAGATCGGCAACACCATATTCGGTAACTACGTATTGCAGATCATTGCGCAATGACGTAATGGCACTTCCTGATGCAAGCGTAGGGACAATTTTCGAAACGTCACCCTTCTTTGTATGGGCAACACTTGTTACCGCTATAAAGCCACGTCCGTTTTTGGAGTTTTTAACGCCGCGCACGAAATCAAATTGACCACCGCTTGCAGAGTATTGGCGGGTGCCAATGCTTTCAGCGCAAACCTGCCCTGTTAAATCAATGCTTACTGCGGTGTTAACAGAAACGAGATTGTCGTTCTGGGCAATATTGATTGGGTTGCAGACTGTTTCGTACGAACAATAGTACATGTCTGGATTGTCGTTAATGAAGTCGTATAAGCGCTGGGTACCAGTGGAGTAGCCCCCAACAGATACGCCGGGCATATAGTTCTTACGGGAGTTGTCAATGACCCCCTTCATCTGGAGCTGAACGAAGGCGTCAGAGAACATTTCGGTAAAAACACCCAGATGCTTTTTGCAATCAAGGCCTGCAGCGATGGCATTAATAATGCCGCCAATACCAAGTTGGATACAGTCGCCATCATTAACGCGATCAACAATCAGTTCTGCAACTTTAATCTCCTCGAGAGTAGGAGCAGGTGTTTCGACATCTTCAAGCAATTCGTCGTGAATAAAAAATGCATCAATGTCGTTTACATGATAGTTATGGGAATCGCCAAAAACTCGAGGAAGACGTGTGTTGATTTGCGCAATGATGTGTTTTGCGCCTCGTAGTGCTCCCTGCTCGAATCCGAGGGGGCCAATATTGCAATACCCTTGGTCGTTTGGTGGAGTCATCTGGACAACCGCGTAATCGAGCCCGATTTCTTCCAACATGCGATTGGTGTCAGAAAAGTGTACGGGAATATGGGTGACACATTGTGACCCTTGAGCAAATCCAGTACGTTCGTTGGGACCAGCAAAGTAGGTATGATAGCGGAACTGATCTGGCGTTACTTGAAGATCAGCAAAGGTGATATCACCATTCATGTAGTTGCCATACATGTCGATACCAGACAGCGTGCCCTTTTTAACACGATTGAGCAGCTCATTGATAATGGTGGTAGGCACATGGAGCCCGCCCAGGTATATTTTTTGCTTCGCTTCCTGGGAGCTGTCATGAGAACTGCTTGCAGTGTTTTTGTCAAACAGCTTGTTTGAAGTTGAAGTAGTGCCGGTAAGATGCTCTTCGAAAACTTGATCAAGCGTAATTTGCTTGCGTTCATAGTCCTGTTGCCAGTCCATGTGATTCTCCTGACTCATACTGCCCCTGAAATCCCCTCATGCACACGACACGATTTGTTCGCATACGGTCACTGCATTATAAGCTGTTCCTGCGAAGCTTTATGTTTCGTAGGTAACGCACTAACGTAGTATCAAGTGACTTGTTGTGCGAGTCGGAAACCGTTGTCGTGGCGTCTTTGGTCAGACTTTCGCCCTCCGATGCTATTCATGCAGCTATTAAATTGTGTGCAGATAAAGTGTAGCACGCTTTCTAAATGTTTCGCTTCCGTAACAAATACCGCTTCGTTCGCCGTTCATCTTCGTATTGCAACGCTAAAAAAGTCCGCCACTTTAGTTCGGTGTAGAATTTAAATTCGCGGTTGAAAGGAATATTCATGGAAGAACGCAAGCTTTCTCTTTATGACAACATCACAAAAGTTAACTCAGTTGATCCAGAACTCTATGAACGATATCCCGTTAAACGAGGTCTTCGCAACAGCGATGGTTCGGGCGTGATTGCGGGCATTACGAATATTTCGAATGTTCATGGTTATGTGATAAGTGAAGGTGACAAGATTGCCGACGAGGGAAAACTGACGCTTCGTGGATACGATTTATATGATTTGCTCAGTGGCGATGAAAATAAGCGTTTCCGCTACGAGGAAATTGCGTACCTCCTTTTAATGGGGGATTTACCCACGCAAGAACAGCTTGATTTCTTTGTGTCTCGTTTGGATGCTCATCGTGAATTACCTGATGGATTTACGGCATCAAAAATTATGAGCACCCCTTCGCCTGATATCATGAATCTTCTTGCTCGCTCTGTTTTGGTTTTGTATGCCGACGATCCCAATGCAGAAGATCGTTCCTATGAACATGAAATATCTACCGCTGTTACCCTTATTTCCCGCTTGCCACGTATTATGGTGCTTGCTTACTACGCCAAGCAGGCAGCATTCAATGGTAAGTCCATGATTATGCACCGCTTCATCCCAGGCGAATCCACAGCGGAAACCATTCTTTCGATGCTTCGTCCCGATCGTCACTACACCGAAGAAGAAGCGCGCATGTTGGATATCATGATGTGTCTCCATGCTGAGCACGGTGGCGGCAATAATTCAACCTTTACCTGCCGTGTTTTATCTTCTTCTGATACCGATCCTTATTCTGCTTATGCAGGCGCTATTGGTTCCTTGAAGGGTTCCAAGCATGGTGGCGCTAATCACCAGGTTTTAGCAATGCAAAAGGAAATTAAGGAAAACGTGTCGGATTGGGAAAACGAAGACGAAGTGGCTTCGTATATTGCCAAAATCGTCAACAAAGAGGCTTTCGATCATACCGGTCTTATCTATGGTATGGGTCATGCGGTTTATACCAAGTCCGATCCTCGCGCAGTTGTTCTTAAGAAATTTGCCACCAAGATGGCAGAAGGTACTGAGTTCGAAGCTGAATTAAACCTGCTAAAACTTATCGAGCGCATCAGCCCTGAAGTAATTTTGCAGGAAAAGGGCACCAAGAAGGACATGTGCGCAAATGTTGATATGTATTCAGGATTTGTTTATTCCTTGTTGGGAATTCCTACGGATCTGATTACGCCTTTGTTCGCTTGCTCTCGTATGGCAGGCTGGGCTGCTCATCGCTTTGAAGAATTGGTAAGTGGCAAGCGCATCATTCGTCCTGCATACAAAACTGGCATGAAGCCTCGTGCGTACAAGCCGATTGCCGAGCGCTAAAAATATACTTTCGCAAGATTCTTATCTTGGACTTTTAGGTCCAAGATAAGATCAAGCCAATTTCAGATAAAAGCCCTTTAGTCAGGGATGTGCCGATTCCTAGCAATGATTAAACTGAACTTCAGGCAAGTTAAAATGTGATTTGCTATCATTGGTAAGGCCAAAAGCTATGCCGAAGAGCATGCGTGTGTTCTTCGCTTACCTTGGTCTGTGCATATATGACAAGCAAAGGGGATCTTATGGAAGCCTATAAGCAGGAATTTATTGAATTTATGGTAGAGAGCCAAGTTTTAAAGTTTGGCGAATTTACCCTGAAAAGTGGGCGTAAATCTCCGTTCTTTATGAATGCGGGTGCGTATGTAACAGGCGGTCAATTAAAGCGTCTGGGAGAATATTACGCGCGCGCTATTCATGATAATTTTGGTCTTGATTTTGATGTTGTTTTTGGACCTGCGTATAAAGGTATCCCTTTGGCAGTAGTTACGGCAATCGCTCTTGAAGACCTCTATGGCAAGGAAGTTCGCTATTGCTCGAATCGCAAAGAGGTAAAAGATCATGGTGCTGATGCAGGCAATTTGCTTGGGTCAGACCTTCATGACGGCGATCGCGTAATTATGGTTGAGGATGTTACTACCTCGGGCAAATCAATTGATGAAACCTATCCTATTCTGAAGGCTGCTGCAAATGTCGACGTAAAGGGCTTGATTGTGTCCTTGAATCGTATGGAAGTAGGCAAGGGGGGTGTCGTTACGGCACAGCAAGAGGTTCAGGAAAAGTATGGCTTCCCTGTTGCCTCCATCGTAAGCATGGCCGAAGTAACTGAAATGCTCTACAACCGAGAGGTTCAGGGCAAGGTTGTCATCAATGATGATATCAAAGCAGCGCTCGATGCATACTACGAACAGTACGGAGTTAAAAACGTATAACGTTCGTATCAGGATGCTCAGCACTTGCACGTTTAGCTAATTTTATAGAGTAACTTTCAAGAGTCCGCACATTATGTGTGGGCTCTTGACGTTGTGTCGCTTAAAATTATTATTACGTACGGAATGAAAACTAAATACGTTCAACTAAGGTAATCAGAGACTTAAAACCAAGGAGCCCGACTATGACAAACCTTCTTGAAATTCCAAAGCTTGGCTTTGGTTGTATGCGTCTTCCTCTAACCGATTCTAGCGATCAAACTTCCATCGATCTTGAGCAGTTTAAAGCTATGGTTGATGCTTTTATGGAGGCAGGCGGCACGTATTTCGATACTGCCTATGTATATCATGAAGGCACTTCGGAAGTTGCGGTACGCAAAGCGTTGGTGGAGCGTTATCCTCGCGAGTCGTTCACTATTGCTACGAAATGTTTAGCGTGGGCTCAGCCAGATGAGCAGTCCGCGAAAGCATGTCTCGACACTTCACTTGAGCGTCTGGGCGTTGACTATGTAGATTTTTATTTGCTTCACAATGTTGGTGGTCCGCGTACGGCTAAATTCGATGAATACGGTATGTGGGAATGGGCTCAGCAAAAGAAAGAAGAGGGCGTAATCAAGCACCTTGGTTTCTCTATGCACGATGGTGCCGATGCACTCGATAAATTACTGACCGAACATCCCACTATGGATTTTGTCCAATTGCAGGTCAACTATCTTGATTGGGAGGATCCAGTAGTTGAATCTCGTCGCTGCATGGAAGTGGCAGAAAAGCATGGCATTCCCGTGGTCATTATGGAGCCTGCACGTGGAGGGCGTTTGGCTAATTTGCCTGAGCGTGGCACGCAAATTTTAAAGACCGCAGAACCTTCCTTAAGTGTTGCTTCCTGGGCTTATCGTTTCTGCTATTTCCTGCCAAATGTTATTTCGGTTCTTTCCGGAATGTCTACCTTAGAGCAGGTAAAAGAAAATGTTGCAGAATGGAAGAACGCCCAACCATTTTCCGAGGAAGATCGAAAGGTTTTGGCAGAAGCGCTCGAGGCGCTTCGCAGCGTAGGCATGATTGACTGCACGAATTGTCGCTATTGTGCAAAAGATTGTCCTGCGGGAGTCAAGATTCCTGAAATTATGAGTCTGATGAATTTGGAAAAAATGACTGAGGATCGTGAATTTGTAAAAGGGCTGTACAGTTGGCAGACCACAGGCGGTCGCGCTTCTCAATGTACCCAATGCGGCAATTGTGAAGCTATGTGTCCTCAGCAGCTGCCTATTATTGATCTTTTGGAAGATGCAGCAGATTGGTACGAAGACTAGTTTGCTAGACGATGCCAAACGGCTGGCCCTGCTTTGGGTCAGCCGTTTTTTTTATGGCTACATTCCTAGTCCGCCCATATTATGAAATCGCTTTTGGAGCATTTCAGTTGGATAGGCGTAGTCGATATATTGTTCAAAGGCATTTTGGGGAGGGATGCCGCTTGCTCTGTCGTCGGTGCGAACTAAAACGCAAATGGTCATGATTATGTTCAGAACAAGAAATACCGAAAGAGCAACGGTAACAAAGCGAGAAAGTTTGCTTTTTAAGTTGAGATAGCTAAATCCTTTTTCGCAAAGGGGAAGACCTATCTTTACCCACAGCATTCCGAGGGTACCCCACACCAAAGCATGGAATAAATCGGTTCTTCCATCGAAGTTAAACGGATTATTGAGGTAACTCCAGGCAACGATGCCGCCAAACGTTTCCATTGCCCAGCTGGCAAAATACTCTAATCCGCCTCCCACAATCGCTCCAATAGCAATAAGCACAAGGGGATTTTTCTTTTGCAGGGGTTCGAGGATAAGGGTTAGCAGCACCGCTGCAGTACCGTAAATGGGAGAAAAGGGCCCCCAAATAAAACCAGGACGACTTTCCCATTCATTAAAGGCAAGATAATGCTGAAGGGTTTCACCGATGAGCCCTACGACTGACATAAGAAGGAATACCCATAAGAGCTTGGTGAAGCTCTCACCTACATGAGTGCGCTCGGATATTGCTGGTGAAGAAGAGCGCTCAAGCGCAGTTGCTTGCTCCATGTCCCTCCTCGTTTCTAAAACTTTTCAGTCCTGAAAAGACCCCTTATTAAGAAAGGTCTCTCTTGTAAAGAAAGACCTTTTAGCTCGCTTTGTGAACTTACGTATTCGATATCTCCTATTGTACCTATTGAGAATTTCTTGTCAGAGAAAGTCATAATGAAATAAAAAATGAACACAATGTTTAATTAATAGGTGAGTTAGCCGACAATTCGATGTTTTCTCTCCAAACATGGTGAAAGCTAAAGAAAAGGGGCGTTATTATTTCGCCATGAAACAAACTCCCCTTAAACAAATATCTGTACAGCTTAAGCGACTGCTTCGTGACGCAAGGCTTTGCGTTTTGAACTATTTCCGCAAGGGCAAGCAAGCTCTTTTTGAAGAAACCCAAGGTCGAAGCAGTTTGGCGAGTGAGTTACCTTTCGCAAGCGATGTAAATATAGCGAGCAATTTGCAAACTGCCTTTCAGCGGATTAAAGCTGCAGTTCAAGATGCTTTTTCCCAAGGAAAAGAACACCCTGTAGTGGTTGTGATTTGCGTTTGTGCTTTGGTAGTGTCTTGTCTGGCGGCGGGTGTCTCGTGTGCTTTTGTTGACAGGACTTCAGCGAATTCAGAGATGGAGAGTCAGAAGCCTGCTTTGGTAAACGACGATCCTCTTGTCTCATTTGATGTAGGAGATTCTGCTATCGCCGAACGAATTGGTGATTTTAGCGCTGATCAACAAGGAGTGCTGCACTTTTCCGAAGAAGGAGGAGCGGTGTTTGAGCAAATAGGCGATACGGTGGTGCAGAAGGCTGTGACGGACTTATTTATTAATGTATCGGCTATACAAGGGATATCAAGTTCAGAAGAAGCTCCTGAAGCGTTTTCTCTCATCGGAGGAATATCTGAAGAACCGGAGGAGTTGCTGGGGGATGAGTTAACCGAGGCAATCCGAGCGCTGGAATCCCAAGGCTATGAAGTAGGATGCTTCTTTATGAACTTGGATTCAGGTAAGGGCGTTTCCTATAACTTAGATACCCGTATCTACGGCGCAAGTTCATTTAAGGGTATCTATGCAGCATATCTCAGCGAACATTTAGCAGACGGCGAAGTGGGGCTTTCTTCTTCGGCGATCAGTCTCATGGATGCTTCGGTGCGTTACTCCGACAATACCGCCTTTTCAACGCTAAGAAACTCTTACGATGGAGCAGGATTTGCGGGCTGGATTGAGTCATGTGGGGTAAACTCCGACATTGTTAACGATACTCATTTCCCACGGTATTCAGCACGTGAATCAGCCTTACTTTGGTTTCATACGTATCAGTATTTACAGACAGGAACCGAAGCAGCAAATCATCTGCGGGAACTTTTCACTCAAACAAACGTTTCTTTCATTCGCGAGGGAGCGACAAACGTTTTGTCTTCGGAAAATGAGATGTCAAATGACGCAGCTTCAGAGGAGCGCGATGGGTCAGAAGAGTCAGCCCTCAATACCGACGCGGTAGTGCTTAATAAGGCGGGATGGATTGCCTCAACGCCTCGTTTTAGCGGTCTTTGTGATGCGGGATTAATAGAATACGACGGTCAAACGTATCTGATTTCAGTGATGACGAGTGCTCCCGATAGCACTTCTCATCGTGATCAGGTAATCGAAATAGCTGAAGAGTTGTTTAAGACACGCTAGGGTTCGAATATCGATGAGTGAAGTGTGCGGGGTAACACGTGGCGCTAGACTGCCATAACGTAGTGTGGGTGCTAGGCAAGGTTTAAAAATAGGGCTCGATCAGGATTTGGGCATGTTGGAGTAAGAATAGTTGCGCTAGGTTTGTGAAGAGCGCCTCTCTACCGCTTATATAATTGACAAAGATTTATGCATTGATACCATGATGTAACAGTAAGTGATAACACGTTCGAGTGGGTTATGCTGCCGAGCAGGTTATGCTGAAGTACACGAGGGAAACAGCGAAGTGCTGTTCCAGAAAAGGAGATTTAGCTGTCGTGAACGATTCCGACGGCGGCGGTCGATGTTATTCGATCCGAAAACGCTTTAGTAATCATACGAATGTAGTAAGTGGTCCAACGCGGTCTATGTCTTGGTGTGACATGACTGCGTTTTCTTATGCCCAAGTTATTTTGTCTGTTCAGTGCATGAGCGCTGGTATGAATCTATCCCTAAAGGGGGAGATGGCCGTGTAAGAGCTCGGGTGAGGTTTTGGAAGTTTTTTCGCGGCTTATTGAAAGGAACGATTAATACATGCCGATTTGGGTAAGTCTTTTATTAGTAGTTTTCTTCTTATTGATGAACGCCTTTTTCGTTATGGCGGAGTTTTCTTTGGTGCGTGTTCGTAAGTCACAAGTTGAACTTCTTGTTGAAGAAGGGAAACCAGGGGCGAAACGCGCTGCGCATATTGCCGACAATGTGAACGCATATCTTTCTGCTTGCCAGTTAGGTATTACGCTTGCTTCTTTGGCGCTAGGTTGGTTAGGCGAACCAGCGATTTCTGCGCTTTTCCATCCTGTCTTTGTGGCCCTGGGTCTTCCTGATGCTGCCGTTACTGCTATTTCAGTTGCCATCGGCTATTTCATCATGACTGCTCTTCATGTTGTTGTGGGCGAACTGGTTCCTAAGTCTATGGCAATTTTGAATACAGAAAGCTACGCATTGCATACCGCAGCTCCTTTGCATGCGTTCTATATGATGACCTATCCCATCATGTGGTTGTTCAATACGCTTACCAACGGCATTATGCGTTTAACGGGTCATGATGTTTCAAAAGAACATGATGCCTATACTGAAGAGGAAATCAAGATCCTGTTAGAGGAAAGTGCTGAATCAGGTTCTATTGAACAGGATCAATATCAGTATCTTGATAACATCTTCGACCTCGACGATAAAGATGCCGAATCTATCATGACACCTCGCACCGAAGTGGTGGCAATTGACCTTGACGACGATCTTGCAACGAATCTTGAGATTATGGGCGCTAATAAGTTCACCCGTTATCCGATTTACAAGGAAGATAAAGATAACATCATCGGTTTTGTCCATATCAAAGATGCCTATCTGCTGCCAGAGGGCTCTTCGATGAAGGATTTGCGCATTCGTACTATCCAGGCAGTTCCTGAAAGTCTTTCGATTTCCAAATTGATGCAAATGCTTCAGTCGAAGCATACGAAGATCGCGGTCGTAGTTGATGAGCATGGCGGTACTTCCGGTATCGTTACCATGAGTGACGTGGTAGAGCAAATTATTGGTCGAATGGAAGACGAATACCTTCATGACGATCAGGATGAAATCTTGAAGGTCCGCGAAAATCAGTATGTAGTTGACGGGTCTCTTCCGGTAGATCAGTTCGTAGAGTTTTTGGGCTTCGAACCCGTTCCTGTGTACGACTATGAAACAGCGGGTGGCTTGATGCTTGATCTCTTGGATAAAATTCCTGAAGAGGGAGACCAGTACGAGCTTGTTCACGCCGATAAGAAGTTCACCCTTGTTATCAATATCATGGATGGCTACCGCATCGATAAGATCAGCGTTCTTATCGAGCATATCGAAGTCCCGGAAGAAAACGACGAAGGTAAGTAGTGGGAGTGCTGCTACGGTAGAAGAGCTGCTGTGGAAGAGTTACTGCAGAAGAGAAGAGCTACCGCGGAAGAGCTACTGCAAAAGAGCATTCTGTTCAAGCGCTAAGAGTTGCTGGAAATATTTGCTTGTTTGAGCAAGCTTCTTTGGATGGCCATCTAGTTTTAGGTGGCCATTTTCTAAGAACAGGACACGGTCCATACTGCTCACGCCCTGTAAATGGTGGGTAATCATGACTATAGTTTTGTGCTGTAGAGTAGAAAAGATAGATTCAAGGACCTGTTGTTCAGTAAGAGGGTCGAGTCCCACCATAGGTTCGTCAAGTATGACTATAGGAGCGTCCTGCAAAAGAACGCGTGCAAGGGCGATGCGGTGACGCTCTCCGCCAGAAAAACGAAGTCCCGCTTCGTCAACAATAGTATTTAAGCCTTGAGGTAGGCGCTCGAGAAGAGACCCCAGTCCAACCTTATGAAGCGTTTCAATAAGCTCTTCGTCGTTTGCGTGAGGATTTCCTATCAGGAGGTTATCACGCAAGGTGGCGTTGAACACGTAGGTACGTTGCTGAATCACCCCGAAAAAGTCAGAAGCCTTGTTGTTAAGAGCGCTGGTGTGGAGCTCTTTCCCTTTTGGATCAACTATTGTTACGGTGCCTTTAGTGGGGGCTAAATCGCCACGAATAAGGGACGCAAGAGTTGATTTTCCTGCGCCGCTCTTGCCCAAGATTGCTATTTTTTCTTGAGCTGGTATAGAAAGCGAAAGGTTGTCCAGTAGAAGTCGTCCCGTTTGAGAATACGAGAAACTGACGTTTTCAAGCCTTATTTCGAAAGACTGGTCGGTAGGAGCTTTTTCTGAGTCGCAAAGCGTTGAAGATTTCTGCTTGCTTGCTGCAACCGAATTGGTTTTAGCGGGTGTGTGAGGTTTGGTAGAGTCGGCATGGTCTTCAACCACTTTAGGTTCGATAGAAGGCAGTTCATTGAGGCGCTGAATGGAATCCTGGTGCGCCCGAGCTTCAGTGGCTGCTGCAGGTAAAGGCGCAAAAGCATCAATGAGGGGGAAATACCCCAGCACAAAGGCAAGAATCCAATTGGCAGAACCTCCTGTTTGACCACTAAAAGAAAGAGCTGCCCATAAAAGCACTATTACCGCACCAAGAGCAAAAAGGATTTGCAGTATTACGTCTCGACGTTTATCAAACGCATGTCCTTCTTGTTCAAGAATACGCAGCTGGGCTTGTCTTTTTTGATGTCGCTTTTGGTAATCTTGATAGCGACCAGAGAGCACCCAGTCGGTAATGCCAAGGGTGTCGTCAGTTATCTCAGTGTATAGGGATGCTTTGAGCGCTTTATGCTTTGCTTGTCGTGCTCCATTGACAGAGGCGGAAACAAGCGGGACTACAAAAAGTTCAAGCGCAAGCAGAACCAGCACAATAACACCCATCCACCAGGTAAAGAGTCCGAACCCGATAACTAAAAACAAGCCTATGATCCAAGCTATAACTACGGGGAAAATGGTGCGTAAGTAAAGGTTTTGAATATGCCCGATGTCTTCCGCTAGAAGACCGAGGGCGTCTCCTAGGCGATAAAGTGAATGAAAGAAAATACCACGAGCATCAAAGGCAAGATAAAGTTTGACGCGAAGACTAGACGTCATGCGCAAGACCCAATCGTGACTCGTGAGGCGCTCGGCATACTGAAGAACAGGTTTGCCAATGCCGAATATGCGTACGCAAAGAAGGGGCGTTCCCAAAAGTAAAATCGAATACGGCATTTCGGCAGATCCACCAATCAGCCAACCGGCGGTAAACATCAATGCAGAAGCAAATCCTATGGTAATTACACCAAGGAATAGAGCAAGAAAGAGAGTCTTTTTGTAGTGTCCGAAATAAGGTTTTACCCAGGTATCGTCTTTCCAAGAAAAGGTACTCTTGGGCATTTTTGTAGCGGTATCTTTCGCGCTTTTAGCTGGCATAGGATTCACCTTCTTTCGCTGCGAAATCCATAGCAGAACGGGATGTTCTGAGGCCTTCGAAAGGAGGTTGCGTTACTTTGATTGCTCCCTGCTGAATAAGAGTTTCTGGTGAGCCCTGAGCAAGGAGATGTCCCTCTCGTAAAACAAGGACCGTATCCATTGCAGAAAGCCAATGAAGACGATGGGTTGCAAGGAAGACGAGCTTATTTTGCATAAGTTCAAGCATGCGGTCTTTTAGTTCTAGCTCCGTCTCAATGTCTAAGTGTGCGGTTGGCTCGTCAAAAATAAGTACTTTACAATCCTTATTCAGAAAAGCACGAGCAAATGCGATGCGCTGAGCTTGCCCTCCGCTAAGAGAGTGGGCTCCTTCGCCGATGACGGTATCGATTCCTTCAGGAAGATCTTCAATGAGATTGTCGAGGCCCATAAGAGAACAGATCTTTTCCACCTCTTTACGAGGGGTATCAGGTTTATAGAAAGCAACATTGTCGAGGAGAGATGCATGAAAAATATGGGGGCTTTGCGGTATATAGGCAAGTTGGTTTTGCCAAGAAGAGCAGCGCAGTGTTGGCATAACGTTATCGTTTAAGGTAAAAGATCCTGATGTAGGATCACTGAGTCCTGCCAATAGATGCGCAAGGGTGCTTTTCCCGCTGCCGGATTGTCCGATAATGCCTACGATTTGAGCACCAGAAAAAGAAGCTGAAATATTCTCGAGGGTAAAGGCATCGTCGGTTTGGTAACGAAAAGACAGATTATCCAAATGCAAGGTGCTGTCGTTTGACCAGGAAAGAGTCGGTTGGTCTTCTAAGGAAGCGCTGTTTTCTTTAGAAGTTGATTGAGGTGCGTTAATAATGGCAAGGACTGAATGAAGGGAATTTTTGCCGTCAAGAGATGCGTGATAATCGGAAGCGAATTCTCGAATAGGTCTGAAGTAATCAGGCATAAGCACCAAAACGAAGAGGGCGGGAAAAAGGGTAAGCGAACCATCGACCAGCCGAAAACCAAGCATGACGGCAATGGCTGCGATGGAGATGGTGGAAAATGCGTCAAGAACTGCACCAGATAAGGTAGCAACGCGAAGGGTCTTCATTGTTGCGGTACGAAAACGTTCGCTTGATTGGTAGATTTTTTCTGTTTGGTCGTTGCTGCGCCCGAACAATTTAAGAGTGTCTATGCCGCGTATTGAGTCGAGAAAATGATTGGCAAGGCGTTGATATTCTTTATGTTGCTTGCCTGCTTCAAGACTGGCGGTGTGGCCAATAAGCACCATCTGTAAAATAATGGCGGGAAAAACCAATAAGCCAATAAGTGCAGAAACCCAATCAAGAATAAAAAGAAGAACAAGAAGCATTACCGGTACAATGACCAGCTTGGTCATGCGGGGAAGTATCATACGGAGGTAAGCTTCGACTTGATCGATGCCTTCGACAAGGAGCGTGGAAAAACCACCTGTCCCCTTATCCTGAACAAGACTCTGTCCTTCATCGAAGAGTTTCTCGAAAAGAGCATCGCGAAATTCATCGGCTTTCCGACAGGCAAACGACTCAAGTTGACTCGATTGGGCGTTGTCGACAAACTGTCGAGCGACAAGGCAGATGAAAAAACCTATCAAAAAAGGAATTTGATCAAAAAGAGGTTGGTTGTACCAAAGATTAACCAAGGCGCTGGTGAGACAAAATGCTTGACCCATAAGCAATGCACCTGTTATCAGCGAAAAGAGTGTGCAACGCATAAGCATTTCACGAACTCCTTTGATGGTAAATAACAGACGGTCAATCATTGTATTCTCTCCAGAGAAGATGGTGTGAGTAAAAAAAGAAAGCCGCTGCAAACTTAAAGTATTACAGCGGCTTTGCGTTTACTAAGCGTTAGTATTCGCTCAGGTCTTCGTCGGTGATTCTGCCGCGGAAGGTGCGATAGATAATTACATGATAAATCAAGACTAACGGCAAACCGACGCAGGTAATACCCGTCATCCAACCAAGGGCAAGATCGGATGAAGCTGCATTTGCAATGGTGATGCTTTCACCGATGGAAGTAGCAGATGCAACTACCAGGTTCGGGAACATGGAAGCGGCAAAAAGCACAACCAGGAAAAGAGCTGCGGCACTGCTGAAGATAAAGGGAAGAAGGTCGTTTCCTTCCATCTTGGAAGTGACGATTGTTCCAATCAGTGCAGCGGCAACCAAGATGAATACCAGCCAGCGAATAATTTCTAGAGCAGGATCCATTGTGGGCTGAATGCCAACCAATGCGTAGGCGGTTACTGCTGCAAAGAGAACCAAACTTACGAGCGCAAGGGGACGACGCAGGCCAGCAAGGCGTGCCTGGAAAGCGGAAGGTTTCGGTGCTTTCATAGCCAACCAGGTGGCACCCTGTATAAGGAAGAACGACAAGCCTAAAAGCCCGCATAAAAGCGTGAAGGGAGTGATCAGGCCAAGTAGAGGAATGCCGTTGTAGTCGCCATTAGCATCCATTGGAATGCCTGCATATACATTTCCTATAGCAACACCAAACAAAAGAGCGGGAAGCAGAGAGCCAATAAAGAAGAGGGCATCCCAGAGCTTCTTCCATTTGGGATCATGAGCACGGTATTCAAGCGATACGGCACGCACGATTAAGCCAAACAAGACCAGCATGATAGCTAAATAGAAGCCAGAGAAGGTAGTGGCGTAAGCTGGCGCAAATGCTGCGAACAGGGCACCACCTGCGGTAAGCAACCAAACTTCGTTGCCGTCCCAAACTGGACCAATGCTGCGACGGACGATGGCTTTTTCTTTTTCGTCTTTAGCTACAAAGGGTGACAGAACACCTGATCCTAAGTCGAATCCGTCCAAGATAAAGTAGCCAGCAATAAGGACGGCAATGAGGATAAACCAAAGAATTCCTAAAACAGTCATGCCTATTCACCATCCTTCTGTACTTCTTCAGAATGAGGACCTTTTTTGATGAGGTGAATTACGATACGCGCCCAGCCGATAATCAAGAACAGATAAATCAAGCAGAACAGCGTAATGGTAATTGCAAGTTCAGGTGAGCTTACGGCGAGCGAATTTGCTTCTCCAGTCAATAAGCTTATTCCGTCAGGGCTGCTAGAAGCAGGATAGACAGACCAAGGCTGACGTCCAATTTCTGCAGTTACCCAACCACCCTGAATTGCCAGGAAGGGGAATAAAGGAGAAATAATTGCCAAGTTTTGCAGCCAACGCATGTTCTTGATGCGGCCTTTACGATAGGTAAAGATGAAGGACAAAATAGTAACAAGCGCGATAAGGCCGAACATGATTACCATTAAATGGTAGCTCTGGAATACGGTGTTTACCGGCAGTTCGTCTACAGTCTCTTCAGTGAAGTCGCTTCCGTATACTCCGCTAGCGGCAAGATCGTTTAGTCCAGGATATTCTTTTTCGAAATCCCAAGAAGCTAAGAATGAAGTTCCACCAGGGATGGCAAGAGGAGTAATAACTTCTTGGCTTTCTTCATCAACCCAGCCAAGTGCATAAAGGGGCATAGCCTCAGTTTCGTAGGCGCCCTCCATCATGGCAAACTTGGTTGGCTGTTCTTCAGCGACGACAACGGCTGATTGATGAGCGAAAGCCACCATAAGAACGGTGGTAACAAGGGCAACGCACGAGGCGACACGTACCGTCCTGAGAGCGAATTCGGTATGGCGACCCTTTTTCAGATACCAAGCACCAATCGCGAGAGCCATAAAAGCCCCCATGATCAGCAACGCATCAACCGTATGGAGATAGCGAGGGATGGTGGTGGCATTAAACGCTGCAGCAATAAAGTCAGTCAAAATTGCTTGAGTTCCATCAGCGGAAAGCTCTGCACCTGCAGGAGTCTGCATCCAGGAATTGGCGATAATGATCCAAAGTGCGGAAAGGCAGGAGCCAAACCAAACCAGCCAAGCGGAGGCAAGGTAGAACTTCTTACCAACTTTTTTGCGGCCAAACAGAAGAACGCCTAAGAATACCGACTCCAAGAAGAAGGCTAGAAGGGCCTCTGCTGCAAGAGGTGCACCGAAGATATCACCTACAAAGCGAGCATAATCTGCCCAGTTGGTTCCAAACGAAAATTCCATCGTAATGCCGGTTGCAACGCCTAAAGCAAAGGTAGCAGTAAACACCTTTATCCAGAAGCGTGAGGCAGCGGCATCTTCGGGCTTGTTGGAACGGTAGTACTTTGTTTCAAAGATAGCTACGATAAGTCCCAAGCCGATGGATAGTGGCACGAAGACAAAGTGATACATGGCGGTTAACGCGAATTGGATACGCGCCAACAGGACCGGATCAGCTAAAAAGTCCATCTGTGCACCTCCTTTACCGTTGCGGCTTTACCTGCCAGCTGTTTTCGCTGCACCTTCTTCACTTAAGCGAAGACAAATGGCTTCATAAAACCTCCATTAGTTCAGTGTCTTCATCGTATCACCTAATCACCGCGGGGTGGCGAGAAAAAAGGAAAATGTTAGTAATTTAGTATCATTTTTTATTATGGATTAACGAGGGTTGCGTAACGATTCTCTGTAAAGTGTGGTTAAGAAAAACAAGCCTTGGAGGGTATGCACCAACTAGTTATGATGGAACCATAGTATTCAAAATCACGGCAGATACTGTCTTTCGTTGGGGCGAAATTCAGAAGATGCTTCTGGTGTGCAAGGAGGATCTATGGGTATACGAGTCAATGGCAGCGTAATTGAGAGCTCTCCAAATGAAAAATCTCTCGCAGCAGCAAAAGAATTACTGGACAATCCAGATTTTCAGCCAGTTTCACCACGCTTTGCGGCTACCGTAATGCTCGTGCGTGATTCAAAGCCTGGTCAAACCAAATATCGAATTGAAGATGGCGAGTATCCACCTGATTTTCCTACAGGACAAGAGCTGGAAGTGTTTATGCTTCGCCGTGTTAAAACAATGGACTTTGTACCAGATGCGGTAGTGTTTCCAGGTGGGCGCGTTGACGAAAAAGACTCTGAGTGCGGCCTGAAATGGGCTGGTCCCACGCCTGCGCAATGGGCAAATTACATGAACGTTGACGAAGAAACCGCACGGAAAGTCGTGGTGGCTGCTGCGCGTGAAGTATTCGAAGAATGCGGAGTACTCTTGGCGGGATTCGAAAACGGCGACTTGGTAACTGATTTGTCTGATCCCTCTTGGGCCGAAGATCGACGAGCGCTTGAAGCTCATGAACTCGCTCTTTCTGAAATGCTTATGCGCCGCGATCTTGTATTGCGCACGGACCTTCTAGGACTCATTTCTAACTTCTGTACGCCTGAGTTCGAACACAAGCGCTACGACACCTTCTTTTTCTCTGCGTTGATGCCAGAGGGACAGGTTGCAGACGATAAAACAAGTGAGGCTCAAATTGCAGGATGGGTAACTCCTGCGTATGCATTGCGTGAAGGTGACGCAAATCGTTGGCTCGTTTTAGCTCCTACGGTATACAACCTTACTTGTATTGCGAATGCGCACGATGCGGAGACCTTCGTTTCAGCGCGCAGGACTTTAAAAAAGATTATGTCTAAGCCTTATTACCGAGAAGATGGCTCTATTGGCCTTCGTGGAGAGCTTTCGTAGGCGAATATACCTTATAGATTATTTAACGAAGCCAATGAGGGTGCTATGACAAACAACACAAACGACAATGTTCAAAATCAAACCGCGCAAGCTCAATCGAATAAGGAACAGACGATACGTCCTCTGTTATCGCTAGAAGATGACATGTCGGAAGAACATATCGTTTCAACCTTTATTGCAGATACTGAACCTTGGCAGGGAGGTCGCGTAAGCAGCTTTGTTACGTGCGTTAAGGCTGATAATCCAAGCCCTATGACCTACGTGGGTACTAACACCTGGTTGATTGCGAATCCAGATAAGGTTCAAGGAGAAGACACTCGTTGTATTGTTGTTGATCCATCTCCTGAAGGAGAACAGACGCAGCGTATTTTAGATGCGTGCGAGGAGATGGGAGTGAAGGTAGGTGCGATTTTTCTTACGCACGATCATCACGATCACACGGCGGGTGCCGTTGAGCTGGCGCAAAGAAGCGGAGCTCCCATCTATGGACCTAAATTAGAAATGGGCGCCGATACTTCGGGTGGAACTTTTAAAGTGGATTATCTGCTGGAAGAGGGTTTACTCTACCCGTTCGAGGGTGCTCCCATTTTTGAAATATATAAACTGCCCGGTCATTCGAGCGACTCTTTGGGAATTTTGCTTTCAGAAGAGCAACTGATGTTTGTAGGGGATGTAGTTTTTAGGCATGGTCCTACAGTGGTGTTTCACCCTGATGGCAACTTAGCCGATTATTTGGCGTCATTAGATCTCCTTAAAGATCTTGTTAATCTAGGGAAAGTAAACGTGTTTTGTCCTGGTCATGGGCATCCCATCGTTGATCCGCTTCGCTCAATTAGGGCAACGCGCAATCACCGAATTGAGCGACTTGATCAGGTTAAGCAAGCCCTTGCAGCGGGGGTTTCGCGCGATGCGGATTCACTGTTCGATGCGGTATACGAAGGGGTGGACGAGCATCTTCGATGGGCTTCTTTAAGGAGCATTGAAGCACAGCTGGTATATCTTGACTCGGAGCAATCAGAGGGGCTTTAAGTTAAGCAGGAACGCTAAACTGAGGATAGATAAAACTTACGGGGTTGCGTAAGGAAACATAAAAACAGGGGGAATCACGCTCAGAGGGAGAGGGAGACTATGGGTGGATTACAAGGACTAAAGGTTGTAGACCTTACTATTTTTGCAGCAGCACCTGGATGCGCCCGTTTATTGGCGGAACTAGGTGCAACCGTCTACAAAATTGAACGCGAAATTGGTGATGACCAGCGCACTCAGGGTGTGTCCTGGGGAATGAAGTTCAAAACCGATATCGATGATGCTGCTTTTGATTGCGGTGGCTTTAATCGAAAATGGGTTTCGCTTAACCTAAAGACTGAAAAAGGCATGGAGGCAATGCTTAAGCTGCTTTCAGATGCCGATGTCTTTATTACCAGTAACCGCACTCCAGCGCTTAAGCGTATGGGGCTTGACTATGAAACACTGCATAAGAAGTTTCCTCGTCTTGTTTGGGCGCAGCTTCGTGGCTACGGAGAACGAGGGGAAATGGCCGATGAGCAGGGATACGATGCCATTACCTATTCTGCGCGCGGCGGTGTAACTATGAGCTTCCCTAATGCAGGGGAACATTTTGAGGTGGGCAATTCTCCTGTTGCGTTTGGTGATTGGAATTCCTCCAATGCTTTAGCGGTTGGTATTTTGGCTGCACTCTGGAATGCTCAGCGTACGGGGGTAGGCGATAAGGTTGTAACAAGTCTGTATCATGTTTCTAATTGGGGCATGATGAGTGCTATTTGTGCTCAGCAGCAAGGTCAGCAACATCCGAAAAATCGCGCCGAAGCGCCTTGTCCAACCAATAACAGCTATGTCACTTCCGATGGTGTGTGGTTCGTTATGTGCTTTGGAAACTACAACAAATTCCATCGTAAAGTTTTTGAAGCAATTGGCATGAATCCCAAGTATTGGAAAGATGAATCTTATACCAGCCTCGAGGCTCTTGCGCAAAATGGCAAGAACGTTGAGGTTATCGCGGCAATGGAAGAGATTTTTAAGACCAAAACTTGGGCAGAATGGGAGCCTTTCTTAATGGAGCAGGAACTTGCCTGCGAAAAGTGCCGTACCGTAGAGGATTTACTGCAAGATAAGGAAGCCTTCGACAACGACCAGCTCCGGCGCGTGTATTACGAGGATCAGGGATATGGTGATGATCACTCCTACACCATCACTACGGCTCCTGTTCGTTTAGCAAGCATGGGCGATCCGATATTGTATCGTTCCCGTCCTGTGGGTTATGACACTCGTGAAGTTCTTGAAGAACTGGGCTATTCAGATGAAGAAATCGATACGTTTGACGCGGATGGCTCGGTTCGTTGTTATGCGGGAGCACCTATGCCAGAGAGCGTGTTGAATCCGAGCTACGGTTTGTATCCTGCAAATGCTGAAGAAGCTGTACAAATGGCGGCAGCTCGCGCAGCGGAAGAAGAGGCGGCACGAGCTGCGTCGGTATAGGCGTGATAAGAGCAACTCTTCAGGCGGTAAATTCGCGTGGCTACTTGGGTTACTTGGAGCGTTTGTAACTGCAGGTACTAAAGGCTCGTTTTAGCTTATCAACTCAGATTTTAAAAATTTCGTATGGGTTTAGCATTTTGTTTACGGTTTTCAGATTGCGCTTACTGAGATATCTCAGTAAGCGCATAGTATGCCCATTCAAGATCGACCACATAAGGGTGAACAAGAGGTGGCTCTTTGGAAGCGAGTGCTTCGGCAAATACCTGATAGGCCTCTTCAGAAATCGAACTTAAAAAGGTTTCGTTGTCTGCTTGAATTCGAAAGTGGAGTTCGCCGTCGATACGTTCCGTAAACTGGACTGCGCAATAGGAATCCTCGGTGACCTTTCCTTGGTTTTGGGCATGTCCAAGTACGCTCAACTTGAGCACTTCCATCACCTTATCATCGAGGCCTTCAGAAAGAATTGCCACCTTATCTGAAAGCTGCGCGTGTGTATCTACAATGCGAAAGAGTGCGTCGCTGAGGGTTTCTTCTTCGTTTTTAAGCGTGTTGAATGTAAGGATTGCCTGCTCGGTCATCTCGGCATCGCCACAAACGTTGTAAATCATGCACTTTTGTATCGGGTCTAAATAAAGGCAAGGATGATTCAAAACGGTGCGGTATCCACAATTTGGGCAGGTGAAATCAGTTAGGGATCCCTTAGCGAGAGACTGTGCTTCCTGAGGGTTCTCTAAAGAATTTAATATGGTCCAAATGGTGAATTCCGTTTCCTGCCCACACTGAGGACAGGAAACGGGGTAGTTTTCTGATTCCGAAGGATTCCATTGAGAATTATGTTCACAAGAAGTAGTGTTTTCGGGCGTCAATTCTAGCGTCCTTTCCATTGAGGTTCGCGTTTTTCGGCAAATGCTTTAGGACCTTCGAGAGAGTCCTCGGTGGCATTAACGAGTTCTTGATAGTAGTCCATAATGCTCCAGCCCGCACCGGGGAATTCGTCATCGCAGGCAGCAGCTTCTTTCATTGCTGCTTTGGAATATTCGATGGCAAGGGGAGCGCTTTTTACGATGCCTTCAGCGAGTTTGAATGCGGTATCAAGGAGGGCATCTTCGTCTACCACGCGACTAATAAGGCCCCACTCGTATGCTTTCTGGGCATCGATGTTGTCGCCGACCAAAATAAGTTCTGCGGCGTATTTTTGGGGGATTTGTTGCATAAGACGAAGAATGGCGCCATCGCCTGTCGATGCGCGACCATGACGAGCTTCGGGTAGGCCGAAGACGGAATGATTGCTGGCGATTGCGATATCGCATGCCAACACAAGGCCTAAACCTCCACCGACGCAAACCCCGTTAACTGCTGCAATGAGCGGTTTCTTGAAACGATGCTTTGACATTCCGAGAAGCCCCCAGTTCTCCTTACCTTTTGGTAAGTGATAGGTGCCCGCAGCAAGTTCTTTCAAATCTGCGCCTGCGCAAAAACATGTGCCTGCGTTGGTGATAATGCAGCAACGTTGATTCGGATCATTGTCCCAACGCTCCAGCTCACTGGAGAATTCTTCCATCATCAAAGAGCTCATGGCGTTTCTGGCTTTTGGACGATTAAAGGTGATAAGTAAAACGCCCTCACGCTCTTCAGCCAAAATCGTTTCGTATGCCATAGTGTTTCCCTTTCTCCCCCTTGATTTTCCTTGAGTTTCTCTTGTGTGATGTTTTGCCATCTGCTTTGTAGAACCCAAGTGGTGTTCTTATTGTAGAACGAAAAAGCGACTCCTGGTCGGAGTCGCTTTGTGTTCCTATTTGGATTTATGTTCCAGCTTGGATCTAAATTCCTGCTTGGATTTGAGCGTCTGCTCGGATTTAAGCTCAGAGCTCGGTAAGGTATCTGTCTTTAAGCTGCTTGAGGCTTGTCCTTTTTGCCAAAGATGGTCTTAGCGCCCTTGACGGCAAGAACAATAGCAAGGATAAAGAGGATCGCGGAAAGAACAGCCTGGACTCCAGCGCTGAATAAGTCTCCAGTACCTGCCATAAGAACCAGACCCTTAGCGTAGAGCGTTTGAACAAGGGAAGTTAACGTTACAGCAAGCATGAATACCATGGGGATGTAGAACATCTTGTTGTTCTTGCCTGTATTGCCAAGCCATGCGCAAACTGCAAGCAAAGTGAGTGCTGCGAGGAGCTGGTTAGCAGCACCAAACAGTGGCCAGATAATGGTGTAGCCAGTCATACCAAGAACAATACCAATTTTCGGAAAAGTTGCAAAAAAGTGCCGAGTGTAGAAAAAATACTTTGAACGGCGAAGTTATTTTAAAAAATCCCTGTTCATAGGATGTTTTGACGGACCAATTTCAATATTTTTGGTTTTCAGGGTGTTTCGGCGAGTAATTCGAGTTGCGTGCAGGTGTTGGAAAGCCAGGAAAGAACCAGGGAAAAGGATGTTGTGAAATAGGAAGGAATAAAAAAGCAAGCTCGAAACAGTATCGAGCTTGCTATATGTTCAGAGCAGGTATGGGTAGTAAGACGCTTAGAGCTTACTAATATTTGGAGCTTTGTGAAAAGAGTAGGTTCTAAAGTCTACTCCAGAGCAATTCTCGCTTTTGAAGTTGCTCTTTTGAAGTTACTCACCCTTTTCGGCGCGCTCCTTCAAACGACGGTCGAGTTCGTCAGCCAGCTGATGACGCTTAACCTTGCCCGATTCAGTCATGGGGATATCGTCAATGAATTCGATATGTTCGGGGCGCAGACGCTTTGCAACACCAATAGAATCAAGGTATTCCGCAATCGAATCAAGCGTAGGAACAACGTCTCCCTTTTGTACGATGAAGGTACAAATGCGCTCACCCAAACGGTCGTCAGGCAAACCGATGGTTGCGTGAGCTCCGACTCCGGGGCACCCGTCAAGATTATTATCTACCTCGTTGGCAGAGATGTTGATGCCGCCGCGGATAAGGATTTCTTTCTTGCGGCCGTTGATCTTTACTCTGCCTTGTTCATCTTGGATACATAAGTCTCCAGAGAAGAACCAACCATCATCATTGAGGTCTTTTGCTGTTGCTTCAGGATTCTTTAAATACCCACTAAACATGTGGGGTCCGCGAGAGATTTCTTCACCCTGGACACCATAAGGTACTTCATTTCCTTTTTCGTCAACAACTTTTACTTCAATGCCTTCGCAAGCAATGCCAGACCAGTTGCCATTCCATTCAAGACAGCTCTCAGGTGGAACCAGCAGATGGGGGCAGCTTTCGGTGGAGCCATAGCATTCACAAAGCTTGAGGCCATGTTTGTCTGCCCGATGGACCATGGTGCCAGGAACAGGAGCGCCGCCGCATACATAAAGCTTTAAGGTTTCAAAGGAAAGATTATTCTTTTCTGCAACATTGAGCATGTCATAAATGAAAGGAGTAGCGCCCATCGACCAGGTAACGCCTTCCTTGTTCATGATTTCGATAGATTCCTCTGGATGGAATTCTTGCTGCAGTACCACGCGGGCTCCCAACAAAAGGGGAGTAATGAGGCCATGATTGAATCCTGTCGCATGATTGAGAGGAGCAGGCATAAACATGACATCCTGACGGGTCAGATGCAGGGATTTGATAAAGGTTTTTTCAGAAAAGATTAAGGCGTTGTGAGAAATTAATACCGCTTTTGGGCGACCGGTAGTGCCTGAAGTGGAAAGAATAAGAACAATCTCGTCAGAATTGCTTTCGGGAGCTTCCTCTAATGGCTCAAACGTTTCAAAAATCTCGTTTAAGGTAATTGTTCCGTGGGATTCCACGGTTTTGTCGTGAACGCAAAAAGCACCGTCGAGCAGGCTTGTGATTTCATCTTTGACAGAGAGGAACTGATCTTCAAAGTTGGTTTTGTGATGGAAGGTTGGGCAAATGAAAGCCTTCGACTCAACCAGGTTCATGGAGTAGACCAAGTCTTCACCGTTGAAGGTAACAGGAAGAGGATGGCAAACAGCACCAACTTTTAAGCAGGCTACGTAAAGGATGCAGAATTCTGACCAAGGTGGCATCTGGAAACTTACTACGTCTCCATTTTTTACTCCGACACTTTTGAGCCAAGAAGCAAGACGGCCAGCTTTGTCATCAATTTCGGCGTAGGTGAAGCGAACGCCCAGGTTATCACTTACATATTCGTGGTCAGGGAATTTAGATACGCGATCCGCCCAGACATCGAACAGGGTTTGTTCGGTCCAGTATCCCTTCTCGTAATACTCCTTTTTGTTCTGTTCGTTCACTTTTAGGTCGGTAATCATAAATCCTCACTTCATACGACAAGAACGCAAGGGCATACTTGTCAACTATTTGGAATTTCCCCCTCGGGATTATTCCCCCTCACTCTGCGAATACACACACGTGTCCCCTCTGCGTATTCGATGAAAGTATAACGCGAATAACCCTATCAAAACGCACTTCTCCTATAGAAAGTAGGAGCTTAAACCAAAGGCGTAGCCTATAGACTTTGTGGATAGAACCTATAAATTAGACATATTAATTCGGATGTTGGCATATTGACTAAGATGCGAATTCAGAACCGAGATAGCCAAGAAAAGCACTCAATATTATCCCCACAAAATTATAATAATGTGTAATTAATGTAAAAGAAAATGCAATCAGACTTAGTGGTTCTTGATAGCGCAAAAGCTTTTGAGGTGCAGAGTGATTGCAGAAATCGTCATACGAGGTGTAATGCAAGGGCAACTCTAGGGATCATCATGCAAGACATAACGCAAGGCGACTTTGTGACTATAAGGCTTTAGTGCAGCTGTAGGTTTTTTACGATATAGAGGCGTATTGGTAGGCATTTGCTTCTGCGGTGCCGTATTATTTTCGAGGTAATCTTACATGTGGAGAGGAATGGTATGAGCATACGTAAGCTATTGGCGCGTTCAGCAAGCTCAATGAGCACGTGGGGTCTACGCCACATTGCGAGGCGTCCCGCAGCTAACATGCCTGGAAAAATTGCGTTAAAGCTTGATCCTCAAATTATTGCCGAATCCATGGGGAAGGTGACCGAGGGTTCTATTGTGGTGGTAGGCACCAACGGTAAGACCACCATTACTAATATGATTGCTGACGCGCTTGAACGACAGGGCAAGACGGTTGCCTGCAATCGTACGGGTGCTAATCTGGCCTATGGAGTAGCAACAACCCTTCTTCAAACAAAAGGAAGTGTTGAATGGGGCGTTTTTGAGTCAGATGAACTGTGGTTGGCTCATACGTTACCCCAGGTTCAAGCAAGCTATGTTTTGCTCCTTAATCTCTTTCGCGATCAGCTTGATCGGTGCGGAGAAATCGATCGTGTACAGGATGCTATCGTGCAGGCCTTGAGCGAATCGCCCGACACCGTGTTGCTCTACAATGCCGACGATCCCTTGTGTGCCATGGTTGCGTTACGTGTCCCCAACAAATCAGTTGCTTTTGGTGTGGGTGAAGATCTTCATCAGCAGCAAAACATGGTAAGCGATGCGCAGATGTGTCAGCGCTGTTCGGCGATGTTTACCTATGAGTATCGTCAATATGGACAGTTGGGAACTTACTCATGTCCTAACTGCGGTTTTTCGCGTCCTAATTTAGACTTTGCGGCAAAGCACGCGGTATTCGGAAACGATATTTCTTTCGAGGTCGAAGAAGCTGCAACGGGTGCTCATGTTTCCCTTCGTGCTCAGCGTGCAGGCGTATATATGATCTATAACGTGATGGCAGCATGGTTGGCTTCGCATTTTGCAGGGGTAAGTGATGAGGTTTTTCAGCAAGCAATAGATCTATTCGACCCTCAAAATGGACGCTTGCAGTCACTTACCATTCAAGGTCGTCCAATTCTGCTGAATTTGGCGAAAAATCCTACGGGCTTTAACCAGAATATGAAGCTTATTACGCAGGCAGAAGGCAAGAAAGTTGCGGCATTCTTCATCAACGACAACGAAGCAGATGGTCATGATATTTCTTGGATTTGGGACTGTGATTTCGAAGAGCTTGCAGAGCAAAAAGACGTCATAGTATATGCAGGAGGTATTCGCAAAAACGATCTGCAACTCCGTCTTCGCTATGCGGGTATAGAGGCAAAAACCATCAACAGCGTAGATGAGATGGTGGATGAAGCTCTTTCAATGCCAGCTGAGTGGAAGATGTACGCAATAGCAAATTACACTTCTCTTCCTGCGGTACGGGATTCTCTCATGGCTCGCGCAGATAAAGAGCAAGTAGCTAAAGTGGCAGAGGGAACGAACGAACCAACTCGCAAAACTCATGCGTATGTGCATCAAGAAGGGGTAGAGCAATTTACCGAGCGACCTTTGCGCATCGTTCATTTATTCCCTGATCTTTTAAACCTCTATGGTGATGGTGGAAACGTACGCGTTTTGGCACAGCGTTGCAGATGGCGTGAAATTCCTGTTGAGGTCGAGGCGGTTCATTTCGGCGAAGAGGCTCATCTTGATTCGGCGGATATTGTCATGCTAGGTGGCGGCCCTGATAGAGAACAGAAACTTGCTTCTGAAGCGCTGTTCGCGATGAAAGATGAATTGCGTACCTATATAGAAAGCAATGGACCTCTTTTGGCAATTTGCGGCGGATACCAAATTTTAGGACGTCGCTGGCTTATGGGTGACGAAGAAGTTGAGGGCTTGTCTCTTATAGATGCAGAAACGCTTCGTGCAGGGACGGGCTTTGATCGTTTGATTGACAACATTGTTCTTTCTTCACCGTTGGCTCAAATGCCTGTTGTGGGTTATGAAAACCATGCGGGACGCACTAAGCTCGGAATGGGAATGGAGCCGTTTGGAAAAGTGGTTTCTCAGGTAGGGCACGGAAATGATGACATTTCTGGGGCTGATGGTGTGCACTATCGCAATTGTATCGGTACGTATTTGCACGGTCCGCTTCTCGGTAAGAATCCTGAAATTGCGGATTATCTTATCAAGGCAGCTTTGCAACGTCGATTAGGGCAGGATGCTTCGGTTTCGCTTGTTGCGCTCGATGATTCGATTGAACGTAACGCAAACGCATATATGGCTCAACGTTTGGGAGTCTCGTAGTTTTGAGGCTCCTCTTAACGAACCTTTGAATCACACCTAAGTTTTGTAAAAAATACGAAAAAGTTTCCAAATTCCGTGCAATATATGATTTTTGCCGAATTTGTTTGCGCTTTATACAAATAATTTGCATTATTAATCTCATGTTTGCTTCAAATAACAAACCAACAAAACGTTCCGCCCGCACTCGTGGGGGCGCAGAGCGTCCACATGCGGATCGTCGTGCTACTCGATCCGATGCTCAAATGTCGCGTAATCAAAGCGTTCATTCATTTGATCGCTCAGCGTATGGCAATAGTTCTGCACATAACTCTCGACGTAAATCGGCTGGAGCGGAAGCATATAGCGCAAGCAATTATGGTTCTTCTACGCACCGTGCAAATAACAGGTCTTCTAATTACATTCCTGCTACTCCTGCTGGTGCTAATCGCCGCTATGCCCAAAACGCTAAGAGCCGTGAATTTGTTCGTCAGCAGCATGAGCGTAAGAAAAAAAGTAAGCGCAAGCGCATATTGTTTGTGTCTCTTGCGGTAGTTTGCGTTTTGCTGCTGGGAGGAATTGGCGCTGCTTGGGCATACATTAGTCAGGTTGATAATTCGTTGCGCGACGACTTGGATGCCGATCTTTTGAATTCACTTGCAGTAACGGACTCTCCGTCCGATCCGTTCTATATGCTCTTGATTGGTGCGGATAAATCACAAGATCGCGATGAGTCTGGCGAATATGGCGGTTCATACCGAACCGACTCGATGATTCTTGCACGCGTTGACCCCAAGGAAAAAGAGGTAACGCTCATTTCTATCCCGCGTGACACCCAGGTAGATATTCCGGGACATGGAACTCAGAAAATCAACGCGGCTTATGCGTTTGGTGGAGCATCTCTTGCAGTTGATACGGTTTCAGAACTAGCAGGGGTTCCTATCAGCCATTACGCCGAAATCGATTTCGATGGCTTTAAAGCGGTAGTGGATGCTTTGGGCGGCATCGAGGTAGACGTTCCTATGGAAATTAACGACGACATGGCAGGCGGCCATGTCGATGCTGGTCTGCAAACGCTCAATGGTGAACAGGCGCTTATCCTTTGTCGAAGCCGTCATAATTACGACGATATTGGTAATGGCGATGCTATTCGTGCTGCAAATCAAAGACTGGTACTTTCTGCCATCATGGAAAAAGTAATGAATTCCGATGTGGCTACGATCACAAATACGGTTGGCACCTTAGCAAACTATGTAACAACTGACTATAGCGTTGCTGGTTTGGTCGGTCTTGCTCAGTCAATGATTGGCATAGATGTTGCAAACAATGTTTACACGGCAGCGGTTCCAACTACTTCAGTGTATGAGAATGACCTTTGGTGGGAAATTCTTGATGAAGACGCTTGGCAGAAAATGATGGATCGCGTCAAGCAGGGACTTTCTCCTACGGAAGAAACTCAAGTAGATGAAGCTTCAGGCGCTACGATGTCATCTGCTGGTGGCGGCGGCTCAGGCAATTCTGATGGCGAAAGCTCGAGTTCCTCGTCGAGTAGTGCGTCACTTTCAGGTGTCCATATTTCAGTGAAAAATGGTAGCGGTATTGCTGGATGCGCTAATGAGGCAGCAGCTAAACTAACTCCCGATGGTGCCATTGTGGAAACGGGCAATGCGGACGATTTCAACTATTCGCAAACGCTCATTATCTATGAGGATTCCTCGCAAAGTGAAGAGGCACAAAAGATTGCCGATCTGCTGGGAGTGGGTCAAGTTAAGCAAAACGACGGGACTTATGCATTCTCAGGTGATTTCTTAGTAGTAGTGGGCAGTGACTGGTCTTAAAAGCTAAGTTAGAACAGCTTGCTTTAAAGTGCTCAAGGAGTTTTTCCTTGGGCGCTTTTTATTTGTGATATGGTTCGCCGCGCGATATTTTAAATGCTCGGTATAGTTGCTCGAGAAGCACTACCCGTGCCAAGTTGTGTGGCAAAGTTATGGGTCCGAAACTGATGCGTTCAGCGGCGTGCTGTTTTACTTCAGAGATAACGCCGTCGCTTCCTCCGATGATAAACACCAATTGAGAACTTCCCGAAAGGGCATAGGTGTCGATTTTTGTTGCAAGTGTTTCACTTGAGATTTCTTTTCCTTTGATGTCTAAAAGGAGGATGGGAGCATGCTCGGGAAGATGGGACAGCAAGAGCTCGGCTTCACGTTCTTTGTTTGAGTCCGGAAATTCTTTTACGGTTATTTTGCAGTAAGCTCCTAAGCGTTTGAGATATTCAGCGCAAGCTTCTTTCCAGAAAGATTCTTTTAGCTTGCCAACCGCAAAAATCGTTATAGACAGCACGAATACTCCTTTACAATAAGGATTAGCAAACGTAAACCGCTTGCGCTTGGGCTTGAACCCATAGAGCAGGGTATTTAGCCTCATGCAGAAATAAGCAAGCTACCGATAGAGTTATTTCTCAAGGTAAGTGTTTCTCGCAGCAATTTTCTGCATAACTGCTATTCCTGTACGGCAATCATACTGGTTCTAGTCTTGCTTGCAAACGGCGATGTAGTAAATGGGGACTGCAACGTGCATGACTTTGCTGACAAGATATTTCGAGGGGCACTCAACCACCGTCGTGTGGTCATAGTGATTGCTGCACTTTTGTTTATAGTTTCGGTCTTATGTATTCCTAGCGTAAAAATTAACTACCAGTTTTCTGATTATCTTCCTGAAAGTTCAGAATCTACGGTTTCTTTGCGCGTCATGGAGGAAGCTTTTAATTCTCCCACGCCCAATTCAAACATTATGGTCGAAGGGCTATCTCTGACTCAGGCAAGTGAACTTGCTACTCATATGGAAGCAATTGAGGGTGTTGAAAAGGTAATGTGGCTGGGGACTACCTGTGATATTTCTCAGCCTTTAGAAACCCATGATCCTGATGTGGTGTCTGCCTATAAAAAAGGGGATTCATACCTGTATCAGGTGGCGCTCGATACTTCAGTGGCTACGCAATCCATGGATCTTATTCGCGAAGTAGCAAACGAAGTGGGAGCAACTGACGTTTCAATGTCAGGTGAAGCAATTAATTCTGCGGTAGCTCAAGGCTCTTCTGATTTTGAAATTCAGCTCATACTAGTAATGGCTGTTATCGTCATTTTGGGATTATTGCTTATTACAAGTGAAGCATGGTTTGAGCCAGTTCTGTTTCTTTCCGTGATTGGTATTTCGATTGTTTACAACTTGGGTACCAATATTATTTTCGGAGAAATATCCTTTATTACCCAAATGTGTGCCGCTGTTTTGCAGTTAGCGGTCTCAATGGATTACGGCATAGTTATGCTGCATGCCTTCCGAGGTTTTAAAGCTCAGGGCTTAACTTCGTATGATGCAGCGGTTGCCGCTATGCATAAGGCAGCAGCTGTTATTGCTTCATCTGCTGCAACCACCTTTTTCGGCTTTCTTTCTCTTTGCGTCATGGCATTTCTCATTGGTGCCGATATGGGTGTGGTACTGGCAAAGGGAATCGTATTCAGCTTCCTGTGCGTGCTGTTTTTGTTGCCTATCTTGGTGCTTTCGAGCGAAAAGCTGCTTAAAAAGACTGCGCATAAAAAGTTTTTACCTTCGTTTGATAAGTTTGCGGTTTGGTGTATGCGAATCGCCGTTCCTTTTACGGTCATTATTGCTTTAATAACTGTTCCGGCATACCTTGGCCAAAAACAACCGAATTTTGTGTATGGTGCAAGTGGTTTCGTGGAGCCTGGCACGGAACTCTACGAAGAAACCAATGCAATAAATGATACGTTTGGTGCGCAAGAGCAGTGGGTAATGTTGGTCCCCGAAGGCGATTGGGGTCGTGAGCTCCAAATGGTTAAGCGCATTGAAGATCTTGAGGGCGTATCGGCTGTTACTTCGTACGTTACGGCAGTGTCTGCCAATATCCCCACTGATATGGTGCCTTCTGAAGATTTGTCCCAACTTGTGTCGGGCGGCTATTCGCGCATTGTGGTATCGACTTCGGTTGAAGGGGAAAGCGAAGAAGCGTTTTCTCTTGTGCAGGCTTTGCGTGATATAGGGGACGAATTTTATCCCGAGGAAAACTATTTAGTGGGTTCGGCCGTTACCTCCTATGACATGTCTCTTATTGTCAATGATGACTCTCTTCGTATCTTTATAGCTTCAGTAGTGGCAATTGGCTTAGTACTTCTTCTGATGTTCCGCAGTTTGAGTATTCCTCTCATGCTGCTTTTGACAATTGAAATTTCAATCTGGATCAATTTAGCAATTCCTTATTTCACGGGAGAAAGCATCCAGTACATTGGCTATCTCATTATTAGCGCCATCATGCTGGGCGCAACGGTTGACTACACCATTATTCTGTCGCGTGCATATTTGGATCGTCGTGTTGAAATGGAAAAACGTCCCGCTATGCTTTCAGCTATTTCTTATTCGGCGATTACCATTTTGACCTCGGCAACAATTCTTACGGTGTGCGGGGCCTTTATCGGAATTATTTCTAGCAATGGTGTTATTGCCGGTTTAGGAACCCTTATTGGTAGAGGTGCCTTTATTGCAGCACTCAATACGTTTTTACTACTTCCAATTCTCTTTATGGTGTTGGATAAAGTGGTGGAAAAGACCACTTGGAAGGCCCGCTTCTATCACGGAGATGACCGTGGCACTCATGGCGGAAACAATAACAGCAATCTCTCCGCTCAAACTTCGCATGGTAAAGAGGGGTAGATCATATGCGCTACGAAACTTTTGGACATAAGGATAAACGCAGCAGAAGTAACAGAAAGCAACTTCAGTCAAAGCGGGTTTTGGCAGGTGCGCTCCTTCTCCTGGTGTTGGCGGTGCCCGTTACGGCAGTTCCTGTGATGGTGAATGCTCAAGAGACAGAACAAAGTTCTGGGGCTTTACAGGAACAAGCCAGTGGGACACTTGCAGCAGCGGACGTGGTGGGAAGCGCTGAAAAGAAAGAGGTTGTGTACGCTACGTTGGATGGTAGCGGAACAAATAAAAGCGCCTACGTTGTTAATGTTTTAGAAGGAAACGCGGGCGAGACAGTTCAAGATTTTGGGGCATATGAGCAGGTAGTAAATCTTACTGACACCTCTGAGCTTACTCAGCTTTCCGATTCGGTTATCGCTACCCTACCCGAAGGGGAGTTTTCCTATCAAGGTAGTCTGTCCGATGCTCAGACTCCCTGGAATATTTCGGTGAAGTATTTCTTGGACGGACAGGAAATTTCACCTAATGAGGCTGCAGGGAAGAGTGGGCATTTAGAAATAACAATTCAGACTTCGCAGAATACCTCGGTTGATCCTCGTTATTTTGAAAACTATCTCATGCAAATTACCTGTACTCTTCCTATGGAAAACACCACAGAGGTAAAAACTGATCAGGGATCTATAGCCCTTTCTGGTTCTGATGTGACGGTAAGTTTTATGGTTATGCCTGATAAAGAGGGAAATGTTTCTTTAAGTGCGGATGTTACCAATTATGAAATGAGCGGCATTAGCTTTGCGGCAATTCCCTTTTCTATGGCGCTTGATTTTCCTAACACCGATAGCTTGGTGGCGCAGTTTGACGGACTTATTGAGGGAACCGAGCAGCTTCATGCGGGAGCGCAGGATCTTGCAAATGGCGTAGACGAAGTGGATTCAGCAACCAAGCAGGCGGCGTCGGGCGCTGCAGAACTTGCAGCGGGTGCTACTCAGATAACGCAAGGACTTCAGCAATATCAACAGGGTTTACGTGACAGCGCGGATGATGCTGCAAGTTCGGTTTCTGAAGAAGAGATTCAACAAGCTTCGGATGCTTACCAGCAAGCCGTTAGTGTGTATACGGCTGCGTTTGCGCAAGCTTACGAAGGAATTCTTTCTCAATATGAAGGCCAAGGCATACCAATTACTGACGAGATACGGCAGCAGGCTTTGGCTCAGGCAGCGCAAAATCCGATAGTTTCAGACTATCAGGCCAACATGGCAAATAAGCTTGAAAACCTGATGACGCTTGTTGCTGCCCAAGGTGGCTCGCAGGGTGCTGCGCAAGCACTTACGGGTGCTGCGGAGGGGCTAGGATCTCTGGAGAATACCTCGTCGCTTCTTGGTGGTAGTGCCTCTTTGGGGACGGGTGTACAGGAACTTGCAAGCGGGCTTGATCAGTTAGCAGGTGGCACGGGAGATCTGAGCGAGGGCACCAGCGATCTTGCACAGGGAACTCAGACGCTTGCGCAGGAAACGCAAGGAATTCCTGATGCGGTACAAGCTGAAATCGACGAACTCATGTCTGCTTATGACAAATCAGATTTTGAACCTGCAAGTTTTACCAGCTCGAAAAATACGAATGTTACACTGGTGCAATTCGTTATGACAACCGATTCTATTAAGGTTGATGAACCAACGGCAGCCAAAGAACCAGCACGAGAAGAAACGCTCCTAGATAGATTTCTTGCTCTGTTTTAAGGGTCTTGCGCTATTTTGATGCGTTGCTTTTAGTAAGTTAGGGCAGATGGCGAATGTGCTCAAACGAATAGCGAGTATGCCAAAGCGGACTATGAATCCGCCAAAATAGATATCGTGGCTTTATCTTGCCTTAGAGAACGGTATGATTAACGGAAACCAAAGAAGGTGGCTTATGGGTAGGTCACCGACATCGATACAGAAACCCTCGATTTGCAAGGAACACACATATGTCTCTTCCCGCATCTAATCTAAACAAGCAGGCAGACAACCGCACCACTATGGAGTTGGGAGCTTGCTTGCCCATGACTGCAGAAGTTAAAGATGACCACTTGTTTATTGGTGGCGTTGATATGGTTGAGCTCGCTCACGAATATGGCACGGCACTCTATGTCTACGACGAGGCCGATCTGGTCAATCGTATGGACACCTACCGAGATGCGTTTAGGACGCGCTATCCAAACTCCGACATTGCGTATGCAAGTAAGGCGTTTCTCAATAAAGCCGTTTGCCGTTTAGCAAATAAACATGGCATGTGTCTCGACGTGTCGGGTGGCGGAGAATTAGCCGTAGCTCGTGCAGTTGATTTTCCGATGGATCGGGTAATCGTACACGGCAACAATAAAACTCCGCAGGAACTGCGTGAAGCAATTGAAGCGGGAGTGGGTCGCATTGTTGTGGATTCGCGTATTGAGCTTTCCCGCGTGTCTGCAATTGCGCAAGAAATGGGCGTTACGCAGGATATTTTTATGCGCATCACCCCTGGTGTTGAGGCGGACACCCATGAATATATTCGCACTGGTTGCGAAGATTCTAAATTTGGCTTTACGATGCGTGAGGATTTTGCGTTTACCTGTGTTCGCGACGCTCTTGATGCACCTAATGTTCGCCTTGCAGGGTTCCACATGCATATTGGCTCCCAGATTTTTGCCTTGCATTCTTTTGGTGAGGCGATCGATGTTATTGTTGAATTCGCTCATCGCGTCAAGGAAACTTACGGTTACGAGATTGATGAGATCGATGTCGGTGGTGGTTTGGGTATTGCTTATACGGCAGAAGATAAGCCTTCCTCCATTGAAGATTTCGCAGAAATCACCACTTCAGAAATGATTAAAGCCTGCAAAAAGTATGGCCTGAAAGAACCTCGATTGATTTGTGAACCGGGTCGTTCTTTAGTGGCAACACCCGGAGTGACGCTCTATACGGTGGGCATCTTAAAAACACTACCAGGTATTCGTAAATATGTTGCTATCGATGGTGGCATGTCCGACAACATTCGTACGGCGCTTTACCATGCGGAATATGAGCCCGTTATTGCTAATAAAGCAGGTCAACCACGTACTGAAATAGTCACGCTTTGTGGTAAGCATTGCGAAAGCGGCGACGCGGTAGCACTCGATGCTTCAATCCAGCATCCAGACCTAGGCGATATTGTTTGTGTATTTGGCACCGGAGCCTACTGCCACTCCATGTCAAGCAACTACAATGGCCAGCCTCGTCCTGGTATTGTGTTCGTAAAAGACGGAGTTGCTCGTCTTGTCACGCGTCGTGAAACCTATGACGATCTGATGGCGTGCGATATCGACTAGTGCTTAAGGCGAAGGCCTCAAAAGAGGATTTAAAAGAGGATCTCAAGACAAGATAAATACCTGATACCGTGAACTTTGTTGCGCTCTCTGATGCCTTGAAGGATAGAGAGCGTAACTTGTATACAATGCAGATACTTGTATAAAGGACCAAGAACTCTTTATACGTTACCCTGCTTAGCGTTGGATACGTAGCGGTTCTGCGTCACAGAGAAAGGATATATACATGGCTGTCAAGATTGGCTTGGTCGGAACGGGCACAGTTGGCGGCGGTTGTCTTGATATTTTAAGCAACCACAAACAAGATTTTCTTCGCCATTTTGGTATCGATCTTGAATTGGCTCGCGTATGTTCACGCGATCCTCAGCCAGCAATTTCACGTGGTTTGCAGGACCTTTTTACCGATGACTATCACGACATCATTAATGACCCCGAGATCGATATTGTGATCGAGCTTATTGGCGGTACGGGGGTAGCAAAGGACGTTATTAAGGAAGCGCTCTCTGCTGGCAAGCAAGTCGTTACCGCTAACAAGGCCATCATGGCTTCTGCGGGCGAAGAAATTATGAATCTCGCCGAAGAAAAAGGCGTTGAGATTGCGTTTGAAGCAAGCGTGGGCGGTGGCATTCCTATCATCGACCCGCTAAAGCACTCGCTTATTGCTAACAGGATCGATTCTATTATGGGTATCGTAAACGGTACGACCAATTACATGCTTTCGCGCATGGATGAAGACGGTCTTGATTACGATACCGCACTAAAGGAAGCGCAGGAGCGCGGATTTGCTGAGGCGGATCCAACGGCAGATGTTGGCGGCTTAGATGCAGCAGCAAAAATTGCCATCTTGGCATCTATCGCGTTCAATTCCCGCGTGACAATGGACCAGGTTTACACCGAGGGTATTCGTCGTATTTCTCCTGTTGATTTGGCAATGGCTCACGATTCTGGCTATGTGGTTAAGCTGGTCGCTCATGCGCGCCGCACTGAAAAAGGTATCGATGTGCGTGTTCATCCAACCATGATTCCTGAATCTCATCAGCTTGCAACGGTTAATGGGGTATTTAATGCAATTTTTGTTGAGGGGGATGCTGTAGGACAGACGATGTTCTTCGGTGAAGGCGCAGGTGCAGGTCCCGCAGCAAGTGCAGTAATGGGTGACGTATTAGAGGTTGCTCGCCATGTGCAGATGGGCATAAAGCCTATTGTGGGATGTACGTGTACCGACAAGCTGCCGCTCATTTCTATGGATGAGCTGCATACGAAATATTACATTCGCTTTGTAGTGGCAGATCGTCCTGGTGTTTTGGCTGCAGCGGCAGATATCTTTTCTCGTAATGATGTTTCGGTTCGCACGGTTACTCAGCGAGGAAATGCTGCACGTGAAGATGTAGATTTGGTTTTCGTAACCCATACTGCTGAAGAGCGCAGTGTTCGTAAAGCAATCGAAGAAATACTAACCCTTGAAGGAGTAGTAACAGGCGGAGCACCTTCTGTTATTAGAGTTCAAGACTAGTAGCGTTTCTACTGAAATAGGGGCAGCTATCTGCAATACAAACGGTGTTCTTCTCTGCAATTGAGCAACAGGCAACTGATTAGCCATAATTATTTCCTGTTCGTGCAAGATGAAGCTCTATGCGAAAAGAAGTTTCGTTGTGGAACTTCTTTTCGCTAATTAGTGAATCCTGAGTACTACTGCACGCCTACTTGCTTGATGTCGTAAGGTGTTGCCTGGTAGACATAATAGTTAAGCCAGTTGGTGTAGAGCAATTGAGCCGCTGCTCTCCAATTTGAGACAGGCTGTTTCGTTGGGTCATCATTGGGGAAATAATGCTTTGGCAGCGCAGGGTTAAGCCCCTTTTTTACATCGCGATTATATTCATTTGCAAGGGTGTTGGTGTCGTATTCGGGGTGTCCAAACACAAAGAAATGACGAGAATTGGTGCTTTTTGCAATAAAAACTCCTGCTTCGTCGGATACCGCGATGAGTTCTAAGTCTTGTTTTGCCGCAATGTCTTCTGCCTTCACGCCGGTATAACGAGAGTGGGGTGCGTATACTACGTCATCAAAACCTCTCACCAAAGGGGAGCTGGGCTTTAGGATATGGTGTTCGAATACGCCGGTCATTTTTTCGGGAAGCATGTGCTTTTCTACGCCGTAGTGATAATAGATGCCTGCTTGTGCTCCCCAGCACAAATAGAGCGTAGAGAAAACGTTAGTTTTTGCCCATTCGAAGATATCGCACAATTCTGGCCAGTAATCCACCTCTTCAAATTTCATCTTTTCAACGGGAGCACCTGTGATAATCATTCCGTCATAGTGTTTTTCTTGGATATCATCAAGGCCAACATAAAATGACTTCAAATGTTCGACAGGAACGTGGGATGAGTGATGGGTAACGGTTTGCAAGAGGTCTATTTCAACTTGTAAGGGAGTATTTGATAGCTTGCGCAGTATTTGAGTTTCCGTTTCAATTTTTAATGGCATCAAATTCAAAATGAGAACTTTCAAAGGACGGATATCCTGATGAATAGCACGATGCTCGGTCATTACGAAGATATTTTCGCTTTCAAGCACTCCGGTTGCAGGAAGGGTATCGGGAATTCTGATTGGCATACAATGCTCCTTGGCGATTGACGTTGTTAACTATGCTACTAAGTAGACTGAACTTGACGATTCACTCGCATTCTAGAGGAAGTTCACGACTCGTTCATAAAATGCTTACAGGTTACGCTTTCCGATTGTACGCGACACAAGTCTTTGTTTCTATGCTGACCTGCCATTCTATAGCTGGTTATAGAAAAATACTTTTGCCCCGAAACGAAGAGGTAACCAAAAATGGCGTGTGCGCGCTCTATAATCTCAAAGCACACTAAAACACCGATAAGCGCACGAAAAACAAGCAAAATCGCCGATAGATTTAAGGAGAATGCATGACACAGTCAGTTAGTACCATTTGTGTTCAGGGTGGTTATCATCCAGGAGATGGCGAGCCGCGTCAGGTTCCAATTTATCAAAGCACTACGTGGAAATATGACACAAGCGAACACATGGGCAAACTGTTCGATTTGGAAGAAGCAGGGTATTTCTACACACGTCTGCAGAATCCAACGAACGACTTTGTAGCAAATAAAATTTGCGAATTAGAAGGTGGTACGGCAGCGATGCTTACCTCTTCTGGCCAGGCAGCAAATTTCTTTTCAGTATTTAATATTGCAGGCAATGGCGATCACATCGTCTGCTCTTCGGCAATTTACGGAGGTACGTATAACCTGTTTGCTCATACTATGGCTCGCATGGGTCTTGAGTGCACTTTTGTAACTCCAGATTGTTCCGACGAAGAATTGGAAGCTGCTTTTCAGCCCAACACAAAAGCGGTATTTGGAGAAACTATCGCTAATCCTGCTCTTTCGGTTTTGGACATCGAGCGCTTTGCTAAGGCGGCGCATGATCATGGCGTACCACTGATTGTTGATAACACTTTCCCCACGCCCGTTAACTGTCGTCCTATTGAATGGGGTGCAGATATTGTGACGCACTCTACTACAAAGTATATGGACGGACACGGATGTGGCGTTGGCGGTTGTATCGTTGACTCAGGTAAATTCGATTGGAATAAATATGCCGATAAGTTCCCTGGTTTAACGACGCCCGATGAAAGCTATCATGGCGTGGTATATACGGAGCGTTTCGGCTTGGAGGGTGCGTTTATTACTAAGGCAACCGCTCAACTGATGCGTGACTTTGGTTCTATTCAGTCGCCTCAGAATGCATTTTTGCTAAACATGGGACTTGAAAGTCTGCATGTGCGTATGGCGCAGCATGTAAAAAATGGACAAGCTGTTGCTGAATATTTACAGGCGCATCCGAAAGTTGCATGGGTTCGCTATAGCGGATTACCTGGCGATGAGTACTATGAGTTGGCTCAGAAATATCTTCCCAATGGTGGCTGTGGCGTGGTGAGCTTTGGCGTTGCTGGTGGTCGTACTGGTGCAGAAACCTTTATGAAGAACCTGAAGCTTGCTCAAATTGCAACTCATGTTGCCGATGCGCGTACGTGCGTATTGCATCCTGCCAATGCAACTCATCGTCAGATGAATGACGAGGAACTAGAAGCAGCGGGTATCAGCCCTGACTTGATTCGTCTTTCTTGTGGCATTGAAGCGACCGAGGACTTGATTGCCGATATAGAACAGGCTTTGGCTGCTGTGTAGTTTTTTATGAGGGACCCTGTATTTGTGGGTTCTGTATTTGTGGGTTCTGCTTGCTGGTCAAGTTTATTGTTCAAATTTGTAAGCGCCTAAGGAGGAAATTCCTTAGGCGCTTTTCTTTTTGCGGATCTTTGCAATCCGCCAGTCAGTAATGTAATCGGTTGAAGTTATTCGCTACTTCACCGTTAGAACTGGAATATCAACAGCGCGTAAAACACCATAGCTTACGCTGCCAAGTACCCCTCGAATTCCTCCTAAACCACGACGTCCCATCACGATTAAATCGCAGTCGTGGTTGCTTGCATATTCAGTGATTCCGCTAACCGCAGAAGGGTAGGTAACAACTTCGGTATGAACGCGCTCGGCAGGCATGCCATCAAGGAGCGGATCAACCACTTCGTCAATTTCTTTTTTGATGTTCTCGAGTGCCGTATCGACCATTGCGGCGTAGCCTTCCTGGTCAATGAATGCTGAAGATCCTCCCGTAATAGGGTCGGTTCCTGCGGTAAGCGACGAAGCAAGTGCCATAGGCACAATATTTACTACAAAGATTTCAGTTGTTTCTGACTGAAGAGCCAATTCACGTGCGGTAGTAAACGCCCCCTCGGCGTGATCGGATCCATCAAAAGGAACAAGAATACGCTGGTATTTCATAAGAACCCCTCTCCTTAAGTGTGATGATTAGTGGTCTTAAGGACACTTCTATTATGGCACGTTTGAGATGGTGTGTTTGATAAATAATGATCGTAGCGGCAAACATTAAATAACCGCGCGGTTAGTAGCGCATGGCATCGCGGGAAGTCTTGCGATAGCGGAGAGGAATGCATTGCGGCATCGAAGGGGAAGTCGCAAGGCTAGAGAGATAAATTAGATTACCAAATTTATAGAAATCGCTTATAAATAAAATTAGAATAACAGGTTCAATTTTGAAACCCCAGGTGAGACAATAAAGAACAGGAGCGATACCTAAGCTTCGGCTTTTTTGTCGCTTGCGCCGACGTGATACCCCTCTTGCGTCGGCGCTCCTGTTTTAAGGGGTCTTCTATTTTGATTTCTACCAGGAATTAGCCGTATCCCGTCTTTTTCAGACATCTTTTAAAAAAGGTATTGACGCAGGATTCTTTTCATTATAAGTTAGTCGTGGTTAACTTAGAGAGAGCAAACGTGTTACGGCGGAATCCTCTGCACCTCTTCGCCGGCGCATCTCTTGTTCGGGCTCTTTGGAGATGACGCCAATCGTCTTGTCCTTTTTCGTTGGAAGCACGGTTCTCTCGAGCGAATCCTCTTGTCCTAACAAGAGAGTGGACGATGGGGCGCTTGCGGCATGGCAGGCGCCCCCGCTTTTCGCTCCTGCTTTTTTGGCAGATAAATTGAGAATTAATAAACACTAAACAATTGGACAAGTTATTTAACAGCGATGTGCTTGTTCTCGTCTTTGCGCTTAGGTACATAAGAAGGTATCAAAAAAGAGACGGCTCGGACTATAGATGGCTCGGGCTATAGACAGAAGCGAGCTTTTTAAGTACGGCTATATGAGTATGAAGGGAAGAGGAAAGGCATGCGCGTAAAAGGTGTGATCTTTGATTGTGATGGCACTTTGTTGGACTCGATGGGAATTTGGCAAAGTTTAGAAATCAAAATTGCCCAGGAATCAGGCATCGCACTTACCGAAGAGGAACGTGTTGTCCTTAATGCAAACACCCCCGTTCAAACTGCGCGCTATTTTCACGAGAAATATGGAATAGGCGCAAATCCTCAAGAGATACTTTCGTTTATGGATGAAGTTCTTGAAGCCTTCTATCGTCATGAAGTAGAACCTCGACGTGGTGCGGTAGAGTTAGTTGAAGAACTAAAGCGTAGAAAGGTTCACATGACTATTGTTTCTTCGAGTCCAGGTTCATTGCTTCGTTTAGGATTGGAGCGGGCTGGAATTTATTCTTGCTTTGAAGAGGTAATTTCGAGCTGCGATATGGGTATTTCCAAGCGTGGACCTCTTGCTATCCTCCGGGCTCAGGCAAAGATGCATACCGAACCTGAAGAAACGTGGGGATTTGAAGATTCTCTCTATGCTGCAGAGGTTTTAGCAGATCAGCATTTCGGGGCTGTGGGCATCTATGATACTGACGAAGCGGGAACAATCGAACAGCTAGAACAAGTTTGCGATGTTGTCTTGCGAGAGCTTGATGAGCTTGATATTGATAAGTTTTTACGAGGCGAATATCGCAAGAATGGATCGGCTGTCGAATAAAGAATGAGTCGACAGCTGGGTAAATATCTGCCGTAGACTTACGCAATCAATAAGCGCTCTTAACGAGTGCTCTCAATTGATGTCCTAGTCGAGTGCTCTCAACGGGTATCCTCAGTGGACATCTCTCAAAAGGTGCCTTCAACGAGCATTTTCAATAGACGCCCTCAATGAGTGTTCTTAGCGAATGTCTTAACGGGCGTCCTTAACGAGCGCCTTTTGGTGGTAAACCTTTTGCGCTCTTGTGTTTAATCAAAGAAAAAAGACTTGCTCCTAAAAATACCGCGACGGTGTCTACCAACCAATCAAGTGGATCGCAGCTGCGATCTGGCACAAAAAGCTGATGGATTTCATCGGTTACGCCATAGGCGCTACCCAAAATGAGCGCAAAAAATATTGCGCGCGGTAGCGGAACAGAAAAACGCAAGGCGTTGCAGAGCAGAATACCAAAAATAAAATACTCAACAAAATGGCCAATGGGAGAAACGTCTACAGCATGCCCAAAAAGTGCCAGCGCGGCATCTGCTAGTAAGGCTTTAATGCTTGAAATAATGCCTAATCCTTCATTTATGGTGCTACCGGTATTGGCCGACATCCAAAAAATAAGGACACCCATACAAATAACCGCAATCCAACTGATGCACTGTTTGCGTTGGGTTCGATCTGATATATGTTTATCTTTTCTGTTCACGTTTAAAACGCTACCTTCAAAATCTTTGTGCTGGTATTCGAAGATACTAAATGCAAGAATGCGAAGACTAGTAAGATTAGCTTATTGTTGAATAATTGTAGTGTGCAAGATGCGGGGTAAGCCAGAATGGATAACAAGAAAACAGATATGAAGTACGTCGTTTTGCTTGTATCCATTGTTATGCTGGGCTCCTGTTTTGGTAATTTATCTCAAACAGCACTTAATTCTATGTTTGCGGGAATGGCACAGGACTTTGGTGTTGACGCAGGTGTTGGCCAGTGGGTAACCACGCTCTACATGCTTGTTCTTGGAATAACTGTTCCTGCTGTTACCTATCTTATGCGCCGTTTTGTTTTAAAGAACGTCATTATCGCTTCGCTTGTTTTGCTTGTGCTAGGTGGCGTTGTTGATGCCTTGGCGTGGAACTTTGGCCTTTTGATCGTGGGACGAGTCCTGCAGGCAATTTCGGCAGGAATTACCATGCCTATGATGATGAGCCTTATTATGACCTCGGTTCCTCCCGAACGTCAGGCAACCGCTATGGGTATTTCGGGTATTGCGATGGGGTTTGCGCCAAATATTGGTCCTACTATCGGTGGCTGGATGTTAGAAACAACAGGATGGCGCAGCTTTTTTGTGGTTCTCGCTTTCTGCTCGTTACTTCTGACGCTGGTGGCGATAGCGGTAATTAAGAAGACTTCTCCCGAGGATAGCCAGATGCGTCTCGATGGTATCTCGTTGTTGCAGTCTGCGTTGGGCTTTGGCGGATTGCTTTTAGGATTCTCGAATGCTTCAAGCTACGAATTCACCAGTCCTTTTATTTGGGCTCCGGTTATTGTCGGTGCAATATTTTTAATCTTCTTTATAAGGCGACAGCGCAGGATAGAGTATCCGCTCATTCATTTGGAAATTTTCCACTCCAAACAATATCGTGTCAGCTTCTGGGCAAGTAATTTTCTCTATGCAAGCTTTATGGGAATCACGCTTATTATTCCGCTCTACATAGAAAACCTATGGGGTGGCAGTGCGTTTCAGGCGGGACTTGCTTTGCTCCCTGGAACGATTGCGGCATTTTTTATTAACCCCCTTGCAGGTATTTTGACCGACAAAATCGGAGCACGACCAGTGGTTGTTGTCGCATCATGCTTTTTGGCGCTCGGCGCTACTATGATGGCATTCGTTGATGAAAACACTCCTTACTGGGTAATTTTTGTTATGCAAGGTATCCGTGCTACAGGAGTTTCAGGTCTTATTGGTCCCTTAAATTCTTGGGGTATGGCAAAGCTTCCTCCGTGGTTTATGACCGATGCTTCTTCGTTCGGAACGGCGGTTCGTCAAGCGTTTGCTTCATTGGGAACGGCGCTTATGGTGTGTGCAATTGTGGTGATCGGTCCCCTTACGGGGTCTGCCGATATGGGGTATCACCTGGGATTTGGGTTCTCTGCGGTATGCGCAATTATTGTGTTGATTATCGCAATCGTAAGTGTGCATTCAAAACTGCGTAGCTAAACGCGCCTCGCAGTGCTCGGTGTGCCTATCGTCGTTCAGTGTGGCCGACATCCCCAGTGTGCCTAACATCGTTCGGTGTGGCCGACATCCCCAGTGTGCCTAACATCGTTCGGTGTGGCCGACATCCCCGATGCGTCTGGCGTCGTTCGGTGTGCCTAGCATCGTCCGAGCAAAACTTAGCCCTAGGCGATTTCTAATACTTCGGCAATTTTTTTTGGATCAACTTGCGGAAGTGGCAAAAAAGGATGGGGATCAGCAATGTGATCGCCTAAAATTCGCTCCATCCAAATCATGTCGTACCAGCGACCAAACTTATGGGCGCATTTATTGAACTTACCTACCAGCTTAAAACCTAAGCGTTCATGAAAAAGGCGACTGGTGGCAGGAACATACTCATCAGCAGGGTCGCAGTGAGCGATACAGGCTTCCATGTTGAAGACATTTTGAAGAACTAAAAGTTTGGCGAGCGTTTCGTATAGCCGACGCCCAACTCCTTTACCGCGATAATCCATGCGCATATAAATCGAGGTTTCGATGGAATGAAGGTAGGCTGCGCGTGGGCGGAATGCGGAAGCATAGGCGTACCCTACAATTTCTCCTTCTTCAACAGCGACGATATAAGGATATCGTTCGAGGGTTTTGCGTACGCGTTCAGTGAAATCTTCAAGCGTAGGATCCTCTAATTCGAACGTGACTGCAGTAGTGCGAACGTAGGGGAGATAAATCTCCCGTAGTGCAGCAGCATCGGCAACGGTAGCCATTCGTATGATAGGTAAATTCTTCATGGTGCGCTTATTGTAGTCGTGTGTGGGGCGCTTTGGTAGGCCTAATTTATGGAATCTGATTCAGTTTGCCTAGGAAAGCTTTTTAGTTTGCAAAAGTTTAAAAACTTGGAGTAAAGAGTTTAAAGACAGAGGAGTAGTAACGGTAAGAGTTTTTAACCATTTCTTCGAGTAAAACATACCGTTAGGCGTGAATTTCGAAACCCGCGCGAACTGTGGTATACTCACAACGCTTTAGTGTGGTAGAGTGCTAAAGCGCCATGAGGGTAAAACGTTCAATGGAACATACTCGTAGATGGCGAAACGTATTGGTACACCATGAAGCGAGGTATTCATGAAAAAGAAATTACTTATCTTGCTGACATTCGCTTGCGTAGCTTGTTTGTCGGCTGTTCTCCTTACGGGTTGTTCGTCATCTAATGAGGAAGCAGAATCGAGCGAAGATACGTCTGCTGACATCAGCACGCTTATCGTTGGTTTCGACAATAGCTACCCTCCCTACGGTTTTATGGATGAGAACAATGAGCCAACTGGTTTCGACTTGGATTTGGCTGCAGAAGTTGCTAACCGCAATGGCTGGGAACTTCAGCTTGAGGCTATCGACTGGGATGCGAAGGATGCTTTGCTGAATCAGGACAGCATTAACTGCATCTGGAATGGCTTTACCATGGAAGGCCGTGAAGACGACTACACCTTCTCAGAGCCCTACATGCTCAACGAGCAAGTTATTGTAGTGAAGTCTGATTCGGGCATTACTGATTTTGCAGGTCTTGCAGACAAGACGGTTGTTACGCAGGTAGACTCTGCAGCGCTTGATGTTCTCGAGGGTGACCAGGCAGAACTCGCTGGTACGTTTGCAGAACTTCAGACTCTTTCCGATTACAACAATGCATTTATGCAGCTCGAATCTGGCATGGTAGATGCAGTTGCTTGTGACCTTTCTATCGCGCAGTATCAGATGTCCGCGAATGAGGGCACCTACACCATGCTTGAAGAGCCACTGAGTTCTGAGCACTATGCAGTTGGTTTCAAGAAGGGCAACGAAGCGTTGGCTCAGCAGGTAACCGACACCTTAAAGGAAATGTATGAGGACGGCACGGTAGAAGAACTCATCAACAAATATGCTGATTACGGCATGAATATTGAAAACTGGGTGTTGAAGTAAGACAAATTGAGTAGTTCTGCAACTAGGGCAGAATACAGGTAAACCGGGCGGAGGGAAACCCTCCGCCCTTTGTTGCGTTTCTGAGTTGTTAGATGTGAGCACTGAGCAGATACGGACACCAGGCAGATAGGCGCACTGGGTAGACGCGGACACCAGGCAGATGTGAGCGCCGGGTCGTTTGAGGCGAGTGCTTAGATCTAACGAATGAGAAGCAAGAAACAATAGGACGATAGGGCGAAATTGATCAGGATACAGGAATTCTGGCATCTCGACTATCGGCATACGTAAGTGTGCAGGGAGGATAGTTATGGAATTGAGCGTCATGGTGGGAGCCTTGCTCGAGGGATTAGGGCTTTCTGCTTGGATTTTTGTCATTACGCTGGTGGGATCGCTTCCGCTTGGTATTGTGGTGGCGCTTGCGCGCATGTCTAAATTTAGGCCCCTTTCTCTGGTGGCTCAGTTCTATATTTCAATTTTGCGCGGTACGCCTTTGATGTTGCAGCTGATGGCCTTTATGTTTGCGCCTTATTATCTGTTCGGAATCTCGATGGACACCGACTGGAAGTATGGTGCTTGTGCGGTAGGCTTTATTCTTAATTATTCAGCTTATTTTGCCGAAATATATCGTTCTGGCTTGCAGTCCATTCCGAAGGGGCAGTATGAGGCGGCTCTGGTATTGGGCTATTCGCGCTCTCAGACTTTCTTTAAGATCGTGTTGCCCCAGGTTATTAAGCGAATTATGCCTGCAATGGGCAATGAGATCATAACTTTGGTTAAAGATACGTCGTTGGCGTTTGTTTTGGGCATCGCTGAAATGTTCTCGGTCGCAAAAGCAATCTCCGCAAGTGAGGTATCGATGCTTCCTTATGCGTTAGCAGCTCTCATCTACTGGGTGTTCTGCTTGCTTATCGAATTCATTATTGGCCGCGCTGAAAAGAAGATGGCTTACTACCACGATTAAGATCTTGGGTGGTTTTAGAAAAGAGGTTTTACAATGGGAAATACGCCAGTTGTTAGTCTTCAGCATGCGCAAAAGGCATTTGGCAACAATGCAGTATTGAAAGATATTTCTTTGACCGTTGAGCAGGGCGATGTTTTATCCATTATTGGCCCATCGGGAGGTGGCAAGTCTACACTTCTGCGATGCATGACCTTGTTAGAGACGCTTGATGCAGGATCACTGTCGTATGGTGACTTACAGGTGGTGACGGCATCTGAAGCAAAGGGAAAAGCAGTTTATGGCGGCAAGGATGTGTTGGCTCAAGCGAAGAAACGCTACGGTTTAGTGTTTCAGAACTTTAATCTATTTCCGCATTACACGGTTCTTCAAAATGTGACCGATGCGCTTATCTGCGTTCAAAAAAAGCCCAAAGAGGAAGCACTTGCTAAAGGTCGCGAGCTTTTAGCCAAAATGGGGCTGACGGGCAAGGAAGATATGGTTCCTTGCGAGCTTTCGGGCGGTCAACAGCAACGCGTGGCTATCGCACGCGCCTTGGCACTTGATCCCGATGTACTGTTCTTTGATGAGCCTACCTCAGCGCTTGACCCTGAGCTTACTCAGGAAGTGCTTCGTGTTATTCGGGAATTAGCTGATGAGCATATGACTATGGTTATCGTAACGCACGAAATGGCGTTTGCTCGAGATGTAGCAGATCGCGTAGTATTTATGGATGGCGGCGTTATTGTGGAAGAGGGTCCTGCTAAAGAGGTTATTGGCAATCCAAAACACGAGCGCACCAAGGCGTTCTTGGCACGTTTTGCAGAAGGTAATGCGGATTAGCTAATTGCTCGTTGCAGACAAACCTGATTTCTGCACTCAACTGTTCAATTTGGCAAAGTTTGCTCGTTTTTCGAAGGGATGGTGGGTTATGAAAAAACCTGCCATCCCTTTTTTCGTATTTCTTACAAAAGAGGAGCGATTCAAAAAAAAAGAAGAGTGACCCACAAAAAGAAGAGCCCAGTAAGGGCTCTTCGAATAAAACTGTATGACTGAATAACGATTATTCAGCTTCGGTTTGCTTGAGCAGACCATAACCACCATTGGTACGGCGATACAGAATGCAGAAAGCGCTGGTATCACGATCGATGTAAGCAAAGAAGTCATGACCCAAGAGATCAATCTGGATAAGGGCCTCTTCTTCGGTCATAGGATCAAGCACCAAATCTTTTACGCGAACTACTTCGTCATCCTGAGAAAGTTCTGCCATTAAGCCATCAAGGTCAAGCTCGGCTGCAGGAGCGGACTTGTCTACAACAGGTGCATCGGCGATCTTCTTGTCGATAACGCGAGTCTTGTATTTACGCAGCTGGCGAAGTGCCTTTGCGGCAGCAACATCGATAGCAGCGTACATATTTTCATCGCGTTCTTCTACACGAATGATATGACCGCGAGCGCGCATAGTTACTTCACAGGTTGCAGGGGTTGGATTAGCAGGATTCTTTTCGACATGAAGAACAACTTCAGCTGTTAATGGATCGATATCCATAACCTTCATGGAGTTACCAATTTTTTCCTCTGCATAAGCACGCAAAGCTTCAGTTACAGGCATTTTACGACCGGTGATGGTGATATCCATAGTTTCACCTCTCATACTGGAACCAATATTACGATGTGACTTGAGGAGTGGGTGCCGAGTATTCTTGAGTGAGATGAAACTAAAGCAGCGATATAAATAACTCGCATGCAATTGATTCTCCCAGTTGGAAACGGCTTTCCAATTCCCCTCGTCTACCGTTTTCATCTATCAGTCTAGCGCACTTTGAGCAGATTGTGGGAAGAATTTGAGCGCGTTCATGTTTTGAAAGAGTATTGCATACGTTCTGTAAGCTGGATGGGCTAAGCTTCGAGTGACTAAGCTGTCGGTGGCTAAACTGGCAACGACTAAGCCGTGGGCGGCTTAACCGTGGATTACCAAATTACTTACTACTAAGTTACTAAGAAATTACTAAGTTCAAATCGACTAACAAGTTCAATCTGTTGAGAGATTTGAGAAAGCTACTTTTTGTCAGCTTCTTAACAAGAAACAGAAAACATCCTCGTTTTCTGGTATTTCTAGGAAAACAGATACTTCTAAAGATGTTAGGCTTGGTATGCCCTTGTTTTAAACGAAAGGTCCCTTGTATGGCTCAGCATCATCATCACGAATCCGACATTTTCATCAAAGAGGCAGAAGGCCATCAGCGTCGGTATCATAAAATCGTAGAGCTTACTCATTCCACCACAAAAGCCGCTGGTGTCATGTTGCTTGGCGCTATTATTGCGTTGATTGTGGCAAACACGGCATTTCATGAAGGGTTTTACGAATTTTGGCATACCGAGGTAACGCTTGGGTTTGGTGATGCTCATGCGGAAATGTCGCTTGCGCATATCATTAACGATATTCTGATGGCGATTTTCTTCCTTTTGGTGGGCCTGGAAATAAAGTATGAAATGACGGTCGGTGAATTGACGAATATCCGCCAGGCAATTTTGCCAGTTGGTGCAGCTCTTGGCGGCGTCATGATGCCGATTGTGGTATACCTGCTGTTTAATGCTGGAAATCCAGATACCATGATGGGGTGGGGCGTTCCTACTGCGACAGATATTGCTTTTGCTTTGGGCATCTTGGCTCTCCTGGGATCTCGTGTTCCAGCGGGCGTAAGAGTATTTTTGAGCACCCTTGCTGTTGCAGATGACATTGTAGCGATCTTGGTGATTGCTATTTTCTATGGTCAGAGTCCTTCTTTGATGTGGCTTGGGGCAGCACTCGTGGTTCTCGTTGCTCTCATTATTATGAATCGATCCCACATCTATTCTCTAATTCCTTATTTACTGGTTGGTGCGGTTTTGTGGTACTGCATATTTATGTCAGGCGTTCATTCGACAATTGCTGGCGTACTTTTAGCCTTCGTGATTCCTTCGGGATCTCGTGTTGACTTGAAGAGCTTTGCAAATTGGTCGGGCGAACGTGTAAAAGAGGTTCACGAAACGTTTACGCCAGATGAGCCTGTCATTGGCCAGGCAGATTATTTGGCAAGTGTATCTCGTTTAGAGCGCGTAGCGCGTCACGTAGTTCCGCCCGCAACGCGTCTGGAGCGTAAGCTCTATCCTTGGGTATATTTTGCAATTTTGCCTCTCTTCGCGCTTACCAATGCTGATGTGGCGTTCACTCAGACCGCCATAGGCGATATTGTGAGCGATTCAATTTTCCTGGGAGTATTTTTCGGGTTGGTAATTGGTAAGCCTTTAGGCATCATGCTCATGAGTTTGTTAATTGTTAAAACGAAGCTCTCATCACTTCCTGAAAACGTTAATTGGGCTCATATGCTGGGCGCTGCACTTCTTGGTGGCGTGGGCTTTACGATGGCAATCTTTGTTGCAAATTTAGCCTTCGTAAATCCTGACGACATTATGATTGCGAAAGTGGCAATTTTGGCTGCTTCGTTAGTGGCTGGTGTCGCTGGCTTTGCTTTCTTGTTTATCCAGGCAAAGGCTGCCTCGCTCAAGGGACTTCGTTTTGAAGCTAAGCTTGCCTCCCCTGATAATTTGCAGACGTTCGGAGCTCAGGAAGCGCAACGGCGCTACGAGCGAGAGCTTCAGTACGTCAGAGAGCAGATCGCTAAAAACGAGGTGGAGCACAAAAAGTAAAAGAAACGCTATGAACTGGTGTTATGAAGTCCATCTTCACATTATTTTGATTGAACGTTGACCTTTTGTTACCATGAACCAAGCTCACGCTTTGCATATTTGAAATAAGTAACGCAATCAGTAAAGCGAATGGTGAGCATAAGGAGGCTAAATTATATGGCTGAACAAGTACGTAAGTTCAACGCGAAAGCCGTTTTATCTGGCTTTTTTGCGGTGGTATTAGCAGTAGGCTTAGCCATTCCGGTATCAAGTGCTTTTGCAAGCCCCGCAGATCAGGCTCAGGCAGAGGCGGATGCTGCGCTCGAGCAGCTCAATGCTTATCAGGCGGAGCTCGATCAAGCTAGCGGTGATTATCAGAATGCTTTGCAGGAACAGCTCGATGCTGAAGCTAAAGTAGAAGAAGCGCAAAAGCAGATCGAAGAAAAAACCGCTGAAATTCAGGGATATCAGGAACAGCTCGGTGATCGTGCTCGTGACATGTATCGTTCTGGATCTACAACATTCTTAGATGTAATCCTTGGCGCAACTTCATTTGAAGACTTTGCGACAACTTGGAACATCTTGGAAGACTTAAACCAGGATGATGCTCAGCTGGTTCAGCAGACCAAGACTGCTCGTGAAGAGCTCGAAGCAGCTAAGACTGAAGCTGAAGAGCAGGCAAAGGTAGCATCCGATAAGGCAGAAGAAGCTAAGCAGGTAGCTGATGCTGCAGATGCTAAAGTTGCTGAAATGCAGTCTGTTTATGACAACCTTTCCTCTGAGGCAGCTGCTTTAGTTGAGCAGGAGCAGGCAGCCGAAGATGCTGCACAGGCTCAGGCAGCTGAAGAGGCTATTGAATCCGGCAACATTGGCGGCGGCAACAATAGCAATAATAACAACAATAATAATAACAACAATAATAGTGGCGGTGGCAACTACGTAACCAGCGGTGGAAACAGCTCTGCAGTTGCAAGGGCTTACGCTGAAATTGGCAAGCCTTATGCATGGGGTGGTGTTGGTCCTGGTGCTTATGACTGCTCTGGTTTAGTAAGTTACTGCCTGACCGGTTCTCACTCTCGTCTTGGTACCACTGGTACTTTTATGAATTGGCCGCGTACCAACAATCCTCAGCCTGGTGATATTTGCGTAAACGATCATCACTGCGGTATTTACATTGGCAATGGCCAGATGATCCATGCTCCGCATTCTGGCGCAACGGTTACCATCAGCGCAGTTCATTCCGATATGATTTATGTAGTCTACTAAGCGTGCAGCGTTGGCATAAAGCTTAGTCGTTCATAAACGGAAATCTCAGTATACGTAAAGCCCGTTTTGTGCGGGCTTTATTTGTGCCGTTTTATCTGACAAATAGAATCGGGCATTAAAAGCGGCAATTACATTCGAGAAACTGGGGTCGATTGCCGTATAAGAAGACGGAATTAAACACGGAATAAAAAGTCTCCGTCGTTATTTTTAAGCTTGAATTAATGGGGCAAACCCAAAAGTTAGGTTTATAAGACAAAACCACAATATATAGATAAAAAGTTGAAAAGATGTTACTTGGTGTTGTGGTTTGTGCTGGAGTGATAATGAAATAACGATAATCTGACCAGGCCTTATGTGAAAAATTAACACCACTAAGCCATGATGAAGCTGTGAAAATATTGTGTGTGCCAAGAGGGCATGGTAGGATAAAACAGCTATCGCTTAAACAAACTACGTATGCTCGAATCAGAGGAAGGATATCCCCAGATGAGCACAAAATTCGCAACACAAAAGCGGGCAATTATTGCAGCAGTAATGGCTGTTATTCTTTTAGTGGGCCTTATGATTCCCACTGTTTCCGCTTATGCAGAGCCAACTTCGGCAGAAAAACGTGCCGAAGCACAGCAGGTTCTTAGTCAGCTTGAAGAAATGCAAGTAAAGCTGGACGAAGCATCCAACAATTATTATGCAGCGCTTGAGGCACAAGAAGAAGCTGAAGCTAAGGTTGTAGAAGCGCAAGCAAAAGTTGATGAAAAAACAAAAGAAATCGAAGGCTATCAGGAACAACTTGGCGACCGTGCGCGAGACATGTATCGTTCGGGATCCGTAAGCTTTGTCGATGTAATTTTGGGTGCCTCTTCTTTTGAGGAATTCGCAACTACCTGGAATATGCTCGAAAAGCTCAACGAAAACGATGCAGAGCTTGTACAGCAAACCAAAGATGCGCGTGAAGAGCTAGAAGCAGCAAAGACCGAAGCTGAAGAGCAGGCGCAGATTGCTGCCGATAAGACTGCTGAAGCTGAGGCGGTAAAGGAAGAAGCTGAAGCAACAACTGCAGAGATGCAGGCAACGTATGATCAGCTTTCCGCTGAAGCAGAAGAACTTCTTCGTCAAGAGGAAGAAGCAGCAGAGCGTGCTCGTCAAGCTGCGGCACAGGCAGCCCTGCAAAATCAATCTGGTGGTGGAAACTACGACAACAATAAAACGCCAACCGTAACAGGAAACGTAATTGTTGATCGTGCGTATGCTCAGCTGGGTAAGCCTTATGTGTGGGGTGCTTCTGGTCCTAATTCCTTTGACTGTTCAGGATTGGTCGGCTATTGCATCACGGGCACGTATGGTAACCATTGGTGCACTACCTATACCATGCGAAATTGGACGCGCGTTTCTAATCCTCAGCCAGGTGATTTCTGTCTCAACAGCCACCACACGGGTGTGTATATTGGCAATGGACAAATGATACACGCACCTCGCACTGGTGATGTGGTGAAGATTAGTGCCGTTCATGCAGGCATGTACTATGTTCGTTACTAGTATTTGTTGCTAGCAGAGCGTGCATTGAAGCGCATTAAGCGATTATTAATAGGCGTGCAATAGAGCGCGTCATAGGACGCGCAATAAAGTGCGTCGCTACCTTTGATTATCTAACAGCGGCCGTTTCGCTTGCCAATTATGGAGGAAGCGGGGCGGCCCTGTTCTTTTCGTAAATATGTGCTAATATAGCACCCGCTAATTACCGATGATCGTTATGGTCTTTTGCGCAACAGGCGGTGTTATAAGGAAGCTATGAAGATCATCAAGGCACTGAGCTTAATTAGCAAAACGGGATGTGGCTCAGCTTGGTAGAGCGCTGCGTTCGGGACGCAGAGGTCGCAGGTTCGAATCCTGTCATCCCGACCATTTCAACCACTAAGGGAGCCTTCCGCGAAAGGCGGTGCTCTTTTTGCTAGAGTGAAGGTACTCGCTCGAAGATAGTAACTGGGTGTTCTCTTTAGGATTTTGACGCACAGGTCAAATGCTAGCTAAACTTTGATTGGCTCCAAAGAGGCCATCTAGGATGTGGAGGTACTTGCATGAAAATAGGACCTTTCGGCATTTTCGAAATTGCCATTATTCTTATCGTAATTCTTATTATTTTTGGTCCAAAAAATCTTCCAAAGTTAGGCACCGCAATTGGCAAAGCGGTCAAGAACTTACGCGAAGGTTTAGGCGGTAATAAAAAGGTCAAGGAAGCCGAAGAGGTTCCGGTTAAAGAGGCTAAAGACAGCACCCCTGAGGAAATCGAGGTGGAGGTTATCGATAAGCCCGAGCCAACCTCAGCAAAACCTGCTCCCAAAGCGACGGAGGAAACCAACAACGCTTAAGGCGAGCTTAGGTGGTATAGAAAGTAAATCAAGGGGCACGCTCTTCGTGGGCGCGCCCCTTTCGCAGGTAGAGAAAGGATAAGAGGCCAAGGCTGCGCTTGGTCGAGGGGTAGTAAATTATGGCTGAAAACAACTACATTCTGACCGAAGAAGGCAAAGAGAAGCTCGAAGAAGAACTGCATTATCTGGAAACGGAAAAACGTGCAGAGATTGGCGAGCGCATTCGTGTAGCACGTGAATTTGGTGATATTTCCGAGAACTCCGAATACGATGATGCTAAAAACGAGCAAGGCATGATGGAGGCTCGTATCGCGGAAATTACGCGCATTCTTAGCGAGGCTACGGTTGTTTCTGCTCCAAAGCGCTCTGGCAAGGTAAACATTGGCAGCCGTGTTACGGTTGAAATGGGCGGACGCGAGCGCGTTTTCTCTATCGTCGGTGCAGCAGAAAGCAATTCTGCTGAAGGCAAGATTTCAAATGAATCACCTGTAGGTGCTGCTCTTTTGGGTCACAAAAAAGACGACGAGGTGGAAACTACGGGACCAACTGGTCGTGTTATCAAGATGAAAATCCTGAAGATCGAGCACTAAGGATAATACATCTGCATGGTTCACTAAGGTCTCTATGGTCTGCCACGGTCTGTATGGTCCACTAAGAGTAGCTCAATGGAGAATGTTCGTCATGGATGGTTTGTTGAGGGTAGGCTAAAGCGTTTCCTGAAAGAGTCCAGCAAAAACGGTAGGCGGATCGGTAGGTAGGCGGACCTTAAAACCATAGTTAGACTTTATTGAGGTAAGTGATTAGGAAAACAAGCTGATTTGCTTGTATTGAAGAATGGATAGCAATGGCGCAAGATTCAACTGAACAGATTATTGAAGACGATCCTATTGAAGTTCGTCGTGCAAAGCGTGAGGCATTGCTGGCTGAAGGGAAGAATCCCTATGGTCACGCCTTTAATTATTCCCACCATGTTGCCGATCTGGACGAAAAATATAAAGAGCTCGGCGATGGTGAAAATACTGAAGATCGTGTTGCTGTTGCTGGTCGTATCGTTGCAAAGCGTGTTCAGGGAAAGATTATTTTCTTCGAATTGCTTGATGCTACTGGAAAGATTCAACTGTTCTGTCGAATCAACGCATTAGGTGAAGATGCCTTCGCGGAAATGAAAGACCTTGATCTGGGTGATTGGATTGGCGCAGAAGGCTTAGTAATGCGTACTCGACGTGGTCAACTTTCTGTAGCGGTTGATGCGTTTGAACTTCTTGCTAAAGCTCTTCGTCCTTTGCCGGAGAAGTTTCATGGCTTGGCTGACAAAGAGCTGCGTTATCGTCAGCGCTATGTGGATTTGATCGTCAATGACGAGGTTCGCGATACCTTTGTTAAGCGCTCGAAGATTATTTCTACGTTTCGCCATTACATGGAAAATGATGGTTACTACGAGGTGGAGACTCCCTTCTTGCAGACCATTCAAGGTGGTGCAACCGCTAAGCCATTCATCACGCACTTTAATGCGCTGAATCAGGAATGCTATTTGCGTATCGCTACCGAGCTTCATTTGAAGCGTTTGCTGGTAGGTGGATTTGAGCGCGTTTTCGAGATTGGTCGAATTTTCCGTAACGAAGGAATGGATCCTACCCATAATCCTGAGTTCACCACTATGGAAGCTTACCGTGCCTTTAGCGATCTTGAAGGCATGAAGAAACTTGCTGAAGGAGTCATCAAAGCCGCAAATGCGGCAGTAAATGATACTGAGCAAATTGAATATCAAGGTCAGGTAATTGACCTTTCGGGAGAGTGGCCCTCGATTCCTATGACCAAGGTAGTATCTGACGCATTAGGTGAAGAGGTTACGCTCGATACATCCGTGGAGCACTTGGCTGAGCTCGCAAAGAAAAATGGTATCGAAGTTAAGCCTGAATGGACAGCAGGCAAGCTCATTGCGGAACTGTATGACGAGATTGGTGAGCCAAGCATCGTTAATCCAACTTTCGTGTGCGATTATCCCGTGGAAGTAAGTCCATTGGCAAAGCGTTTCGAGGACGATCCTCGTTTAACTCAGCGTTTTGAATTGGTAATTGCAGGCCATGAATATGCAAACGCTTTTTCTGAGCTTAATGATCCCGTTGATCAAGCGGAGCGTTTCCAGAAGCAGATGGAAGAAAAAGCTTCAGGCGATGATGAGGCAATGGAGTACGACACCGACTATATTCGTGCGTTGGAATACGGCATGCCTCCTGCGGGCGGTATTGGTATCGGTATCGACCGTGTTGTGATGTTGTTGACCAATCAGGCAAGCATTAGGGATGTGCTGCTGTTCCCGCATATGCGTCCTGAAGCAAAGACGAATTAGTAAAGTTGTTTCGTGCTGCTGGTTTTCTGTCGGGAACAGCAGCACGCGCCCTCTCGGGCGCCTATTTGGAAACCAGCCAGTCCACCAGGACTGCTATTCCCGCATACGCGCAAATGCCTTTAGCCAGATAACAGATAGTCTCACTCAAAGGATCTCCCTGTTTACTCCCGCATAGGTGTAATGTCTTTAGCTTTCGTTTAGTTTTCCAACAATCTGGCAAACTAAGCGAAAATCATCAAGTTGGTGCAGAAAATTACGGTTGTGCGTTCACTGGAGATGCAAAACCAGTAGTTCTGGGCAGTTTTGCTACCCAAATTGGATCGTTTCCAGTAAACAACCAAACTTTAAAGACCGCGGAGTAAGTTTCGAGCTTCTGATTAGGTGCATCGCGGATTTGCTGCAAAACTAGCTTTTTTGGCAAAAACTGTTCTTATCGGGTCGATGGTCCCTTATTTAGAGCTTCTAAAAGTCAATAAAGCATGTAAATAGGCTATGGATCCAAGCCTCTTATTTACCAATTAAATACGTTTTGGCAAATTAACGCTTTATCGGGTTGAAATTAAACAACGTCGCGAAAAAACCTCAACCCGATAAAGCAACTTTTTGCCAAAACAGAAGCTTATCAGTAACGTGTTTACCGCCAGCAACGCACCAGCAACGCGTATGCCACTGGAAATAAGTGCACGTCATCGGTAATGGCATGCACCGTAGCTGCTGTCATATGTCGTCGACGGCGCGTGCACTATTCGTTATGCGCCACCGATAAAGCCATACATTATTGATAACGCGTGCGCTATCGATTGCCCCGTGAACTATCGCTCGTTTTATGCGTAAAGTAGAAGATATCTATAAAATGGTAGAATTTTAGGCGCATATTTGCGATAAATATGTGACGACTTGTTACGAAAATATGACAAACTAGCACTCTCCGTTATCGAGTGCTAGGATTGGATGAGCAATTTTTAAGTGAGCATTTTTAAAGGATAGACATTTTTAAATCCTGCCGCGAGAATCGAGGCTTATATGTCATTTGACAAATTTACGGACAAAGCGCGAAAGGTGCTTGTTCTTGCTCAGGAGGAGGCACGTGCTTTGCACCAGCCGTACGTGGGCACTGAGCATGTACTTTTAGCGCTCATGAAAGAACAGGATGGTTTGGCGGCACAAGCGCTCGATAAGCTTGGTGTAAAGTACGACGCTGCTGTGCAGTGTGTTCGCCAAATCGTATCAATTGATGAAAATACTGACGTTTCGGGACATCTCAGTTTTACTCCTCGTGTAAAGCGCGTGTTAGAAAACTCGCTGCGCGAAGCAATGCAGATGGGCAAGTCCTATATTTCCACCGAACACCTTCTTTTGGGTATTGTTCGCGAGAATGAGGGCACTGCAATTGATGTTCTTGCGCGTTTGGGGGTAACAGGTGATGCTATCCGTTTTGCTCTTAATGATTTGGTGGGGCAGTCTGCGGTATATGCAGGTACCAATTTTGACCCAACGGTGAATACCTCTGACAGTATGCTTAAAGAGTTTGGCACCGACCTCACCAAGAAGGCTGCTGACGGAAAGCTTGATCCTGTCATTGGGCGTGCGGGTGAAATTGAGCGCGTGATGCAAATTCTTTCCCGTCGTCAGAAAAACAACCCTCTCCTGATTGGAGAACCTGGCGTTGGTAAAACTGCGGTAGTGGAAGGCCTGGCACAGCTTATTGTTGCCGATCAGGTGCCTGATATCCTACATAACATTCGCATTTACACCCTTGATGTTTCCGCCTTAGTTGCTGGTTCGAAATATCGTGGTGAATTCGAAGAGCGTTTAAAGAAAGTTATTAAGGAAGTGGAGCAGGCAGGAGACATTATCCTGTTTATCGACGAGCTTCATACCCTTATTGGTGCAGGCGCTGCCGAAGGTTCGATCGATGCAGCTGCCATTTTGAAGCCGCCGCTGTCTCGTGGTGAAATTCAGATCATTGGTGCTACCACGCTTGATGAATATCGTAAGCATATTGAAAAAGATTCAGCGTTTGACCGTCGTTTCCAGACCGTATTGGTAAAGGAGCCTAACGAAGAGCAGGCTGTTCGAATTCTTGAGGGCCTACGTGATCGTTATGAAGAACATCATCACGTTCACTTTACTGACGAAGCGCTGTCTGCGGCGGTGAGCTTGTCAGATCGCTATATTCAGGATCGTTACTTGCCCGACAAGGCGATTGACGTTCTTGATGAAGCGGGCGCACGTATGCGAATTCGCAACATGGTGCTGCCTGAAGAATTGCAGAAGATCGATGACGACCTGCGCAAATTGCGCGCCGCTAAGGAATCTGCAATTGCCGATCAGGACTTTGAGCGTGCAGCAAGAGTGCGTGATGAAGAAGAAAAACTTCAAAAACAGCGCGTAGAAGCACAGAAGAACTGGGAAGAAAAAACTTCCAAGACACTCAACGAAGTCTCAGTTGAAGATGTAGCAGATATCGTATCAATGACGACTGGTGTTCCGGTTTCAAACCTCACCGAAGCGGAAACTGAGAAACTTCTTCGTATGGAGTCAGTGCTGCACGAGCGCGTTATTGGTCAAGATGAAGCAATTACGGCGCTCTCCAAAGCAATTCGTCGCAGCCGTTCAGGGCTGAAAGATCCTAAGCGGCCTGTTGGTTCGTTTATCTTCTTGGGTCCTTCGGGCGTAGGAAAAACTGAGCTTTCGAAGGCTTTAGCAGAATTTCTCTTCAACTCCGAAGATGCGCTTATTTCCTTCGACATGTCAGAGTACATGGAAAAGCATTCGGTCTCGCGTCTGGTTGGTTCACCTCCGGGATATGTTGGTTACGACGAGGGTGGACAGCTAACAAAAGCGGTTCGTCAGCGTCCGTATTCGGTTGTTCTGTTCGACGAAATCGAAAAAGCTCATCCCGATGTCTTCAATATTCTTCTTCAAATTCTCGAAGAAGGACGTCTGACCGACTCTCAGGGTCGTGTGGTTGATTTCCGAAACACCGTTATCATCATGACCTCCAATGTGGGCGCTCGCGAAATTACTACCAGCGCACCGCTTGGTTTTGCTTCAGGAGACAAGGGCGGTTTGGACGATAAGGAAATCAAGTCGCGCGTAATGAGTGAAGTCAAAAAGCTCTTTAGGCCTGAATTCCTGAATCGTATTGATGAGATTATCGTATTCAAGTCGCTCACCGAGGATGAGATTGTTGAGATCGTTGATCTGATGATCGATGAGCTCCGCCAGCGCCTCATAGAGCAGAACATGACTATCAACTTGACTAAACAGGCAAGCAAACTGATAGCTAAAGAGGGAACAGATCTGTCCTTTGGTGCTCGACCTCTTCGTCGTGCTATTCAAAGACTGATCGAAGATCCAATTTCTGAACAAATCTTGGAAGGCAAATGGACAAGTGGTTCGGTGATTGACGTTGATGTTGAGCACACCGAAGATGGAGACCATCTTACCTTCGTACCAGGAACTGGTTCTATACCTGCACCGCGTAAGCGTGATACCATAGCTGCAGAGGCTGAGCTGCTTCTTGCGGGATATGATCTAAGCCATGCGGGACTTTCGTCGCGTGGCGGCGGATCGTCTTCTGGCGATCAAGCGGCCGACTAGCATCGGCGAGATCAGCCTAAGCAGGGGCGCGCCGCGCGTGAAGCGTATAGCGCGCGGTGGTACAGGAGTTCCTTATGAGTGACAAGACGATCGATCCCGTATACGTTCCATCTGTTCTCGAGCATGCGATGGCCATGTTTGATGATATGAATTTCGATGCCCTCAAGGCGGAACCCCGCCTTGAGGGTGTTGTTGATAAAAAGCCCAAAACAGCCGCTATTATTCTTGCGGGCGGCAGCGGAGAACGCTTTGGCCATGAAGGGGGTAAGCAGCTTGTCGAAATAGCGGGTAAGCCTATTCTTACGCGTTCCGCAGAAGTGTTTGATGCGGTAGGCGATGTGGGGCTTATTGTCGTGGTGTGCCCCGAAGAACGCACCGAAGAATATCTCGCTAAGGCAATTGATCCCTTTCCTTTCGTAACTCCTATCGTTATGGCACCTGCTGGTTCTATTCGTCAGGAATCTGCCTTTTCTGGTTTGGAATTAGTGCCTGAAGAATATGAGTTTGTAATTCTTCATGACGGAGCGCGCCCTTTGGTAACAAAGGAATTGATTGAGCACACCATTAACACCGTTAAGGGCAATATCGATTGCGACGGGGCGGTAGTTGGCCATCCTTCCATCGATACTTTAAAAGTGGTTGAAAACGGCGTTATTGTGGGAACACCCGATCGCTCGGTATTCTGGAATGCTCAAACTCCGCAAATCTTCCGCGCGGGAATTTACCGTCGTGCCCATGCGTCTGCGTTGTCGGATGGTTTTGTGGGAACCGATGATTCTTCCTTAATTGAACGTTTGGGTGGCCGTGTTTTGGTAGTCGAAGGTAAGCGAGACAATATCAAACTGACGGTTCCAGAAGATTATCTCCTCATGTCTGCCGCTATTCGTGCTGCATTAGAAGAGCGACGGGAGGATTAGCAATATGTATAACCCTTCCATCACTGCTGCGTTCAGTCGATTACGCGTAGGGCTTGGTTACGATGTGCATGCATTTGCACCTGATCGCAAGCTAATTTTAGGTGGGGTAGATATTCCTCACCATCAGGGTTTGGCGGGTCATTCCGATGCCGACGTGCTGGCTCATGCCGTTTCTGATGCACTGCTGGGTGCTATTCGCGGGGGCGATATTGGAAAGCTATTCCCCGATACCGATCCTGCCTACAAGGGTGCCGATTCGTTGAAACTTCTCTCCGAAGTGGCTCGAGTGGTTCGTGAAGCAGGGTATGAAATTTTAGATATTGATTGCGTCATTGCGGCGCAGGCACCCAAGCTTTCACCCCATCGTGATGCTATGCGCGAAAATCTTGCAAAAGCGTGCGATATCAGTATGGACAACATTGGCGTTAAGGCGACTACTACCGAACGTCTGGGGTTTGAAGGTCGCGAAGAAGGTATTTCGGCTCAGGCGGTAGCGCTTGTATATAAAGAATCGTAAAGGGCAACATCATGAAACAATTCGAATTGCATCCTGCATCGGAAAGCTATTACCGAAAGGAGGGTGCAGTTAATTGTTCTAGACGATTGTCGGCAGCAATACTATCGCTTGTAGCGACCGTCGTGTGCACCTTCTTAGTTTTGGCCGTTTCTTCTACTACCGCATATGCGACGGTGGGGGACACCTTCATCAAAGAGGGGCTTACCTATAAGGTTGTCAATGATTCATACGAAGTCGAAATTATCGACTGTGATGAGAGCGCAAGTTCAGTAAATGTACGCACCTCGATAATGTACGGCGAGGGAGCCCTTCAGGATTCCTATAGTGTTGTCGGTGTTTCAAAAGATGCGTTCAGCGACTATGAGGGCACGGTAGTACTCGAACAAAATGCCAGTTCATTTTACGAAAATATTTTTAACAGCTTACCTGAAGGGGCAAAGCTGGTTCTCAATTGTGCCAAACTGCCAATGGAAAGTGACACCACGATCCAGCTTCTATCGATGGCATCTTATGTACTGGAAGCAGACGGCGCAACTCAAACAATCAATTTGCCGAATGGACGGTCCTTTTCTGAAATACGGGTTGAACCGGCAGATGGTTTGACAGTCCTTAACAAGAGTGACGCACCTATTTCGTTGCAGTGCATGAGCGCCTATACTGGAACATATTTTGCGGTGGAATTAGCGGCGGGTGATCAGTATTCTACAAGCTGGTTGTGGCCGTCCCTCAATCAGTTCTCGTATTCCGTTAATGGCGGAGAGTCGGTATTGGTAGAGGGTGCAGGCACCCAGACAAATTATTCAGTAGAACTGCCTGCAGAAACTCCGCTCGATGCAACTATCACGGTAGACATCTCTTCGCTTCCCGGTATTGCAAAGGGTTATGTGACTTCCTCATGGGAAAACAATACGCAGGAAATTACCCTGGAAAATGGCAAGGCAACCACAGAGGTTACCCTAACACCAAGGGATGATCTCGGGGGTTCTGATTTTCCTTTAACCACCACAATAGAATTTTCCGTCCCCGCTACCGATCAAACGGTATGGATTGGGGGCGTACGCCATGACGAGGCATTTTCTGATGAAGGAATAACGCTTTCGTATGAAGAGGGAACCCCTGTAGTAACGCTTGATGGTGCAACTATCAAGCAAGCGGGAGGTCCTAATGCGAGCGGATACGCCCTTTATGCACCGAGTGATTTGTCTGTGAGACTTGCGGAGGGAAGCGATAATTATATTTACGTAGGGGAAAGTGGGCGCCAGACGGGTGCGCTCTACGCGGGAGGTGAGCTTTCCCTTGTCAGTGAAGGAGGCTCTAATCCTGGAAGTCTGAATATTGGCTATACGCAGTACGCATTTGATTCGTCTCAAGTTTCGGGCGTGGTGTCGGCTGATACTCTATGGATCAATGCAAGTTTAAACGTCGTGTATCGTGAAAATGCACAGGGCGGAATGCTTCCAGACGCGCCATTGACTTTATTGTATGCAGAAAACGACATTAATCTCGGGGCGCGTAGTGCCCAGATCACTCTTGGGGCAACTGGTGAGCGCTCGTTGTATGGAGCCATGAGCCGTTCAGGGAACATCTACGCAGCTGATTGTGGATCCTTGTCAGTAAATGGGGACATACTAAGTGCGCTGTATTCAGTCGAGGGAGATATTTCTCTCGGGGATCATACTGATGTTTCGCTAACCTGTGCGGGTGGCGCTAACCCAGGTATTGTGAATGCGCTCAAGGGTACGGTTACGATCAATCCCGTAAGCGGTTCGGGAAGTATTGTGGTTACTTCCCAGGATGCTACTACGCCTGCCTATTTAGCAAAGAATATCGAACTTGTTGAAGGGGCAATCTTTGCTGAACCCGAATCAGCGAAGATTGGAGAAACCACTGATTCGGTCTATGGAACATGTGCGACTATTGTGGACCAAAATGGTTCAGTTGCCTCGAAGGTGATCGTTTCGAATGAGCGTGCCGCCGAAATTACGGGAAAGACCATGGGCGACTGTTTCTCCGAAAACGCTCTTGGAGAAGCGATTTGGACCGATGTTCTTAAAAAGAGCGACTCGTATGATCCTAGCTATGTGATAACGGGCGAAGATGCACACGCAATCATTTCTTGTTCTGCACTCACGCTGGACATTTATCAATCTACTGACTTCGGTAGTGGCGGTATTTCGAATCTGCCTTCACTGGAGGCACTGCTTGTGCGCGCACACGATAATGGTCAGATCGAAGTTAGTTTAGGTGATCTTTCGCTAGATGCCCTGTATGTCGATGTTGATAAGGTGCAAAAGCTGAGCATCAACGGAGAAGGTGCTCGTATTAAGGAACTTGAAAGTGCTCCTGTCTCGCCTGCTTACACGGATTATTCGCTTCAGAGTCTTGTGTTCGGAGATGGTGTGGAAGTCAGCTCGTTTGGTGCTTCTGATCTAAATGAACTGACAGAACTCAAACTTCCTTCGAGCGTAAATTCATTATGGCTTGATAATTTGAGTAACCTTACGCAATTAGATCTTACCTCATGGGAAAATCTTCAAAATCTTAACCTTCAAGCAGTGGGAATTGATGGCGAGAGCGGTCTCAAACTTGATCTGTCTCATAATACGCAGCTAACCAGCGTGACGTTGAGATCTCTTAATCTTTCAGGGGAACTTTCTTTACAGGCTCTTTCTCAGGTTGAAAACATAAGACTTGAGTTTGTTGAAGGGCTTTCGGAGCTCGATCTGTCGCAAAACCATGCGCTTACCGATGTGTATGTATCTTCCTTGGGACTTGAGAAGATCGTATTTGCCGACGATGCGGTGTTGGCTTCGCTGGAGCTTGGAAATAACCAGCTTACCGAGTTAACCATCCCTCAGGCAGCGCAGCTCGAAACGTTATCAGTGGGTGAAAACAAGCTAACCAGTTTGAATATTCCGGAAAACAGCAAAGCAACGTTAAAATCGCTCTATGCCTATCAAAATAATCTCGCTTCGCTTGATTTGAGTGGCACGAAGTTGGAACTCTGTCTTTTGAAGGCAGCTACTGCAACAGGCCCTGAGCAATATCCCAGTTTTGAAGGAGTGCTTCAAGAGAATGGAACGGTTACCGTTAACCTGTCTGGCCTTGCTGCAAACATTGTAAGTATTGATCCCGGTTCGGAGGGGAAATACGATGCGGAGACAGGAATCTTGACGTTTAGCTCCGCAGAGGCTGCAAAAGCAGGTTTCTCGTACGTATACGATACAAAAGGCGAAGTCCTAAACGAGGATGATGCTGCAGTAGACTTATCACGTGCATACGGTGCAGAAGGTGAAGCTCTGAGCGAGGATGGTTCTGGTTATGTCCCTGTGTATATGGAGGTATCTGCTCAGGTTGCATTAGGCTCGTCGTCTGACGGTGGAGATTCGGAGGGCGACAGCGGCGACGCGTCAAACAACGATGACTCCATCCAGCAAGCCCTGGCTGCAACGGGCGACAAGTTGGTAATTCCAGGATTGCTGGTATGTGCGGTTGCCTCAGCTGCAGTGGTACTGATTGCGTGGCGAAAAATATCGCAGAATTAATATCGGTAATTGTATAAGGGTGGTATAAGTTAAAGAGCTACAGGGTACGCATTGCTATGCATGTGGCGAATTGGCAAGACGCTACTTTGGTTTGTGTAACCACGAGATAAAATGCAATTAGATTGCTTGATATAGGAGTTTCAATGATTCGAATTTACGACACTATGGCACACGAAAAACGACCCTTCATTCCTTGCGAAGAGGGTAAAGTGGGCATGTATGTATGTGGCCCCACCGTGTATAACTATATCCACATTGGCAATGCTCGTACGTTTATTTCGTTTGACACAATTCGTCGTTATTTGATGTGGCGCGGTTTTGAGGTGACGTTTGTTCAGAACATTACCGACGTAGACGACAAGATTATTAACAAAGCACTTGAAGAAGGTCGCAGCGCAGCAGAAGTTGCGGCTGAGTATGCCGATGCCTTTATTGAAGATATGCGTGCGGCAGGGGTTTTGGATCCCGATATTCGTCCTCGTGCAACTGAAGAGATTGGCGCCATGATTGCTTTGGTGGAAAAGCTTATAGAAGGTGGCCACGCATATGCTGTAGAAGGCGATGTTTATTTTGCGGTTCGTTCCTATGAGAAGTATGGGCAACTCTCAAACCGCAATATTGATGAAATGGAGTCGGGACACCGTGAGCTTCGCGCCGACGGTCAAGGTTTAGAAGATCGCAAGCGTGATCCTTTAGATTTTGCGCTCTGGAAGGCGGCAAAGCCCGGTGAACCTTCCTGGGATTCTCCTTGGGGCAAGGGGCGCCCTGGTTGGCATATTGAATGCTCGGCAATGTCTGAAAAGTATTTAGGCCTTCCGTTCGATATTCATGGCGGCGGCGCCGATTTGGCATTCCCTCATCACGAAAACGAGCGCGCTCAGTCTGAGGCAGCTTGTGGTTGCACGTTTGCGAACTACTGGATTCATGGGGGCATGCTGCAGATTAATTCGGAGAAAATGTCTAAATCATTAGGCAATTTTTTACTGTTGCGCGATGTTTTGAAGACTACCGATGCGCGCGTGTTGCGCATGCTTATGCTGCAGACGCATTATCGCAGCCCTCTTGATTTTTCTGATGAACGCTTACAAGAAGCGCAAAGCGCTCTAGGTCGTTTGACGAACTTTGTAAATAACACTGAATGGCTGTGCTCTAATCCAGTTCAGGAACCATCAATGCTCGACCTAGATGTGTATCGTCAAGCAATTGATACGATGCGTGATTCTTTCGTTGAGGCGATGGATGACGACTTTAATACCGCTGGTGCTTTGGGAGCTATTTTCACCTTCGTGAGTGAAGCCAACAGCATGCTTGCGGATGCCTGCGTTTGTTGTCAAAACGCAGAAGCAGTTGCGTTGGGCGCACAAGCAGTTGCAGAACTTTTAGGCGTTTTGGGTATTGAATTGCAAGATAGCCAGGGTGCCGAGGATGACAGTGCGAGTGAAGTGATTGCTCTGGCTTCATCTCTTGCAGGTTATGGCGGCTCTGATGGGGAAGAAGCTATCCAGTCTTTGCTCGACTGCCGAGCTGCTGCAAGAAAAGAAAAGAACTTCTCTCTCGCTGACCAGATTCGTGATGAATTAGGAGCTTTAGGGTATACGATTGAGGATACTCCTCAAGGTGCTCGAGTAATGCGCGGTTAGAGTTTTGCCTTAAAGATGTTTGGCGCTTTCAGTTAGCTCAAGAAATTTTCTTTTAGTACTTCTTTTTGAAACGTCTCCTTTCGCTTAGGTGGAAGGAGACGTTTGTTTGAGGAGCTTAAGCTTTCTGGGGATGGAAGGTACTCGAGACAAAAAGCCTTTCGTTTAGTGAAGAGAGAATAGTTGGTTACGAATAGCGCTCCGTTTATCTAATCGCTGTCCATAATAATTTCAGCTTCGCTATGATTAGCCTAAAGAAGTGCTATAAAAGTAAAACGTGTTCATTTTTTGTTTTCGTATTTATTACTGGCACGCACGAGAACTTTCGGGTAGGGTATCAAGAGCTTTTGTCAGGCATGTTTTTTGCAGAGGATAAATAAGGAGGAATTCGCGAATGATCAGGCGAAATGAATATGTATCCGTTCATGAAACGCGAGCCCAGGTCACGCGAGAAAAGCTTCTCAAAGCAGCTATTAAGCTGGTAAATCGTGATGGAATGAAGCAGCTGACTGTTCGCAATATTTGCGACGAAGCGGGTCTTTCTACGGGCAGTTTTTATAACTTGTTTAGCGGAAAAGAAGATTTGATCTCATATTACTTGAAGTATGCATTCGTGCCATATCGAGAGAAAGCACTTGAAGAAAGCGAACCCTATAATCCGGTAGAACGAATCCTGATTATTTATCGCGCGTATGTGGTCTACTGCAAGGATATGGGCTTGGAATTTGTGTCGGGTCTGTATGCTTCGAATCATAATCCGTTCTTTGATTTCCTTCATCGCGATTCCGACGATGATTTCATTATTGCAACCGTTCGCTCGTATATTGACGAAGCAAAAAAACAGGGTCTCATTCGTAAAGAAGTAGATACTAACGAATCTTTGCTGCGCATTGCGGCAGCTTCTACGGGGCTCTTGTTCTATTGGTGTGTGTTTAACGGAAAGATTGATCTTGAGTATGAAGTGGATGCGGCTATCGCGACCTATCTTCGCTCAATCGCAATTGACCCTGATACGGTAATTGGTCTTGAACCGCTAGAAACCCAGGGAGCTTTCCTTAAATAATGCCTTTAAAAATCCTGGTCGGACTTGAAATATAGTGCTATGGTATAAGCATAGCAAAGTGCTTGTTGGGAAAGCACTTAAGAGCGCATTAAAGCGTAATGAAAAGGAGGGGTAACCATGGTATTCAAGAACGTTGTTGTTGCTTACGATGGATCCGATCATGCACTTGCTGCTGTAACGAAAGCGGCAGAACTCGTAAAGGACGATGCAGGCGCAAAGCTTCATTTGGTATTTGTTACCACGCATCCTAACGCACAACTTCCTGCGAACTTTAACAGTGCTTCATTTGATCCTCAGCAGTATCTGCTTTCCGTTGAGGACATTATGAATCTGTATAACAAGACCATCGAAGAAGAAACCGAAAAGGTTCGTGAGGGTATTGGCTCTGTGTTGGATGATTTGGGCGATCGCGCTGCAATCGAGGTTATCCCAGGCTATACTCCTGCGGCAGATATTTTGTCATATGCTGAAAAGGTCGATGCTGATTTGATCGTAATGGGCTCTCGTGGTCTTGGTGCAATCCGCGGCGTACTCGGTTCGGTAAGCTATGCGGTTTTGCGTGAAGCTCCAATGCCTGTATTGGTTATCAAATAACAAGAACGTACCTTCTACGTTTGATTTGCGCACAGTGCGCTACACACAGTTCGCTTTTGATAGAGCAAGATGCCAGTTCATAAGCATTCTTTAAACAAAAAAGCGCCGAAGATCATCTTCGGCGCCTTCTGTGATTTAGGAAGGTTTTATTTAACCGTTAAAACAGGTAAATCGGTTGAACGCAATACTCCCGAACTTACGCTGCCGAGCATTCCGCGAATAGCTCCTAATCCTCTGCGTCCCATAACGATCATGTCGCATTCATGAGCTTGGCAATAATCTGCAATTGCTTGCACCGGCGAAGGATGCGCAATTGCGTCATATTCAACTTGTTCGGCAGGAATATCAGAAAACTCCTGAGTGACTTCTTGAATCATTTTGTCGCGCTTCTGTGAGAGCGAATCATCGTAGAGATTTGCATAGTCAAGATAGTCGATATAGGTTGGCGTCGAGCCCAAAACTGGATCGCTTTCAGAGATGGTAGGAGCAACACTCATTGAAACCACATGCAGGATGGTGAGTTTGCTGTCATCGGATCCTTTGATGAGTCCCAGCGCAGCCTTTACGGCTCCCATGGCGTGTTTGGAGCCGTCAAATGGAACTAAGATGTTCTTGTATTCCATGATTTCCCCTCTCGTTTGGCCTGATTACATCCTATCATGCATGAATCTAAGTGACCTTAATTATTAGCAATATATTTGTGTTAGAAATGCTGTTTTATTTCATCCAGCAATAGATCGATATGGTCGTCGCGGTGATTGAGTGCCGGAATATAGGTAACATCGGCAGTGGTGCCGCATTCGCGGCATTGTCGTTCGAAGTGTTCCTTGGTAACGAGAGCAATATCGTAGAGCGATTCGAGGCAATCGGCGGCAAATCCAGGAGTAACAAGCGCTACGCGGTTTGTTCCCTGTTTTGCCCATGCGGTTAAGAGGGCCTCGGGAGAAGGGGTTACCCAGGCACGCGAGTCTTCGAAGCGGGAATGATACGCAATATCCCAATCATCAGAGGAGAGTCCAAGAAGCTCAGCGGTATGAGCAAGTGATTCCTTTGCTTCTTCCAGATAGGTATCACCTGCTTTAACGTTACTCAAAGGGATGGAATGGAGCGAGAAGAGAATCTTGCTTCCTGGTTTCCAACTCCAGTATTGAGAAATAGAATTCGCCAACGACTTCCAGTAGAGAGGATTATCCGCATATCCTTCAATAAATCCTGCGACTTCTGAATCGGGAACAACTTGTAAAAACTTTTCTTTGCAGGTTCCTGTTGTACAAGTGGCCGTTTGAGGAAAAAGAGGAAACCCGATAAAACGAGTGCATCCTTTTTGTTTGAGGGTAGAATACGCGTCTTCGATTGAAGGTGAACCATAACGCATGCCAACCTCTGCCACAAAAGAAAGACCTTCTTGTGCAAATCGTTTATTGAGAGCATCTCGCTGGGCAAAGGCCTCGACCAGGAGAGGGGCGCCGTTTGGGGTCCAAACTTGTCGATAGCGAGGGGCTGTTTTTTCTGGATGCTTTCGAGCGATTATGCCATGAAGAATGGGCAGCCAAATAGGACGAGGAACAGGAATAATATTTTTATCAGAAAGAAATTCAATTAGATACGGTCGGATGTCACATGGATTTGGTGATGCGGGGGATCCCGTATTGATAAGAATAATTCCTATTGTTTCGTCTGAATACTTCATGATCGTGACTATAGCAGAGGTGTTAGTTGTTTTACGGGGAGGAAAAGAGGAAACTCTGTAATGGGCTATGCAAAAGGTGCTCGACGAAGTATAAACGGTATCTAGGTGCCGATTGTTTGGTTGTGCTAAAGGCTTCAAGGTGATGAAAGCCAAGGGCGTGTATACTCAAATGCGAACAATTTGGCATAGAGGAGAATGAGCGCATGGCGTTTTTGTTCGGTTGTGAAAATGTGCATCTTGAGTACCCTACCAAAACCATTTTTGATTCGCTCTCGTTGGGAGTAAATGATGGTGATTGTATTGGAGTGGTAGGTCGAAATGGTGATGGAAAATCTACTCTACTGGGATTATTTGAGGGCACGGTCGAGCCTGATGAAGGGCGCGTGGTACGAACAGGGGGAGTGCGCTTTGCTTCTTTGAGGCAAGATGATACTCTGGCGGATGCTCAATCTGTCGGATGGAATATCGTTGGAGATATTCCTGAATATGAGTGGGCATCAGATGCAACTATTCGCCAAATAATCGATGGGTTAATTGGAGATATCTCATGGGATACTCCGGTGGGAACTCTTTCGGGTGGCCAGCGCCGCCGAGTGGACTTGGCGCGAGTTTTGGTTGCCGATGCTGAAGTTCTTCTTCTCGATGAGCCCACAAATCATCTCGATGTTGTTGCTATTGCCTGGCTTGCCAATCATTTGCGGAGACGTTTTGCGCGCAAAGAGGGAGCAATAGTGGTTGTCACTCATGATCGTTGGTTTCTGGATGAAGTTTGCGACCGTATGTGGGAAGTGCATGATGAGTTGGTAGAGCCGTTCGAGGGCGGTTATTCGGCATATATCTTGCAACGGGTAGAACGTCAGCGTCAGGCAGAACTTGCCGAACAAAAGCGGCAAAATTTAATGCGTCGTGAATTGGCCTGGCTTTCACGTGGTGCGCGAGCGCGCTCGACAAAACCTAAGTTTCATGTTGAAACGGCGCGGGCTCTTATTGCTGAAGAGCCGCCGTTGCGAAATTCGGTTGAATTGAAACGAGCGGCAATCTCTCGTTTAGGGAAGCAATGTGTCACGATAGAGAACGTGAGCTTTTCTTATGATGACCGAAAGGTAATCGATGATGCTACGTGGCTCATTGGATCAGGAGATCGTTATGGACTTCTTGGCGCCAATGGTGCAGGCAAGTCTACCTTGTTGGAAATTATTCAAGGAAAGCTGCTACCTCAAACAGGTCGTGTCAAAATTGGCAAAACGGTAAAGTTCGCTTTTTTATCTCAGAAGCTCGAAGAGCTTAACCCCTTAGGATCGGATCGTGTGCGCGAGGTACTCTCCCGATACAAAAGCCGTTATGTGATTGACGGTAAAGAGGTTAGTCCTGCAACACTTTTAGAATCTCTCGGGTTTACTTCAGCTCATCTCAACATGCCTGTAAACACTCTCTCGGGTGGTCAAAAACGTCGTTTGCAGTTGATGCTGATTTTGCTTGATTCTCCTAATGTGCTGATTCTCGACGAGCCGAGCAATGATCTTGATACCGATATGCTGGTAGCAGTAGAAAACGTGCTTGATACGTGGCCTGGGACACTTATTTTGGTAAGCCATGATCGCTACTTGATGGAGCGCGTTACCGATGATCAGTTTGCGCTCATAGAGGGAAAAGTGGTTCATGTTCCCCGGGGAGTTGATGAGTACCTTGAGCTTCTTGAAGATCGCGCTCACGCCAAACAAAAGGGCGGATCTTCCAGCGCAGCAGGAAGCTCTTCTAAGGGAAGCGGCAAGGGAAACGCTGCTGGAAAAGGGAGTGCTCAATCGGGGGGAACTCGAGATGCTTCGAGCGGAGCGAAAGATTCTTCTGGATCGGTGCTTTCGGCGGCGCAAGCTCGTGATATTCGCAAGAAACTTCAGTCTCTTGAGCGGAAGATGAATACTGCGCAACGTAAAGTAGATGAAGCAAAACAAGCCCAGTTGGAGGTAGACCCTTACGATTATGTGGCGTTGGGTGAAGCGCAAATAAAAGTAAAGGAATGCGAAGATCGGCTTGCTGCACTTGAAGAGGAATGGCTCGAACATGCAGCAATGCTCGAGGGTTAACTTTCTTAATTTTTGAGCTTGCGGTAAAGTAATTCTTTGCGAAGAGAATACATCCAGAAAGGGCATTATGGATACAAGCAGCCGCATAACGGGAGCAACAAGGCTTATGGGTATTATAGGATCCTATCTGGATCATTCGAGCTCTCCTGAAATTCACAATGCAGTTTTTGAAAAACTAGGATGGGATTATGCCTACGTTCCGCTGGATGTTTCAGAGGAAAACCTAGAAGCGGCTGTGCGTGGCTTGGAAGCTTTAGGTTTTTTGGGATATAACGTCGCAGCTCCTCACAAGAAGCGCATTGTTCCGTATTTGCATGAAATATCGCGCGTTGCAGAAATCATGGGCGCCGTGAATACGGTGGTTATTCAAGGTGGTCGATCGTTGGGTGATAACGCCGATGGTGCGGCTTTTATGCGAAATCTGGTCCTCAATGGCATTAATGTGCTTGGCAAAAAGATTACGGTATTGGGTGCTGGAGGCGCGGCTTCTGCTGTAATCGTACAGGCGGCGCTGGATGGTGTCGCTCAAATTGATGTATTCAATCGCGATGATTCTTATGTCAAGGGCGGTCGTGCGTTGATCGAGCGCTTGAAGAATTATTCTTCGTGCGAGGTGACGTTGTATGATTTGGCCGATACCGATAAACTTCGCGCTTCTATTGCTGAATCAACGTTATTGCTTAATGCCACAATTGTGGGTTCTCCTGATGAGCCAGGCTGCTTGGTTGATGAATCCATGCTTGTGTCTGGTCTCATTGTTTCGGATATGGTTTACACTCCGCGGGAAACGGAGTTGTTGTTACGCGCAAAAGCGAAAGGAAACAAAACCCTTGATGGGGTAGGAGTTTTCTTGCAGCAGGCTGCTATAGGAGAGCGTCTCTGGGTTGGCCGTGAGATGCCTCTTGATTACGTGCGTGAACGGTTCTTTACTGAGTAGTGTTTTTCTTTGTGATCAACTTCAAGTTAAAAAAATAGGGTCCGAGGAAGTAGGATTTAAAAATCTTTGCGCGGCAAAGATTTCATGACCTCGCTCTTGCGAGCTTCGGCCTCAAACAGCCCACTGGGCTGTTTGCACCTCATCGGTTCGAATCCTCCTTGAGGATTCTGTGTCTGAAACAAAAAACGCACATACCGAAGTACGTGCGTTGAAAGTTCACTGGCGGAGGAAGTAGGATTCGAACCCACGGTGCCTCTCGGCACAACGGTTTTCAAGACCGCCGCATTCAACCGCTCTGCCATTCCTCCGTTTTCAGCACGAACTAGAATACCATATTTCTCGTGGTTTCGGATATGAATATCCTATGATAGTTTGGATAAAACGAGAAAGGTTTGAATTCGTGTGGAATCCTGCAAACAAAAAGCTCTAGAGCATTTTACTGATTCTGATTCAGAGTACCTTACCGATTCTGCCTTGGGTGAGTTTTATCTGCCGGATATGCCCGTCTTATCGGCAGATGAAGACCAGTATGCTTTCCAAAGGCGAATGGATGAATATTACATGGGGATAGCACTTAAGCAAGCTCGTCAGGCAGAAAAGCTCGATGAAGTTCCCATTGGAGCGGTGGTTGTTCGTGAAGGTAAAATTGTTGCGCTGGGATACAATCGGCGGGAGATCGATAACGACCCAGCGGGACACGCCGAGTTTATTGCCCTTAAAAGTGCATCAGAGGCATTGGGGGTTTGGCGTCTTTCGGGATGTACGGTTTATGTCACATTGGAGCCCTGTTTGATGTGTGCAGGTCTTATGTATCAATCTCGTATAGATCGCTGTGTGTATGGAGCAAGCGATCCTAAGGCGGGTGCGCTCGGATCGCTTTATTCGGTCAATTCTGATGAACGGTTGAATCATTGCTTTGAGGTCACCTCAGGGGTTCTCGAAGAAGAATGTGCTGAGGTTCTTCAATCTTTCTTTCGAAAGAAAAGACAACGTAACAAAGAAAGAAAAAGACAGGCTCGTCTTGATGTCGACGGGTATGATAAGGAAGCAAAATAACTCGAAAAGCAACTAAAACCTTCGTAAACAGAGAGGGATTTGAAGTGAAGAATTACGTAAGGTTAATTTCTCCTGCAAAAATCAATTTGGTTTTAGCGGTAGGGGCATCACGTGAAGATGGGTTTCACGAGGTGCATACCATTATGCATTCTTTAGCGCTGCATGATTCGCTTACTATGCGTCGCTTTGAAGAGGACAGCGAAGGTCTCGGTTTTGAAGATGAAGGACTTTCGATTGTATTGAAATGCGAAACATCGGGAGATATCGATTCTCTTGAAGTGGCACCCGAGGAAAATATTGCTTATCGCGCGATAAAAGAGCTGGCTCAAGAACTTGGACGTACGGAAAACGAGACAATTCATATATCTCTTTCAAAGGTAATTCCAGCTGAAGCAGGTCTTGGAGGAGGATCCTCAAATGCAGCTGCAGCTTTATTGGGCGCAGCAACTCTTTGGGGAATTGATCTGCAGGATGATCGTTTGTACGCAGTAGCTTCTCGTCTTGGCGCTGATGTAGCCTTTTTCTTAAAGGGCGGATGCGCCTACCTATCAGGGCGGGGTGAAGTTTTCGAAAACTCGCTTAAGCCTCGAAAGGGTTTTATTGCCTTGGTGCGACCAAACGCAGGAGTATCAACAGCAAAGGCCTATGCAGCTTTCGATGCTAATCCTTGCTATCCCGATAGAGCCTATCTTGAGAGTCTTTCTCGCAAAACAGATGCTGCAGAAATTGAGTTATGGAACAATTTAACCGATGCAGCTTGTGAAGTTACTCCTGAAGTTGCTGAAGTTCTTGCTTGGGCAAAAGCACTTCCTCAAACAGAAGCAACTCTTCTGTGTGGAAGTGGTTCAACCGTAGGTGTTTTATGCGGATCTTATCAAGACGCTTATGAATGTACCTTAGACGCTTTTAAACGCGGTTGGTGGAATCGAGTTACCTCATTTGCTCCCGTTGGAGCATCAGTGCTTGAAGCGTATTAAGAGATACATGCGGAATTACTAAGGCATCTAGAAGACATCTAAGCTGCACGTTGCTGTAGACAGGGCAGAGCTTACGGATAGATTAAGGGAAGCGATATGGAAATAGTTCTTATTGTTCTTGTTGTCATCGTTATTGTTTTGGCGATTGCTCTTGTTGTGATGTACAACAATTTGGTTCAACTGCGTAATCGTGTAGATAACGCTTGGGCGCAAGTTGATGTGCAGCTTCAGCGAAGGCTCGATCTTATTCCGAATCTTGTTGAAACGGTCAAAGGATATGCAAGCCATGAAAACGCAACCTTGACTCAGGTGACAGAGGCGAGAAGTGCGGTATCAAATGCTGCATCTCCGTTAGCGCGCATGCAGGCAGATTCAATGCTTACCAATGCGTTAAAAAGTTTATTTGCGGTTGCGGAAGCATATCCTGACCTGAAGGCAAACAGCAATTTTCAGCAGCTGCAGACCGAACTTTCTGCGACGGAGGACAAGATAAGTTATATGCGTCAAAGCTATAACGACGTGGTGATGATCTACAACAACGCCATTCAAACTTTCCCAGGAGTTTTTGTGGCTGGATTATTCCATTTTGGTAAGCGCGAAAGCTTTGATGCAAACGCCGCCGCCGAAGAAGCTCCGAAAGTTTCGTTTTAAGGTGATAGCATGATCGCTCATGCGCTTATCGTGGGGTGCGGAGGCTTTATTGGCGCGCTTCTTCGCTATCTCTGCTCTCAGTTTTTGGGCGGAATTTCGACGGGAGCTTTCCCTCTGGCGACCTTCGTCATCAATTTAGTAGGCTCTTTTTTAATAGGAGTTATGTCGGTACTTTTGCCCGCGGCGTTCCCTAATTCTAGGCTGCCTTTATTATTTGTTTCGACTGGCATTCTAGGGGGATTTACCACTTTTTCTACGTTCAGCCTTGAGACTTTCGGCTTGATTGAGGAATCGCGCTATCTTATGGCAGGGGTGTATGCCTTTGGTTCGCTTGCTGTTTGTCTTGTGGGTGTGTGCTTAGGTCGTATGATAGCGCGTGTAATGGTGGGTCAATCCTAAGTTTTCTTATTCCAGTCGCGTAAACTGTCGTTTTTGACAGGCAAAACTATTTGGGGCTATAGGCAGAAAAACGTGTCTGAGACATTAGAACCAGCCAGTATCTTTAGAGTCACTCATATGAAATTCTGACCAGATGATTAATGACTTTAGTTTGTTGAAGACGCGAAGGGTTAAAAACGATAATCTACCCGCAATTCGGGTGATCAATAATTAATGGCTTCAAGCTGCTGAAGACGCGAAGCGCTCGAAATAATATCCATCCGCTAAACGAGTGGATATTATTGCTTTACGCTCTTAGCGGGCGTTTTGGGGAGTGTTTTGGTGGGCGTTTTGGGAGTGTGAAGCGGTTTGTTTGACCTGTAAGTCTTAGTGTTGGTCTATAAACCTGGATTTTGACACATTTTAGGCTCGTGTGTATGTTTGTGTTTGACCGTTTGTGGAATAATATTCCACAAATGTGAAGTATTTTATTTAGAACTAAACACTAATATAGAAAATGTTGTATAAATTCATGGAGCTCGAAGCGATATTTAGAGATTCGTGAATTTGAGAATTGTTTTTAAATTAATTTTATACACGCAAGCTAAAAATGTGGCAAAACTCGCAATTTGCAAACATAAAAGTGCATACAAGCTAAAAATGTGGCAGATATAGCGGCTATTTAAATGACGAATCTGGCGTTTACTGCGGAGGTAGATTTGGTGGTTATTTGTCTGTCAAAAACAGGAAATTTGATTGCATTTGATTGCATAATGTCCAAAAAAATTGCAAAAATTGCATGAAAATCGGGGAAAATTCGGAAATTTTGACAATCTAAAAATCAAAGAAAAAGAGGTTTGAACTGCGAGTACGTTCAAACCTCTTGAAATGTTAGGTGGCGGAGAGCTGGGGATTCGAACCCCAGATACGCTTTTGGCGTATACTCGCTTAGCAGGCGAGCACCTTCGGCCTCTCGGTCAGCTCTCCAATACGATGCGACTTGATATGATAACCTGCTCGGACCTTTCTTGCAAGGAGAAGGGCGAAACAAAACCATGGTTTTTACAAAACATCTAGGTTTGATTTCGAAAATAATAGATTAGTTGAGTTATGTTATTCGAATTAAGAGTTGGTGCTTGCGTAATAGGGTCAGTGGCTTGTGCAGAAGAGTTGGGGCAACTGGAACAGTTGAGGCAACTACTGAGTAAGGATAGGGTTATCAATGGCTACTTTTCGCTCACTTCGCTATTCGCGGATAGTTTTTGTATTGAGTCTTTTGGCGCTATGCGTAGCGATAGGCGTATGGGGAATGTCTCCTCGCAGTGCTTATGCAAAAAGCTACGACATGCCAAAAGTGACCATTGATGCGCAGGTGCAATCCAATGGGGATCTGCTGGTGGTAGAGCAGCGCGAATTTGATTTTAGTGGTTCGTTTAGTGCGGTTTGGTGGAACTACGACAATCTTCCAACAGGCGCGAACCTTTCGATCGAATCAGTTCGTATGGCTCAGGTGGACGACTCCGGCGACTTGCAAAATACGTGGGTTACGCTTTCGAGTGTTCCTTTTCAGCTTGATTGGCGAGAAGAAGGCGGCCCAGGTAAAACCGCTTATTCGTTTGATGAGCCCGAAAATACCGTGTATGCCTTTTTTGATGAGGAAGACTCACGGGTAGTGTTTGAGCTTATCTACGTTATCGAAGATGCAGTTCAGGCTTACTCTGATGTGGGCGAGTTATATTGGCAGTTTGTGGGAAGTCAATGGCAAGAAGACAGCTCGGACATTTCCCTTACCGTTACTTTGCCTGTGCCTTCTGGCACAACGGTAGAAGCGGGAGAAAATGTTCGTGCTTGGGGTCATGGTCCTCTTGATGCGACTGTCCAGATAAATAGCGATGGTACCGTTTCTTATTCGGTTCCCCATGTTTCGGCTGGTTCGTATGCAGAAGCACGGATTCTTTTTCCAACCGAATGGCTCACGGGTATTTCTGCGAGTGATGAAAACGCATACTTCTCTACAGCGCGTTTGGATACGGTTTTGGACGAAGAGCGTACCTGGGCTGACCATGCAAATGCGCAGCGGGCAGTTTCGCTTGGTACGCTTTTGGCGGTAGCACTTGTCTGCTTGGTGATTTTGGCGTGGGGAATTTATTCATTTGTACGCTACGGAAAAGAACTTGAGCCTAGTTTCAAGGAACCTTATTGGCGCGATGTTCCTGTAAAGGGGGAACATCCTGCAGTTATTGGGCGCTTGTGTCGCTTTGACAAAGAGAGTGCCAGTGATCTGACGGCAACCATTATGCATCTAGCAAACGAGGGTGCGCTCCTGATTAACAAGGGCTCTTATCAAAAAGAAGGGTTCTTAGGTTCAAAAACCGTGGAGGACTATTATCTCACTCGTGTGCCTGAGGTTGAGTTAACCCTAAATAGTGAAATCGATCGGCGCGCAATGTCGCTTTTATTTGATACGGTTGCACAGGGTCAGTCCTCGCTTTGGCTTGGCACCATAAAGTCATATGCAGAAGAACATCCCGAAACTTTTAATGATGCGGTGTCTCGTTGGCAGGGTATCGTATCGGCTCATGTGAACGCAGGAGAATACTTCGAAAGCTATTCTTCGGTCAAACGAACCAGAATGGCTTGTGCTGCAGGGATACTGATAGTGCTTTGCGCGATAGTAGCGTTCCTTTTTAGTAATCCTTTAGTACTCATTCCTGCTCTATTGACGGGTGTTGTGCTTTTGGTGGTTTCTCGATTCATGGATAGAAGAACCCAAAAAGGAGCCGATGCGTATGCTCGTTGTGAAGCGCTTGAAAAATGGCTTACTGAATTTTCCGCCCTCAATGAGCGACCTCCCCTCGATGTAAAAGTGTGGGGCGAATTTATGGTATATGCCCTCATTTTTGGCGTTGCCGAGAAAGCAATGGAGGAGTTGCACAAGGCGATACCAGAAGCCGGCTACGGAGACTATAGTGCCATGGGCTCATATAGTGTAGTTCCTTGGTGGCTTTGGTATAGCACGGGCTTCCATGGTGCGGATCTACCTGATGTGGGATCAGCTTTTGAGAGTGCTGTATCGGGATCGGTTTCGGCAAGTATGTCGGCACTAGCAGGGAGCAGCTCTTCTGCCGGTGGTTTTGGCGGAGGATTCTCCGGCGGCGGAGGCGGCGGCTTTGGCGGAGGCGGCGGTGCGCGCTAATTAAGGAGCGTATTTCGGGTAAGGAAATGCATGCGTGCGCTCTGAAGAGGTGCATTTTCTACAAGGGGATGTGCGTAATAAGGGGCACGCTTGGTAAGGGGTGCATGCTATAAGGAAGCGCACCGGGACACCGGGGCACGCCTGAACGTGCATTCGCGGAGCGGCGGAACTCATTCCCACATTCGGGGTATATTTTTGAAGCATTTTAGGGACGGCTTGGATATAATAGGCCGCTGTGATTGCCCTTGCTGACATACCCGTAAATGTTTATAAAGCCCTTCTTATTCTTGCAACAATTATCTGGGGCTTCAGTTTTGTTGTAATGAAAAATGTGGTGGAAGTCGTACCTCCTGCGCTTTTGCTTGGAGTGCGCTTTACTTTGGCAGGCTTGCTTCTTTTGGTGA
>ERZ838483.85-NODE-85-length-115229-cov-58.040478_pt1 | contig 115229 bp, 91 predicted proteins | sample MGYA00519939_ERZ838483 | MGnify/ENA primary metagenome ERZ838483 (study PRJEB31850, sample SAMEA3708836) | human gut metagenome | biome: human gut; feature: human-associated habitat; material: faeces | place: China | collected 2014 ...
AGACGGCGCGGGAGTGGTCCTCGGTGTGGATCCAGTCGCGCACGTTCTCGCCCGTTCCGTAGAGCTTGGGGCGGATGCCGCAGAGCACGTTCGTGACCTGCCTCGGGATGAACTTCTCCACGTGCTGGTAGGGCCCGTAGTTGTTGGAGCAGTTGGATATCGTGGCGCGCACGCCGTAGGTGCGGTGCCAGGCGCGGACGAGCAGGTCCGAGGACGCCTTGGTCGAGGAGTACGGGCTCGAGGGCCTGTACGGGTCGTCCGGCTCGAAGCGGCGGGGCTCGCCCAGCGCCAGGTCGCCGTAGACCTCGTCGGTCGAGACGTGGTGGTAGCGCACGTCGTACCTGCGGCACGCCTCCAGGAGGCGGTAGGTGCCCACCACGTTGGTGCGCACGAAGGGCTCCGGGTCCGCGATGGAGTTGTCGTTGTGGGACTCCGCCGCGTAGTGCACGACCGCGTCGTGGCCCGGGACCAGGCGGTCGAGCAGGGCCTCGTCGCAGATGTCGCCCACCACGAGCTCGACCTGGCCCTCCGGCAGCCCCGCGATGTTCTCGGGGTTGCCCGCGTAGGTGAGCTTGTCGAGCACCGTCACGTGCGTCTCGGGGTGGTTGGCGGCCACCCAGCGCACGAAGTTCGACCCAATGAAGCCGCAGCCGCCGGTGACGATGATGTTCCTCGGCTCGAAGGCGTCCTCTGCCATGCCCCTACTCCCCCGTCCTTCCGTCGGGCACGATTCCGCCTTCGGCCACGACCCGGAGGTGCTGGCCGTAGGCGGACTTCCCGTACCTCTCCGCCGCGCCGAGAAGCTCGTCCCTAGTTATCCAGCCGTTCTCGAACGCGATCTCCTCCGGCACCGAGACGGGCAGGTCCTGCGCCTCCTCGACGGTGCGCACGAACTGTCCCGCCTCGAAGAGGCTCTCCACGGTGCCCGTGTCGAGCCATGCGTAGCCGCGCCCCAGCGTCACCACGTCGAGCGTGCCGTCCTCGAGGTACATGCGGTTGAGGTCGGTGATCTCGTACTCCCCGCGCGCCGAGGGCGTGACCCTCCCCGCGTACTCGGTGACGCGCTCGTCGTAGAAGTAGAGGCCCGTCACGGCGTAGCTCGACTTGGGGTGGGCCGGCTTCTCCTCGATCGAGACCGCGTTGTAGTCGGCGTCGAACTCGACGACGCCGAAGCGCTCCGGGTCGTCCACGCGGTAGCCGAAGACCGTCGCCCGCCCGGACGCGGCGCTCGCGGCCGCGCGGCGCAGGTGGCGCGAGAGGCCGTTGCCGTAGAAGATGTTGTCGCCCAGGACCAGCGCGCACGGGCCGCCCGCCACGAAACCCCTGCCGTAGTGGAAGGCGCGCGCCAGGCCGTCGGGCTCGGGCTGCACCGCGTAGGAGAGGGAGACGCCGAACCGGGAGCCGTCGCCCAGCAGGCGCTCGAAGTTGGGCGTGTCCTGCGGCGTCGAGATGATGAGCACGTCGCGTATCCCCGCGAGCATGAGCGTGGAGAGCGGGTAGTAGACCATCGGCTTGTCGTAGACCGGCAGCAGCTGCTTGCTCGTCACGCTCGTGAGCGGGTAGAGGCGCGTGCCCGAGCCGCCGGCCAGGATGATGCCCTTCATTTCTAAATCCCTCTCCCTAATCTGTTTCGTCGAGTTTAGTTAGGAGTAATTCCCCGAAGTCACTTGTCTTCTTGATAATCCTTGCTGGATTGCCCACAGCGATTGAGTCATCTGGAACAACTCCTTTTACAACAGCACAAGCTCCAACAATACAGTCATTGCCAATTGCTGTACCAGGAAGCAAAGACGCCCTAGCACCTATAAACGTGTTGTCGCCAATCGATATTGAACCGTCCAATTTTATATGTCGATCCTCAGAGCCATGACCAACAGCATGAAGTGCATTCTCTACTGAGTAATCATGCGTCAGCAGCATTACCTCACGCGAAATCACTACCTCGTCTCCGATGGTAATTCGATCGAGTCCCTGTCCGTCAAAATATGCAGAATGAGCAATATAGTTTGGCATCCCAGTAAAGTGCACACCATTTTTACTCAGATATCTTACATATTTATCCGTATACACCCTATTGTTTATACCATCAAGTAGGAAGATAAAGCTTCGATGGATGGCACTAACGACTTTCCGGATTGTCGCCATTGTTACACCGCCTCTTTTAGTGGCCCCAACACCCCAAGGCCACCATCTCTAAGACCGCGACAGACCATCCGCATCTTTTCTTTTTTCTCAGGTTCAAATAAAAGAATCTTAGGAATATTAATGAGTATCTCACTCCAGAACTTTCTCCAGTAAAACTGTTTGTCCGTCTTATATAGATATCTGCTATTACGGTATCGGTAATAGCAACGAACTGGGGACTCATTCATTGCATAATATGTTCTTCCAAATATGTGAATTGAAATAGGATTTCCAATTTTATGCTGAAGTGAGAAATTATTTAAGTAACAAATGTTCATTCCGGCTTTTCGAAGCCTGTGATTAAATTCAATATCAACGTAGTCGATAAACAGTTCATCGTTGAACCCACCAACTTTTTCATAGGCACCAAGTGAGAGGAAGTTGCCTGAGGTTAGCCAATACTTAGGCACAGATATATCGTCCACTCCATGGGGCATATTGTTATAGTTTAGTCCAACAATTGCATACTCTTTTATCAAGTGTTGGACTTCTGACAGAATACTTTCTGACTGCTCAAGAGGAAACCGACTATCCTGGTCCATTGTAAGAGCTATATCACAGCCGAGTTCAACGAGTCGGGAGCAACCAGCATTGAGTGCCGTCGCGATTCCCTTGTTCCCCCCCATCTCAATAATTTCTGACTTCTTGTCCGACGCAAGCTCTTTGACAATCCTGCTAGCATGCGTCGAGTTATCTACTGCGACGAGGTAGTCGACAATAGGAAGGTAAGTGTGGATGTTATCCATGACGTCATTGTCTGGATTATATAAAACCACAACAGCACCGATGCTCACTAGTGGTCACCAACCATGAGAGCACAGCTACGTTTAGCCAACTGAGCAAGCAATACGAAACGAATCGCAAGCATCTTAGGAATTGAGTAGTGAATCATACTTGATGCATTATCACCATGACGACGGTAGTCAATTAACTTGTCATTGATAAAAATTGATCGCCCACGCAATTCCGAAATAAGCCCAATCCACCAATCATGCATTTCTACATTCTCTGGAAGTGGCAAGATTGCAGAAAGCAAATCGCGTCTGATAGCCATACAACAGCCAACATAGGAATTTTTAATAACGTTCTTAAAGAATCCAGGACCAGACTGTCTGTACTCAAATAGTGTTTGTCCGATGGGGTTACATTGAGCGTCCACTATTCTTGCATCATGAACGACTACAGTGCAGTCATTTTCATTGAATACTGAAATCACTTTCTCTACTTTGTCTTTGTTCCAGATATCATCCTGGTCAGAAAGAAATATATAGTCACCCTTAGCATGCTTTAACGCATTGTTGAAGTTTGCAATAACTCCTCGCTGAGGACCACTAATAATGTGAATTTGATCAGCATTGTTCCGTGCATATGATTCTAAGATGGCAATTGTCCCGTCTGTCGAACCATCATCAGAAACTACTAGCTCATCATTCGCGGATAAGCAAGCAAGAATCGAGTCCAACTGCTGTTGGATATATTTTTCCCCGTTGTAGGTTGCCATGCAGACGGAGAGCATGTTAAATCGTTCTCCCATCCTGATGAAAAAGGATTTCCCGAATCTTCGTGTTATCGCCCCAGATTGCAGGCGAATCGTAAGGACGATCAGGAAACTTTCCATATTCCAGACGAATGAGTAGGTGATTATCCTCGATAAACTTTTCGATGTAATCGCCTAGAGCAATAGGCTTTCCTGAACAAACATTGATTACTCCACATACCTCGTCTTGAGACACAACTGCCTCAACTTGATGGCAGAATTGGTCGTAAGGCAAGAAGTCATACGCATTCTTGCCACTTGTAAAAGGAAATGTGGTTTGACCAGCTCTCGCTGCTTGCACAAGCTTTGCGAAAATAGAAGAGCCTCGGCCGTCATTCGAAACCAGGTAGTAGCCTCGCATCCACTGCATCTTGGCGCCATGCTGTCTGCATAGCTCAGCAGTCAGTTGCCTTAGGGCATTCTTGGCAACGCCATAGGGTGTTGTTGGGTTACATGGCGTTGATTCATCTATTGGTCCCTCGTGATAACCAACCTCATGCATCGTACCCATCACTGCAATACGTGACACCCCTGCCTCGAGGGCATTTTTGATGAACTGATAGTGCTTCGGCAAATCCTCAAGGTGACTTATATCGTTATGGCGAAAACCGTTCCTCCACGCCAAATGCAATACGACGTCAGGTAGCTGGTCCGAGTCGAAACTATAGTGAAACGCATCTTCCACAATCTCAGTGAGATTCTCATGGTCTAGCCCACAGGAAGAAAGTCCAATGGCGAACACTTCATGGCCAGCGTCAAGCAGCTGTTCCACAACACCCCGCCCAATATAACCATCCGACCCGGTCACCATTATTCTCATTTGCTTGCCTTCCTGTAGCCGCTGAATGGTTCTCCCATTCCAAGCATTGTTTCCGCAAAGGAATGAAGCGAGTAGCTCTCGTACACGTCCTTGGGCAGCTCTGAATAGGAATGCGAGAAGAAGTCATCCATAATCCCCTGGGATTTCTCCCTTGAATCAATCACAGCAACATTCTCGCTACGGTAAAAATTGTAGTTGTAAACGTCTGCATTGGCAGTAATGAGCTTTCGATGAGCGCCCAGAGTCTCAAGAGTACGGATAGTAAGGCCAGACTGACCTGCTTGAGGAGAGTCAACCACCGCACGTGAATACGCATACACATCAGCCACTTGGGCAGGCGTTAGTGTCTCATGCTTGAACTCGACACCACGATACTCAGGGTCCTCTGCCTTCCGGAGAGTTTCAATAGACTTGGACGGCATGTAATACCACTCGAAGACTCTTAGACCTCGTTCTTTTAGAGCATTACATGTAGCATGCACGGAATGAAATTTACTACGTTGGTGGACACTGCCAATGAAGCAAGCATCCCACTTGAAGCCATCCAAAGGCTCCAAGGGTAGGTTCATATATGACCCTGAATAAAACAGCGGGCGAAGCTTGAGTCCATACTTCTCGCAGTCCCGGGGCTCAAACGAATACACATCGTCAAAGAGGCTCCGACATGCGCCAAGTCGTTGACAATTGTCAAAAGCATCCCAGAGACCTGCAACGAAATGCGCTTCAGATGCTCTGCGCATGCTCTCCAGTTGAGAGAATGTAAAGCAAAACGACATCCCTGAAAGATAGACCACAAAATCAAATTGACTTTCAGCGATGATTTCTTCGACCTTTTTCGCATAGGCAGCAATTTCAGAGTCAACCAGACGATAACTAATTCGACCAAGAGACTTGAACATGACTGACTCACTTGGCCTGTCGTTAATCGTATTAACCGCATGCCCCATACGTTTGAATTCGGCAGCCACCATGTCTCGATATCCGAAAAAAGACGGCCCCATGACGAGAATGCTAGCCATTAATGTAGCACCTGCAATTCATGCGCTAATGGCGGAAGGCAATAGCGCTTAGTTTTGTTTGAATTCGACCACGACAAGATTGATAGGCCGTCGGGCTCAACAGCATACATAGCTTCTCCAGGCCATCGTTTATTTAACAATCTGTGCGATGGAATTGGAATCATTACTTACCAGTTCTCTTGCTGAACATGACGCCAAAGGTATTAAAGAAGCACTTGGCATCTAGCCCTAGACTCGCTTCTTTGACATACCTCAGCTCAATCTTCTGTCGCTCACCCGTCTCAAAGGTGGCGTCATTGCGCTTTGAGGACTGCCAAAGGCCAGTAATGCCCCCCGGAACGCTGCAGAGCAGCGCGGCATCATCGCCGAAATGCTCAAGCTCGTCATACGATATTGGACGAGGACCGATGACGCTAATCTGGCCAAGCAGCACATTGAGGAACTGCGGAAGCTCATCAATAGAGGTCTTTCTCAGGACCCGGCCGAGCTTGGTGATACGCGGATCATCGTCTACCTTGCGTTCACGCTTCCAAACGGCGAGCTGCTCGGGTGTGAGGTACTTCTCAACATCGTCAGCATCCGCCACCATGGAGCGAAACTTATAGATATGGAAAGGCCTCCCATACCTGCCCACACGCACCTGTGAGTAGATTGGAGTTCCCTTGGTATCTACAGCAATCGCAATGGACAGCAGTGCGCACGGGATGAGTCCGATAATGGCCACACATCCCGAGAACGCAATATCAAAGGTGCGCTTAACAAAACGATAGCCAAAGGACCTAGAGTCGAGGGACTTGCAGAGGGCGACGAACTCCTCAGAGCCGGGGCGGGGTTCGTCGGCTTCCTTGGCAGTTCCGGGGATGGCAGAGACCTGAGGCTCAAGTCCAAAACCAGTTAGGTTCTTACCTGCTTCCTCTTCAATGTAAGCGACGTTAGCGTCAGACGATGCTGCTGACACCAACGTCGCCTGTAACTTTTCGCAACTCTGCCGCTCCACGAAGACCCCCCCCGAACACTTTTCGGGGTATCGCTGATATCGAAACTATGCGCTTAATTTTATGCCTTGGATGCGTTTAAGGCTATCCCGAAAGCGGTTCGGCCGCCCGCGTCACATTCATCACATCAGTATGCTGAGCGCTAAGGCTAGGCTACCGCCCAATCGCCGGGCGGTTCCGGCATTCACCCGTGACGCCACCCTACGCGAGATAGTCCCCGTACTTTCTCAGTGCCTTCGCAAGGTACTGGTAGTGCTTCACGCAGTGGGCGTCGCTTGCGATGAAGGTGTAGAGTCCCTGCTTCAACAACTCTATCGCCGGGCGCTTCTCGGCACCCAAACGCCCACCAGCGATGAAGTCCGCGGAAGCCTGGAGCCTGCAGCCCATGTCCACCAGCTCCTGAGCAAGCCCAACGTCACGCTGCACCGCCACGTAGCGCTCCGGGTGCGCGATGATCACGTTGTAGCCCATCCCCTGCAGCTCGAAGATGGTCCTCTCGTACTCCACAAAGCGCGAGGGCGACGCGTTGACCGAGAGCTCCAGCAGGAAGTCCGCCGTGCCATAGCACCCGAGCACCCGCGCCCAGTCCATCCCCAGGTCCATGAGCTTGTGGTGGTTCACCTCGAAGCCCATGTGCAGGGGGAAGTCCCCTGCCGCGTCTTGCAGCTGGTAGAAGGCCTGCCACATGGCGTCGTAGTCAAAGTACGGGTCTCGGCAGTGCGGCGTGCAGGTTATCTCCGTCACGCCGGCGGCCCTTGCGGCCGCAAGCATAGCAAGCGACTCCTCCATGGCGGAGGAGCCGTCGTCTACGCCGGGAAGTATGTGGCAGTGGATGTCGTGCACGTCTCGCTCCCCTACCGTGGGCTAGTATTCCTCGTCATCATAGCGGGGATAGCTGCGGCCGGCGCGCGCGACGCGGGACTGCTCGGCCAGGCGCTGGTACATGGCCGTGTCGCCGGGGCCGGGGACGTGGGTGCGCTGGAACTGCTGCTGCGCCGCCGCTTGGGGTTGCTGGGCAGGGCGCTGAGCCGGGGCCGGCTGGGGCTGGGACTGTGCCGCCCGCACCTGCTGCTGGGGCTGCGCCGCGCGCTGGGGCTGGCTCCTGCGCGGGGGTGGGCCTGCCGGCACGGACGTCTGGGAGGCGGAGCCGTTCTGGTGGCCGTTGCTGGCGGGCCTTGAGGCGGGCGCCTTCTGGGGCTGGGGCTTGGCCGGGACGAACTTGGGGGCGCTTGCCTCCTCTTCGGCGCGGTTGCGCCGGCCGCCCTCGCCGTTCTCGTAGTAGTACGAGTAGTAGCTGTTGCCCTTGCCAAAGTCGCAGCCGTTCATGACCACGCCGGCCAGGTTGCAGCCGGAGGCGCGGAGCTGGTCCACAGCCTGCTGGAGCTCTGCTCGCTTGACGAAGTTCTCGCGCGCGACCAGCAGCACGGCGTCCACCTTGGTGCCCAGGACGGCAGCGTCAACGAAGGTGGTCACGGGCGGGGTGTCGAAGACCACGTAGTCAAAGCGGCTGCGCGCGTTGTCCAGGAAGCTCTGGAAGTGGTGCGAGTTGAGGATGTTCGAGGGGTTGGGAATGTGCGGCTCGGCATCCAGGAAGTACAGGTTCTTGGTGGGCGTGCGCACGGCAGCCTGCTCGAGCGAGACCTGGCCGGTCATCACGGAGTAGATGCCGTACTGGGCGTGCACGCCAATGCGGGTGGCAACGCTGCGGCGGCGCATGTCGCACTCGACGAGGAGCGTGGACGCGCCGGAGGCGGCGATGGCCGAGGCGATGTTCACCGAGACGAAGGTCTTGCCCTCGTTGAGGACCGAGGAGGTGATGGCAAGGACGTGGACGGGGTTGTCAACGCTCATGAAGCGAATGTTGGCGAAGAGGGTCTGCGCGGCGTTCGAGACCGCCTGGCTCTGCTCCTCGGCGCGCTGGTTTCTCCTAGGCATCTGCTACATCCCTTCGACCTTGGGGAAGTGGCCCACGACGGGCAGGTCCGCGATCTCCTCGGCGTCCTTGCTGTTCCTCACGCGCGTGTCGGCCATGTCGGCAACCACCACGATCACGACGGCCACGAAGAGCCCGGCGAGAAATGCGACCGCCATGTAGAGCGCGCGCTTGGGGCCGGAGGGCGTGGTGGGCGTGACGGCCGCGTCGATCACGTTGACGGACTGCACGTTCATGACCTGGGCGGCGACGTTCGAGACGTCCGTTACCAGCGCGTTTGCGACCTCTGCGGCCTTCTCGGCGTCTGTGCCGGTGACGGTGAGGTCGATCACGCGGGTGGTGGTGGAGCTGGTGACGTCGATCTTGTAGGCGTTGAGGTTGTCGAGGCCCAGCTGGGTGGCGACGTCGCCCTTCACGCGGTCGGACTTGATAATGCTGGACACGTCGTTCGTGAGCATCTGGGAGGCCGAGAGGTCGCCCTGCGTGACGGTGGTGCCGTCTGGGCTGCTGGACTTGGAGAGCACGTACATGGAGGTGCTGGCGGTGTACTGGTTGGGGAGGAAGAAGGCGTACACGCCAGTGATGACCGCGAATGCCACGGGAAGCAGGACCACGAGCCTGAGGTGCTTGCGCAGCAGCTGGAGGAGTTCGAGAAGAGTCATTGACCTTTCCCTTGGACGGGAGCTTGGCTTTTGGGGCCTTGCAGACGGGTGCCGAGAAGAGAGCGGCGCCGGGGCCTTGTGGCCGCCGGCGCCGGATAGCGTGCTAGTCCTCGTCTTCTGCGAGGGCCTCGGCAATCTCGTCTGTGACGTTCATGGTGCTGTAGACGTTCTGGACGTCCTCCAGCTCGTCGAGGCGGTCGATGAGGCGCTGGACCTTCTTGGCGTCGTTGACGGAGACGTCGGTGGGGGTGGTGGGCATCATCGTGAGCTCGGAGCCCTTGACCTCGATACCCTGGGCCTCGAGCGCCTTCTGGACGTCCTGCATCTTGTCGTACGCGGTGTAGACGATCCACTCGTCGCCGGCGTCCTCGTAGTCCTCGCCGCCGGCCTCGGCCACGGCGAGCATGAACTCGTCCTCGTCCACGGCGTTCTCGCGGTCGGGGACCTTCTTCTCGTCGCTGTGGATGACCTTCTCGACGGCGATAGAGCCCTTGCGCTCGAACTGGAACGCGACGGAGCCGGAGGTGCCGAGGTTGCCGCCAGCGTGCGTGAAGGCGGAGCGGACGTCTGCGGCGGTGCGGTTCTTGTTGTCGGTCAGGCAGTCGACGTAGACGGCCACGCCTGCGGGGCCGTAGCCCTCGTAGGTGATCTCCTCGTAGACGGCTGCGTCCGCGCCGGCGCCGAAGGCCTTGTCGATGGCCGCCTTGATCTTGGCGTTGGGCATGGAGACCATGCGGGCGCGCTGGACGGCAGCGGCGAGGGTGGCGTTGTTGTCCGGGTTGGGGTCGCCACCGATCTTGGCGGCAACGGTGATGTTGCGCGAGAGCTTGGAGAAGAGCGACGAGCGCTTAGCGTCGATGGCCGCCTTCTTGTGCTTGGTGGTAGCCCACTTAGAGTGTCCGGACATTGAGTCTCCTATCCACACGGCGCGCGGGCACGCGTCCGCGCTTCTTGCTTGCTGCGGGCGCGAGAGCGCGTGGCCGGGCGCTCCTTGCGGGGCGGCGGTGGCTGCGAGCGCGGTCGATACCCATCGAACCTATGAAATTTTACTCTCTGCCGGCGCTGGCGCAAGGGGAAGCTAGCACGACGTTTGGTGACGCTGGGCCGAAGTCCGGGTTTCTTCACATTTGGGGCCGTCGCGGCGCGGGGCGGGGGTGCGGACGGCAGGGCCGCGGGGGGCTGGCGGATACAGATTTGGGGCCCGAACGTATATCGACCTGCGCGGGATACAGGTTCGGGTCCGAACGAGTATCGAGCGGATACACATTCGCCGCCCAAACGTGTATCGGCGAGTTTCGCGACAAGCCACTCGCTACAAGCCGTACTTGGCAACGGCGTGTCGGATGCGCGCGCCCCACGGCACCCAGATCGCCGCGAGAAAGCCCACCGTTGCCGCTCCGTGCAGGCAGTCCCACGGCAGGCCCGCCGCGTACGCCGCAACGATGGCCGGCCAGGTGATGGGCTCCACGTAGCCAATCACGTACCAGCCGTTGAGAATCGCCCCGTACATGAGCGCCGAGAGAAACCCGTACACGTACAGCGCGCCGCGCCGCTCGAGGAGGCCGTGCTCCCCCAGCACGCCACCAAGGTAGCCCACGAGCCCCCACGCGTACATCTGCCAGGGCGTCCACACGCCCTGGCCAAAGAAGAAGTTCGAGACCAGCGCCGCCAACGCACCCACCATGAAGCCCTCGCGCCGGCCCAGCGTGGCCCCTGCCACAATGGCTATGGCCGAGACGGGCTTGACGTCGGGGATGGGCGCAAAGAGGATGCGACCGGCGGCCGCAAGCCCCGCGAGCGTGGCGGTAGGCATGACTTGCCTAAGCGCCGGCCGCGACGCCTCGTAGCTGGCAAGGAAGAGCCCCACGCAGAGGACCACCACCAGAAGCGTGAGCCCCGCAGCCGCCTGCACGCCGTTTACGGCACACGCCACGAGCACCGCCGGAACGGCGACAATCGAGGGCACCTCGAGCGCGGCAAAGACGCGCTGTCGCTTGGTGCCTGTGGTGCTCGCTGTCATGATTCTCGCCTTCTGCCGACTGCAGCCCAACATGCAACACTCTATGACACAACGACCGCCCGCTTGCGGGAAACCGTCACCAAGCTGCGCCGAATTGCCTAAGATGGGCATGTGCCGCACCCATCGACCGGAGGAGGCCCCATGCTCTACGTTGGAAACTTTAGCTACAACGATGACAAGGACCAGGCAAACAACTACTGTCTCATGCCGTGCGTGGTTGAGGCGGACTCGGCGGACGAGGCCCTCGAGAAGTTTGCGTCAAAATTCGCGAGCGTTCGCGCCGAGTCCGACCTGCTTGAGGGCGCAAGCGAGATCTACCTCGACTCCCTTGTGGAGCTGGAGGGCGTTCCTCAGGATCCGGTGATCACCCAGTGGCAGAAGATCGTGCCTGCCATCGACGGCCTGTGCTCGGTGACCAGCGCGCTTCCCGACACGAGCGTGGACGAGCTCGCCGCCAGCGCATACGGCTGGGGCGAGGATGACGGCGACGAGATTGAGCTCGAGGACATGGAGGAGCTTGACGGCCTCTCGGAAGATGACCTCGAGGAGGAGGGCATGGAGGAGCCGTTCCTCACTTTCTAGCCAGCAGCTGACGCCGCGCTGACGGCGCAGTGACGGCATGCAGCCCACAATTTACGCATGGTAGAGCCAGGACCCGGCGAGAAACTCGTCGGGTCCTTCCGTGCAGGTGACGGCCCCGTCAAAGAGGAGCGACACCGAGTCTGCCACGGCAGAGACAAACGCAAGGTCGTGTGTGGCGAGAAGAACGCTTCTACCCTCCTGCCGCAACTCTTGCACAAGACGCGCAAGCTTGGTGCGCGCCGCCGCGTCGAGCCCCTTGGTGGGCTCGTCCAAAATGAGCAGGTCTGGCTGCGTGAGCAGCAGCTTTGCAAACGCCACGAGCTGCTGCTGGCCACCGGAGAGGTCGAGCGGGTTTCTCGCCGCCACGGCCGCAAGCCCCAAGCGCTCCATCATTGCCGCGACCTGGGCCTCATCGTAGCCTGCACCCTTTGACCAGAGCATAAGCTCCTCATGCACGGTCTGCGCAGAGAGAATCGCGCGCGGGCTCTGCGGCAGGTACGCCTGTGACGCCGCATGGGGACGAGAGAGGCGCCCGCGCTGCGGTGCAAGTGCGCCGCACGCAAGCTGCAAGAGAGTTGTCTTGCCCGAACCGTTGCCGCCCACAATGGCCGTCACCTCGCCCTGGGGCGCCACGAGGTCCAGCCCGCGCAGGACCCAGTCGGCATCGCGTCCGTAGCGGAACCACGCGTCGCGAAGGGAAAGCGCAGGTTTCTCGCCGCTGACGGCGGGCTTGCTGCCTGCGGGCGCCACGTCTTCTGGCCTAAACGCGCAGGCAGCAACCGCATCGTCGAGCGAGAGCTCGCGCACGCGGCCGTCCTCAACGCGAAAGGTGCAGGTAGCCACGTCGCGCATGGGCTCCGGAGCGTGCGTTGCCACCACAACGGTGACCCCAAGCTCGCGATTAGCGCGGAAGAGCATGGCCAAGAAGTCCTTCTCGGCAACCGGGTCGAGCATAGAGGTGGGCTCGTCCAGGAGCAGCAGGCGCGGCCGCATGGCGAGCGTTGCGGCAAGGGCGAGCATCTGGCGCTGGCCACCGGAGAGGCTTGCCGTCTGCCGACGAAACCACGGCTCCATGCCAAAGAACATGCACGTCTCGGCCACGCGACGGCGCATCTCGGACACGGGAGTCCCCAGGTTCTCCAGGCCAAAGGCCATCTCGTGCCACACGGTGTCGCAGACAATCTGGCTGTCAGGGTTCTGGAAGACAAGGCCCACGGTCTGGGCGGACTCCACCGGCGAGAACTCGCGCGCATCCTTGCCAAAAGCGAGCACGTTACCGACGAGCGTACCAGTGGGTGACACCTCTGGCTTGGCAAGGCGCAGAAGCGTCGACTTACCGGAGCCCGTACTGCCTGTGAGCAGCGCAAACGCACCCTCGGGCACGGCAAGCGAGACATGCTCCAAGACCGGCGCGGGGTTGGGCTCGGTGTCTGTTGCGGGATAGGAGAAGCTCACGTCCCTAAACTCGAGCGCGTTCATGCAACCCTCCCCCATCGCAAGCGTTGCCCCAGGTCAAGCGCCGTGGGCAGGAATGTCAGCACAGCGTACGGCACGTAGCCCCACCAGGCAACCAGACGGGGCATGGTGGGATAGAAGCGCCACTGAGAGCAGGCCACATAGACGAGAAATGCGCTTGTCGCAGCCAGCAGCGCGATTCCCGCAAGCGCAAGCGCGTCAGACGTGCGAAAGGAATCCGGCAGGTAGCGGCTGCGGCGGTCCGTGGCGCCCCAGCCGCGTGCGCGCATGGCGTCGGAGCGCTCGATGGAGTCCTCCATCGACCAGCTCATGAGCTGGTCCGCCACGCGCACGCCACGGGCACGAGAGCCTTTCGGCGCGGCAGCCGTGGTGGCGAGCGTTGCCGCTCGCACGGTCTGCGACCGATGCATGAGCTGCGGAACCAGCTGCGCCGCCATCGAGGTCAGAAGCGTCACCGTGGGAAGCGCGCGGGCACCCAGCTGTAGCAAGCGGTCCTGTGTGAGCACGCAGGCGGCGTCCTCAAACCACAGGACCACGGTGACGAGAAGCGCCCCGGCGCAGGCCCCGTAGGCAATGCTCTCCTGGTAGATGGCCATGGGCCCAAGCTGCGCCACCAGCGTGGAGCCAGACGCCGAGAAGAGAGGGTTGGCCACGGCGACAAGGGCCACCATGGGCAGCTGCCAGCGAAGGCCGCCGAGCGTGCGTCGCCATCCACGCGCGGCAAGCGAGAACATAAGCGCACCTGCGAGCGAGATGCCCACGCAGACCGGCTGCATCGCGAAGATGGCGATGAGGATGGTGCCGGCGAAGTACGTCGCCGGCACGGCCGGGTGGCAGGTGTCGAAGGCGGTATGTGTGTCTCGCATGGTCAGCATGTGACGAGTATGACGCACTTTCCGATCTCTGGCGCTATGCCGACGTGACGTAGACCCACGTCACCGCATCGCCATCAGAGAGCGTGCAGACGCCGGCAGAGTAGTTGGGGTAGCTGCCGTTGACCGCGTACTTCCAGCCGCTCTCGCCGCCCTGGTCTTTCTCGGCGTACCCGTTGACGGCAGCAACGTAGACGCCCATGGCCGTGCTGCGCGCATTGACGCTGGCGCCTGTTGCCACCAGAGCGTCGTATGCCGTGGCGCCTGGGTTGAGCGAGACGGCGTACGAGCTGGACGAGCCCCCGTCGGCGCGGGCGTCGATGGTCACGGTGACGCGAACCTTGGCGTCTTGTGCGGCGGAGCTGGAGGAGCCGCTTCCGGACTGCGTGCCGGTTGCTGACGAGGAGCTGCTAGAGCCCGAGGAGGAAGCACCCGAGCCGGAAGTGGTACTGGTACCAGACCCGGTAACGCCCACTGTCCCGGAGCTGACGTCCTTCTGACGCGCTGCGACGTCCGAGGCGGAGAGGTTCTCGCCCGCTGATGTCACAGTGGCGTCGATGGAGACGGCCGTGCCATCCGGAAGTGTGGGTGCGGTGCCCGCAAACTGCGATACGTCACCGGTGTCCAGCTGGGCATACGCGTTGCCAGAGATGCCGTAGCCGGTTGTTGCCGAGAGAAGCGTGGCCAAGCCACCCGTGGTAGGGGCGCTGTCCGTGGGCATGGTCACGGCCATGCGCACGGCACCGGAGCCGTCCTCGCAGATCCAGGTGACGCTGGGGATGCCCACGTCCTGCTCGGAGGCCCAAGTGGCAAGGGCCGCGGAGCGCTGGGCACAGGCAAGAGCCATGTCTGTGGGCGCGTCCGCGCTTGCCTCCTCGACCCAGATGCCATCCGCAGAGAGAACCACGTGGGCGGCGTCCTTCTCGAGAGAGACGTCCGTGCCGTCAAACTGGAGCGACGCGAGCGCAGCGTAGACGTCGTCCGTGGTGACGGTGGCCGTCTGGGGCGCCTCCTGCGAGGAGGCGGTGTCCTGACTGGTAGCCTGGTCCGTCTCGTCTGCAGTGGTCTGGAACGCTGCAGAGCCCGTTGCCCAGGCAAGCGGGTCGCCGCCCTGTGCGTAGACGGACATTGCCCACACACAGAATGCGATGAGTGCTGCAGCGAGAGCCGCAAGGATCACCCTGACAGTGCGCTTGCCGCCAGCTGACTGCTGGCCGTTTGTCGGCGTGCCGTTGTCTGACATCTAGCCGCGCCTCCCCTCGGTGACATCGCTCTTGTCGCGGCGACGCGTGGCAAGCAGCAGGATAAGCAGCGCGGCACCCACGCAGGTGCCCACGATGGGCCAGATGGGAGGGCCCGCCTGCGCCGCCGAGTCAGTTGCGGGCACCTCGCCGGTAACCGCGTCGTCCTTGTCGCCAACGGAGGTGACGCTTGTCACGTCCTCGGATGTATAGCTGCCCAGAAGCGAGCCGTCCTCTGACGAGGAGGTGCTGGCAGTTGTGGCGGAGCTGGCGGCAGGCGTGCTGGTTGCGCCGTTGCCGCTGACGCCACCCTTGCCGGTAGCTGCGCCGTTGCCGCTGCCGGCGGCGCCGCCCGTGGAGCTCGAGCCACTCTGGCCGCCGTTGCCGCCCTGAGCGCCGGTGCCGCCTGCGGAGCCGCCGTTGCCGCCCTGGCCGCCCTGGCCCTTCTCGCCCGGCACCGTTGTGGTGGCGCCGGCGTCCAGCTTGAAGAGGGTGCCGGAGTCGTTGAAGAAGTAGAGGTTGCCGCTTGCGTCGCAGGCGATGGAGCTCATGCAGTACTGCCAGAGGTCGTTTGCGGGCTGGTAGAGCGTGGTTGCCTCGGCGTCGCCAAGGCGGTATGCGTACACGCCGCCGGGCTTGCCGTTGCAGGTGAAGTACGCGTAGGTGTTGCCGTCGGCGGCTACGCTCACCAGCGGTGCGCTCTTCACGTCGCCGGTTCCAACCTGACCCTCCACGCTGGTCGTAGGCACCAGGGCCTCGTGCTTGACGCTCATGGACGCAAGGTCAATCACAAAGAGCGCGCCGCGCGTCACGTCTGCGGAGGAGGACCCGCCCACGTAGAGCAGGCCGTCACAGATGGTGGGCGACGAGGTGGAGTACGAGCCAAACCTCACACTGCAGCCGACCGTCAGAGAGCCGTCAGCACGCAGGTAGAGCTCGTGCAGCACGCCATCGGTCGTGACCGCGTAGGCCACGTTGCCGCTTACTGCTAGCTGGGCGCGGCAGCGCGTGCCCAGATCGACCGAAGAGACCTCGCGCCCCGTTGCCGCGTCAAGCAGCGAGACCCGCCCGGCGTCGTTGGCGGTGAGCACGCCCGCGGATGTGGGCACGGCGCCCGTCCAGTAGTAGCCTGCGTCCGTTCCCTCGTGCGACCACACAAGGCTGCCGTCAGCCAAGCTCACGCAGGCCACGTAGCCTCCGCAGGAATCGCTGCCGTCAGGGGCCACGGTCGAGAAGTACGCCTTGCCGTCACGCACGGTGATGGACGAGAGGAGCTGCTGGTCAACGGCCTTGCCGCTCGAGCTGGTCGAGGTGGGAAACGCCGCAGAGACCCAGAGCGTGGTCAGCATGTCCGCGGTGAGCGCCTGAATGCGACCACCGTGCAGAGGCACAAGTATGAGACCGTCGGCGTACTGCAGGCGCGCAGTGGAGTCCACGCTTGCGGCCAGGCGAGCCTCGTCGAGAACCACGCCGGTGGACGCGTCACGACGATAGAGCCGTGTCTGCGCGGCGTCATATACCTCGCCGTTCACGATAATCGCGTCGCTCGCGTTGACGTACATGGCAGTCGTGAGGCGCGACTGCGCCCAGTCGAGCTTGGCGTAGGTGCCGGAACCAGGCACGGGCGTCGAGAGCCCGCGAACCACACCCGTCTCGCCTGTACCCTTGTAGCCGGGCCAAGCTGCGCTCAAGCTGGTAGGACGCGTGGCCGTTGGGTCAATGACCAGGGCGTCGCTCTTGGGAAGGCTGTCAGAATCCGTGCAGTAGTACCACACGACCTCGTCGCCGTTGGCAATGTTCACGCTGCTGGCACCAACCTGCGAGGCAGCGCCGTTCACGAACAGGTGCCAGTATGCACCCGTCGTGGAGTCCCAACCCAGCTCGCGGCCGTCCACGGGCGAGGTGATGGTGCTCAGGTAGTAACCCCAGGTGCTGGTGGACGAGGAGTGCGTGAGGCCCTTCTCGGCAAACGCCGCCTCGGAGAGGTCGGCGGCGGTGGAGCCCTCCACCAGGGTGAGAGACGTTGTGTCCGCCCACACCTGATCGAGACCCGAGGCGTCCTTGCCAATCACCTTGACCGAGCCCGTGACCTGTCCCGGCAGGGAGTCGCCCCAGGCAGAGTAGTACCAGACGACCTTGTCGCCCTCCTTGAGGACGTAGTTCGAGGCCATCACGGTTGCGGACTTGCCGTTGATGAAGAGCTGCCACCACTTGCCGGTTGCGGCGTCATAGCCAAGCGAAGTGCCGTCCTTGGTGAAGGTGTAGAGGTCGGCGTCGTAGGTGATGCCGTTGGCGTCAAGAACCTGCTTAGTGAGATCCGCCGCGGTGGTGCCCGGCTCGACGGCAAGCGAGGTTTCTGGCGCCCAGCTGACACTGGCCCCGGAAGCGTTGGGGCCAATGACCGCGCAGCTAGCGGTAACCTGCTCCGGCGCGTCCTGGCCAGAGGTGCCCGCCACCGTGAACGTGGCCGAGACATCCTGGTTCACAAGGCTTGCCAGCTTTGCCTTGAGCTGGTCGCTCACCATGGGGTCGTCCTTGTAGAACTCGTAGTAGGCCTGGAAGCGCTCGTCAGCAAGGCGCGAGATTACGGTAACCCGTGTGTTGTCGGTGGGCTTGGTGTAGGTGAGAAGCTCGTGGGAGATCACGTCCGGGCGGCTTGACTTGAAGGTGCGCCAGGACATACCGCCCATGTCGCTGTATCCGGGCAGGTCAACCAGCACAATGCCGGGGTGTGCGGACTGCGTGTCGCGGTCGTGCGCCCAGGCAAGGTTGCCGGAGGCATCGCGATAGGCGCCCAAGAACGGGCGCAGGTTGCCCGTCACGTTGGCGGCACTCTGCCCGTCGAGAAGCGCCAGGGCATACCCCGCCTTGGCGTCCTGCATGAGCGAGACCGCCTCGTCTATCTCCTGCTCGCTCACGGGCGAGAGCGTGAACTCAAGCGTCTTGGTGGCCGTGACCTCGGGGTTCGACTTGTCAGTGACCGTGCAGGTAATGGCAACAGTGCGCGCCGTGCCCAGCGGGCGCACGACCGTGGCGTGGTAGCCGTTGAAGCTAACGAGGGGGTCACTGCTGCTGTAGGAGACGGCGTAGTACTTGCCGTCCACGCCCAGCGTGCGCGTGGTGGGAAGCTGGAGGTCGCCCGAGACCGCAGTCTGGTCCACCGCGGCACCGGTAGAGAAGGCCTTGACCTTGTCGTAGGTGAAGCTCGCCTCGACCTTGCCTGCGAGGGCAGCCTGAGCTGCGGCAACGGCTTCGGGGTCCGCCTTGACAGTAATTGGGAAGCCCTTGGTAACCGCAACATCGGGCATGCCATAGCCCGTGAAGGACACGGCTGCCGAAAGCGTCACCGGCGTGTCGGCCGAGCCGCGCGTGGGCGTTGCCGTGAGGGTGCTGTCCCAGCTCTCGCCGGTCACTATCACGGAGCTGTCACTCGCGGTCCACGATGCGCTGGCGCCGCTCAGGCTTGCCGGCAGCGTGAAGGCCTGCGTCACGGAATCTGCGGAGTCGCCATCGGCAAAGCCCAGCGTGATGGCATCGGCCTTGGCCTGGAGCACGGCACGCGCGGCGTTCTCGTCCCAAGGCACCTGGAAGGTGCGGTTGGGGGTGAACGTTGCAGTCTCGTCGCCGCGGGTGAGCGCGAACGTGATCGAGCTCACCGTCTGGAGCGAGGACATGTTCCAGTTAGAGACCTTGCTCGTGTCACACGAGAAGTACGTGATGGCGCCGTTGTCCGCGTCTGCGGTGGAGATGCCCACGGTGGCGTTGCTGTTGGTGTCCTGGAACGAGACGCTGGTCACGCGCACAGTGAGGCCCGTGGTTTCCACGCCCTCCTCCGCGAGCTTGGCGAGAAGCACGTCGTTCACGTTGGCGTCCGTGCCATACGTGAGTGTTGGCCGCCAGCTCTCGTTCTGGAGCCGTGCAACGGCGCCTGCAAGCGTGGTGCTGTCAGCAACGGGCTGGTCGAAGGCCTTGGAGACGGAGGTGGCACCGCTCGTTGCCATGACCTTGAGGTTCTTTCCCGCAGCTGCCTGCGGAACCTCGATGCTGGCCGACGTGCAGCCGTCAAGCGGCTGCCACTCTTCTGCCGGTGCGTCGGCGGCGTTGGCAACGTACCACTGCAGGGTCACGCCATCCTTGCCGGTAACTTCCACGTTGCTGCCCGAGAGCTGCGATGCGTAGACCGTCGCGGTTGCGGTGGCACCGGTGAGAAGCGTGCCCGAGGTTGGCGACACCAGAACGTGGTGGAGGTCATAGCTGCCCACAGCCTTGACCTGGACCTTCTCGCTCGTGGCAGATGCCATGAGGGCACTGCAGCTGGCCCACACGTACGCGCCCTCGAGTGACGAGAAAAGCGCAAGGGTAGTTCCGGTGGCGCCGTCCTCTGCAGTGAGCTCGCGCGTGTTGGTGCCGGCCGCGTCGTCCGCCGCATACCAGGTGCACGCGAGCTTGGCGTCCGAGGGGAGGTCCGTCTCGTACGTGCCCCAGCTTGAGGCCTCCTGGTACTGGGGCTGCGCCGTGAGCGTGGCCCCCACCTGCGCGTTTGTGACAGAGGACGAGAGCTTCACGCTCGAGACGTCATAGCCGCCCGCAAGCGCTACGGGGCCAACGGGGTCCTGCGTGCTGGTCCCGTAGTAGGACGGCACGCTGGTGGAGACCACGGAGTTGCTGCTCGTCGCCTTGACGCGCAGGTACGTGCCGAGAAGCGACGTTCCGTCGGTGGTCTGCTCGGGAACGGTAAAGGTGGCGGAGGTGGCACCGGGGATGTCGGTGAACGCGGAGTCATCTGTCGTGCTGCTTGCCGCCCACTGCCACTGGTAGTGCACCACGTCCGCGGAGGTCGTCTGGGTGTAGGAGCCGGTGTAGGCCGTGGCGGTGATGGTCTGCCCAACCGTCGCGCGGCCAGAGGCGTCGACGGTCACCTTGTACAGCGTGACGGCGCCGGCCTCCTGCACGGGGCCAGCCACGGAGCTCTTGGCTGCACCGTAACCGCCGTCTGCGCTCGCGTAGACGTACTTGCCGAGAAGGTCCGAGGTCACGTTAAGCGTTGGACCCGTAGCTCCGGCGATCTTCTCGCCCGTGCCGTACGCCGAGTCGCTGGCGTACCAGGACCAGGTGACGCTGGCGTTTGAGGTGGCGTCGGCGCCGCTTGCGTCCTTGGCCGTTGCAGAGAGGGTGTCGCCTGAGGCAAGCGTGCCGGTGTTGCTCAACGACACGCTCACGAGGTTGACCGAGCCCGCGACGGCAACCTTGTTGCGACTGCGGGTTGAGCGAGAGGAGCCGCCGTCGGCAGTCGTTATCGTGCAGCGCACATAGCGGCCAGCGTAGCTTGCCAGCGAGAGCGACTGCGTGGTGGCGCCCGGGATGTCTTCCCAGGTAGAGTTGTCAGAGCTGACCTGCCACTGGTAGGTGAGGGAGGCGGGGTCGATGGGGGCGCTGGCGCCCTTCTCGCGCGCCCACGCCCACAGCGTGTCCGAGGCGGCGTAGGCGTAGGTGCCACCCGTGGAGCTTGCGCTGGTGGTGAGGTAGGTGGAGTAGATGCTTGCCGACGCGGCATCGGAGGCGCTTGCCTCGGCCAGGGCGGCTGCCGTCGTCGCTGACGATGTATCCGCCATGACTTCGGCCAGCGCTCGCGTAGGCACCATCGACGCCGCCGTGACCAGCGACAACGTCACCGCCAGAATGCGGTCACGCAGACACAGCCCAGAAATGCCAATGGGTTTTGTGGGTTTCATACCCGCCTCCCTGTGATCTGCTCCCTTGGGAGCATCGAGGGCAGGCAGGGCCGTCGAGTGGCGACGGTAGCCTCACGGCGCAGCACCAGCGGTAGCGCGGCGCGCGCATCTGAGCACAGTTCTGGTTGCTGACCCGGAGTAGAACCGGGATCCATTTGCAGGCCTCACAGCTGCCCAAACCGTGCCCTCGGTTTGAATGTTGTCTGAAGTATAGACGAGAGCCGTCGGCACTTCTCGCTGCGCCGTCGTCGCGCAACACATTCGGCTGTGATTGTGTGCCGCGCACAGGTCACAGCACGGGAATCTTAAGCCTGAAACTTTTACTCTGCACAAAAATGCTCTATCGGACGGCGATTCCGAAGTCTCTGCATAAAAATGCTCTATCGTACGGTCGCTTCTGACACAGGAAATCAAAATTACAACTATAATTGCACATTTATGTATATGAACTTAATAATATTCAAAGAACTGCAATATTGATTAAATAGTTGATGAGCATCCAGAACGACCGCCGTCCGATAGAGCGTTTTTATGCCGCGAGCGGCCAGAAACCGTCCGATAGAGCATTTTTGTGCAGTTCTGGCGCCAAACATTACCGGCAACTACAAAAGCGACAACCTGAGGACAGCCGCAACCCAGATTTTGCGTGCTACGCCCTACGCCGCCGCGACGTCATCCGTCGTCGGCGTCAAGGTGCCCCACCTGCGGGCGGTCGTGCCGCGAGGCCAGCACCAGCACCACGATCCCCGCCGCGACAAGCGGCAGGCTCAGGACCTGGCCCATCGTGAGCCAGCCAGTGCCGAGAAGGTACCCCAGCTGCGCGTCCGGCAGTCGCACAAACTCGATGAGAAACCTAAACACGCCGTACAGCATGAGGAACGTCCCAATGTAGGTACCCTGCGGCCGGGGCGGACGCCGACGCGACAGCGCAAACAGAACGCAGAACAGCACCACGCCCTCGAGCAGGGCCTCGTAGAGCTGCGAGGGGTGCCGGTACACCGCGCCACCGCTGGGAAACATCACGCCCCACGGCAGCGACGTCTCCTTGCCCCACAGCTCGCCGTTCACGAAGTTGGCGCAGCGGCCAAAGAATAGCCCGATAGGTGCGCCAATGGCCGCGAGGTCGGCCACCGTGAGCACCGAGAGCTTCCAGCGCTTGCACGCAATGGTGCCGCCGACAATGGCGCCCACCAGCCCGCCGTGGAAGCTCATGCCGCCCTGGTTGAGGGCGAAGATCTCGAGCGGGTGCTCGAGGTAGTACCCCGCGCCGTAAAAGACCACGTAGAAGATGCGCGCACCCACAATAATGCCCACGGCAATGTCAATCATCACCGAGAGCACGTCATCGGTGGAGAGGTCAAGCTTCCAGCGCTTGGCAACGCGCGCGATCACCAGCCCCGCGCACACGAACCCCGCCAGGTACGCGATGCCGTACCAGCGCACCTGGAAGGGTCCGAGCGTAAACGCGATAGGGTTGAGCGAATGGTAGAAGTCGTTCAGCCACACGGGGCAGCACCCGACCTAGAGAACCGCAGGCTGCACGCGGGTGACGCCAGGCACGTGCTCCTTGAGGATGCGCTCGATGCCCTCGGACATGTCATAGGTCGAGAGCGGGCAGCCGGCGCAGGCGCCCTGCATCTCGAGGGTCACCACGCCGTCGTCGGTGCAGTCGATAAGGGCGATGTCGCCGCCGTCGGCCTGCAGGCTCTGGCGGATGATGTCGATGGTCTCGGACAGAAGCTTGCGGTTGAGCACCGGCTTGGCCTCGGCGGCCGTATCGCCAGCAGTCTGCTCGGTGCTGGGGGTCTCGTTCTCTGCCATGGTCCTCTCCTCCCGCGCGGGTGCCCCCGCGCCTGTAGTATCGCTCGAACTCACGATGTGCGAATTCCTAGCGCAATGATGGGTTACAAGGTAACATATTACCCAATGCCCGTGAAAAGATGCCCGGAGGTTGCGCCCTGCACACGAGGAGCAGGCCGCCTCCCCTCGCTCGCGGCGGCAATCGCACGCACCACGCGCTCGACGGCAAACGCGCACTCCTCGGGTGAGAGGAGCGTGGCGTCTGCCATAAGGCGTGTGACACCGGCTGCGACAAGGGCATCTGCCTGCGGCGTTGCATCCAGCGGGTGCGCCGCCCAGATGCGCGAGCGTCCATGGACGTCCGTGCGCACCGGCAGGAGGTTGCCGTCGATGTCGCGCAGCGAGAGGCGCCGGCGGCGCAGCTCGCAGTTAGGGCAGTCGTGGATGCAGCGGCCGGCCGCCTGCAACACGCAGTGCTCGCTTGTCATGGCGCGGGCGCGTCCGGAGACCACAAGTCCTACCGGCACGGAGGCAGCCCCCGCCAGCGCGCAGACCTCCTCAAGCGTGAGCTCGGGCGAGAGCCAGAAGCCCGCTGCCCCCGCCTCCTCAAGTGCCACAAGGCAGCTCTCGTTGTGTACGGGAATGCAGGTGCGAATCTCGGCCAGCGCCCCGCGCGAGGCGGCGAGCGCCAGCTCGGAGACGTTGCCCACACCCACGGGCTGCCCGGCGCGCACCCACGGGTCCAGGCGGGCGTGGTCGCCCTCGCGACACACCTCGTCAAGCCAAGGGATCACGCCTTCCGGCCACGCGGATCCATCCGCAAGCGCGTCTGCCGTCGCGTAGACGCGCTTGGCACCGGCATCAAACGCGGCGCGCGCTGCCTCGGCCGTGGCAACCAGGGCGCATGCCTCTGGCGCGGGTCTCGTCCAAGCGTCCGGCGCGGCAAGGCTGTCCTTCTCGCGCACCTCTACCAGGCGCCCAGTCACGCCGCGTGCCGAGGGCGCAACGGCAAGCCGCTTCGCGCGCGCCTCGTACGGAGCAAGAATCTGCTGCTCAAGCGCCTCGCATGCCTGCGCGCGCACCTTGTGCACTGCCGAGAAGCCCATGCCTGCGCCCTCGTCCATCTGCACCTCAAACGAGACGGGCTCGAAGGGGCTCTGCCCCATGCGACCCACGTGCTCGATAAGGTCCTCCCTGGTCACAGCCTTGGTGCGGGCAGGCTCCACCACAAAGCCCTCTGCCGTGGCAGCGGCACTCCCGTCCGCACAGGCAAGCGTCACCGAGAACGGCTCGCCCAGGCGCGCCCGCACGCTCACGGTGACGGGGCGGCGGCGCGGCACGTCCAGCCCCGAGACACGCGCCGCGGCGTCCATCGCCGCCTGCGAGCGAATCACGCGCACCACCGCGCCAGCCGGGATGGGCCGAGAAGCGCGGCAGGTGATGGTTTCGCCAGCAGCGGCCGCGCGCTCGGCGCGCACGGTGAGGAACTGGGAGGGATCCTCCACCGGCCGCAGCTCGAGCAGGTCGCCCTCCCCCACCGGCTGGTCAAGGCGAATCTCCACGTCCGCGCGGGTGAGACGCCGCATGCGCTCGCGCCCGCCGTCCGAGCCGCCGCGTCGCACCAGTGTGTCCTCCAGCTTGCGGGACGAGACGACCTCGCCCACCAGCTCGCCGCGGTTGTTGGAGCGCTCGTAGCTCATCATCTCGTCGCCGGAGCGGCCCCAGAGGTAGGCGTCCGTGAAGTCGCGGTTGAAGACGCGACGCAACGTGCGGTGGCGTGCAGCGTCGGCGCGCGCGTCCTTCTCGCCGCCGTCCGCAAGCGCGTCGAGCGCTCCGCGGTAGGCAGAGATCACGGCGTATACGTAGTCTGGCGACTTCATGCGGCCCTCGACCTTGAGCGAGGCCACGCCCGCGTCGGCAAGCTGGGGAAGGTCATCAACAACGCAATAGTCCTTGGGGCAGAGCGGCCGCGTGCGGCCGGGGGCCTCGATTGCGTGGCCCTCCTCGTCCACCAGGTCGTACGGCAGGCGGCACGGCTGCGCGCAGAGGCCGCGGTTGGCCGAGCGCCCGCCGGCAAGCGAGCTCATCATGCACACGCCGGAATAGCAGAAGCACAGGGCCCCGTGGCCAAAGGCCTCAAGCTCCACGCCCTCCTGCGCAATGGTGCGCATCTCGTCGAGCGATAGCTCGCGCGAGAGCGTCACACGCGCCACGCCCAGCTCACGGCACCAGGCCGTGCCTCGGGCGTCGTGAACGTTTGCCTGGGTTGAGACGTGGCACTCGATCTGCGGCCAGCTGCGGCGCACCTCGGCGAGAAGCCCCCAGTCCTGGATGATGAAGGCATCCGCGCCAAGCAGCCAGGCGCGGCGGATAAGCTCGAGCACCTGCGGAATCTCGCGCGTGGCAACGGCAATGTTCACCGTCACGTAGACGCGCGCGCCAGCCAGGTGTGCGCGGCGGCAGGCCTCGCCAAAGGTCTCTTCGGTAAAGTTGTGCGCACCGCGGCGGGCGTTGAAATTGTTGCCCAAACCGCAGTAGATGGCATTGGCACCGGCAGCCAGCGCGGCGTTGAACGCCTCTGGCCCACCGGCGGGCGCCAGGAGCTCTATGCCCCTTGAAGTGGTCAAACTCTTCTCCCTGTCACTCAAATGCAACGCGGGGAACATCCCCGGCCGAGGATTCTGCAGTGCAATCATAGAAACATGCACCCCCCTGCGCAGTGGCAGGCGCAGATATTCAGATATTCTCTGAGCCAAGGCTTGCGCCGAGACGCACGAATGTGTCGAATGCGACTTATGCAACTCCAAAGGTAACGAGCAGCGCCGCCACGAGCAGCGCGCAGGACCCCACCACGGCGATAGGCGCAAGCCAGCGGAGCCTTTCACCTGGGTCCCTGCGAGCAACTGCGGCAAAGTCGAGAAGCAGCATCCCCGCCGGGGGAAGAAGCGCCAGCAGGTAGCGTACCTGGACCCCTTCGGCCAGAGGCGCCCCCACGGCAGTAAAGGACACGTACAGACCCGTGATGGCAAGCCCCCACCCGCACGCCAGACCCAGCATCGCAAGTGCCTTAACCAGCGGGCGAGCAAGCACAAGGTCATCTTGCGTGCGGTCCAAGACGCACACGACAAGAACCAGACCCAAAAGCAGCCCATTGATTGCCGAGCTCTGGGGGACAGACGGAGCAACAACGTACGGCGCCGAGAACGCCAACGGTTCGAAAGCCACCAGGCGATCAGGGGCGAGGACGTGCCCCGTGGTAGCCAGCATCACCCCAACGTAGCGGATGGGGTCCGCCAAGATGAAGCCAACCTGATTGCCCTGCGAGACGTCGGCAGACCCCTGCGGATCTCCGCCTCCGGGCGCAACGAGGAAGCGAATCCCAAACGAGGCGAGCAGCGCCGCTGCTGCAAGCACCACCAGCGCACGGTACAACGCGCTGTCGCGCCGGGACGAGAACCGCTTCGCGGGAAGCACGAGAAGCACCACAAGCAGGGGGAAGTACACTGCGCGCACAAGCGCCCCCAGGACAAAGGGAACAAGAGGAGCGCAGGCATCATGAAGGGTGAGCTCGCACTCCCCTTTCTGGCAGTTGCCCACAAACGCCGCAAAGGCATACGCTATGAGCGATACCGACCAGGTGTCATAGGTATAACTAGCAGAGAGAATCACCAGCGTTGGGAAAAGCGAGAAGACCCCCAACGCCAGCTTTCCGCTTTTCAGGCGGCGCATGGCAAGAAACATTGTCAGCGAGTAGAACAGCACACCCGCAATGCGGCCCATGAGGTAGCGACCGTCAAACCCCAGGTGCAGCAGCCTGCCCATCCAAAGCCCCACGGCATTGGGGATGTTTCCCACGTGAGAGGCGGAAATCCACGTGTCGCCGGTGAACGCGCTGGTCCCCTCACAGACAACGAGGGCATCGTTCTCCTCGGCGTCCTCAAGGGTGTCGTAGACAACTTCGCGCGCGGCGGCATCGTTCTTTGTGGGAAAGACGTTTTGCCCCTCGATTGCTTGGGACCACACGAAAGCGTTGCTCGATGCCATGAGGGCGTCGGCGCCCGTGTACTGCGCGTCAACAACGTACGAGATCGCGTTTGCGTAATCGAAGTGCGTGAAGCCGTCCCATGAGGACGAGGCGTATGCAGGAAGAAGAAAGGCGCACAGGATGCCCGAACAGAGAGACATTGCGAGGAAGACGTACTCGGGCGATCGCCAGAGCAGCGTGCCAGGCGTTGCGTGCCTGGAGTCCGCATCTTCGCCTGATGGCAGCTGCCTTCTCCGCTCGTGCTCCTGGCGCAGCTCAGCGAGGCGCCTGCGCGCCCAGGACACAAGCGGTAGCGCCAGTACAAAGAACACGAGCATGCGCGTGGGACGCCATTCAGCAGGGACAAAGGGGCTCGAGGCCGGCGCTCCAATAAGGGTGCCGACCTCGAGGAGTACACATACAAGAAGGGACCAAAGTCCTGTGATGGCCCACCACACGCAGCGATTGCTGCGAGAGTTTGGTTTCATTACGCCAGCTTAGCCCAACGCTTCTTGCCGCTCTGCAGCACGGTGCCCGCCGAGAAGAGCGCGGGGTCCACGTTGTAGCACTTGGGCGCCACGGCCTTGCCGTCGATCTTGACGCCACCGCCGTCGATGAGGCGGCGCGCCTCGCCCGTGCCGCTGGCAATCTTGACGTCCACCAGGAGCTTGGCCAGGTAGACCTTGCCCTCGTCGTTCACCTGGACCGTGGAGAGAGGGAACTCGGCGATGTCCTCGGGGACCTCGCCCTTCTTGAACGTGGCGTCGAAGGCCGCCTGGGCGGCGTCGCCCGCACCAACGCCATGGTAGAGGTCGCAGATGTTGCGGGCGAGCTCGCGCTTGAGGGCATACGGATCGGCCGTGCCGTCCTTGAACTGGGCATCGATGGCGTCGATCTGGTCCACGGGAAGCGTTGAGCACAGGCGGAAGTAGAGCGGCACAAGCTCGTCGGTGATGGACATGATCTTGCCGTACATGTCGTCCGCCGGATCGGTGAGGCCAACGTAGTTCTTGTAGGACTTGGACATCTTCTTCACGCCGTCGGTGCCCACGAGCAGCGGCACGGTAAGCGCCACCTGCGGCTCCATGCCCATGGCGCGCATGAGGTCGCGGCCGGCAAGGAGGTTGAAGATCTGGTCGTTGCCGCCCATCTCGACGTCCGCCTTCACCACAACGGAGTCGTATGCCTGAAGCACGGGGTAGATGAACTCGTGCAGGGCGATGGACTGGCCGTTGGTGTAGCGGTTGTGGAAGTCCTCGCGCTCGAGGATGCGGGCCACGTTGAACTGGCTCATGAGCTTGAGCATCTTGGAGAGGTCAAGGGGCTTCAGCCAGTCGCCGTTGTGCACGATGGTGGTCTTCTCGGGATCAAGCACCTTCATGGCCTGCGCCACGTAGGTCTTGGCGTTGGCCTCGACCTGCTCCTCGGTGAGGGGCGGGCGGGTGGAGTCGCGGCCAGACGGGTCGCCGATAAGCGCGGTGCCGTTGCCGATGATGAGCGTGACCTTGTGGCCCAGGTCCTGGAACTGGCGCATCTTGCGCAGGGGGACGGCGTGGCCAAGGTGAAGGTCGGGGCTGGTGGGATCGACGCCCAGCTTGACGTTGAGCGGCACCCCGCGCTCAAGCTTCTTGCGAAGCTCGTCCATGGGCACAATCTGCATGGTGCCCGACGTGATGACCTTCAGCTGTTCTTCGACTGGCAGCAAAGCTCTGTCCTCCGTGTGTGTTCGCGTGTCTTCGCGGACCGCACCTGCGGCCGCGCACGCACAAGGATAGCGCAGGTTGAGGGTTTCTCCACGTGAGGCATGCCCTTGCCGCACGGTTTGCACGAAGACCGCCCGTGGGGCTTGGGGGCGCGAGCGGGACTTCTTGTATCCTGTTACAGATGTAATCATTCCCGTCAGCCCTTACTGGAGTCTTGCACCCATGCGTACCTCTATGTTTCTCATGCTTCTGGTCCTCTACGCCCCCGGCTGGATGGTCTTTCTGTCCGCTAGGTTCGCAGCACTCCCGGCGCTCGTGCTAGCCCCCACCGTCTCTGTGACGTGGATGTGCATCGCAGGCATTGTCTACGACGCCGCAGGCATCCCGGCAAACATCGTCACCGTCTTTGCCCCGCTTGCCATTGCCGCCGTCGCCGCTGTGGCGCTGCGTCGCCTTCGTGGGCACCATGAGGAACCCCACAGGCTTGGCGAGCACCTCACCGTTCCTGCAGCATGCCTCTACGTTGCGGTAGGCGCCATCTCCTGCGCACTTATCTATCTCTATCAGCGCACCGACATGAGCAGCTTCATCTACCAGTGGGACAACGACACCCACCTGGGAGTCATTCGTGCCTTCGCAGACACGCAGAAGATGTCGACCCTTCACGTGAACACGTACCTCACCGCTGGCGATCTGCTAGCGGACCCCTTTGAGGGCGGCAGTGGCTACTATCCCGCAGCCTTCCACGAGTTGTGCGCCCTCATCGTCCTCGCCCGCAACGTCACGGCGCCGCTTGCCGTCAACGCCTCGATTGCGGTTATGGGCGCCGTAATCTTCCCGCTGTCCATGTCGCTCTTTGTCTCCGAGCTGTTTGACGATGACCGCGTGGCACTCTACTCCGGAGCGGTTCTCTGCGGCCTCTTCCCCGCCATGCCCTACGCTGGAACGTACTACGGTCCGGTGTACCCCAACATCTTTGCCGTGAGCCTGCTTCCCATAGGGCTTGCGTTGGCGTTTCGCCTCATGCGCGACAGGGACAGCAGACGTCCCTCAACCGTTGCGGCATTGGTGCTCACGCTCTTTGCGCTGGCGTTTGTGCACCCCAACGCACTGTTCTCGCTCGGCATCATCTGCGTTCCCACGCTCACGGTACAGACTGCGCGAGAGGAGCGGGCAAAAGGGGCGTCGGCACCCCGCAGCTTTGTGATTGGGGCACTTGTCCTTCTCGCCTTTGTGGTGCTGTGGCTGGTCCTCTTTATTGCACCCCCGCTTCGTGGCGTGGTGACCGGACAGTTTGCGCCCACCACAACCGTGGGAGACGCAATACGATCCGTGTTCCTCTTTCTTCCCAGCAGCCTCCTCCAAACTCTTGGAGGCGGGCAGCCCATCCTCTTTGCGCTCGTTGCCGTGGGCATAGCGGCCGACATTGCCAAGAGGCGCTTTCCGGGCCTGGTAGCAACCTATGTGCTCCTGCAGGTGATGTGCATCGTCGCCACGTCCACGTTCAGCCTGTTCAAGCAGATTCTCACGGGCTTCTGGTACACGGACTCCAACAGGCTCGCGGCAATTCTCGCCATAGTCTCAATTGCGCTTGCCGCCGAAGGCGTATCGTGGATTGCAGAGGGCGCGCGCAACCTCATGACGCGCAATTCACACCGCAAGGCAACGGGTACCGCGGCAACCGTTGTCTCTGCCGCCGCAGTCCTGCTGGTTGTCACCCTTGAGGGCTACGGGGTCTTCCCCAATGAGGGCGGTACGCTCGCCAGGCTCCAGTACACGCTCAGAGGCGCCTACGGGGAGTGGAACGCATACACCGTGAACGAGCGCGGCGCAGTGCGCGAGCTCAAGGGCATCGTAGGAGACGACATCGTGGCCAACTCCACCTACGACGGAAGTCTCTTTGCGTACGGCAGCGACGACGTCCACATGCTCTACCGCTTTAACGACAACCTATACGACATCGACGGCAAAGCTACGGACATCGCAGACGCCCAGCTCATCCGCACAAAGCTCAACGAGATTGCCACAAACCCAGAAGTGAAGGCGGCCGCAGAGCGGCTGGGGGTCCGTTGGGTTGCCCAGCTGGACACCACCCACGCAATCCAGGAGGCCAACGACTTCTATCACGCGGAGGACTGGGCCGGCATCGAGTCAGTTGACGATAACACCCCTGGCTTCCAGCTTGCCTACCAGAACGGCTACGTCAAGCTGTACAAGATCACGGCCTACTAGGCGCAGGTCACGCCACAGAGCCCTGGCGACGCGCCCTCCTCGCCTTGAGCCAGCGCTTCACCAGCACAATCACGAGGCTTACGGCCTCTGTCATGGCAAAGGCGAGAAGGGCCTCTGCCACAGGGTGCCGCTGGAAGAACTCGATGGTCTGGGGCGGGACGTTCATGCTCAGCCAGTAGATGGCAACTAGGTGGAACAGGTAGACGTAGAGGGACGTGGATGCAAGCGTTGTGAGGACTCCGCGCGCACGGGGGCCCAGGGTCTCCAGCCTGGGTTCCAGGCAGCGGACAAGGCAGAAGAGCCCCGCGGCAAAGGTTGCCGCAAGCGGGAACCCCGCGCTAATAGGCGTCGAGTCATACTGTGGCAGGCCGGCGTTGACGCCTTTGCTGATGAGCAGCATGAGCACGGGCGACGCCACCGTACCCACAAGGGCAGCCAGCCTCACGTCACGAGCGTCCGCAACGTACCTGCGAAGGTAATAGCCGAGCAGGAAATAGAAAACCATGCTGCTCGAGAGAAGCGGCACGCCTGTCAACGTCTTTTGGTACTCAGGGGAAAGCACCTTTGCCCATCCCAGCGCTGGGATGAGAAAGGCAACCACAAAGCCCGCTGCCAGCATGCCCTCGAGCAGACGCTTTCTTTCCGCGGCAAGCGAGAGCAGCGGAACCACGCAGTACACGCCAATGATTGAATAGAAGAACCAGTAGGTGTCGTTCACCCTGTTGGTGAGGAGCCTGTCAAAGAAGTCCCCCACCGAGAAGGCGTCTGTATAGTCTCGCACACCCCAATATGAGTTGGGGAAGAAGCGGAATGCCACATAATAAATGAGGTAGAACACCGCACTGCCAACAACGAGGGCGAGCCCCGTTCTGAGCACACGCCTCTTGAAGAACTGTGCGGTGGAGTAGCGCTTGCGATACTCCATGAGGTTTGCGCCGCTCAGCATCACGAAGATGGGAACCGCAAAGATGAAGACCGCCTGGCAGACAAGCGCCCTCTCCCACGTAAGGCCCCTCTCGGGCGAGAACACAGCAAGCGAGCAGTGCAGAGCCACCACCGCAAAGCAGGAGACGACGTTGAGCACGTCCTCGAAGTACAGGCGACGGGAATACATCAAGGGAGCCTTTCTCTACCGGAACGGATAGTGAGGTCGAAGCTCAAGCGCTTTTCGGTTGCTGATGCTATCACGTGGAGTTCAGCAAACTGGCCGGCCACTTCATTGGTTGTGTGCACGCAGAACGGACACAAGCTCACGAGGCCCATTCTCTATAATGAATTTGATTGTGTCCACACGAGGAGGTTCCATGGGCATCAGAACCCGCAGGGCTCGCAAGCACGCAAGTACGCACGCCGTCGGCTTTAGCATCGCCGGCGTGTTTGGCTTTATAGCGCTCTTTGCATTGGCGCTCGCCCTTTCCCTGGGCGCCGTGGTCGACTCCTGGCTCCAGGACCTGCCCGACTACGAGTCGGCAGACGCCTACCTCGTGGCAGAGCCCACGATCGTCTACGCTGCCGACGGCACCGAAATTGCGGAGTACTACCTCCAGAACCGTCGCTCCGTCACGCTGGACGACATCTCGGACTACGTGAGGAAGGGCACGGTCGACGTCGAGGACGAGCGCTTCTACCAGCACAACGGCGTTGACCCCCAGGGCATCCTGCGCGCCATCGTGAGCCAGCTCAGCGGCCGTTCCGAGGGCGCCTCCACCATCACCCAGCAGCTGGTGAGGAACACGGTCCTCTCGTCCGAGCAGTTCGACCTGACCCTCAAGCGCAAGGTGCGTGAGGCCTACATCGCCATCCAGATGGAGAAGACGTACTCCAAGGACCAGATCCTCAACATGTACCTCAACACCATCTACTACGGCGAGGGCGCCTACGGCATCGAGGCCGCAAGCGTCACGTACTTCAACAAGCACGCGAGCGAGCTCACCCTGGCCGAGGCAGCAACGCTTGTGGGCATCCCCAACTCGCCCTCCTACTACGACCCGTTCGTGAACCCCGACGCCTGCGTCGAGCGCCGCAACAAGGTCCTGGGCAACATGCTCGAGATGGGCGACATCACGCAGGACGAGTACAACGAGGCCACCACCGAGGAGCTCACGCTTAACCCCGGCTCGCTGCAGGACGAGGTCTCTGGCTCCTATCCCTACTTCACCGACTACGTGAAGACGCTCCTCCAGAACGACTTCGACAACGACACCATTCTCAAGGGCGGTCTGCGCGTTTACACCACCCTCGAGCCCGACAAGCAGCAGGCGGCAGAGGATGCCGTGGACAACCTGGTCTCCGGCTCCGGCAACGACGAGCTCTCTGCGGCGCTTGTCTCCATCGACAACACCAACGGGCACATCGTGGCCATGGTGGGCGGCACCAACTACGGATACGACGAGAGCCAGGGCCAAAGCTCCATCAACCTCGCGATAAGCCAGCGACAGGCAGGCTCCAGCTTCAAGCCGTTCATGCTCATGGCCGCCATGATCGACGGCATGAACCCGTCGGTGATTCTCAACTGCAACTCCCCCATGCAGATCACGTCCACCTGGACGCCGCACAACTACGAGAACGCACAGTACGGCTACGTGAGCCTAGCGCGCGCGACCGAGCTCTCGTCCAACACCGGCTACGCGCAGGTGGTCATGGCCGTTGGCGTTGACAAGCTCATCGAGACGGCCCACCTCATGGGCATCGACTCGGACCTCCAGTCCGTCCCCTCGCTGGTCCTTGGCTCCTCGGGCGTCACGCCGCTCGAGATGTGCGAGGCCTACAGCGTCTTTGCCACCAACGGCGTGCACCGCGACGCCATCGCCATCACCAAGATCGAGGACCGCAACGGCAACACGGTCTACGAGCACGAGGACGATCCCGAGCAGGTCATCGACGAGGGCGTGGCCCAGGATGCGCGCGAGGTCCTCGAGGGTGTCGTGGACGCGGGCTACACCACGAGCTACGTGCATCGCTACTTCACCGCAGACCAGCCCGTGGGCGGCAAGACCGGTACCTCGGATAAGGCCGACAACCTCTGGTTCTGCGGCTTCACCCCGCAGCTCACCACAACGGTCTGGTGCGGCAACCGCGACAACAACCAGGCCGCGCATTACAAGGGAGCGCTCGCCTCGACGCCCACCACGGCGCAGCCCATCTGGACGGACTACATGAACACCGTCCTCAAGGGCCTGGACCGCGAGGAGTTCCCCAAGTCCACCGAGACCGTGACCTACAAGGACAACAGCTCCTGGGACTTTGTGGGCACCCCCGTCTCCACCAACTCGAGCTCATCATGGAACACCGTCAGCAACAGCACCACCAGCACCACAACGGAGAATACGACCAACGCCACCACCACGGAGACAAACGGGACCCACGCCAACGGCACCGAGACCAACTCCGGCACCGGTACCGGCGGTACCGGCGGTACCGGCGGTAACGGCGGGACTGGCGGCAATGGTGGCAACGGCAACGGCGGGACCGGCGAGAACACGGGTACCAACACTGGGACAAACACCAGCACCAATACGGGCGAGAACACCGGTACCAATACCGGGACAAACACCGGAACGAATACCGGCACCAACACCGGAGGAGCACCAGCCCAGTAGCGGCTCTGGGAAGCGCGCCTCCATACGCTGGAGAGCAAGAGGGGCCTCGGCAGTGCGCCGGGGCCCCTCTCTTGTGCGTGCTGTCTGCGTGTCTCGTACGTCCGCGCGGCGTGCCCGCGCGGCATGCGCTTAGCGATGCCTTACTTCGAGCTGCTGCCGAGCTTCTTCACGAGCGCCTGCAAGTCGGCGGCATGCTGGCCGTCAACGGCAACCACCAGCACCGTGTCGTTGCCGGCAACGGAGCCCAGCGCGTGCGAGAGCGCGGCGCCGTCGATTGCCGCGGCAACGCCCGAGGCAGTCCCAGGCTGGCACTTGATGACCACGAGGTTCTCGGCACGCAGCACGTCCACCACAAACTCGGAGAGCATCCGCTGCAGGTGCAGGTCCTCAGAGAGCACGTAGATGCCCTCGGGGAGCTTGCGCAGGCCCATCTCGGTGATGTCTCTCGAGACCGTGGCTTGTGTGCACGAGAAACCCTGTGCCTGGAGCTCCTCCACAAGCGCACGCTGGGTGCGAATGGACTTATCGCGAATGATCTGTCTGATGGCTTCCTGCCTGTCGTTTCTTTGCTTAGCCACGTGACGCCTCTCAACTAACGGTTCGATCACTTGGTCCACCCATAAAAAGGGTGAATACTTGACTCGGATTATACGTATAAAAAGTGAGACATTCGAATACGTGGAGACGTAGTCACGCAAGCACCATACGGATGCGCAGACACGTCCCCTACTTTCCAATCACCAATGCGGCGCCGCTTGAGGCCGTGTTATAGAGCATTGGCACCACTGAGGGGACTCCCGAGCGACCAAAACGCAACACTGTCTTATAGTGCATGCATGACATGTGAGGTTTGGTCACGTTGGGCTACCTTGGATGCATGTCATTCGTAAAGTTGCATCGACCTTAGTGCGCATGCGCCCCTTTACGCGCGCACTACGCAAGGAGGGGTCATGGAGTACTCCGACGGCAGGTCCCAGAGGTCCCCACGAGGCGCAAGTCGTCCTCATGGCTCACGCTCGCGCAGCGGGGAGGGCCTGTCTCGTCAGGTAAGCGGCTCTCGTGGTAGCCACGGCGGGTCCTCGCACCCCCGCCAGAAGCGCCCACTGGGCGCCGGCCCGCACGTAAGAGGCAAGCAGCGTGGCTACGAGCTCCGCAACCGCAGCATCGGCTTTGCGAGTGCGGGGCGCGGGAAGCGCTCGGGCGGGCCGGATGCGCGCATGATTGCGGCGCTGGTGCTGGGCATTGTTGCTGTGGTACTTCTCGTCTTTGCCATCTCGAGCTGCGTGTCCAACAACGCCGCCCAGGAGAAGCAGGAAGAGGAGAAGCCCCGCGTTGCCACGGGCATCTCGGACGGCCTCTCGCAGGAGCTTACCGCGCGGCTTGACCAGGACGACCAGATGGCCCAGATTGCGAGCAACGCGGACCAGTACCCCGACGAGCGCCTGGTCGAGCTGGCACTCAACGAACCGGACGCAATCTCGCTTGTCGCCGGTTACCTGGAGTCCGACAAGACGGCGCAGGTCTACGGCGAGGAGGGCTCGGTTGGCAGCTACCCGCAGCTCTTCGACTGGGACTCCCGTTGGGGGACGGTGGACTATGCCGGCAGCGCACTCGCGGTGACGGGCTCTGGCCCCACGGTGATGGCCATGGCGACGATCGGTCTCACGGGCTCGACCGACAACACGCCCGCGACCATTGCGGCACTTGCCGAGAACGACGGCCTGGCCACCGGTGATTCCAGCCTGAGCGGTGACTTCTTCACCACTGAGGCCAACTCCCTGGGCGTGGTCTACCACACCTACGACACCTCGGCGGACAACATCTCGGCGGTGCTCACGTCTGGGACCGTGCTTGCCATGGAGGTCAAGGCGGACAGCCTCACCCCGTACGAGCACTGGATTCTGGTGGTCGAGAAGGGCTCCGACGGCACGTACACCGTGCACGACCCCACATCGAGCAGCGTGACGGCAAAGACCTGGGACGCCGACACGCTTGCCAGCGCGTCCACGGGCAAGTTCTACGCGCTCACGAAGATGGCGTCGTAGCGGGGGCGGCCGGCGCTGCGGCGCGAGCTGCGAGGCCGGTCGCGACGCCGGCCGCGGCGTCGCGCGCTTGCGCTACTCGTGCTCCTCGAGGAAGCGCTCGACCACGGCGTTGTAGCGCTCGGGCTGCTCGCCGTGCACCCAGTGCGTGCCGTCGGGAAAGAGCTCCCAGCGTGCGCCGGGGATGCCGTCTGCCACCTGCTTGGCCACGAGCGGCGTGCACTCGTCCGCCGCGCCCGAGGTCACGAGCGTGGGGACGTCAATCGTGGGCAGCTGGTCCACCACGCTCCAGTGCGAGAGCGCGCCCGTGACCACAAACTCGCTCATGCCCTGCATGAAGTGGTAGCACTCGTCGCCAACTGGATCCGGCTCGGGACTGTGGAGGTTAGCGGGCCTCTCGTCCTCCGGGACCTTGGAGACGTGGCGACGGTAGTACTCGGCCGTTGCCGTACGTACCTCGGGACGGCTGTAGTCACCGTCAACGTCGGCCTGTGCGAGGGCCTCGTCCATCTCGCGCGGCAGGTAGTGGCGAAGGCGTATGGCCTCGTGAAGCCACAAGTCCATGCTCGCGGGCGAGCTGGCCACCACCATGGATGCCAGGCCGTCGTGGCCGTGCTCATGCCAGGGCTCACCGATGGCGTACATCATGCCCAGCATGCCGCCCCAGCTCTGGCCCAGGATATGCAGACGGTCCCAGCCAAAGGTTTTTGCCAGGTAGGTGCGCACGCAGGCAAGCTCGTCGAGGAAGAGCGAGCAGCCCCAGCGCTCCGGCATGGGCGGCGTCTTTGAGCGGCCGCAGGAGATCTGGTCGTAGTAGATGACGGCGCGTCCGTACTTCTCGGCTATGCCGTCAAGGGACTGCAGGTAGTAGTGGGCGGCACCGGGCCCTCCGTGCAGGACGAGCAGGGGCAGCCTGCCCGGCTGGCACTCCCCCGCCACCCGGTAGTAGGTCTGGTATCCCGCGAAAGGTATGTAGCCCTCGCGCTCCTTGAGCATGATGCGCGCTCCTCTCGGCTGTTTGTTCTTCTTGCCTGCCGCCGGTTGAGGCGCCGGCGCTGATGTCTGCACCAGCCCCTAGGCAGCCACCAGCGCGAAGTACGCGATAACGGCAACGCCCAGCACGATGCGGTACCAGCCGAAGGGCTTGAAGTCGTGCTTCTTCACAAAGCCCATGAGGAAGCGGATGGCCGCAAGCGAGACCAAGAAGGCCACGGCGCAACCCGTGAGGAGAATGGCCACCTCAGTGTCAGAGAACGTGTTGCCCTTGAGGAAGTACTTCACCAGGCGCAGGCCCGAGGCGCCCACCATGACGGGGATGGCCAGGTAGAACGTGAACTGCGCGACCACGGTACGCGAGCAGCCCAGGATGAGGCCGCCAATGATGGTGGAGCCGGAGCGCGAGGTGCCAGGGACGATTGAGAGCACCTGGAAGAGGCCGATGCCCAGGGCCGTCTTCCAGTCGAGATCGTCAATGTTCTGGATGCGGGCGTCCGCGTCGGCCACCTGCGAGATTGTGAGCTCCTGCTGCGGCTGTGGAGCGTTGACTTGGGCGCCGGAGAAGTGGCGCGGATGGTACGAGCCGGATACGCTTGCCGCAACGGTGGAGCCTGCGGCAGGGGCTGCCATCAGGCGCTGCGCGCGCCGCTCACGGACGGTCTCGATCACGATGAAGGCAATGCCGTAGACGATGAGCGCGGCGGCAATCACGAAGGGGCTGCCCAGATGGTCCTCGATCCAGTCGTCAAGCGGCAGGCCCACCACTGCGGCGGGGATGCAGGCGACGATGGTCTTGGCCCAGAGCGTCCAGGTGGAGCGGCGCTCGTCGGCGGACTTGGAGCGCGAGAAGGGGTTGAGCTCGTGGAAGAAGGCAACAAGCACAGCAATGATGGCGCCGAGCTGGATCACTACGAGGAACATGTCCCAGAAGTCCTTCGAGACACTGAGAGGCATGAACTGCTCGAGAAGGAGCATGTGCCCCGTTGACGAGATGGGCAGCCACTCGGTGATGCCCTCGACCACGCCATAGATTGCTGCCTTGAGAAGCTCGAGAAGATCCACAGTTCCCCCTCCTTGCGCCGCCCGGCGGCGACTGCGCGTACCTTCATTTGTTGCGTCTTGTCAATGATGAAGGGGTCGTGCGGAGCATGGCGCGCGGGCAACGCGCATTCAGCGAAAAACTACGCGAGACAAAGGGAGTTTCCCTTTGTCTCATTCTGTGAGAGAAGCTGGCGCGGGGGCTTGCTCGCCGGGGTCTTGGGGCTCGGCGTCCTGGGTTGCAACCGTACCGTGCGCGTCATCGCGCACGCCGACCTTGAGCATTTGGGGGACGCCCCAGGCGAGTAAGCCCGCGAGCAGCGCAATTGCCGCCGCGATGAGAAGCGTGACAAGAATGGAGCGCCCGGGCTGCTCGTCCGGTTGTTGGCCCTTGGGGTTCTCGCTCACGCTGCCACACCTCCCTGCCTGCTCGGGCTACGGCGACATTCTACCTCGAGTGGCAGGGGGTCAGAAACGCACTCCGGGCGAAGGAATCCTTACCCTCGGCTCCCCCCGGCTTCCCTCCGAGCTCCTCCCGGCTCTCCCGAACTACGCACGGGAGCGTCGCGAGCGCGAATTCCAGGGAGAACGGCCGCGTCGCGAGCACGAAGTCCAGGGGAATACGGGAGCGTCGCGAGCGCGAAGTCCAAGCAGCAAGGGATTCGACGCCGAGAAATGCGGCGGCAGCGCCGGCTTCGGGTAGAATCGTCACCCAAAGGCATCACGAAAAGAGGAAACCATGGCGCTCAACCTGCAGAACGCTCGCTTCATTGCTTCATACGGCACCGTCGACGGGCTCCCCGCCCCCACCACGCCCGAGGTCGCCTTTGTCGGCCGCTCCAACGTGGGCAAGTCGTCGTTGCTCAACAAGCTGCTGGGGCGCAAGGCACTCGCGAAGGTCTCGTCGCAACCGGGCAAGACGGCCAACGTGAACTTCTTCGAGGCAGACGGCATCAGCTTTGTAGACCTGCCGGGCTACGGCTATGCGCGCGTCTCGATGGCCGAGCGCCAGCGCTGGGCAAACCTCATCTCGGGCTACTTTGCCCAGGAGCGCAGCTTCAACCTGGTCATTGCCCTTGTCGACGTGCGTCTGGAGGCGCAGAAGCTCGACCAGGACATGCTCGCGTTCCTCCGCGAGAACGACCTACCCTTTGTGGTCGCGCTCACCAAGGCAGACAAGCTCAGCCGACCCAAGCAGACGCGCCAGGTAGAGCTTCTTTCGCGCCAGCTCGAAGTGCCGCGCGAGCAGATGCTGCTTACCTCCGCGCAAACCGGCCTGGGCATCGACGAGCTGCGCCATCGCATCGAGAAGGCCTGCGACTAGGCAGCGCGCGGCGCGACCGCCAGCGCAGCACGACGAGACCGGCCGCCGCACGACGCCCGCATCGAGAACACCAACGCAACAGGGAGACACGCATGTCGGCACGTAGGCGCGAGCCCGAGAGGCTCGAGGAGTTTGTCTTTGAGAGCACCACGATGGTCCTTGCCGCCGGACTCGAGATGACCAAGCACTCCGTCACCTCGGCGCCGGGCGAGTTCGTGCGCGAGAAGGGTCCGCTGGGCATTGGCTCCACCTGGCGCTGCCAGGTCTTCGAGGAGCTGGTAGGCCGCATCAACGCAAAGGAGATGGGCGCGCTGGCGCTGGGCGCGGGCCTCGACCCCAAGGCGCTCCCCGACCGCGTCCCCTGCACCGTGACGTACTCGAACGCCGGGGGCTTCCCCTCCTGCACCGTGCGCATCGTGACTGGCGAGGACGCCACAGCCTAGCGCCGGCGGTCTTGCTCGCCGTGCGGACGTCGCGCGCGTGACGCGCCGGCGCTGCGCCGCCCGCTCCTCTCGCGCTACAATAGTCGGTCACGCTTTCGTGCCGGGCACTGGGAGGACGCATGGCAGACGAGACGCACGACGCAACGTTCCGTGAGGAGCAGGACCACCTGAGCGCAATATACGCCCAGCTCTGCGACCTGCGTGACACCCTCACCGAGGAGATAGAGACCAGCCACAAGGGCGCCGCGGACGACCTTCGCGAGATGAGCGAGGAGATTCGCCCCGACTTTGGCGGCACCGACGAGACCATGGAGACGCTCGCCGCCATCGAGACGCTCAACTCGGTCATCGACACGTACAACCAGTACCACGATTTCACCGTCGAGAAGCTCCAGCGCGTGCTCCTGCTGCTGCGCCAGCCCTACTTCGCCAAGGTCACGCTCGAGATGCGCCCCGGCCGTCCGCCGCGCGACGTCTACATTGGCGCCGCGGGCATGACCGACGAGCACAAGCGCCCGCTCATCGTGGACTGGCGCAGCCCCGTCGCCGAGACCTACTACAACCAGGAGATGGGCCCCACCTCCTACCAGGTGGACGGCCGCACGCGCACCGTCAACCTGCTGCTGCGCCGCCAGTTCGACATCACGCGCGACGTGCTCAACTCCTACTTCGACACCACCGTGGCCATCGAGGACTCGCTGCTTCTCGGCGCGCTCAAGAAGCACCACTCCGAGAAGCTCGCGGCCATCACCGCGACCATCCAGCGCGAGCAGAACGCGGTCATCCGCCACGAGGACGTGCCGGTGCTGCTCGTGAGCGGCATCGCTGGCTCGGGCAAGACCTCGGTGCTGCTGCAGCGCGTGGCGTACCTCTTCTACCAGGAGCGCAAGACCCTCTCGGCCGACCAGATCTTCCTCTTCACTCCCAACGACGTCTTCCGTCACTACATTGACACGGTGCTGCCGAGCATGGGCGAGAAGAACCCGCGCATCTTCACGTGGCGCGGCTTTCTCGCCAGTCTGGGCCTCTCCGAGCGCGGCGACGGGCGCGACGGAGATCCGGAGGAGCTCGCACGCCTGGAGGAGGGCGTGCGCACGATGAAGCTCGAGCCCGACGACCTGCGCGAGGTCCGCTGCGGCGAGCGCGTGATGCTCAAGGCGTCCTCGGTGGCTGGCGCCGTGGCAAAGTTCTCGCAGATCCCCGTTGGCCCGCGTCTCACCGCGCTGGTGAAGGACGAGCTGCACGACCGCCTTGACCGCAAGCTCGCGGCGCTCTCAAAGAGCGAGGAGGTCTGGGAGGAGATGCTGGGCCTGGACGTGGAGGAGCAGGTCGAGGTCTTTGGCCAGACGATAAGCCCCGCGGACGACGACGAGTGCGCTGCCTACGCCCTCACCTACGTGCGGCATCTCTTTAGCGGCGCGCACGACGAGATCGAGCGCGGCAACTGGCTGCGCATCGACCGCATTGGTATGCGCGTGCTGGGCAAGAGCGCGCTCACGGCGGCCGAGTGGGTTTACCTCAAGCTGCTGGTTATGGGTGGTGGCGAGAAGTCCGCGCGCTACGTGATGGTGGACGAGGTGCAGGACTACACCGTGACGCAGCTCATGGTGCTGGCGCGCTACTTCCCGCGCGCGCACTTCATGCTACTGGGCGACGAGTACCAGGCCATCCGCGAGGGCACGGCGAGCTTCGACCAGGTGCGCCAGATCTTCTCGGCAACGCATGGCGAGATCGAAACCTGCGAGCTTCTCACCAGCTACCGCTCGAGCCCCGAGATAACAGAGCTGTTCACGAGCCTTCTGCCGCTGGACGAGCGTGCGCGCCTCACCTCGGTGCAGCGCGCGGGCACGCTGCCGCGCGTTGTTGAGGTGGCGGACGGTGACGCGGGGCACTACGTGGCTGAGCTGGCACGCATTGCCGAGAAGGCCGCGGGCGAGGAGGGCCTCACCGCCATTGTTGCCGCCGACGCCGCGCGCGCCAACTGGCTCTCGAAGCAGCTGGGCGAGCGCGCGCAGCTTGTGGACCGCAACTCGCTCATGCCCGCGACCGGCGTGGTGCTCATGGACCTGCGCCTGGCAAAGGGCCTCGAGTTTGACCACGTGGTGGTACCCGACGCGCAGGCCGAGGTCTACCCGGACACGCCGCTTGCGCGCCGCAGGCTCTACACCGCCATCAGCCGCGCGATGCACGAGGTCACGATCGTGTCGCAGGGGGAGCTGACGACGCTTCTCGCGCGGTAGGGGCTGGCCCCGTCGCCGCCGGAAGGCCACTTTTGGCGCAAACATGCACCAAACTCCCCTCTCCGGCGACTTTTTGTCGCCGGGAGTTCCATTTTGGCGCGATTTGCAACATACGGAACCTTCCGGCGACACTGCCTCGCCGGAAGGCGCGTATTCTGTCGGTTGAAGCTGAGAGAAACGCAGGCCACAGGAGGCAGCCATGGAGACTCGCGTAGCGGTGCTGGGCATCATCGTGGAAGACCCAGATTCGGTCGCGCACCTCAACGAGGTGCTGCACGAGAATGCCGGCATCATCATTGGACGCATGGGCATCCCCTACCCCAAGCGGCACATGAACATTATCTCCGTGGCGGTTGACGCGCCGCAGGATGCCATCGCGGCGCTTGCTGGGCGCATCGGCGCCATTCCCGGCGTCAGCGTGCGGGCAGCGTACTCAAAGTAGACACGCCTCGGCGACAGGGGCGAGTATTCTCGCAAGAATTATTCTTCCGAGAATAATTTGCTACCCCTCACCGCGAACGTTTCCCAGGCGCGCGGGGGTCGCACGGAGAAGTTCCACATCACCGGAGGCATGCGAGGCCACAAGCAACGTGCGACCGCCCAGATGGCGCAGCACAAAAGCCGCCGCTGCCTGGTGCGAGGCAGCGTCTAACGAGGCAAAGGGCTCGTCGAGAACAACCGCCGCGCCGGGATGCGCGAGCGCCCGCGCCAGCTCCACGCGGCGACGCTGACCACCTGAGAGCTCCGCAACCGGCCTACCCAACGCGTCCTCGGGCAGCAGCTCTGCCAGAAGCGTATGCGCATCGCCCTCCGAGAGCGCGCCCGCCGAGCAGAGCAGCACGTTCTGCTCGGCAGTCATGGCCTCCACCAGCCGGGTGTCCTGGAACTGCACGGAGAGCTCGCCCACTCCCGGCGCCCGGACATGCCCCGAGAGCGGGGCGAGAAGGCCGCAGACCACCTTGACCAGCGTGGTCTTACCAGCGCCAGAGGGGTCGGCGAGCACCGTGCGCGAGCCCGCCGCAAGCGAGAGGCTGCAGGTGGCAACGGGCGCGCCGTCGTAACCCAGTGTCACGTTGTCAAACGTGATTCCCGGTGGCGTGGGCACGGGCGCGGGCTGCCGGCGCTGCACCGCCGCAGGCCGCGGCACGCTCGCCGCAAGAGCCCAGTCGCCGGTTGCGCGCAACAGCGCCAGGAAGGCCTTCTCGCACGCCCAGGAAAGCGCCACCACCACGATGGTCCACGCAAAGAGATCGCCGGTCTCAAGCAGAAGTTTTGCCTGGTAGATGCGCTCGCCCATGGAGCCACGCGGGCTGCCGATGAGCTCGGCGGCCACGCCCGCCTTCCAGGCCATTCCGCAGGCGTTCCTGCACGTTGCCACAAGGTACGGGAGGAGCTGCTGCCAGGTGTCTGCCAGGAAGCGGCGCCAGCCGGACACGCCCATCACGCGAAGTAGCTCGCCCAGGCCGGGGTCCGCCGCGGAGCGGCCCTCCAGCACGCTAAAGTAGATGGCGGGGAACACGGCGAGAAAGACCGCGATGGCCGAGACCCGCACCGAACCCACCCACATGAGCAACAGCACAATCACGCAGACAATGGGCACGCTCTTGAGAAAGCTCACCGCCGGGGCGAGAAGCTCGGCCAATGCGTGCCAGCGGTGCGCAGCAAGGCCTAGCACCAGGCCAAGCACGAAGGCAACGGCAAAGCCCGCGGCAATTCTCGCCAGCGAGAAGCCCACCGTGGACCAGAAGGCTGCCGTGGGGACGAGCTGTGCCAGGCGCACAAGCACCGCCGCGGGCCCGGCAAGCAGGAGCTCGGAGCCAACGGCCATGCTCGCCAGCTGCCACACGAGAAGCCAGAAGGCCACGGCACCCGCGCGGCACAGTGCGTCGCGCGGGGTCACGGGAGCTTTGTTGTTCTCGACAGACACTCTGGTTGCAGCCTAGGCCTCGTAGTAGAAGTCGTCGCCGGGGAGGGTCCCGCCCACCGAGGAAGCATCGGCGTCGTAGAGAACCTGCAGGTAGCCGGAGAGCGCCGAGCGCATGTCCTCGCCGGTGGTGCACACGATGTTGCACTTGGGGATGGCCTTCTCGGCGATGGCCTCGCTGGCCACGATACCGGCCTTTACCACGAGCGGCGCTGCGGCGGCAGGGTCGCCGTTTACGGTGTCGACGGACTCGGCGTGGCGCGAGAGGAAGTCAGCAATGGCCGCGGGGTGCTCGTCCACAAACTCGGAGCGGGCGATGGTCACGCCCATCACGAACTGGCTGCCCGAGCCGGCGGCATAGCGGTCCCAGACGTCGGTGAGGCTCACGGGCGCGGAGAGCGAGGAGTCCTTGGCCAGCGTTGCCGTGGTGAAGGGCTCGGGCAGGATGGCGACGGCAGTGGGGTCAGCCTGGATGGCGGCCGCGCACTCGCTGTGCTCGCTCTTGAACTCGATGGTCACCTGGTCCTTGATGCCAGCCTGGTCAAGCAGGTAGTTGAGCGTGTACTCGGGGCTGGCGCCCTGGCCGGAAAGGTAGACGGTGTGACCGGCGAGGTCCTCGAACTGCTCAACGGAGGTGTCGCCGGTGACCACGGAGAGCACGCCCAGCGTGTTGACGTCGATCACGCGGATGCCGCCGCTGGTCTTGTTGTAGAGGACCGAGGCCACGTTGGAGGGCACGAGGGCAATGTCCGTCTCGCCCTGGATGACAAGCGGCAGGACCTGATCGGCCGCGCCGGAGATCGTGTAGGAGTAGGTGATGCCCGTGGAGCCCTCGGCGGGCTCGGTGGGCGCGTCCTCGGTGGGCACGCCGGATGTGGTGTCCATCATCGAGACCAGGCCGATGGTGGTGGGGCCCTTAAGGGAGGCGACGCGGACGGTCACGTCCTCGGTAGCGGAGGAGGCGTCCGAGGAGGACGAGGAATCGCTGGTAGAGGCGGTGTCCGTGGACTGCGTCTGGCTGGTGCCGCAGGCCGCGAGCGCAAGGCCGGCGGTGATGGAGCCAAACGCGGCGAGCGCCTGGCGACGGGTGATGTTGGTGTCCTTGAGCATGGTTTCTCCTCACATGTTGTCGGCGTCGTGGGGTGGGCGCCTCTCGTCTGTGGTGCGGTCGCGTGCGTGCGACCGGGTTTTGGAGCCTTTCGTCTGGCCGCAGCGGGCCTCGCGTTAGGCGAGGTAATTCTAGCATGCGCCCCTCACCTCGCGGCCAACGCGCCCCCACCCCGCGGCCCCGTCGCCTCCACCGGCCTCGCCCGCCGCCGATACAGATTCGTATACGAATGTGTGACCCGCGCAGGTCGCCACACATTCGAAGCACGAACCTGTATCCGCTCGTCACAGAATCGCGGTCGAACGTGTAGCCCGTACAGGTCGCCACACATTCGGGGCACGAACCTGTACCCTCTCGCCACACATTCGCAGCTCGAACGTGTGGCGTCGCACCCAACTGACGCCCTCGCAAGTCACGGATACAATAGGCGAGAGGCACGTGGCATTCCAACACCGGGAGGCAACCATGGACGTGCATGTGAAGCTCGACGAGAACGGCTACATTCCTGACGCCTATGCGAAGTACGCCGACAGGAGCGGTCTGTACGCCGGCACACCAACGCGCTCGTTCCCCTTCGAGGTCACGGGCGTTCCCGCTGGAGCGGCCACGTTGGCGGTGGTCTTCTACGACGTCGACTCCATTCCCGTGTGCGGCTTTCCCTGGGTCCACTGGTGCGCCTGCGACATTCCGGCAAGCGTCGCCAAGTTCCCCGAAGACGCCTCAAACCAGCGCTTCGCCGGGATGGTGCAGGGCAAGAACTCCTCGGCATCACGCCTGGTGGGCAGCCGCGACCCGCTCCTCACCTGCCGCTACAACGGTCCGCAGCCTCCCGACCACGACCACACCTACACGCTGCGAGTCTACGCGCTGGACAATGCGCCGCAGCTCAGGGAGGGTTTCTGGCTCAACGAGCTGCTCCACGCTATGGAGGGCCACGTGATGGACGAGGCCGTGGCGCAGCTCCCCGCTCGCGCATAGCCGGAGAGCAGGGCACGCGTACCGCAGCGCGTTGCAGCGTGTACCATGGGGAAGTCTGAAAACACTCCACCCTAAGGAGCACGTATGCAATACCAGTCTCGCGACCAGATTCCCGAGAAGTACCGCTGGGACCTCTCGTCCATGTGCTCGGACGACAAGGACTTCGAGCGCCAGCTCGAGGGCGCCAAGGCACTCCCCGCAAAGCTTGCGGCGTACAAGGGGCGCGTGAGCACCTCGGCGGCGGGCCTTCTCGCCTACCTGCAGCTTTTGGACGAGGCAAACGTGACCCTCAACCGCCTGGGCAACTACGCCGACCGCCAGGCAGACGTCGACACCCGTGTGGCTCGCTACCAGGTCTATTCCGACCAGGTCATGAGCCTTGAGGTCGAGACGCAGGGAGCCTGCTCGTGGTTCTCGGCAGAGCTCCTTGGCATGGCGGACGAGAAGCTCGCCGCCTTCTTTGCCGAGGAGCCCGGCCTAGAGCACTACCGCCGCGCAATCGACCGCGAGCTGCGCATGCGCCCGCACCGCCTCTCGGCAGCGGAAGAGGCCATCCTCGCCCGTGCCGGCGATGCAGCCGCCCAGCCCGAGCGCGTGTTCTCGCAGCTCAACAATGCCGACCTCTCCTTCGCTGACGCCACGGACTCAAAGGGCGAGAAGCACCCCGTGAGCCACGGCAGCTTCATTGGCCTCGAGCGCAACCACGACCGCGTGCTGCGCAAGTCCGCCTTTGACTCGGTCTACGCGAGCTACGGAGCGCACCGCAACACCTGCGCCAGCCTGCTCTCCGCCCAGGTCAAGCAGCTCAAGTTCTTTGCGGACTCGCGCCGCTACAAGGACGCCCTGGAGTACTGCCTTGACGCCAACGAGGTACCGACCTCGGTCTACGACAACCTGGTGGACGCGGTTCACAAGAACCTTAGCGCGCTCCACAACTACGCAAGCCTGCGCAAGGACGCCCTTGGCGTGGACGAGCTTCACTTCTGGGACATGTACGTGCCGCTTGTCGACTCCGTGGACCTCACCTTTACCTATGAGGAGGCCTGGGACCTCATCCTGAAGGCGCTCGAGCCGCTGGGCGAGGACTACCTTGCCATTGTGCGCAAGGGTCTTGAGCAGCGCTGGATTGACGTGTACGAGACCCCGGGCAAGCGCTCCGGCGCATACTCCGCGGGCTCCTACGGCACCAACCCCGTGATTCTCACGAGCTTTGATGGCAGCCTGGACGACGTCTTCACGCTGGCGCACGAGATGGGTCACTCCGTGCACACGTACCTCTCATGCCAAACGCAATCACCTACCTACTGCGATTACCCCATCTTCGTGGCCGAGGTGGCCTCTACCTGCAACGAGGCGCTGCTCTCGCACTACCTGCTTGAGCACACCACAGACCCCGCGACCCACGCCTACGTGCTCAACAACTTTGTGGAGTCCTTCCGCGCGACGCTCTACCGCCAGTGCATGTTCGCCGAGTTCGAGCGCGACGTGAACGAGATGAACGCCGACGGCCGTGGCGTCACGGCCGATGCCCTCTGCGAGCGCTGGGGCGAGCTCAACGCCCAGTACTTTGGCGACGCCGTGACCGTTGACGACGGCATCCGCCTAGAGTGGGCGCGCATCCCGCACTTCTACTACGGCTACTACGTCTACCAGTACGCAACGAGCTACGCTGCCGCCATCGCCATCTCAAACCGCATCCTCAGCGAGGGTGCTACCGCCGTTAAGGACTACCTGGGCTGCCTCAAGGGCGGTTCGAGCAAGCCTCCCATCGAGCTTCTCCGCGATGCCGGCGTGGACATGGCAACGAGCAAGCCCGTCGAGGATGCGCTGGCGTACTTCTCGCAGCTTGTCGATCAGCTGCGAGAGGAGCTCTAGGGAGAGCAGCACGAGCGCAGGCCCCTGGTAGGGAATCAGCGCATCGCGAACCCACAGGCGGCGCCTGGCTTTGGCTGGGCGCCGCTGTTTTGCGTCGCTCCGGACTACTCAACCTTGTCAAGCAGGCGGAGGAGCCCCTTATCGAAGGTCAAGACATCGCGACCCAGCTCGGCATGCTCGGCAGCGAGCACGCAATCGACAAAGTCATACTTGCTTCCCGAGTACAGCCCCAAGGCGACCAGCGCAATGCCCCGCCGCTGGCATGCAACGTCATCGAGAAGAAGCCCAAGGCTCTCTGCCACGCGTGACCTTGGCACCTCGTATACACCCGATAGCACATAGACGCACTCCGCAATTACCTCCAACGTGACCTCTGCCCCAGAGGCAACTGCTCGGCAGACCTCCTCGGCCTGCTCGTCATTGTCCTCGAGAAGATAGCGAAGGGCTGCATTCGCATCAAGAAGCACGGGCTTCTCCGGCATGTTTCACCTCCATCGCCCTTGAAAAGGCATCACGCTCTTGCGCGCGCTTGTCCGGACTTGCATAGGCTCTAAGGGCACCCCTTGCCCGCGTGGTCCCCTGGGCAGTACTCGGATAAGGAATCACAAGCGCTATCGGCCTCCCATAACGCTCAATGACGGAGACCTCTCCAGCGGACTCCGCATTTGAAACAATCCCACTAAGCCCCGCCTTAGCCTCGGCAAGCCCAAAGTGACGAGCCCCCTCAAGATTGACCTCTATATATGCCATAGACTCCTCCTCTCTCTCGCCGCAAATCGAGTATCTCATTTGACCAACATGTTAGTCAGAGCTTTACCGGCAGACGGCAACAAAATATAGGCGAACGTTTGTTCTTGTCTTTTCATCTATCGTAGGATAGCCTTGTTGCCTACACCTTTTAGGGCATCCAGATTATTCTCGCCGCGCATCCGTGGAGGCCTTGTTATCTGTTCTGACCATCCGTCTCGCATTTCTTTCTCAATGCTGACAGTCAGACTTGCACATGGTTCCATTGTTTAAACGAAGGAACGGAGAAGACATGCCACAGGAGACTCACACCATGGCGGAAGAGGCGCAAGCAAAGCTCTGCGCAAGCGCCCGCCAGGAGCTCGCTGAGCACTTTGGCCGGTGTGGCGCACTCATGGCGGCGCTTGGGGACGAGACGCGCCAGGCAATTGTGCTCGCGTTGCTCACCGCCGGTCCTGAGGGGCTTCGCGTGGGAGAGATCACAGCTCACCAACCTCTCGCGCCCCGCCGTCTCGCATCACCTCAAGGTGCTCAAAGACGCCGGCGCGGTGGCCATGCGCAAGAGCGGAACTATGAACTTCTATCGCCTCGACGAGTCCTCAAGCGCCTGGCAGTCGCTGTGTCAGTTCTCCGACTCCGTACGCACGACGGTACTGCACGTACGGTGCATGGCCGACCAGTGCGAACAGCATGAGTAGCAACAGAGAGCACAAGACAGGAGCATCGAGCATGGATATCAAGACCGCAATCGAATCACGCCATTCCGTCCGCCAGTACACCGAGGAGCCCATCTCTGCCGACGTGCGCGCAGCGCTCGAGCAGGAGGTGGAAAGCTGCAACAGCCTCGGCAACCTGCACATGAAGCTCGTGTGGGACGAACCCGAGGCCTTTGACAGCGCCATGGCGCACTACGGCAAGTTCAGCGGCGTGAGGAACTACCTGGTGGTTGCCGGCTCGCCCGCCTCAGACCTCGACGAGCGCGGCGGCTACTGGGGCGAGCACATCGCGCTGCGCGCGCAGGAGCTGGGGCTCTCCAGCTGCTGGTTCGCCATGACTTTCAAGCGTCGCTACGTAAGGGCTCACCTCGAGAAGGGCGACCAGATGGTCGTTGTGATAGCACTCGGCCACGGCGCCACGCAGGGCGTAGCCCACAAGAGCAAGACCGCAAGCGATGCGAGCAATGCCACGGCAGATTCGCCCGCGTGGTTCTCGCACGGCGTCGAGTGTGCGCTTCTCGCCCCCACCGCCATGAACCAGCAGAGCTTCTCCATCACGCTCACGGGAGGCACCAATGCCAACGGTCTTCCCACGGTGCGCCTTGAGAACAAGGGCGGAGCCTACAGCAAGGTTGACCTGGGAATCGTTCGCTACCACTTCGAGCTTGGCGCCGGGGAGGGCACCTTCGCATGGGCGTAACCAGCGCAGAGAATGCCGAGGCGCGCGTCACCGTTATACAGACGGGCTCCACGCTTGTCTCACCTGCCGTTCCTAACCGAGCGAGTCGTCGATTGCCGTTCGCGTACACGGGACTCTTCCAGCGTCGCTCGAGGCGCATCAAGGTTCCCGTGAAGGCGTTTCTAGTCGAGGTGAACGGACATCGGGTTTTGGTCGACACCGGTTGGAGCGAGCAGTGCGCCATGCATCCACTTCAACACATGGGGTTCTCGCTGTGGTTTGCCTCAGAGCCCGTGATTGCAGCCGGAGAGGGTATGGGTCCTCAGCTTAAGCGCTTAGGCCTCACCCCACAGCAGCTTGATGCCGTAGTCCTCACGCACATGGACTGCGACCACGCAAGCGGCCTTGTCGACCTTGCGGGGACGCCGCGCGTGCTTGCATCCGCCGAGGAGCTTGCGGCGGCAGAGAGACGCGGCGTACGCTACCAGCCGTCGTTTTGGGCAGGCGTTTCAATCGAACCCGTGCACTTCTCGCCAGTAGATGATGCCCCGTTTGGCAAGGCTTGCGACCTCTTTGGTGACGGCACGATACGGCTCGTATTCACGCCCGGTCACACGGCTGGCTCCCTGGTGGTGCTTGCGCGCAACCCGGCGAGCGGGCGCCTTGTTCTGCTCGCGGGCGACACGGGCTACAACGCCGCCTCGTGGGACGAGCTGCGCCTCCCCGGCCCTCTCGTTGACGCAGACGAGATGCGCCGTGGCCTTGCGTGGGTCCGGGACATGCGTGCACGTAGGGACTGCGTTGCGGCACTCGCGGCGCACGACCCAAACCCAGCGCTCCAAGGCGGCGCGGTCCTCTCGTTCTAGCTAGCAGCAACGCTCGAAAGCACCCACCGCGGCGTGGCCCTGTCACATTCCACACTTGTGGCCAAACATGCTCGACTACCTTCCCCCACTCCGGAGAAAAGGAGTGGGGGAAGGAGCCACATGAACATCACCTTTATAGTCCCAACGGTCTTCATCAAGCGCAACCCCATCTACAGGCTGGGTGGGCGCCTCTACGGAACCTCGAACGCAGTCACCGGTCCGCTCATCTTGGGTGGCATGCTTCGACAGGCAGGACACCACGTTGAGGTCTACGAGGAGCTCGAGGGGCCCGTCAGGTACGAGCGGCTTTTGCGCGAGACGGACGTCCTCTGCATCTACACCATGACGACAATCGCGCCACGCGCCTACGAGCTGGCAGATCTCTTTCACGAGCTCGGCCACGCGCGCGTAATCATTGGCGGCATGCATGCCTCGGCCCTTCCGGAGGAGGCCGCGGCCCATGCGGACCAGGTGATCTGCGGGGAGGCAGAGAGCGTCATCCTCGACTGCGTCGAAGGACGCACAACGGACAAGATCGTGCACGCGAAGCCCATCTGCGATCTGGACTCCATTCCCTTCCCAGACTATTCGATCCTCAAGACGCCGGTGCGCTGCGCAAACATCATGACTTCGCGCGGCTGCCCCTTTCGCTGCAGCTTCTGCACCACAAGCCGCATGTTCGCGCCATACCGCGAGCGCTCCGTCGACTCCGTCATCAAGGAGATCCGCGAGGCGCGTGCGGCCGGATTCGAGTACATGAACTTCGAGGACGACAACTTCACGGCCGACAAGGAGCGCGCCAAGGAGATCTGTCGCCGCATCATCGTCGAGAACCTGCAGTTCAAGGAGACGTTCTTCTTTGGCCGTACGGACCTCGCCCGCGACCCGGAACTTCTCGACCTTCTCGCCAAGGCGCATCTCACACGCGTGCTCATGGGAATCGAGTCGCTCAACCAGGCGTCGCTCGACGAGGTGAACAAGCACCAGTCGATCGAGGACATCAAGCGTGCCTGTGCCGCGTGCTGGGATCACGGGATTCGCGTGATCGCAAGCGTCGTGCTGGGGCTTGACTCCGACACACCCCAAGACATTCGCGCTACCTGCGCGTTTGCGAAGTCGGTTGGCGCCTACCAGATTCAGCCCGCAATCCTCACGCCGTTCCCCGGAACCCCGGTATACGACAGCATGGTCGAGGAGGGCAGGCTCCTCACCGACGACTGGTCGCGCTTCGACATGACCAACGTCACGTTCCACCCCAAAAACGAGTCCCCCTGGGAGCTGCAGCAGCTCTTTTGGCAGGCCTGCAACGACTTCTACGACCTCCCAAGCGCCATGCGAATCTGGCGGAAGTTTGGACCAGAGTACGGCCTGCGCAGGGTCTACCTTGCTACCGTCACGAGCGTTGGCGTCCCTTTGGGCTACTGGGTCGCAGACCACGTGTCTGCCACACCCTACTACCAGCTCAAACGCACCCCGTGGAAGTACGCGGAGAACTCCAAGGCCACATCATCCCAGGTCACGGTCGCTGAGAAGTCCGAACATCCCGCGCACGCGACGAGCAGTCACCCCACGCTTCTCTCCACCGTCGCCTCCCGTCTTGGGTGGGCCGCGGGAACCGTCGTGGGAACGCTGCGGTGGGCGCGCGGCCTCATTCTAGGCTAAAGCCCTACCCCAACCTGCAAAAGCTACCAATGTGTATCCTACTAAGCAACTAGGATTTTAGTAGGCTACAATGGCTGGCACTGCAGACGAACATGGGGGAAGAGCAGATGGGAACCAGACGTTATGGCTCAATGGATCGCCGATCTTTTCTCGGCGTGATGGCGGCAGGAGCGGCAATTGCACCGCTCGCACTCGCAGGTTGCGGCAATGCCCAGCAGAGCGACAACTCGGCAAGCGCAACAGACACGACCGCCGCAAGTGGCAATTCGTCGGCCGACCTTTCCGGCCAGCACCTCACCTTTGTGGGCGATGACGCATTTGCGCCGTACCGCTACATCGAAATGCAGTCCGACGGCACCCAGAAGGTCGTTGGCCTGGACATCGCCGTGGCAGACGAGATGGCCAGCCGTCTTGGCTTCACGTATGACTTCGAGCCGCAGGAGTTTGCGGCCACGCTGGCATCCGTCCAGGCAAGCGACACGAGCTTCACGATGGCCATGTCCTCAAACGCAGAGCGCGAGCAGACCTACGACTTCACCCGTGGCTACTACCAGCCGCTTGTTGGCGTGCTCACCCTGGGCGGCGATGCCATCACGAGCATCAGTGACCTTGCCGGCAAGAGCATTGCCTGCACCACCGGTACGGTACAGAACAAGTTTGTCACTGCCGTGCTGCCCGATGCCGACGTCCACACCTACGACGGCGGCGACCAGTGCTTGCAGGAGATCCTCGCCGGCCGCATCGACGCCTACGTGTGCGACGGCGCCGAGGGCCAGTCCATGCGCGACGCCAACGAGGGTCTGGTGCTTGGCCTTCTCGGCCGCGACGAGACCAAGGACTACGTTGGTGTCTACCGCATCATGGCAACGAAGGGCGCATCATTTGTCGCGGCCTTTGACCAGTGCATTGGCGAGATGCTCGAGGACGGTACCATCGACCAGTTCATCGGCACCTACGTGGGCGCCGACTTCGAGTGGGGCGGGGACTTCTCGGCCTCCGGCTCGGCTACCGAGGGCGTGGGCTCTACCAGTGCAAACTAGCGAGAGAGCGGCATGAACTTCTCGGTCATCGAACCATATGCGCTAATGTTTGTAAGCGGCCTTTCCGTCACGCTTGAGGTGACAGGGGCCGCTTTGGTCCTGGCGTTTGCGCTGGGGTTTCTCATCGCCGTGCTCAAGGTACTGCCGTGCAAGCCTCTGCGTCTGGTGCTGGACTTCTACACGTCAATCTTTCGTGGGATACCCCTCATCGTGCTGCTCTTTATTGCGTACTTTGCAACGCCGCAGCTTACGGGGTACAAGATTTCGATGTTTGCTGCCTCGGTGCTCACGCTGGGGCTCAACGGGTCCGCCACCGTCTCGGAAACCGTGCGCGGCGGCATCGAGGGCGTAGACCGCGGACAATACGACGCCGCGCGTGCGCTGGGGCTCCCCTATCACCTCATGATGTGGGAAATCATCATTCCCCAGGCACTGCGCTCGGTGGCCCCCGCGCTGGTCAACGAGGTTATCACGGTGCTCAAGAGCTCCTCGCTCGTGGCTACCATCGGCCTCATGGACATGATGCGCGCGGCTCAGAGCGTACAGGCGCTCACGTACCGCGCGTTCGAGCCGTTCATCGCCGTTGCCGTCATCTACTACGTGATTGTGATGGCGCTCGTTGCCGTAAGCAAGCGCCTGGAGCGCCGTTTGAGGCGCGGCTAGGAGGCGCTACTTCTCCCCAGCCTTCTTCCCCGCGACAATGCTCTTAAATACGCCGCTCTGGTCGAAGTCCTCGGGCAGCAGCACCGTTGTAGCCTTGCCGCTCGCCGCGTAGTTGTTCATCATGTCCGTCCACTGGGTGAACTCAAAGAGGCGGTTGGCCTCCTCCTCGGTCACGCCGGACTCGCGGATGGTATCGATAGAGTCCTTGATACCGCGGGCGATGGCAACGCGCTGGTCGGCGATGCCCTTACCCTCCGCCGCCATGGCCTCGGCCTTGGCCTGCGCCGCAATAACGGTCTTCGCCTTGGCAGCGTTGGCGTCGTTGGTCGCGCTCTCGAGGTTGTTCTTCGAGGCGATGATGTGGTTCATCGACTCCTGAACCTCCTGCGGCAGCTTGATGCGCGTAATGAGGGTGGTCACCAGCACGTAGCCGTAATCGAGCATCTTGGCCGCAACAACCTCGTCGATGGCGTGGGCAATAGCGTCCTTCTCGGAGAAGACCTCATCAAGCGTGCGTGCAGGAATCTGCGAGCGCAGCGCGTCGGCTAGGTAGTCCTGCATCTGCCCCACGGGATCCTGCAGCGTGTAGAAGCTGCGGTAGACGCCGGAATCCGCGCCCTTCTCGACGTCGTCGTAGTCCACGTGGTACTGGATGGAGACATCCAGCTCGATGGTCACGTTGTCCGAGGTCTTGGCGTCAAACGTCATGTGCTCGTCCTCGGTCATGAGGCTCACGTCGTGCGTGATGTCAATGAAGGGAAACTTCACGTGGAAGCCTGGGCCGGCGAACCCGTGGAACTTTCCCAGACGCTCGATGACAGCGACGTGCTGCTGGCGCACGACATAACCCGTCGAGAAGATGAGAACCACAATAAGGACGATAAGAATAATCATGAACATGAGGAGCTCCCTCGGTCTGTCGTCTGCGGTAGTGGCATTCTGAGAGCATATCAGGAATGGCTTTCCAACAGCGTTTGAGTAATGTGTTGAGGCGTAAGGCACCATCAGGCGTGTCCGAGTGACGCCTTGGAAAGGATTGATAGTGGACGCCGAGAAGAGACTGCCGTTTGCATCCGACTACCAGCAGGGTGCGCACCCGCGCATCCTCGAGCGGCTGTCGGCGGCCAACATGGAGGCAAACGCGGGCTACGGCACGGATGCTCACAGCGAGCACGCTCGCGAGCTCATCCGCACGGTATGCAACGCTCCGCAGGCAGAGGTGCACTTCCTGGTTGGTGGCACCCAGGCGAACGCCGTCGCAATCGACGCGCTTCTTGCCCCTTGGCAGGGCGTCGTCGCCGCGGACTCCGGCCACGTGAGCATCCATGAGGCGGGCGCCATCGAGGCGTGCGGACACAAGGTCATCCAGCTCCCCGAGAAAGACGGCAAGTTGAACGCCGCTGACGTTGACGCGTTGGCTACGTCCTGGGAGCAAGACGAGAACCGCGACCACATAGTCATGCCGGGGCTGATCTATATCTCGCAGCCAACCGAGTATGGCACGCTCTACTCGCTGGACGAGCTTACCGCGCTGCGCGCCGTATGCGATGCGCACGGTATGAAGCTCTACGTTGACGGTGCGCGCCTTGCCTACGCGCTTGCCGCGCCGAAAAACAACGTGCAGTTGAGCGATCTGGCACGCCTGGCAGACGCGTTCTACATTGGCGGCACCAAGTGTGGCGCGCTTCTCGGCGAGGCGATGGTCTTTCCCAAGCAGGGAACGTGTCCTCACTTCTTCACGCTCATGAAGCGCCGCGGAGCGCTTCTCGCCAAGGGGATGGTCGCGGGAATCCAGTTTGAGACCCTGTTCGACGGGGACCTCTACCAGCAGATTGGCACTCGGGCGGTTGAGCAGGCCGGTCGCATCGCCCAGGCACTCCGGGCAGCCGGCTGCCAGCTCATGCACCCCCAAGAGACCAACCAGGTGTTTGTCGCGCTGGACGAGAAACGCTACACGCAGCTATCCGCACGCGTGGAGATGAGTTTCTGGGAGCAGCTGGCCGACGGCCGCACCGTCGTGCGCCTGGCCACGAGCTGGGCCACTTCCGACGAGGACGTAGACGCGCTTGCAGCGCTGCTCGGCGGGATTGTTTTGCCGGGCAACTGAGTTGCATAGATATGTGTCTATGCAACCACAGAGCCAGGCGGTATTGAAATACCGGGCAGTGGGATTCCGTTGCCGGGTAATGGAATCCCGTTTCCGGGTAACTCAATCCCGCGGAAGCAGGCCGTATAGCGCGTACTTGTCGAGCATCATCTTGTAGAGCATGCGGTTGGAGAAGTACTGGCGGTACGTGACCGTCCTCACCTTGCCCTCCGCCTTGAGCCTGTCCATCTCGGCCTGCTCGAACGCCGCCTGTTTCCGAACGTCCGCGAGCATCTCTTCGAACGCAGCTAGCCTGTCCATTGCCATCACACCTCCAGTAGACGGCCGACCCCGGGGTGTCGGGGCAGACGTCAGCGTCAGCGATAGCGCCCGAAGAGCACCGCCCCAGGCAAGGCTCTCCGCCCAAAAGCGCACACCAAAACAATGCCGGTTTGCATCTTCCTGGGGAAACGCCGCTGAGAAGGGCCTCGAATTGTTTTGGTGTGCATTATTACGGCGCGGGATTGAGTTACCCGGTGGGATTCCGTTACCGGGCAACTCAGTCCCGCACCACTGACAACCGCTCCAGCGCACTGATATAGGTACAGAGGGCCCGCTTCAGCGACTCCTCCGAGACCGCCTCATTTGGTCCGTGTATCCCACCGACCCAGGACGGGGCGTCCTCATCGGGATCATCAATCGGCCCAAATCCCACGGCATAGGGGAACCGCTTGGCGTAGGTGCCACCGCCAAGCGTCACAGGCTTGGCCGCGCCGCCAAACCACTCTTCGTAGCAGTCCAGAAGCACCTGCACCTCGCGCCTCTTGGGATCAACGTAGAGCAGCGAGCCCCTATGTACCTCAGCATACTCGACTCCGTACTCCACGCACACCTTCTCGATACCAGCGGAGATGGCATCAGGGTTGGTCGACTTTGGGTATCGGCAGTCAGTGGTCTGTACGAAATGCCCGTCCCTTGTCTCAATTGTCCCGCTAATGATGGTCAGAGGTGTGAATAGGTCGTCTGTCGCGTTGATACCAAACGCCGAGCCATCCGTGGACGAGAAGACAATATCCTCGAACTCGAGCCATCGCCGCTCGCGCACTGAGCAAACGCCATTCTGCAGCAAGTACCTCACCAGCACGCCAATTGCGCTCACGGTGCCTTCGGGTTCCGCTGCATGTCCACCCGTGCCCCGTGCCAGAACCTCAGACAGCCCTGCTCCGGCTGCCCTCACCGTAACGCCCTTCTCTGCCGGAAGCTCATCAGCGCTCGCCCGGATAACCGCCCTGGCAGACGCGGCAACCGCATTCCTAACCGTCCCTCCGGCGATCTCGACGATCTTCCCCTGTGTATCGCACTTCCAGGCAAGCTCGGCATTGTGGGAGCCCTTCTCACCACAAACCACTGGCCATGCAGAATCCGGAGTGAACAGGAAGTCTGGCGCGGCATAGTTGCGAACGTACCACCGCGCGTCATCCATTCCTGTTTCCTCGTTCGCTCCAAGCAGGATGCGGACGGCCTTTCGATCTGCCGCGCAGTCGTGCGTCGAAAGGAAGCGTGCTGCCCACAGCGTCAGAACAGCCGGTCCCTTGTCGTCAAGCACTCCCCTTCCCACAAGATAGCCTTCGCGCCGTTGCAGAGCGAAGGGATCCGAACTCCACCCAGGACCCGCAGGCACTACATCCAAGTGCGCGATTGTCGCCACCTGGCCATCACGCTCGCCCGGAACATCGGAAAAGCCGATAATCCCGCCGCAGTCGTGAGCCTGGAGACCAAGCCTCGATGCCATTCTCAGCGCACAGTTGAGGGCATCCCGCGGTCCCTTGCCCCATGGCGCATCGGGCCCTGCAGTGGCCGAATCCCCAATACTCTGAATGCTGACAAGCTCTGCGATGTCGGCAACAATCGCCGACCAGTTGTTGTCAACAAAACGACTAATGCACTCTTTGCTTGATGCCATCAGAGTTTCCCTCCAGCACCTCAAGTAGTTCCTGATACCTCATGCCGGAATGGGGAGAGGCACCGGTCCCAAGCATTGAGTAGAGGTACGAGAATATCGAGCTCTTATCCTCCTGGCGCTTGCTAACCAGCACCACGATAATGAGGCTAATGGGTTCATCCTCGACTTTGACAGGTGTGTCAAGCGTGAGCGCAAGTAGCCGTGGCCTGTCTGCCGGCGTTAAGGTAATGCAATGCGGTACCGCAACGCCGTTGAAGCGCAGACACTGGCCCTGACACTCTCGCGCCATTATGGACGCGACCTCTTCCTTTCGGATAACTCCCCTCTCGAGGAAAAGCTCGAGGCCGCAAGAGAGCACGGAAAGATATCCGTCACCGGCAACTCCAATCTCCGCGAAGGAGACTTCGGGGAGAATGTCTGGAAGCGACGTACGGTACTGTGAGTCCGTAACTGCGCGCTTTAGAGCTGCCAAGTCTGCATCGCTCAGAATCCCCCGACAAACAAGATTCCAAGGGAGCCTCTCGAGGCCCTTGTCCGCGAAGGAGTCGTCTCTGATGAGTATCGAGTACGCACCCGTGCCATACTCCCTTTCTGCCGATTGAACGTCATACACGGAAGTAACCGTCACGTTGTCAAACGTATTCTCGAGCATGGCTCGGTTCACTGACTCAAGTGACCTTCTCCCGCAGAGCAGCAGAATCGCAAGAGACTGCCCTGTCGAGCAGAGCCCTGTACCTATCACGTAGAGGGCACAGAGCTCGTGCTCCAAGAACACGTCCTTGCGCAGTGACTCAAGGTACTCGCAGAGGTCTTGGGCAAAGTCGAACTCGATGGGATGATCTATGCGAATGCGGTTAACCTGAGTTCTAAACTCATCTGTCATGAGCGTGGTGAACATTGCAGAGCGGGCAATGTGCTCGAACATGACGGTGGGAAGGTCGGGCCGCGATACCCTCATACCGTGTGAGGCGAGAAGATCGGAAGCTCTGCCAATCAACTCGTAGCGATGCGCAAGGAGCCACGAGTGGAGGTCGCGCTTCCTCGAGATGAGCCTGTCGATTGACGCGCGCGCAACAGTGAGCGAGAGGGGCTCTCCAAGCTCGAACGGGGCTGTGACGATTGCCGCATAGACCTGCGTGCGTGCTTCCTGGAGCGTCAGCCAGGGCTCCATTTCCTGCTGGAAGGACTCTATCTCCTGTGACATAAGCCCGGCGGCAGTCATCCAGGGACCAGCAAGCGTCTGGAGCTCAGTGAGCACTGCACGATCGCGGGCAGCGAGCGCTGCGACAAAGTCTGCCGGTGAAGACTTCTCGAACACAACCTCTATACCCCGCCCACTCTTCATCTCGATAGAGAGCGTGCGGGAGTATCGACGGTTTGCGGAACCAACGCATGCCCTCACGGTGGCATTCGAGAGCCCCGTGCGCTCCTCGACGTCCATCACGGTAGGACGAGGAGAGCTAAGGATTGCCAGCAGCATAGCCGTCTCATCATCGAAGACCGAGGAGAGAAGTGCATCGAGGGCGTCTTGAGACTGGATTGAGAGCCTGTAGATTGGCTCGGCCTCGATAAGTCCGGCCCCGGTCCTCCGCAAGATGTCATTCGCCCGTGCTATGTCACGAAGTACCGTCCTCCTAGAGACGCCTAGGCGAGTGGCCAATTCGGCGCCGGATGCCGGTCCCTCTCGCAGCGCGAGCACTATAGAGCGTTCTCGACCGCTGAACCTCATAGGCTCCGCACCCCCGCCAAAAGGCCTTTGAGACCCTCCTCTAGTTTTGACCGCGGACATGCCACGCACATTCTCAGGTACTTGTCATCGCCGTAGGCAGCACCGTTCATGATGCCAACATGCCCCACGTGCACCAACGCGTCCTGCAAACGCGCAGCGCTCACGCCAAGTGCCGAGGCGTCCATCCAAGCAAGATACGTCCCCTGAGGAACCGAGAACCTAATCTCCGGAATGTTCGTCGAGAGGAACTCCCCAATGGCATCCATGTTCGCACGAATGTAGGAGCGCAGGTCGTCGACGTACTGGTCGCACTCGCGATAACCTGCCGATTGAGCGTACATTCCCAGGATGCTCGTGCTAGATAGCGCGTTGCGCTGCTTGAGCTCAAAGAGAAATTCCTCCCGCAGGCCCTTCTCGGGAAAGAACGCGTACGACCCAATAAGCCCAGCGGTGTTGAACGTCTTCGATGACGAGCAGGCAAGCGCGGTGTTCTTCTCGGTAACCTCTGTGATAGGCGTATAGGGCACATCGCCAATGATGATGTCGCGATGGATATCGTCTGAGATAAGGAAGGTGTTAGTCTCAGCGCATATCGAGGCAATTCTCTGCAGCTCGGCCTTCGTGAACACCTTGCCAGTTGGATTGTGGGGGTTGGTCAGGAGAAACACCTTTGCAAGGGGATCAGTGCATGCCCGTTCGAGACCATCCCAGTCAATCTGGTAGTCATCCATGGCAGACGAGAGGCTAACAGGAACTAGTACCCTCCCGTTTCCGCGGATAGCGCCAAAGAACGCATCATACATTGGGGAGAAGGTTACAACCGCATCCCCAGGGTTTGACTTGAGCCTGATCAGCGTTGCAACCGTAAAGATAACGCTAGGACTGTAGACAATCCATTCGGGATTGACGCGTGCCCCTCCCCTGCGGTCAAACCACTCCACGATGGGCTGCTTGAACCCATCGTGATTCCAACGCGTATAGCCAAGTATGGGGTGGTCGAGACGACTTTTAATGGCGGTGAGAATCTCATCGGGAACCGAAAAGTCAGCATCGGAAATGGAGAAGGGAATCACGTCTGAAGACCCAAAACGGTCTGCAGCGTAATCCCACTGTGTGCAATAGGTTCCATGCCTGTCAATGACCTCATTGAAGTCCATATTGCGCTCGACCCCCTTGATTTCATTGGCGAGCTGGCACCCGCCTCACAGGACAGGTGCCAGCGTACCAGCAATCAGTTACATCACGAGATGACGTCCTATGCGGCCTGCTGCGCCTTCTCGGCCTGGCGCTTAAGCCAGATTGACTTGAAGATAATGATCAGAGCCACGTTAAGCACAAGCCCCACTGCGACTGCGATGTAGTAGGCCCACGCAGGAGAAATCAGTCCGAGAAGAGGATCGAAGATGCCAATCCCGGGGGCAATGCGCTGCACACCCAGTGCCATGGAGATTGCGCCAGCAACGCCACCGGCAATGACGTTCGCAGAAATCATTGGCAGGGGAGCGGCAAGTGCATACGGGATGGCGGGCTCGGTTGCGACCGTAGCGCCAACGATAAGTGCAGGAATCGCAGCGTCACGCTCGCCCTCGGTGAACAGGGAAGGACGAATCCAAGTTGCGATGGCGGCTGCCATGGGCGGCAGGATGGTCACAACGCCAACGATGCCATACCAGTCGTAGACGCCAGAAGCAACCAGCGAGAAGGAGAAGAACCACGCAGCCTTATTGACAGGGCCACCCATGTCGAAGGCAAGCATGGCGCCAACCAGGAAGGCACCCGCAAGCTTTGCACCCTCAGGAATACTCGAAAGCATGACGACCAGGCCGTTCATAAGGGCAGCGGCGATGGGTCCAATGAAGTAGTAGGTCAGAAGCGCAAAGACGAGCAGACTGACAAACGGGATAATAAGGAAACCCATCAGGCCGTGCATGTTCTTAGGCAGCTGAATCTTCCTCAGGGCGTTAGCAAAGTAGCCAACGAGGATGCCGATGATCACCGCGCCAATGAAGCCGGCACCCGTCTGGGTACCCAGCAGGTCAGCGCTGTTCGCAAGGTAGGAGCAGATGAACGCGGGGGCGAGTGCGGGCTTGCCGCCAATGGACTGTGCAATCCACGCGCCCATGACGGGAACCATGAAGGAGAAGCCCAGCGAACCAATGGTGTTGAGCACCCACGCTATGGATGCAACCTGGCCATCGGCCGGCTCGATGTTGGGGGCACCAAACTGAATCATGATCGAGCCGATGGCCATGAGAAGGCCGCCGCCAATCACGAACGGCAGAGCAGCGGAAACACCAGCCATCAGGTGGTTCATGAACCCGGTCACAGCGCCGGTGCCATTACGACCACCGAGGTCAACCGAGGTGGCTCGATACAGCTTTGCCTCTCCCTCGAGATTGCCCATCACGGAGTCGATGTTCTTCAGGGCCTCGGACACCGGGAGCTCGATGACCTTTTTGCCATCGAAGCGCACACGGTCATCCTCGTCCATACCCTTGCCAAGGGCGAGGATGACATAGTCGGCATCCTTAATCTGGTCCTTGGTCAGCTGGTTCTCGACACCATTGGCACCCTGGGTCTCGACGTGAACTTCGTAGCCGAGGGCCTCACCTTTGGTTTTAATCGCCTCCGCCACCATGTAGGTGTGCGCGATGCCAGCTGGACAGTTGGTCACCGCAACGATCGATTTGGACATTGCCCGCTCCTTTCTACTGGCCGACAACGGTCGGCACGCCATTCAGGTAAGCCCCGTCCCCTCGTCCTCAGGAGGCGTTGCCCGAAAGCACTCCATCGATTGCCTCGAATACCTCATCATCAGTGCCCTTGTTGAGTATCTCTACGAACTCGGGGTGCACGAGCTTGCGGCTAAGCGATGAGAGCAGCCGGAGGTGCTCAGAGTTCGCCCCGCTGGGAACCAGGATGGAGATAACGGTCTGGACCGGCTTGCCATCAATCGAGTTCCACTCGACAGGTTGGGACAGCCGCGCAAAGAGCACCGTGGGCTCAGAGACATCATCAGTCTTGGAATGAGGAATGGCGATGCCTCCTCCAAAGCCAGTCGATGCCTCCTCCTCTCGCTCCTTGTAGTCACGCACTATTGCCTGCGCATCGTGGGCAAGCCCCAAGCTCACCGCACGTTCCGCGAGCCTCTCGAAAACCTCTTCCTGGGTTTTCACATCAATTGTTCCGAGAATGTTTTCGCGAGTGAAGAGCATGTCCCCTCCCCTTCCACATGGCCTCACCCAGCCGACGGCCAGTTAATTGAGGTGCTCCGCTTGGACTTGTCTGAGTATCCCATCATCGAATCCACACCTTAAGAGTGGTTTTGTCGCAGCCCCTGTGACAAAGGCTGGCCGTTATTTAGGACTGGGATGCCCCAGGCGGGGGGTTTAATTTGCCGGGCAGCGGGATTCCGTTACCAGGCAAATCAGTTGCACGCTGTGTCTCCCGGCAAGCAGCGGCAGAAACAACAGCGTCGCCGATAGCGCCCCAAGGGTACCGCTTCAAGCAAGATTCTCCACCCAAAAGCGCACACGAAAACGGTGTCAGCCCAGGGCTTCCTGGGAAAAGACCGCCGAGAAGGAGCCGAGATTGTTTTGCAGTGTGAACTACTGCGGCATAGAGCAGCGTTGCACGGGCACGCAGAGGGGGCTGAGAGGCGATGCTTTTCCGCAATACTGTTACCGACACTGTTACTGTCGCCGAGAATCAACGGCCTTCAAAGCAAAAACCCTGACCTGTTTTCGCAGGTCAGGGTTTGAATTTATGGTCGCGGGGGCAGGATTTGAACCTGCGACCTTCGGGTTATGAGCCCGACGAGCTACCAAACTGCTCCACCCCGCAATGGGTTGCGCCTCAGCGCAAGAAGTAACTATATGCTCAAGCCCACTTTCGGTCAACACCGCAGCACGTCTCCATAGAGAAGACAAAAGTGCGCCGAGACACGCAAGGAGACGCCGCAGTCGCCCTACCCCAGCCCCTCGAGGATCCTGCGCATCTCCGCCTGCACGCCGTGCTCGACGTTGGTGCCCACGACCTTCTCGGCAATCTGCTTCACCGCGTAGCGCGCGTTGCCCATCACGTACGGATGCCCCACGTAGCGCAGCATCGCGTAGTCGTTCATCGAGTCGCCAAACGCCACCACGTCCGCACGGTCAATGCCGTAATAGCCAAGCAGCGCCTCCAACCCCGTGGCCTTGCTTATCCCGCGCGGCGCGACGTCAATCCAGGTGTTACCAGACGGCATGAACGAGAAGACATCGCCCAGCTCGCGCTCGAGCACGTAGACCATGTCCATGATCTCGTGCGGGCGGTCGTAACAGATGGCTGCCTTGATAATGCTCACGTCCGGCGACGGCGGGTCGTACACGCGCTCGGCGTTGGGAAGGTCTTTGTCCAGCTCGCGCACATAGCTGCTCTGGTCGTTAAGCAGGTAGGTGTGCGTGCGATCATAGAGCACCAGGTGGAAGCAGTCGAACTCCTGGCACGTGCGGAAGAGCCTCAGCACCGCGCGCGTCGAGAAGACCTCGCGGTCGAGAAGCACGCCGTCGGCATAGACCTGCGTGCCAAGGGACCCCACGTAGTCCATCCTGTCGGCAACCGGTTCGAACATCCAACGCAGCGTCTCGTACCTACGCCCGGAGCTTGCACAGAAGATGACCCCGCGGTCGCGCAGCTTCTCGATGAGCTCGAAGGTCTCCTCGGGGAGCAGCGAGTTCTCGTCGAGCAGGGTTCCGTCCATGTCAGCCGCAATCAGCCGTACCATTAGCCCTCCCTTAGAAACGCCGGGACCTCATGCGCACGCGCCGCACGGGCAATCTCGAACAGTGCGTCCGCCACGCCCTCGTCCGCAGACGCGCCGCAGCTAAAGTTGCAGATTCCCTTGACCTCGTCCGTCGCGTTTGCCACAGCGACGGAGTAGTGGACCTCGCTCAGGATTGCAACGTCATTGCCCGAGTCCCCAAAGACCACAACCTCATCGCGCGTGGCGCCCACCGCATCGAGGATGGTGTCGAGCGCAGAGGCCTTGTTGACCCCACGCGGCAGCACGTCGAACCAGTTGGGAACCGACATGATGGTCTCCACCTCGGGGCATGCCTCGGCAACGAGCTGCTGGCAGTAGGCATGGCGCTTCTCGTCACCGTTGCAGGCGATGGCTGCGGCAATGAAGTCGATGTTGGGAACGTCCTCCACGCGACCGCCGTTGAAGTGGACGAGCCTCTCGTACTTGCTCATCTCCTCCTCGGAGGCACCCACCGCGTAGCCAGGGTTAAAGAGGTTGGTGTCCAGGGGGAAGCAGACAAGGAACATGCCACGCTCGGGCTTGAGCGCGTCAGCTACGCGCTGGAGCCAGTCGTGCGGTATCGAGTAGGTCCACACGTCGCGCCCGTCCACGCGCACGCGCTTGCCGTTGGACATGATGCCCGTCATGAAGCAGGACTCGTCCATGTGGAAGAAGCGCATGAGCTCCACGTAGTCGCGCCCAGTGTCCGGGCCAAAGTGAATCCCGACGTTGATCACGTCGTGGATTGCCTCGAGCGTGCGCGGCGAGACGTGGCGCGCGCCAAACGGGATGAGCGTGTTGTCCATGTCAGAGAGAACGAGCTTGATCAAGGCGATAACCCCCGGAAAACGCAGTTGTGCGGCTACGTACCATCATAGGGGCACGAAGCCGCAGGGCGAATGTCATACGTCAGGTTCAGGCAAGCTCCGCGAAAGCTGCCGCCATGGGGGCGGCGCCGCGCGCAGGCGAGAGACCCCCCTGCTAGCGCCGCTGCGACATGCTCCCAACCAGCGCGTCGTCACGATCGATGCCCACGAGGATGTGCTCCAGGTCGAGCACGCCCGGCAGCTTCACTGGGTGCTCCCCCGCTGGGTAGATCACGAGGCTCCTAAAGCCCGTCCCGCAGCGCACACCAGTCCACTCCATGCGCTCAATCTGGTCGTACTTCACGGTGCGCATGTGGCCAATGTAGGGCCGCACGTCCATGAAGTCGTCGTAGAGCGAGACGCGGTAGCGCCGCATGAACGCCCACAGCACAAAGAGCACGACCACGAAGGACGAGAAGAACGGCACCACCACGTCCGCGCTGGCGTCAAAGCCTCCCACGTCGCAGAGCCAGCCCAGCATGAGCCCAATGGCCCCCATGAGCACCATCGCAAACGCCAGCGAGCGCGAGAGCGCCGAAGAAATCACGTAGGTGTCGTGGTGGCTGTGGTGGCGCTCCGAGATGCCAACGCTGCCAGCCCACTCGACAAGGCAGGCAAGCACGGGCAGCACGGCTGCGGCCACCGAGAAGAGATCTGCCACCTGGGGGCTCATCGCGCCGCCTGCTGGCCGGCCGCTTGCTTGCCGGCCGTCTGCGGCACGGCGAACTTGGCGACAAGGTTCTGCAGGATGTCGACCGTGATCTCGAGCGAAGACACGGGAATGAACTCGCGCACCGAGTGCGCGTTGTAGCCACCGGTGGCGATGTTGGGGCACGGCAGGCCACGCAGCGAGAGCTGCGAGCCGTCAGTACCACCGCGCACGGCGATGACTTGCGGCTCCACGCCCGCTTCGCGGTTTGCGTCAAGGGCATTGTCGATGAGGAAGGGGCAGTCGCCAAAGGCCTCGGCCATGTTGCGGTACTGCTCGTGCAGGGTCACGCTGACGGTTCCCTCGCCGTAGCGCTTGTTCAGGAACGCGGCGATGTCCTTGAGCGTCTGCTGGCGCTGCGAGAAGATCCGCGAGTCGTGGTCGCGCACGATGTAGGAGAGTGTGACCTCGGACGCCGTGCCGCGAATCACCGTGGGGTGGAAGAAGCCCTCGCGACCGCTGGTGTGCTCGGGCCTCTCGGCAGCGGGCACCAGCTGATCGAACTCGGCAGCAACCGTAATGGCGTTCACCATCATGTTCTTGGCCGAGCCCGGATGCACCATCACGCCACGCACGCGCACCAGGGCCTCGGCGGCGTTGAACGTCTCGTAGTTGAACTCGCCCAGCGCCTCGCCGTCAACCGTATAGCCCCAGGCCGCGCCGAGCTTCTCAAGGTCGAGCAGAGCCGCGCCATGGCCAATCTCCTCGTCAGGAACAAAGGCCAGTTTGAGCGTGGGGTGCAGGATGCTCGGGTCCTTGAGGAGACGAGCCGCCAGCGAGCAGATCTCTGCAACGCCGGCCTTGTCGTCCGCACCGAGGAGCGTCGAGCCGTCGGAGCACACGATGTCCTTGCCCACAAAGCCCGCGAGATCCGGCACCTGCTCGGGCGTGGTCTCGATGATCTGGCCGTCAACGACGCCCGCCACGAGGTTGCCGCCCTCGTAGCGCACCACGTGCGGGCGCACGCCCAGGGAGGGGGCGTCGGCCGTGGTGTCAAGGTGCGAGCACAGGCAGAGGGCAGGGAGGTCCTCGGCGCCAGCGGAGGCAGGAACGGTGCCCAGCACGTAGGCGTGCTCATCCACGCTCACGTCCTGGCAGCCCATAGCAGAAAGCTCGTCTGCCAAAAGGCGGGCCATGCCGTGCTCCAGAGGGCTCGAGGGCACCTCCTCCTCGTTGTCCGGGTCGGAGGGGGAATCAACCTGCACGTAGCGCAGGAAGCGCTCGAGAACGTCGCTCATGCGGTCTTCCTTTCGGATTGCCGTGTGGTGGCCCGCCGCGTGCGGGCCGTTTTGCTCACCAGCCGAAAGTCTACACCCTTGCGGAGAGGGGCGCCCCCTCCCTCATGAGGTAGCGCGCCACACCGGAGTCCTTGCAGCTTGCCGTCACGTGATCCGCCGCGGCCAGGCATTCCGGGGTGGCGTTTGCCATGGCCACGCCGTCACCGGCGGCGCGCAGCATGGCGATGTCGTTTGACGAGTCGCCAAAGGCAACGGCATCTGCGGTCGAGAAGCCCAGGTAGTGGCAGAGCCATGTGAGGCCTGCGCCCTTGTCGGCACCCGCGTGGGTAATCTCGACGTTGCAGGGCAGCGACGACGCGCGCGTGAGCTCCGGGCGCGCGTCCACGGCCTCCCACACGGCGCGTTTGTCATTCTCGTTGAGGTAGAAGACGTTCACCCGGCAGATGGAGCCCACCGCGTCAATCATCTGGTCCACGCTCTTGTCGCAGCAGGTGCGCACGGAGGTCACCACATAGCGGGTGGCCTCGGAGACGTCCATCTCGTCGATGATGTGCCAGCGGTCGCGCGCCGTGAAGACGCCGCCGTCGGCAAAGAGGTCGAAGGTCACCTCTCGGTCCTGGAGCTCGTGCCAGAGGTCGTGGACAAGTGCGTGGTCGAGCGTGACCTCACGCAGGTTGCGGTTCTCGCGCAGGTCGCGGACGATTGCCCCGTTGCAGCACACGGCATAGCGCACGCTGGGATGGCGCACCAACTCCTCCGGAAGACCGGTGTGGTTGCGGCCGGTGCACGGCACAAACTGGATGCCCCGCTCGTACGCAAGGTCGAGGGCCTGGCGGTTGAGCGGCGTGATGGTCTTCTCGGGCGTAAGGAACGTGTCATCCATATCGACAAAGACGAGCTTGAGCACTACCTCTCCTCTCCTACTGAAAATCCAGTGCCATGATACTCGAGCAACTCGTGCTGCGCGCGAAGAGACTCATCGCATTGGATTCACGCTCATCCATAGAAAAGCCGGACGCGCAAAGAGCGCGACCGGCTTGTCAGGCAACGTCTTTGTCCTCTAGGTTCTAAGCGGTCTGCTGTCCCCCGGCAGCCTTGCCCTTGTTCTGCCTGAGCGTCATGAGGGCAATGACAATCGCTGCGCAGACGAGCGAACCCACGATGAGGCAGATGAGGAATCCCGGAATGTTGTTAATAACGTTGGGGATGAAGAGAAGGAAGATGCCACCGTGCGGAGCCGTGCATTCGATTCCCATGAGCAGGGACATCACCGCAGCCACGGCGCCACCAATCATGCAGCCGGGCAGAACCTGCAGCGGATAGCTTGTCGCAAACGGAATTGCACCCTCGGTGATATAGGAGAAGCCGAGAAGGATAGCAGCCTTACCGGAGTCACGCTCCTCCTGGGTCCAGAGGCTCCTCTTGAAGAAGGTCGCGAATGCAACGCCAATAGGAGGCACCATACCACACAGCATGACGGCGGCCATGGGGCCATAGACGCCGGCGTCAAGCGCGCCGATAGCGAAGGCATAGAGGACCTTCGAAACCGCGCCGCCAAGGTCAAAGTACAGAAGACCGCACACGATACCGAGCACAACATTGCCGGCACCGTTGAGCGAGCTCAGGAAGCTCGTAATGGCAGCAGTCAGTGCAGCAACCGGGGTTCCAATAACGTAGTACATACCAAGCCCAACGATGGTCGTTGAGAGCAGTGGGAGGATGAGAATCGGCTTTAGGCCGGTGAACGCTGGCGGGAGCTTGATGGCCTTGTTCAGCCAGTACGTGAGGTAGCCCGCAAAGAGGCCAGCAAGGATGCCGCCGATGAAGCCGGATTGAATCTGGACCGCAATGAGGCCCCCAATGAGACCAGGCACGAAGCCGGGACGATCAGCAACGGAGTCAGCAATGAAGGCGGAGAGGACCGGCACCATCATCCCCAGGCCGAAGGTGGCGCCGACTTGCCTGATGTAGTAGGGAAGCGTTCCTTCGGCTTCAAACGCCCATACGATTCCGGAGTCACTCAGGACATTGCCGAACGCATAGCTCACTGCAGTCAGGATGCCGCCCGCTACAACGATGGGCAGCATGTGAGAGACGCCGTTCATGATGTGCTTGAAGATGGTCGACGCACCCGAGGCGGCCGAAGAACCCGTAGTTGTCACCTCGACTGAAGTGGCGGGCTGCTCCTCGCCAGAGATTCGGACGGTCCCGGTCTTTGAGACAGCTTTCTCGATGGCACCCTTGGGGTCCTTGATACCCGCATCGCAAGAAATTATGAGAACGTCTTTGCCAACGAAGCGGGACTCGTCAACGGCCTTGTCGGTCGCGAAAACGACCGCATCGGCTGCAGCAATGTCCTCGGCGCTCAGCACATCCTCAGCACCGGAAGCGCCCTGCTTCTCGACGCTAATCTCGTAGCCAAGCTCCTCGGCTGCGTTCTCGAGCGCCTTTGCGGCCATATAGGTGTGCGCGATACCAGTGATGCACGACGTGATAGCCACTACCCGCTTGCCCATCTTCTCTCCTCACCACTAGGCGAATTATCGGGAGGGCGACCTGTCCCCCCTCCGTTATGCTGATATAGTCGTTTCTATTTACTTATTTGTCAATACTAATTTGAGCTGATAATGTAGTTCCGACGGCGGGCGGTACCATCTTGGACCGCGAAAGACGCAGGTGGCAGGCCAGATCCGCTGGCCCAAACGCTGCGTTATCGAACAGATGTGATTGTTATGCCGCTGTCGAGCGTGATTTCCTCGGTAGACTGCACGAGAACGCTTCTGAGCAGGTAGACCATATGGTTCACCTGGAGGAGCGGCGTACCCGCCTTTACGTTGAGGAGCTCAGCAACGTCGCCTCTGGCACTGATCGCGGAGATGCGCTTGTTGACATGGCTAATCGAGTAGCCGCACTCGTCCTCGATGTAGTGAATCATGGAGCCATAGAGGGCCTTCTCCGAAAACCCGGGAAAGAGGTAGAGAGGCATGTAGGTGTTCTCGAGGGCGTGCGGTTTCCCACCGACGATGCGAAGGCGCCGATAGTGAATGAGGGAGTCCGTCTCCGACACCTGGAACTGCTCTGCCATCTCGCCCGCGGGGACATTCTCAAGCTCAAGCACGCGGCTCTCGATGCTAACGTGCTGCCCAGCGTATCGCTCCGAAAGGGTCGTGAGGTTGTTCTCGATGAAGAACTCGGGCGGGTTCACGAAGAAGCCCGAGCCCTGGCGGCTGTGGATGAGGCCGTCCTGTTTAAGGGCATCGAGCGCCTTACGCAATGTGGGCCGACTCACTTCGTAGCGCTTGCAGAGGACCTCCTCGCTCTCGAGGGCACTTCTCGAGGCGTAGGTCCCATCAAGAATCTTCTTGCGAAGGTCACGGTAGACCGCGTCGTGCTTGCTCATGACGGACCTCAAGTCGATGGGTTGTACATACAAGTTGATTGTTACCCATTATGACTTACGGATGTCACGTCCGCCAAACGATTCAATTTTCGCAATCCACATTGCCGTCGCATTGGCAGTGGGCACCGCTACGTCCTTAAGGTACTGATGTGAGCCTATGCTCTTCGCCTTGCCAATGCCGAAATCGTGGTAGGGAAGCAGCTCCACGTGATCGATGCCGGGACGTCTACTTAAATCGGCTATTCGCTTGAAGTGCTCAATGTCATCGGAGAAGCCGGGGATGATAGGACAGCGCAGAACAATTTGCGAGCCCGCCGCACCAAGAGCTTCGATTTTTTCGAGAACCATACTCTCGGGCATGCCAACAACCGATTTGTAACGGCACTCCCCTGTCACCTTGTAGTCGAGAAGAAAGAGGTCGACGAAGCGCGCAATTTCAACGAAGTGCGCCGTAGGCCCGAATCCGCTCGTCTCAAGTGCAAGATGCCAGCCTCGTTCCTTCACTGCCCGGGCAATGGCGAGGGTGTCAGCGTAGCGGCTCATGGCCTCACCCCCCGAGATTGTGACGCCTCCGCCCGAGGCAGCATAATATGCCTCGTCACGAGCGATGACATCTACAATCGCTTCAACGCTCATCTCGCGGCCGTAGAGCTTGAGCGCATCATGCGGGCATGCTCTAACACAGCGGCCACAGGTTACGCATCGCGAGAAGTCGACCACGTGCGCACCTGACGAAAAGTCATGGACACCCTGCTCGCACACCTCTGCACACCGGCCGCAACCAACGCAGTTCTCGGCGATAAAGGCCAGCTGTGGTAGAGGGCTATTAGACTCCGGGTTATGACACCAGGGGCACGTGAGCGGACAACCCTTGAGATAGACCGTCGTGCGAATGCCTGGCCCGTCGTTCACGCAGAAGCGTTGGATGTCAAAAACGGTGGGCATGAGAATCATCCGTTCAACGTACGCGCCAGGATTTCCTGCTGCACATCCTTCTCGAGGGCGACGAAGCGAGCCGAGAAACCCCCGACGCGCACGAGGAGGTTCTGGTGAAGCTCAGGGTGCGCGATGGCGTCCTCGAGCTCGCCGGGGTCCACGACCGACACCATGAGCTGGCATCCTCCGTTTTCGAAGTAGGTCTTGATTAACGCGCGCAGCACCGGCATCTTGGACACAAACATGTCATGCGTGAACTTGATGTTCTGAACCGAACCGGCATGGTCATTGACGTCAAGCTTGACCAGCGAGTTGAGCATCGCCGTGGGACCGTTATGGTCGGCGCCGGATTGTGGGTTGTTGCCATTGTTCATGAACATCCCGCACAGGCGGCCATCGGGACTCGCGCCAGTCTTCCTACCCCACTCAGTGTTCACCTGGTTGTTGATCAGCACGGTTCCGTAGTTGTGGAAGCCAACCTCCTCGCCGGTCTTCCTCACCGTTCGGCAGATGAACTCATGGAGGCGCACGGCAATGTCATCGGCGTAGTCATCATCGTTGCCGTACTTGGGAGCGGCGAGCAGGTCATGCCTCAGTGCCTCGTAACCCTCGAAGTTGGCGTTGGTAGCGTCAACTACCTCGCGAAGGGTATAGCGCCCCTCGTCAAAGACAACCTTTTTAATTGCGGCAAGCGAGTCGGAGGCATTGATGTTGCCATAGGTCTCGTCAGTTCCTCCGAGGTATCGAACGCCACCCTTGAGAATAGAACGGCCGCGCTCGAGGCAGTCATTTGTGAGAAGCGACGTCATGAGGAAGTCGCACTGGGTGCGCATGAGCTCGTAGGAGTACCAGTGGATGCGTGCGCAGTCGGAGAAGTACTTTTCCAGCAAGCGCTCGTACTGCTCGAAGACGTCATCGAAACTCTTGAGCTCTTCTGGTGCCTTCAGCCTGACTCCGTTGGAGCGATCGACGCCGTCATAGTTGTCAATCCCCTTGTTGAGGGAGACATTCAAGAGCTTAAGCACGTTGATGAGGGCGTTGGGCGTCCCAACGCTTGCGTGGTTGATGACGAGTTCGCCACAGCCGAAGGGCACGTAGTCCTCCGCGGTACGCTCGTCAACGTTGAGGGCGCTCATGACCTGGGGAACCACAACCTCGTCATTGAGCAGCATCGGGTACGTGCAACCCGAGCCGATGCAATCGAGCGCCTGCTGGTAGATGCTCTCGTCCATGCCCCTGTAACAACGCAGAGTGAACTGAGGCTCCACAGTGCGGTTTTGGCGGTCGGCCTCGATTGCGATGCGGACAAAGCGGTCGGATGCCTCGGGCGCCTTGCGGCCAAGTCCCCCAACGATGATGCGGCCATTGACGTTGGAGTGGCGAGCGTCGATGAGCTTAAACCAGGACTTGATGATGGCGAGGGCATCGGACTCGCTGAGAACCCCAGCATCGAGATCATGCGCCAGCAGCTCCCCAAGGTAGACGTCCGCACGGCCGTAGTTGACGACGCCAGCCATGAGTGTGTAGAGCCAGCAGAGCTCAATGCCCTCCATGAGGGTCTCGGGCTTGTGGACGAGAATGCCAGATAGCGCATCCTCGATGCGATCAAGTTCGGCCACACGACACTGGGGCTTGCCCTGCTTGGCTGCCTCGCAAAGGCCTATGTGGCAGCGGATGGTCTTAGCGAGGAGATCAAGACACTCTCCCATAATGTCGAAGAACTCGTTGTTACCGGGGCTGGCGACACGGCAACGCTCGATTTTGTCCCTTAAGCCAGGTATACCGAGGGAGACGAGGGACTCGTAGTCGAGCATGGTCCCGGATAGACGTGCGGTCACAACGGCACCATACTTGCCATCGACGAACTTGCCAAAGGTATCTGGCGTGAGCACCTGCTCGTAGAAGATCGAGCGGGTGTCATTCTTGTCCCAGTACGCTTCGATATTATCGATGCGACGCAGGTCATTGGGGTCATCGGTCTGAGAGCGAAGGGCATTGAGCTTGGCAAAGCTGCAATAGTGCCCTACCCCGCCAACCGACGTGACGCAACCGAAGCCCACGGGCAGGACGTCAGTGCGCCCAACGACAAGATCCTCATCCTCAACGTGACGGAAGGTGACAGGATAGAGCACCTTAAGGCACTCCATCTCTCTTCGCGCGGTCGAGGAGGAGGCGTTTGCGCGATGGGTGTCTGTATACGCCTCCATGATGTCAATCTGCTGGTGGACGGGCTTCTCGCAAGGGACCTTCTTGTTTACCTCAACGATTTCGGCAACGCTCTTGTCGTTTTTCATTTCGTGCCCTCCCTTGAGGTTCCTTCGATTGACACCAATGTAGCATGACTAATTTGTAATTACAATTTGTTCACAACATTCTCTGCAATCATTCTCAAGGACGCCGGACCGAACGATTCGGATCCGGCGTCCTACGTCAGCAGTCTGCCATGTGCGCCAATATCGTCCCCCGTCATCACGCAATCGAGAACGGATGTGTGACGACGGGGCTGTTCTGGTAGAAGAGGAGTCAGAGAAGCCCGCGGGCGACGGAAGCTCCATCGCCCGCGGGCCCCTTCCCTACTTGATCACGCCAGCCCGGCGCTTGGCGTCCTCGATCTGGGCGAGCTGCTCGTCCGAGAGGTGAATCGCCGGCGCGCCGTGGCCCACGCCGCTCTCGTTCACGATGGAGTCGTGGTGGTAGCGCGACTCGTCCACGTACGGCGCCACGGCGTCGTTCACCGTGGGGTCGTTGGGGTTCTCAAGGTGGAACTCGCGCGAGTGATCCTTGCGGTAGTTCTCCTTGGCCACGCTGATCATGAGCTTGATGCGGTTAAGCTGGTTCACCTCGGAGGCGCCGGGGTCGTAGTCGACGGCCACGATGTTGCTCTCAGGGTGCATCTGGCGCAGGCGCTTGATCACGGACTTGCCCACCACGTGGTTGGGCAGGCACGCGAAGGGCTGCGCGCACACGATGTTGGGCGTACCGTGCTCGATGAGGTCTACCATCTCGGCCGTGAGCAGCCAGCCCTCGCCCATGGTGTTGCAAAGGGAGAGGACCTGCTCGGCCTTGTCGGCAAGCTCAAAGATGTCCTCGTACGGCTCGAAGCGCGAGGACTGCGCCAGCATGCGGTCCATTGGCTTGCGGGCGGCCTCGATGAGCTTGATACCCGCCATGTGCGTGAGGCGCTTGGACGCCTTGGAGCCAAGCTCGCCCTTCATGTTGATGGGGCTCGTGAGGCCAAAGAGGAAGAAGTCGACAAGGCCGGGCACGTTGGCCTCGCAACCCTCGGCCTCGATGACCTTGACCAGCTGGTTGTTGGCCGTGGGGTGGAACTTGACGAGAATCTCGCCCACCACGCCCACGCGCGGCTTGGAGCGGTCGTTCACGAGCGGCACCTGATCGAAGGCAGTGATGGTCTCCTGGCAGATCCGCTCGAAGCTGCGCTTGTTGAGCGTGTGCACGGCCGCCTTCATGCGGGCCATGTACTTGTCGTGCAGCGCGTTGACCGAGCCCTTCTCGGCCTCGTACGGACGCGTGCGATAGACGCACTGCATCATGAGGTCGCCGTAGAGCAGGATGTAGATGGCCTTGGTGAGAAGGGCCGGGTCCTTGATGGACCAGCCGGGGTTGTCCTCGTCCAGGCCCGTGGCCATGTTGATCGAAATCACGGGGATGTCAGGGTGACCACTCTCGCGCAGTGCCTTGCGGATAAGGGCGATGTAGTTGGTGGCTCGGCAGCCGCCGCCGGTCTGCGAGATGAGGACGGCCGTGTGCGAGAGGTCGTACTTGCCGCTCTCGATTGCCTCCATGATCTGGCCCACCGTGAGGATGGACGGGTAGCAGATGTCGTTGTTCACGTACTTCAGGCCCGCGTCAACGGCGCCCTGGTCAACCGAGGGGAGAAGCACCAGGTTGTAGCCATAGTCGCGAAGGACAGCTTCGGCCAGCTCAAAGTGCACGGGGCTCATCTGCGGCGCGAGGATGGTGTAGTGCGCGTCCTGCATCTCCTTGGTGTAGCGCACCTTCTGGAAGGCCGCACTCTTGGCCTCGCGGTAGACGGGCGTGCGGCGCGAGAGGTCGGTCTTGCGGGCGCGCTCGAGCGAGCCGTCGGCCAGGCGCACGCCCACGGGCTCGACCTCCTTGGCCTCGCCCTCGGCGGTCTTCTCCTCAAGCTGCTCCTGCTGCTCCTTCAGGGCCGCCATCAGCGAGCGAATGCGGATGCGGGCGGCACCAAGGTTGGAGACCTGGTCGATCTTGAGCACCGTGTAGATCTTGCCGGATGCCTCGAGGATCTCCTGGACCTGGTCGGTGGTGAGGGCGTCAAGGCCGCAGCCAAACGAGAAGAGCTGGATGAGGTCGAGGTCATTGCGGGTTGCCACAAAGCGGGCGGCGCGGTAGAGGCGGCTGTGGAACATCCACTGGTCAACCACGCGGATGGGGCGCTCGGGGCTCATCTTGTGCGCCACAGAGTCCTCGGTGAGCACCGCAAAGCCAAAGGAGTGAACCAGCTCGGGGATGGCGTGGTTGATCTCGGGGTCGTTGTGATAGGGGCGCCCTGCCAGCACGATGCCGTGGGCGTTGTGCTCCTCCATCCAGGCCAGGGCCTCGTCGCCGGCGCGGTGCATGGCGTTCTTGAAGTCGATGTCGGCCTGCCAGGCAACGTTGACCGCCTCGTCGATCTCTGCGCGGGTGATGTGCTGCCCGTGGAAGCGTCCCTTGCCCTTGGCGGCGTCCTGCTCGCGCTGGACCGAGATGATCTCGTACAGGCGGCGCTTGAGCTCGCGCTTGTCGTCATACGGAACGAAGGGCGCAAGGTACTCCACGCTGGGGTCCGAGAGCTCGTCCACGTTGAGCCCCAGCGCCTGCGGGTAGCTCATCACGATGGGGCAGTTGTAGTGGTTGGTGGCGGTGTCGTCCTCCTTGCGCTCCCAGCGGATGCAGGGCATCCAGATAAAGTCCGGGTCCTTGGCAAGGAGATTCATGATGTGGCCGTGGCTCAGCTTTGCCGGATAGCACGCGGACTCGGAGGGCATGGACTCGATGCCGGCGTCGTAGGTCTTCGAGGACGTCTGGTCAGAGATCATCACCGAGAAGCCCAGCTTGGTGAAGAACGCGTGCCAGAAGGGGTAGTTCTCGTACATGTTGAGCGCGCGCGGGATGCCCACCGTGCCACGCGGCGCGGTCTCTGCATCCAGGCAGGGACGGTCGAACAGCAGCTTGTTCTTGAACTCGAAGAGGTTGGGGGCGTCGTTTTTGGTCTTGCCCGAACGGCCCGCGCCCTTCTCGCAGCGGTTACCCGTGATGAAGCGGTGGCCGCCGCCAAAGTCGTTAATCGTGAGCAGGCAGTTGTTTGCGCAGCGCCCGCAGTGGACGTTGGTGTGCTTGACCTTGAGGTTGTCGATGTCCTCGCGCGAGAGGACCGTCGAGGTACCCGTGGCGCCCGCGCGGTCACGGGCGAGAAGCGCCGCGCCGTAGGCGCCCATGCAGCCGGCGATATCGGGGCGGATGACCTGGCGGCCAGTGAGCAGCTCGAAGGCGCGCAGGGTGGCGTCGCTCATGAAGGTGCCGCCCTGGACCACGCAGTACTTGCCAATCTCGTCAAAGTCGCGCAGCTTGATGACCTTGAAGAGGGCGTTCTTGATCACGGAGTACGAGAGGCCCGCGGCCACGTCGCCAATGGTCGCACCCTCCTTCTGCGCCTGCTTGACGCGGGAGTTCATGAAGACGGTGCAGCGGCTACCCAGGTCAACGGGGGCCTTTGCGGTCACGGCGACCTTCGCAAAGTCCTGGACGCTCATGTCCATGGACTTGGCAAAGCTCTCGATAAACGAGCCGCAGCCCGAGGAGCAGGCCTCGTTGAGCATGATGTGCTCGATGACGCCACTGCGCACCTGGAGGCACTTCATGTCCTGGCCGCCAATGTCGAGAATGAACTCGACGCCTGGGACGAAGGCCTTCGCGCCGCGCAGGTGGGCGACGGTCTCGATCTCGCCAGAGTCCGCGCGCAGGGCCTCGATGAGGATGCCCTCGCCGTAGCCCGTGGTGGTCACGTGGCCAATGGTGCAACCCTCGGGCATGGCGTCGTAGATGCCGTCCATGATGTGGCGCGCAGTGCCCAGGACGTCGCCGTTGTTGTTGCCGTACCAGGTGTAGAGAAGCTCGCCGTTCTCGCCCACCACGGCGCACTTCATGGTGGTGGAGCCAGCGTCGATGCCAATGAAGACGCGACCGCGGTAGCTGGCCAGGTCACCCTTGGGCACGACCTCCTTGTTGTGGCGCTCCTTGAACTCCTTGTAGTCCTCCTCGGTGGCAAAGAGCGGGTCCAGACGCTGGACCTCGGAGCCCTGGACGTCCTTCAGCTGCTCGAGCGAGCGGATGACCTCGGCAAAGGTCACGCGCTTGTCGGACTCGCCCGCCAGCGCGGCGCCGGTCGCCACGAAGAGGTGCGCGTTGGTGGGAACCACGCGGTGCTCCTCGTCGAGGTCAAGCGTGATGTAGAAGCGGCGGCGCAGCTCGGAGAGGTACTGCAGGGGACCGCCGAGAAACGCCACGTAGCCCTTGATGGGGTGACCGCAGGCCAGGCCCGAGACGGTCTGCGTGACCACGGCCTGGAAGATGGAGGCGGCCACGTCCTCGGGGCGGGCGCCCTCGTTGAGCAGCGGCTGGACGTCGGACTTGGCAAAGACGCCGCAGCGGCTGGCGATGGGGTGGATCTGCGTGGCGCCCTTGGCCAGCTCGTTCAGGCCCATGGCGTCGGTCTTGAGGAGAGTTGCCATCTGGTCGATGAAGGCGCCCGTGCCGCCGGCGCAGGTGCCGTTCATGCGCTGCTCGATGCCGTTGTCAAAGTAGATAATCTTGGCGTCCTCGCCGCCCAGCTCGATGGCGACGTCGGTCTGCGGGATGAGGGCCTCCACGGCGCGCTTGGACGCGATGACCTCCTGGACAAACTCGAGGTCGAGCCACTTGGCAAGCAGCATGCCGCCGGAGCCGGTAATCGAGACGCGCATGGGGACGTTGCCCACCACGCGCTGGGCGCCCGCGAAGAGCTCCTTGGCCGTGGCGCGGATGTCGGTGTGGTGGCGCTCGTAGTTGGCGTAGACCAGGTTCCCCGAGGCGTCAATCACGGCGAGCTTGACCGTGGTCGAGCCAACGTCGATGCCCAGGCGCAGGTCGGCGCCGGTGAAGTCCTGCGGCGTTGCGGGATAGAGCTCCGCGCCGTTCTCGGTGAGCTCGAGCGGCTCTGCAGTTGCGTTGTTCTCGGTCATCAGTTGTTGTCCTCCTCGTCGGGAAGCATGACTGCCAGCGCAAAGCTGGGCAGGTCGAGCTCTATGGGGCTGTCGTACAGGTCGCCGGGGCGCACGAACATGAGGGCGGTCATGATGCGAGCCATGGTGCGAACGCTCTCGCGCATGCCGCCCTCGAGCCAGCGGAGAAGCACGCCGACCTCGGCAGATATCGCAAAGGTGAGGTAGTAGTCAAAGAAGGCGCCCAAGGCGCGCAGGTCGATGCCGTCGAGCGCGCGGCCGGCCACGACCTCGTGGACCATGGAGCGGATGCGCTGCGAGAAGGCCGGGTCTCCGCCCTCCCCCAGAAGCGGGCGCAGGTACGAGCCGCGCTTCTTGAAGTAGGAGAGCACCTCCTGCGAGCCGGGGCAGGGCTCCTGGTGGTTTATGGCATCCGCGAGCTGGTCGAGATGCACGCTGGCAAGTTGCGCCACCAGCGGACGGAGCTCCGCGACCGTTTCCTTCTCGATGCAGTTCACGAGGTCCGGGATGTCCCTGTAGTGCGAGTAGAACGTGCGACGTGTGACGCCGGCGCGGCTGGTCACGGCAGTCACCGTGACGCGGGAGAGGTCGCCCGTGGCGGCTATCTCCTCCGCGAGCGCGTCCCGGAGCGCGAGGCGCGTGCGACGCGTGCGACGGTCCGTGACCTGCGGGACATCGCTCGCGGCCGGTTGGACTTCGCGTGCGGCGCGCTGGACGTCGCGTGCTGCCGGCGAAACGTCGCTGACGGTTTGGCTCAAGCCCTGGCCCCCATTTCTTCACACAGTGAGTACTATTTCACGCCTTGTGAAGTATTGCACAGTGTGAGTAGTTATTTCTCGGCAAGTCTACCGCTGCCCAAGTGTCACACGCGCTCCACAATGAGACAAAGGGACAGTCCCTTTGTCTCATTGTGGAGCGCTGACGTTGGAACAGCCAAAGGTCCCGGCACCAAGAGCGCTGCGCTGTTCCTAGGACACTGCGTTGTTACCGGCGTGTCGCGTTACTCAGACATTTGCCCAGTTGATGGATGCCACCTCCCAACAGGCCGGTAACAACACCAATGGGCGCGCAGATAGGCACGCAGCTCTTGTTACCGGGCCATCGTCACACTTGAGAATTGCCCCAGATAACAACAGCACTCACACAACGAGCCGGTAACAAGCGGGCGAGATACCTGCAGTCAGCAAGGCTGTTGTTACCGACCAGTCATGAGGCTCGCACATTTGTCCAGTTGGCACGCGCAATCTCAAACGGGCCGGTAACAACGGCAATTGGGCAGCGGGTGTTGTTACCGGCTTGCAGTTTCCATCAAACCTTACCTGGGAAAACAATCAGATCCCAAGCCGAGCCGGTAACAACGTTGGTGCCATAGGGGCTGGGGAGCAGGGAAGGCATAGGGGGCCTGAGCGCGGGGCAAGCCAGAACTTTTCTATTCATTTCCGCACGCGAGGAAAACCCAGAATTTATGACAGATTTTGGTCAGAACCTTGAAAGGTCCTTGTCAGCAAGCTGCATGCACCATGCAGCAGCACAATCTGGCTGCTGACAAAGGGGAGAAAACCAGGTCTTGCTGCCCCCGTGGATGCAAACGAGCTCGAAAAAGTCCCTATCACGTAACCCAAAGTGACAGAGGATGACAATGCATAGTTTAAAAATAAAATTCACTGAATATTAGCGCCTCGCGACAGCAGCGCATTCGTATACTACTCGCCAACCATCGGCCGAAGGCGAGTAGGTCATGCAGCTGTCGCTTAACAAACAATCTGCGCTTCGAGCGCTCAGGGCAATCAGATGTGGAAAGATTCCGCAGGTTAATCGGCCCATAGCCCGCATGGCAAGGGCCCCTCTCCGCTCATCCCAACGTCCGGACGGCAGGAAGCGCTGGTCTCCAGCGGCCGCCCACCTTACCTGGCTGGGCATGCCCCAGCCAACCCAACGCGTACCGCTGCATGTTGCCGTACCGTCTGACCCCAGCCGCGTTCGCGCCCGTTTCTTCTCGTGCACTATCTACTCGGCCGGGCTTCCAGATGACGCGTTCCTGGACATTGGCAACGGAATCCAAGTTGCGTCGCCCGAGCTCCTGTTTGTCGAGCTCGCAACCGTGATGATTCCCCAGGTGCTGGTACTTCTCGGCTACGAGCTCACCGGAAGATACTCGCGTGACGCAGACAGTCCGAGGCTTGGCCCCATCACCTACGGAATACCACCGCTTACAACTGTCGAGAAAATCAAAAACTTCATCGCGCGATGCCACGGCATTCCGGGGCTCTACTCTGCAAGGGAATGCATAAAGTATGTATCAGACAATTCATGGTCACCCACAGAATCGCTCATTGCCGCCATAGCCGCGCTCCCGATCGAGCGCCTGGGGTACGGAATTGGCACGCTCATCCTCAACGAGCGGTCGACCGCGCATGACGGCAACGCGCTTGGCAACGCAAAGGAGTCGCGAGTCCCGGACATGCGGGTGCCCGCTACGCCCGTTGGCATCAACTACGAAGGCGGCGGCCACCTTGAGCTGGACCGCATTGTCGCAGCCGCCATTGCAGCAACCGTGAATCCGGGCAACGTCCATCTGCAGGAAGAGGTTGCCGGCGAGAAGGACCATGTGCGCGAGAAGTACGTCGACGACGTGCGCCGGACGCGGGAGCTTGCATCGCGAGGCTTGGTTATTGTCAACGCCACGATGGAAGACCTGTTCGACAACCATGGCCTCGACACCCTTATGCAACAGGTCATGAGTGCCACTGAGCGTTTCTCGAACCAAGACTTCTCCATGTGTCGGAAGGCCTTCGCCTCCCCCACCGTCTGCGCCAAGCGGCAGCTCCTCATTTGGGCGCTCCTCGATTGGAAGCCCGGCATCGAGTACATGCGCCAATTCATGGCAAAGGAGTACTTGGAGCCGCGCCAGGCAATCGAGGGCCATGCCATTGAGTTTGTGCTCTAGGGCAGCCGCGCCCGAACGGCCCTAGAGCCCTGCCTACCGCAGAGCCCGACGGCCCTAGAGCCGCGGCCTTCCCCGGCCGGCCCTAGAGCACGCCAAGGCCCTTGGCCACGATGAAGATGAAGTCCTGCACGTTGGTGACAATCGTCTTTGCCGAGAGGCTCCCCCGATCGTGCAGCTTGTTGACGACAAACTCAGAGGCGTCCACGGCATAGATGTAGACCGGCCGCACGGTGCCGTCATCGTCGACGTGATAGCTGGGCGTGATGTTGCCGGTCGCAATTGTGTGCAGCATCGTAGCCATGCAGATGACCGTCGTAGCCTTGCGCGCGAGCACACGGATCTGGTGCTGGGACTCGTACACGTCCGCGATGGTCTCGGGCAGCGGTCCGTCATCGCGAATCGACCCCGCCAGCAGAAAGGGGATGTTCTTCTTCACGCACGCGTACATGATGCCGTCGTGCAGGTCGTAGTCATCAACAAATTGCGCAATCGAGCCGGACCGTCGCACGCGGTTGATGGTGTCAAGGTGGTTGTAGTGGCCGTTTGGCATGCTCTGCTGCGTGCGAATGTCCTGGCCAAGCGCCGTGTGGAACATGGCGCCCTCGAGGTCGTGCGTGGCAAGGGCGTTGCCGCCAGAGAGCGCGCCCACGTAGCCCTCCTCGACCAGCCGCTGCATGGCGTGACGAGAATCCGCGTCAAACGCAAACGCCGGGCCCATCACCCACTCGATGAACCCGTGGTCGCGCTCGTATTTCAGCAGTTCGATAAGGTCATCGTAGTCTCGCGTGTAGGCGGTCTCGCGGCTGCGGCCCTGGCGGAAGGAGAACTTCTCGCCGTTGGACGCAGTAGGATCGTCGAAGCCGTCCGTGTGGACGTAGATTCCCTCGGAGCCGTCCTCGCTTCGCCCTAGCGCGACAAGGTCCCCCTGCTTGAGGTGGCGACCCGTGACCACGTGGAGGGTGCCGTCGTCTCTTAGAACGATGCAGGCATCCATGCGAGAAGAGGACGCCAGCCTCCAGCTGCCATCAATCTTGAAATACTACGGGTACATTGACGTGCTATGGAATCCCTCGGGTATCACGCCGTTCTGCTCGACGGTCCCCCACCTCACGTTGGGTGCGTCGTCCAAGCCGAGCGCAGAGAAATCAGGGTGGTGATAGACCGGCGGCTGGAACGCCATGGTTGCTCCCCTCTCGTCGATGCGTTGGATATAGCACGCGCGGGCTTGCCGCATAGCAGCGCGTGGCGCATGGCAACAAACTTGACCCAGCGGGATAGCACGACGAAAACATGGGACCCGCGAGAGCCGCCGCACCGGCGATGGGCCGCGGGAACAGCGAGGAGCCGACGCACCGGCGCATGCGTATACTTCTCGCGGGACCAAATGCTCTCACAAGGCCACCGAGAGGAGCAGACGTGAAGACCTACAGCTTTAGCGCGCCAATCGAGAAGGTCGAGGGCATCGACGGCGCATTCGTGCGGGTGCCGCTCGACGTGCCGCGAGTGTTTGGCGCCGGGCGAATCAAGGTGCACGCAACCTTTGATGGCGCGCCCTACGACGGAAGCGTAGTTGCGTTCAAGCGCGACGACGGCGGGCGCGACTACGTGCTGGGCATTCGCAAGGACATCCGCGCTGCCATTGGCAAGGGGCCGGGCGAGGGCGTGGATGTCACGCTCGTCTGTGCGCAGGTGGACGGGCCGGCCAAGCGCTACGTTGACCTTCTCGCCGCCAAGGTTGAGCGCAAGGGTCGGAGCCGAGAGGAGCTGTGCGCCGTAATTGAGTGGCTTCTCGGCTACGCTCCCGAGAAGCTTTGCGACAGCCGCCTGAAGGCGGTGAGCTTTACCGACTGGCTTGATAACGCGCCGGCGTACAATCCCGCGGCGGCACTGGTGAGCGGCAAGGTCTGCGGCATTGACGTGGCAGCGGTGGAGGACCCCACCATGCACCGGGTGCGCGTGCTTGACAAGCTGGTGGACGAGCTGGCCAAGGGACGTCCACTCGAGAAAATCCTCCGGCAGGGGTGATGGGATTTATTCGCCCGGTAACGGAATCCCGTTGCCCGGTAAATCAATCCCACCTAGAGGAGGCGCTCCGACCACTCGGCTTCCTTGAAGCCGACAAGCACGAAGTCCTCTCCCACAACCAGAGGCCGCTTGACCAGCATGCCGTTGGTGGCGAGAAGGTCGAAGGCGTCCGCGTCGCTCATCCCCGCATCCAGCTGAGCCTTCACGCCCATCTGCCGGTAGAGCTGCCCGCTGGTGTTGAAGAAGCGCCGCACGGGAAGCCCGGAGCGGGCCTGCCATTCCGCGAGCTCCGCCGCCGTGGGGTTCTCCTCCACGATGTGACGGTCAGCATATGCAACGCCATGCTCGTCCAGCCACTTCTTGGCGCGCTTGCAGGTAGAGCACTTGGGGTACTCGATGAAGAGCAGCTTGTTCACGATGTTCTCCTCGTGTTCGCATGAGACAAAGGGACTGTCCCTTTGTCTCATAGGTCGCGGCGGGTGAGGATCTCCTGCGGGATCAGGCGGCAGCCCTCCACAACGCTGCGCGCATAGGCGGCAGCCTCCTCGGTGAGGTCATCGCACATGAGCGACATGTCCGGCATGCCAAGGTTCACCTGGCAGGTCTGCTCGTTGTCAGCGGGATCCGGATAGCGCTCCTGAGCCTTGTCAATCATGAGCTGGTAGGCGGGGGTGAAGGGCGCAAAGGGGTAGTGCTCGCCCAAAACGTCACGCAGACGCACCATGATGTCGATGCCCGCGCGGTCGATGTCGCCCCAGTAGAGGACCTCAACGGAGTCTGCGCCCAGCGTGTCAAGGAGCAGCGCAAGGCGGTTGTGCTCGAGGATGGGCGTGCCCCCGCCCAGCACCACGGCATGGATGCGCTCGCCCAGGATGGTTGTGCGACCCTCCTCGTACATGAGGTCGTGCACGTCAAGCCAGGGATCGAGGTTCTCGGTCACCAGCACGCGCATGTGCTTCCTGCGACGCGGCGCGTGGTAGAGAAGGTCAGGCTTGGGCATGGGCCGGTGGCGGATGACGTCCTCCATGCCCATCGCACGCAGCAGCTTGTGGCCGTCGGAGCCGTACTCAAAGAACTTCTCGTCGCCGCCCATCTGGTAGGCAAGCTGACGACGCGTGATGTCACCGGGGAGCGCACCGTTTACCAGGGCGTCATTGATGGCCGTGAGCTGGCGCTCGAAGAGCGTGTACGCGCCGGGGTGGCTGAGAAGCCAACCGTTCATCCAGAAGCGCTGGTCAAGCTCGAGGATCTTTGCGCGCACCTCGGTCTCGGCGGGGCCGCCGCGGCGGACGTAGGGAACCTCGGAGAGCTGCGTGGGATGAGAGGGACTGCCCTTCCCCACCCGGCGCAGGCGTCCGCGCTGGGTGCGCGGGGCGGAGGAGCGACCGGGCTTCTCGACACGCGCGGGGGGCGCGGGCTGTGCGGCATCACCGGGCTGTGCAGATGCTTCGGGCACCTGAGCGTCGCCGGGCTTCGAGGCGTCGGCGGGCGTGGGGTCCGTCGCAGCGGCGGGCTCCTCGGCTGCAGTGGTACCGTCCGCAGCGGCGGGCTCCTCGGCTGCAGTGGTACCGTCCGCAGCGGCAGGCTCCTCGACCGTCTCGGAAGTATCGACGACCTCGGGCGCGGGCTCGTTCTCGTCCACAGCGCCAGCCGTGCCCGCGTCGCCCTCGGCCTTCTCGCCAGCGCCGTCAGCGCCCTCCACCTGCGACGGAACGCGCAGCGTGTAGACGCCCTCCTGCCCCTCCACGGGGTCGAGCGCCTCAGAGCACACCGCCGCAGTCAGCGCTACCTGGGCTTCCTTGCCATACTTGCCCACGATTCGCTTGATGTCCTCGTCGGTCACAACGTCGCCCCGCACGCGCACCAGCGCGCTCGCCACGGACGCAGCCTTGTTCTTCTGCGAGGGCTCCAGAACTTGGCAGAGGGTCTCCCTCAGATAATCAAGATTCATACGTTCCACGTCGGTCAGTTTTCGCGCCATGCAGGGTTCCTTTCATGCGGTCATGCAAGAATGATACGGCAATGACGAGAAAATCCCTGCATCGAAGCAGCCAATCTTGCATAACTACACGCGATATTACGCCTGCTTTGAATGGGATGAAGTGCGCAGTGAGAAGTGCTTGCACGCGCGGAGCGTGGAGCGTGGCGCGCTGCCGCTCCGCGCCGCACCCGTTCTTACCGGCTCGTCGCGCCTCTCGGCAAAATCCTGCGGAAACGCAGAGGGGATCCCACGTCCCGGTAACAAGCGAGACGCCCTACTCTTCTGAGGCAAGAGCACGGCAAGACTGCGACAAGAGCACGGCAGGAGCGCGGCAAGAGCGCATCGCCGCAGCTACACCCCGGCCTCTCTTGGATAATCACACGGTTCTACACGCACGTTGCCACCGGGGTGCTGCCCCCAACTGTTAGCGCCTCTCCAGAAGCTCCGCCAGTGCGCGAAGCGCATAGTCAACGTCGTCCTCCGAGTTAAAACACCCAAACGAGAAGCGAATGGCGCCCGTGGGGAAGGTGCCAATGGTCTTGTGCGCAGAGGGCGCGCAGTGCAGCCCAACGCGCACGCTGATGTGGTAAAGCTCGTCCAGAAGGGTCGCCACCTCGGCCTCATCGCGCCCCGGCGTGGCAAGAGAGACCACGCCCACGCGCTGCTCCACGTCATGGCGCCCGCACACGCGCACGTGCCCGGCACGCTCCAGCGACTCCAGGCCGTCGAGGAACCGCTGCGTAAGGCCAAGCTCGTGTGCAAGCACAGCACCGCCCTCCTGCGCAGCGCGCCACTCCAGCGCCGCATGCAGCCCCACGATACCCGGCAGGTTGGGCGTGCCAGCCTCAAGCCGATCCGGCATGAAGCGAGGGATGGTCTCCTTGTCGCTCACGGAGCCCGTGCCCCCAACCACCAGCGGCTCAACGCGATGCGCAAGCTCCTCCGTGAGCGCCACGCCGCCAATGCCTTGCGGGCCGAGAAGCCCCTTGTGGCCAGTGAACGCCACGGCATCTATGCCCATGACCTCCATGTTTATGGGAAGCACGCCCGCGGTCTGCGCTGAGTCGAGAATGAACGCCAACCCGTGCGCACGGCAGAACTCCCCCACCTTGGCCACAGGCATCACGGTGCCCGTCACGTTGCTGGCGTGCAGCATGACAACGGCGCGCGTGTTGGGCCGCAGGCACCCAGCAAGCGCATCGATGTCGAGCATGCCCGTCTCGTCGCACGGGCAGCGTGTAAAGCTCACACTACGCGACTCAAGCTGAACAAGAGGTCGCATGACCGCATTGTGCTCCATGGACGAGACAATCACGTGATCGCCCTCGTGGAGAAGGCCTTTTATCAAGAGGTTGAGCGACTCGGTCACGTTTCGGGTGAAGACGATGTCCCGGGCATCCGGCGCGCCAAAGAGCGAGGCGAGTGCCTCCCTGGTCTCCAGCACCACGCCCTCGATGTCAAACGCGCTGGCATACGAGCCTCGCCCCACGTTTGCGCCGCATGTGGTCATGAACTCGTACATGGCCCGAGGCACGCATTCTGGTTTAGGGAACGTAGTGGCGGCGTTATCCAAATACGCGTTCATCGGTCTACCAGTACCTTTCGCCTAATAACAAACAAATTTTCATGAATCCAAACAATTATATATGAGTCCCCAGCCCTACACGGACGGTCAGGAAAGGAACGTGTCACATGAACCTTAGCAAGAACGAGAAGGCGATGACGATCATTGCCGGCGTCATCATGGGCGTGATAGGCGCCTCGCTCGTGCTCTTTGGGAACCCCAAGAACATGGGCTTTTGCATCGCGTGCTTCCTGCGTGACACCGCCGGCGGCGTTGGCCTTCACCGCGCCGAGGTGGTCCAGTACATCAGGCCCGAGATTATAGGCCTCATCTTTGGCAGCCTTTTTGCGGCCCTGGCCACCAAGGAGTTCTCGCCCCGCGGCGGCTCTGCGCCCATGACCCGCTTTGTGCTGGGCTTCTTTGCCATGATCGGCGCCCTCATGTTCCTGGGCTGCCCGTTCCGCATGATTCTGCGCATCGCCGGCGGCGACCTCAACGCCATCGTGGCCTTTGTGGGCTTTGTCTGCGGCATCGCAACCGGCGTGTTCTTCCTCAACCGCGGCTACTCGCTCAACCGCACCCGCAAGGTCTCCAAGTCCGAGGGCAGCATCCTTCCCGTGATTGCCCTCGTCTTCCTGGTTCTGCTCGTTGCCGCGCCCGCCTTCATCTTCTTTAGCGAGAAGGGCCCCGGTTCGATGCACGCGCCTCTCGCCATCTCGCTCATCGCCGGCATCATCGTGGGCGCGCTTGCCCAGCGCACCCGCTTCTGCATGGTGGGCGGCATCCGCGACATGATCCTCTTCCGCGAGAATCGCCTGCTCCTGGGCTTTGTGGCCGTGCTCGTCTCCGCGCTGGTGATGAACCTCATCTTCTCCGCCACCACCGGAACCTCGTACTTCAACCTTGGCTTTGAGAACCAGCCCATCGCCCACAGCGACGGCCTGTGGAACTTCCTGGGCCTCTATCTCACCGGCTTTGCCTGCGTGCTCCTGGGTGGCTGCCCGCTGCGCCAGCTCATCCTCTCCGGCGAGGGAAACACCGATAGCGCCGTGACCATCCTCGGCCTCTTTGTTGGCGCGGCTTTCGCGCACAACTTTGGCCTCGCCGCCAGCGGCGACGGCCCCACCGTCAACGGCATGATCGCCGTTGTCATTGGCATCGTCGTTGTTGCCGTTATCGCCCTCACCAACCTCAAGACCGCAAAGGAGTAGCCATGAAGACCATCGACGCACAGGGGCTTTCGTGCCCGGAGCCGGTCGTGCTCACGAGAAACGCCGTGAAGGAGAACCCCGAGGGTGTGATTGTACTGGTAGACGCCGTGGCCGCACGCGAGAACGTTACGAGGTTTGGAAAGAGCCAGGGCTACGACGTGGCCGTGGAGGACACCGAGGACGGGTGGAAGCTCACCCTCACCAAGGCGTAGGCAGAGCCGTGGCCTACAAGAGCTACATAGCCCTGTTCTACTCGCACTTTGGCGCCACGCGCTACGCCAAGCTACTCAAAGGCGCCGGCTGGGAAAACCGCATGTGCCCCGTGCCGCGCTCGCTCAGCAGCAGCTGCGGCACCTGCGTGCGGTATGCGGGACCTGCGCCCTGCCCCACGCCAGACGTGCCCGAGGAAGTCGAGAAGATCGTGGAGGTACACGAGGGCGAGGACCCGCTTTACACCACGGTCTACGAGTTCGAGGACTAGCCGCAGTACGGCAGACAACAGCAAGCGTCCCACAAGAAAGGGCCCGCCGGCTTCGTGCCGACGGGCCCTAAAGCGTGGGCTATGCGAGGCGCGCGAGACAAGCGCGACGAGCGCGCAGCCTGCCGTGACAATCGCGCAGCCTGCTACTACTCGTTGTCGCCGCCAGTGGCCTTGGTAGCGCTGATCGCCGCGGCGGTATCCTTGGCGTCGTGCCACACCCAGTCGGTGAAGGCGGGGTGATCGTAGCCGTTGTCGACGGCAAACTGGAAGGCGTCCTGGCGGAACTGCTCCCACTCGGCAATCTGGTCGGCCCACTTCTCGGCATCCAGGATGCGCAGCGCGTCGGCGGCAAGCGCCCAACGGTCCATGTGGTTCAGGCGCAGCATGTCGTATGGCGTGGTCGTGGAGCCCTGCTCCTCGTAGCCATGGACGTGGAAGTTGTCGTGGTTCGGGCGGTCCCAGATGAGGCGGCGAACCGTGCCGGGATAGGCGTGGAAGGCAAAGAGCACGGGCTTATCGGCCGTAAAGAGCTCCGTGAACTGCTCGTCAGAGAGGGCCTCGTCGTTCTCGGAGGCGTTCTGGATCTTGAGCAGCTCAACCACGTTGACCAGGCGGCACTTCACGCCCAGCTTGTCGAGAAGCTCGAGGGCGGCCATGGTCTCCTGCGTGGGCACGTCGCCGCAGCAGCCGAGGACGATGTCGGGCTCCTCGCCGTCGGCGGTGTTGGACGCCCACTTCCACTCGGCGGCGCCAGCCGCGAGCTCCTCGCGGGCCTCGTCAAGCGTGACCCACGTGGGGGCGGGCTGCTTGCCGGCGAAGACCGCGTTCACGCAGTTGGTGGACGTGTAGCAGCGCTCGGCCACAGCCAGCAGCAGGTTAGCGTCGGCGGGGTAGTAGATGTTCACCACGTGATCGTTGTTGAACGTCTTGTTGAGAAGCACGTCGACAAAGCCGGGGTCCTGGTGCGAGAAGCCGTTGTGGTCCTGGCGCCAGACGTGGCTGGAGAGCAGCATGTTGAGGCCGGAGATGGGCTTGCGCCAAGGGATCTCGCGCACGGTGGCCTCAAGCCACTTGCAGTGCTGGTTGACCATCGAGTCGACGATGTGCACGAACGACTCGTAGCTGGACCACAGGCCGTGGCGGCCGGTCAGGATGTAGCCCTCGAGAAGGCCCTCGCACTGGTGCTCGGAGAGCTGCTCGATGACGTTACCCACGGGCGCGAGGTGCTCGTCGTTGGCGGGGTCGTCGTTGAGGTCGCCGTTGAACCACTGCTTGTCCGTCACCTGGTAGCTGGGCTGCAGACGGTTGGAGGCCGTCTCGTCGGGGCCAAAGATGCGGAACTTGTCGCGGTTGTTGTTGATGAGCTCGGCGGTGTACTCGCCCAGCACGCGCGTGGCCTCGGTGGCGCCAAAGCCGTGACCACCGTTCTTGACGTCGATCTCGTACTTGGACGTCTCGGGGAGCTTGAGGTCCTCGAGGAGCTTGCCGCCGTTGGTGTTGGGGTTGGCACCCAGGCGCAGCTCGCCCTCGGGCATGAACTCGGTGACCTCGGGACGGATGCCGCCCTTCTCGTCAAAGAGACCGTCGGGCTCGTAGGACTCGAGCCAGCCCTTGAGGACCTCGAAGTGGGCCTCGGTGTCGCGGGCGGACGCCAGGGGCACCTGGTGCGCACGCCAGGAACCCTCGGTCTTCTTGCCGTCGATCTCCTTGGGGCAGGTCCAGCCCTTGGGGGTGCGGAAGATGATCATGGGATAGAACGGGCGGGACGCCTCGCCGGCGGCCGCGCGGCGCTTGATGTCGCAAATCTCGTCGAAGACGGCCTCGAGGAGCGTGGCAAAGCGACGGTGGATGGAGGCGTGGTCCTCCTCGTCAAAGCCGGCAACAAAGTTGTAGGGGTGGTAGCCCATGCCGCGGAAGAACTCGTCACGCTCGCCGTCAGAGATGCGGGCGAGGATGGTGGGGTTCGCGATCTTGTAGCCGTTGAGGTGCAGAATCGGCAGGACGATGCCATCGGTCAGCGGGTCCATGAACTTGTTCGTCTGCCAGCTGGTGGCAAGCGGGCCGGTCTCGGCCTCGCCGTCGCCAACCACGGCAACCGCGAGCATGCTGGGGTTGTCGAGCACGGCGCCGTAGGCGTGGGAGAGCACGTAGCCCAGCTCGCCGCCCTCGTGGATGGAGCCGGGGGTCTCGGGCGCGTAGTGGCTGGGGATACCGCCGGGGTAGGAGAACTGGCGGAAGAACTTCTGGAGGCCGGCCTCGTCATCGGTAATGTCGGGACGGATCTCGCGGTAGGTGCCGTCGAGCAGGGACTGCGCGGTGCCGGCAGGTCCACCGTGGCCGGGGCCCATGAGGAAGATGGCGTTCTGCTGGTGGTCGCGGATGAGGCGGTTCACGTGGCCAAAGAGGAAGTTCAGGCCGGGCGTGGTGCCCCAGTGGCCAACGAGGCGGTGCTTGACGTCCTCACGGGTGAAGCCGTCGGGGCCGTCCTGGTTCTTGAAGTCCGCGCGCATGAGGGGGTTGGAGCGCAGATAGATCTGGCCAACGGACAGGTAGTTGGCGGCGCGCCAGTACTTGTCGACCCACGCAATCTCGTCCTCGCTCACCGGGCCGTTGAGCTTCTTCCAGGGAGTTCCCAACACAGGCTGAGCCATTCTCTCTCCTCTCACTGGCGGGCCCTCGGCACCGCCACTCGAGCGGCCCTTTGGCACCGCTCGCCTACTTGTTGTTTGTTGCTCGAACTAGAGTGTAGTTGGTAAAACGATTTACCTTGACGAGAAGGAACGGGAATTCTCGGCTGCGCCGCAAGTTCTGCACAATTGGAGGTGCGGAGCTGCGGCAAACAAAGGAGCCTGAGAAGCCCGTTCGCACGGAATCGTCGTGAGAACGCGCCTTTGGGGACCGGGCGATTCGCTACGTCATGCAATACGCCTGCTGTCGAGACCCCGCTCCTACCTGTCTCGCAGAGTTTTGGTTAAGTCCCTTATACGTCCCTGTTGAAGGGACAATTCTCTGACCTGAGGTTTATCAAATATCGAATCGCCTGATACTTTGGGATACCGAGAAAACCCTAGCCCAACCATCAATTCATGCCAACAGGCCGCGCATCACCGTCACTCGACGACCTCATAACGCCCGAACGCTGTCCTTCTCGACCAGCCGCGGAGTGAGCATGCGCTCGACCGGCGCCGCAACGTCTGCGTCCTCGGCGTGCTCCCCTACCCGTGCGAGCATCATCTGCACCGCGACCTCGGAGATTGCCGGCACGTTCTGCTCGATGGAGGTGAGCGCCGGCTCGAAGAGCGAGTCGGCGGCACTGTTGTCGTAGCTCACCACCGAGAGGTCGCCCGGCACGCGAAGGCCGCGCTCGTACACACGCTTGAGCAGCCCCAGCGCAATGTTGTCGCTGCTCGCAAATGCTGCCGTGGCGTCCGTGGCGAGAAGCCCCTCGGCCGCCTGCCAGGCGTCGGGGATGTAGTAGTCACTCTCAAAGACCAGCGCGGGATCAAACGAAATGCCGCGCTCGCTTAAGGCACGGCGATAGCCCGCGAGGCGCAACCGGCCGGTATTGGAATCTGGATTGATGATGCACGCCACGCGTCGGTGGCCGTGGCGCAGCAGGTGGTCCGTGGCCAGGTAGCCGCCAAGCTCGTTGTCGTAGCGCACGCGGTCACAGCTCACGCCGTCGATAAAACGGTCAACCATCACAAGCGGAACGGGCAGCTGTGTGAGATCGTCCATCAGCTCCTTATCGGTGGTGAACTCGTCCGAGACCACAAGGAAGATGCCATCCACTCCGCGGTTCACCAGCAGGCGGACCAGCTCGGCGTCGCTCTCGGAGGAACCAACGGAGTTGGTGATGAGCAGCAGGTATCCCCTCTCGCGGCAGAGAATCTCGAGGTTGTTGGCAAGCGAGGCAAAGTAGCGGCTCTGGATGTTGGGCACGACCAGCCCAAACGAGCGCGACTGCTGCATCACGAGGCTGCGGGCGATCTGGTTGGGGATGTAGTGCTTGCGACGCGCGACCTCCTTGATGCGACGTCGGTTCTCCTCGCTCACGCGACACGGTCGGTTGTTGAGAACGAGAGACACCGAGGCGGGCGAAAGCCCCACCTCGCGCGCGATGTCCTTGAGCGTCACCTTTGCCATGTTATCCCTCCAATAGAGGAACCCGGCCAAGAAGGAAGTCCTCAAGCGTGCACTCGGCAGACCCAACAATGAGTGTCCGTGCCTCGGGGTACCGAAGGACGAACGCGGTCAGTCCACCAGTCGACTTGATTCTCCCACTCTTAACTTCGATGCCCAGGACCTGTCGCTCGTTGCTCACGACAAAGTCGACCTCATTCGACCCGTCACGCCACCAATTGAGCGAGAAGCCCTCGACCTGGGACCGTGCGATAAGGTATGCGCCTACAGCCGATTCGACAAGGCGCCCCTTTAGGTCCGGATCCTCTAGCAATCGTGTTCTGTGCGATCCATACGCAGCTGTCATGAGAGCCGTATCGTGGACAAGCAGACGAGGAGAGCTAGAGCGCTCGCGCAACAGCTTTGGATCGTACTTCAAGATACCTGACATCATGCCAGCCTGAGCGAGAAGCTCCAGGTAGTGGGCTATGGTCGCGGTATTGCCACGGTCATCAAGCTGTCCTAGGAGCTTACGATACGACACTTCCTGCGCCGAATAAGGAGCGCCAAGATAAAACAGGCGTCGCAGCAGGGCGGGATTGCGCACGTCCTCAAGCGCAAGCACGTCCTTTGCTATCGACGGCTCGATGATCGCGTCAGTGACATATGAAGCCCAACGCGACACGTCTTCGCGAAGCCCTGCAGCTCCGGGATACCCACCAAAGAACAAGAAATCGTCAAGCGAGAAGCCAAAAGCATCGCGACACTCGCCATACGTCCAATGCGTGCAGCGGATAAGTTCGAAGCGGCCAGCAAGCGACTCGTCCATCCCACTCTTGAACAGGGTAGCCGACGAACCGGTAAGAACAACGCGCAGGTCAATACCAGTGCGAGCGTCCTCGTCCCACAACGCTTTTACCGCATCGGCCCACCCTTTGACGTACTGAATCTCATCTATCACGAGAAGCGCGCAGGCGTTGGCATCGTTCACCAGGGACCTCGCTTGATACCACTGTGCACGTATCCAATCAGGCGACTCGCCGTGCTCCCCCACCTCTCGGTAGAGATATGGGATATCAATCTGCTTAAGCGCCTGGGTTACAGCAGTTGTCTTGCCCGTCTGGCGAGGACCGATGAGAATCTGCAGGAAGCGACGCGGCTCTGACATGCGCTGGGAGAGCGTGGCGACTATGCTGCGCTGGTACATGGAAGCTCCTTTGCAACGGCCAATGTAGAGCAGTATATCCTACCTCCCAATTTTGCGAGCCAAGCTCCCAATTTTGGGAGCCAATGAGACAAAGGGACTGTCCCTTTGTCTCATTGCAGGGCTACACTGGTGGGTGCAGTATCCCGACGTCGTGCGGAGAGCCCATGCAGTTCAACCCCATCACCATCGCGCTTATCGCCATTGCCGCCGCCTACTTCATCGTGGAGCAAATCATGCGCAGCACCCGCCTCAACAAGTTTGCGCTGCTCCTGCGCGAGGGCAGCTGCGACGAGGCGCTCGAGCTTCTCGACAAGCCCAGCTCAAAGTGGCTCTACCCGCCGTTCAACAGGGAGTACATGAAGCTCAACGCCTACCTCGTGAAGGACGACGTCGAGGGCGCTTCTCGGCAGTTCGACGTCCTGCTCACCATGCGCTCGTCCAAGAACCAGCGCAGCGAGGCCGTGGTGAAGGCCTACCGCTTCTACATGGAGCACGAGCGCTACAAGGACGCAAAGCCGCTGCTCGAGGAGATCGAGAAGACCGCCGAGAAGCCCGTGGCAGAGGAGTCGCGCCTCATGTGGGAGATCTTCGCCGAGAACGACACGAGCCACATCCCCGAGATGGAGAAGCAATACGAGGAGGCAAAGGGGCCGCAGCAGCGCATGCGGCTCGCGCTGCTCATTGCCACCCAGTACGAGAACGCCCACAACAAGGTCAAGGTCGCCGAGTGGCGCAGCAAGGCCAACGACGCCGCGGGCGAGCTTGAGGACATGGCGCGCCGTGCGTCCAACAGCAAGGGTGGCGACAAGCAGTAAGGCCCCGTTTGGTCTCGGGAGGCCCACGTGGAGCTTGGCGAGAACATCCAGTCGTACCTTCGCTGGCGAGGCGACGTGCCCTTCTCGCATGCGGCTGTGAACCATGCGGATGCGCTCGTTCTCTGCAAGCTTGCCTACTTTGACCTCTCGCGCATCGCCGAGGCAGCCGAAGACCAGGGAATCACGCTGGCGAAGTGCCCCTCCCTTGTCTCGGACATCCACCCCAAGGGGCCGGGCGACGCCGGCGAGGGGTTCTTTGACGAGGCGGCATCCACGGCACGCTTTGGCAGTGTCATCGCCCGTTGCTACGTGGATGCCACGCCCTATGACGACGACACGCAGTTCTCGGCAACCGAATATGTGCTCCCAGATGGCCCGGTATTTGTTGCCTTCCGGGGAACAGATGACACCGTCCTTGGCTGGCGCGAGGACTTCGAGCTGGGCTATCGGCGCATTCCGGCCCAGGAGAAGGCCGAGAGGTACCTGCGAGACGCGCTTGCGCGAGCGGCCACGGAAGGCAGGCACGTGATTGTGGGCGGACACTCGAAGGGCGCAAACCTTGCCCAATATGCGACATCCTCGCTCACCGACTCCGAGCTTGCGGCCATCGACGCCATCTACCTCTTGGACGGGCCCGGCATCTGCGGAGACGTCCAGCCTATCCCTCCTGGTGCCGAGTGGGTGAAGCGAGTGGTCCGCATCATCCCCACATCAAGCGTCATGGGGAGGCTCTTCGAGCCTGGCGTTCGCCCCATTGTGGTGCGCAGCAGCGAGACCGGCATCTTGCAGCACGAGCTCATGACCTGGCAGGTAGCTGACGGAGGCCTTGCCACGGCGGACGCGCCGGACCGGGAGAGCGACTGGTTTGCCAGCGTCTTTAGGGAGTGGATGGACAACGTCTCTCTCGCCGGCAGGCAGGAGTTCGTCGACGACCTCTTTGACGCCATCGAACGCGCTGGCTCAAGCACCTCTGAGATTACCTCGTCGCTTTCCGACAGCCTCCCCACGATCCTTGCCGGCATCGTTGGCTCGAGGCCAGGCGCAAAGGCTGCTGCAGCAAAGCTGCCGCTGCGTGCGCTTCTCGGCAGCGTGTCCGACGCACTTGGAGCGTCGCCCTCGTTTCGCTGGCTCTTTGCCAACGGACTTGCCCACTGCCTTGAGCTTGCGGCGGGCGGCGTCCTTCTCATCATGCTCAACCGCATTGCCATTCCCCTGGCACTTACGCTGGCTATGTTCTGCGGGGTAATTGCGCTCTTTGTTGAGATGCTGGCGCGCCTCAGGGCAAGCGGCTGGAACACGCGCCGAGAAGGACCCCGCATCTTTGCCTTTGGCGTCGCCCTTGTCGTCTTTGTGCTCACGCTGGTGAAGCCCGACGCGCTCTATGTGTACGCGAGCCTGGCGTTTGGCATTGCGCTTGGGGCAGCCGCCTGGTCGTACGCGCAGAAGGCGGCGGCACGGACCCGGGGCGGGACCTCCGTTGCCTTCAACGCCACGATGGCGGTGCTTCTCGGCCTCTCGGCGGCGTTTGTCCTGGTGGCACCCCAGGAGATGCTCGCAGCGTATGCCGTGACGCTGGGGATAACGCTGCTTGTGTGCTCGGTGGGCAGCTTCCTTGACTGGCGCCACGACGTAATGGAGCGCCTTGGCGAGTAGCACACCGCCCTTCTTGCGACGCCCCCCGCTCTAGCGGCGCCCTCCTCTCGCGACGCACCCTCGTTCTTTAGCGGAATCTGAGAAAAGCACTTCTCGCGACCTGGGCAAACGTCGGTCTCGGTTCTCAAAAACCGCTAAAGAACGGGGGCGTTGTCCACAGACAGCCTACTTAGGCTTCAATTGCTACAATAGAAGAAATTTCTTCTATTGCAGTGAGGTGAGAGCCATGCCAAGGATCGTTCCCGTAAGTGACTTTCGCGCAGACATCAAGTCCGTCTCCCAGTTCACCGACGAGGGCGAGGTAGTTGTTCTCACCCAGAACGGGCGTCCCAAGTGGGCGATGGTTGACTACGACACCTGGAACGCCGCAGCAAGCGCGCAGGAGAGGTCATTCTCGCAGGCTATTCGAGAGACTGAGCGGCGCGAGGCGACGGGTAATCTCACCCTCCTGAGCGCGAAGGAGGCGCGAGCCGCCCTCAAGGCGAGGCGATCGTCGTGAAGCGCAAGGAATACCTGCTCACCGATGATGCCGTGAGGGACCTTGGCAAGCTCGAGAACTACGTGCTCACCTACCAGGACGAGGTGTTTGTCGAGCACCTCGAGGACGAGTTCTTCTCCGCCTTCGAGCGCCTGCTCCAAGAGGCGGAGCAGCACCCCGTCTACCAATTTGAGCCACCGCTGCCAACGCTTCACGAGTACAGGTCAGTCAACGTGTACAACTTCAAGGTCTTCTACTATATCGACGGTGAGCGCGTGATCATCTACCGCATCCGGCACCTGCTCTCCGACTTCTCGCACGGGGCGTGGTAGGCAGCATACAGATGCGTGCCGGCACATGCCAGTGCTTGTCGGCGCATGCCGGCGCTTGTCGGCACTCCTCGACTCATGTCGGCCTAACAGAAACCTGCGGTTTAATTGCAGTCCAAGAAGGGCGCTGCTGAGAAGAACCCCAGGTAGCGGGCTTGCAGGCTTCTCGGTGACTGCTATTAAGCCGCAGGTTTGCCGCAGTAGCGAGGGGAGCGCCGCCAAGAAGGAAAGCAACGGCGCCGAGAGAAACGGGTGCCCGGAGCCGCGCGGCCCCGGGCGCCAAACCCCTAGAGCATCGCCGGGTTGAGCGTCACGCCAAAGTCGCGCGCAATGGCACGCAGGTCGTCATCGGTGATGGTCTGCCTCACGCCGCCGCAGGAGAGAACGCGCACGTAGACGTCGGCGCTCTTCTCGATGGTATGCGCAAGCCCAAACGCGGTGTCAAAGTCCGGCCCGCTCACGAAGAGCCCATGCATGGCCCAGATTGCGGCCTGGTAGGTCTCCATCTTCTTGCTCGTGGCGCGCGCAATGTCAACGCCGCCGGGGACCATCCACGGCACCACGCCCACACCCTCGGGGAAGACCACCGGGCACTCCGTGGCGCTCTGCCAGAGCGCGCGCGTGAAGTCGCGGTCGGTGAGCGGCAGCACGTAGGTAAGCGCAATCACGTTGGTGGCGTGGCAGTGGTAGATCACGCGGTTGGTGCCGCCGGTCACGCGCTTGCGCACGCTGTGGTTCATGAGGTGCGTGGGGAACTCGCTCGTGGGGACGCTGCCAGGAAGGCCCCACACAACGCGCCAGCGCTCGCCCTTCTCGTCCAACTCGCAGATACCAATGTTTGCCTCGGGGTCAAGCGCCACGTTTCTCAGGTACTTGCCCGAGCCCGTCGCAACAAAGTACTCCCTCGCCAGGTTGGGCAGGGCAACGCCAATCTCGTGCCACTCGCGGGGCTCGCCAAAGAACGAGCGCGCCGCCTCGACGTCCTTCTCGCTCAGACGATACGTGAGGTTCCCGCCGTTGCGCTCGTGCCAGCCCTGGAGCCAGCCGTCGTTGCACATGCGCACGTATGCCTTAACAAAGTCCAGATCAACCATTGCCATGAGTGTTTTCCCTTCTCGCCGGCACCTATGCGCGGGCGCTTAGAACGTTGTCCTCGTACGACTTGACCTTGTCCCAAAGCTCGCCCTCGAGCGGCGCGCCCTCGCGGCGGCAGTACTCGTCCCAGACGTCGCCAAACGGCATGCACTTGAACTGCTCGAGCACGATCATCTTGCGCGAGTCCTGGAAGGTGTCCTGCATCTCTTTGAGCTGGTCGTTTGGCTGGAGCAGCTGGAAGAGCAGGGCCTTCTCCATGGAGCGCATGCCGCAGGCCCACGCGCCAATGCGGTTGATGGCCGCGTCGAAGAAGTCCATGCCGATCATCGACTTCTCCCAGGCGCCCGGCACGCGCACAATCTCGCCGGCAAGCTCGCGCAGGTCGTCGTTGAAGAGGGTCACGTGGTCCGAGTCCCAGTGCATGGGGCGTGTCACGTGCAGCGGCAGCCGGTCAAAGAAGAGCGCCAGCGCCGAGAGCTTGTCCGCCACGTCCTCGGTGGGGTTGAAGTGGCCGGTGTCGAGAAGCACGCAGGCGCTCCCGCCGTGGCGCGCGGCCCAGCCCTCGTAGAGCTCCTGGTCGCCCACCGTGAAGCCCTCGACGCCCAGGCCAAAGACCTTCTGCTCGAAGGCGTCCACCACGTGCGGCGCGGGCTCGGCGTAGATGCGGTCCAGGGCGTCCACCAGGTTCTTGCGCAGGCCGTAGCGGTCGGTTGGGGTGTCCTTCAGGCCGTCGGGGATCCAGAAGTTGAGAAGGACCTCGTCGTCCAGCTCCTCGCCGATCCTCTCGGCAATCTGGCGGCAGCAGATGCCGTGGCGGATCCAGAACTCGCGGGTCTCCGCGTCCGGCGAGCTCACCGTGAGGCCGTGGTTCACGCGCGGGTGCGAGAAGAACGTGGGGTTGAAGTCGATACCAAAGCCCTGCTCGCGCGCCCACTCGACCCAGGGACGGAAGTCCTCGTAGGTGAGCTGGTCGCGGTCGTGCCAGGGGTTCTCGTCCGAGAAGACCGCATAGCTGGCGTGCAGGTTCACGCGCTTGGCGCCGGGGATGAGGCTCGCGGCGTAGGCGAAGTCCGCCGTGAGCTCCTCGAAGTTGCGGGCGCGGCCAGGATAGTTGCCCGTGGTCATGATTCCGCCCGAGGCGGGGTTATCGCCCTGGTCAAAGCCCTGCACGTCATCGCCCTGCCAGCAGTGCATGGAGATTGGCTTTGCCGCCAGGCGTGCGAGAATGGCCTCGGTGTCAATGCCGTAGGCTGCATAGCGCGCGCGGGCCGCCTCGTAGGCGGTGATACCTGCGTCACTCATGGGGTAGTACCTCCTTGATGTCAAAGCTGCTTGCTATGGCCGCGCGGGCGGACGCGAGGTCCTCAAGCTCGCCCGCGTGGATCATCTGCACGATGAGGTTGCCAAGAGCTGTGCCCTCGGTGGGACCGGCATAGACCGGAAGGTTGCAGGCGTTGGCCGTGGCCTGGTTGAGGTAGGCATTAGCGGAGCCCCCGCCAACAATGTTCACGCTGGTAAACGAGGTATCGGTAAGCCCTTCCATCTGGTGCACGGTGCGCGCGTAGTCTGCGGCCAGGGAATCGTAGACCACGCACGCAACCTCGCCCGTCGTGGCGGGCACCGGCTGGCCGGCGTCCGAGCATGCGGAGCGGACCTCGGCCACCATCGAGCGCGGCGAGAGGAAGCGCGCGTCCTCCGCGTCCACAAGCGCGCGGAAGCCCTGCCTGTGGGCGAATTCGGCGGCAGAGACAAGCTCGCCCCAGCTAGGAAGGGTGCCGTCCGGGCGCGCGGACTCGCGTCGCACGCACTGGATCATCCAGAGGCCCATGATGTTCTTGAGGTAGCGATATCGTGCCTGGTAGCCACCCTCGTTCGTGAAGTTTGCCGCCGCGCTCGCGGGCGTGGTCACGGGCGCCGCGAGCTCCGTGCCCAGAAGGCTCCAGGTGCCGGAGCTGAGGAAGGCCGCATGGTCGTCTCGCGCGGGAACGGCCAGGAAGGCCGAGCCCGTGTCGTGCGTGGCGGGAAGTACCACCTCGGAGTCAAAGCCCACGCGGCGGGCGACCTCGGGACGCAGGTGACCCAGCGAGCAGCCCGGCATGCAAGCAGGCAGGAAGATGTCTGCAGGAAGGCCCAGGCGGGCGAGAAGCTCGCGGTCCCAGTCGCGCGACGTGGCCCCCACCAGCGCGGTTGTGGATGCATTGGTGTACTCGTTGGCCTTCTCGCCGCAGAGCAGGAAGTTGAGGTAGTCGGGCACCATGAGGAAGGCGTGGGCGGCGGCAAGCTGCTCTGGGTGCTCGTGCTTGAGGGCGCAGAGCTGGTAGGCCGTGTTGAACGGTTGGTACTGTATGCCCGTGCGCGCGTAGTGCTCCGAGAAGGGCAGCACGCCCGTACGCTCAAGCTCCTCGCGAACGCCCTGGGTGCGCGCGTCGCGGTAGCCAACGGCCTCGCCGATGCGGCGGTCCTGGGCGTCGAGCAGGACAAAGTCCACGCCCCAGGTGTCGATGCCAACGGTTGCGGGCGTGAGGCCCTGCTCGTGCGCAGCAGTGAGGCCGTGAAGGACGCTCTCCCACAGGGCGTCGATGTCCCAGCACAGATGCCCCGCGCGCTGCACAAGGCCGTTCTCAAAGCGGTGGACCTCGGTGAGCCGCAGGCGGCCCGTCTCGTCAAGCTCGCCCACGATGGCGCGACCGCTTGACGCCCCAATGTCTATTGCCAGATGGCGCGAAGCCATGGTGCCTCCCTGAATGTTGGTCTAGCCCCCCTGTTGGCGTCTACAATACCTGCCTGTTCCCGGCTTCCAAGCAGGAATTTGGTAATTCATCCCAAAATTCCGCTAAACGTTGGTAATTGTTTTCTAATCGACATGAGGCTCCTCTCCAGAAAACCTGTCACCGGGAGAACCCGACCGTCTGCAAATCGTTTTCACGTTTACATAGAATCTTGTTAACATATCCCATAACAAGTATCTGTCGAATTCGTCATCATTGTTGGACCTCTGGTCCACAGCCTGACAGGGGGATCACATGGCCGAGAAAGCAACAGCCCCGCAGAAGAGCAAGGGGCTCTGGGAAAGCCCATTTACCAGCTCGCTTGCAAAGCGTGACCGGGTCACGCCACCCGAGGTGATTTTTGGGTACTTCCTCGGCCCCTTTGGCGGGCTTCTCGCCTCCGGCATCTTCACGAGCCAGCTGCAGAACTACTTCACGGACGTCCTGCGCCTTGACCTCTCGTTCCTCACGGCGCTGCAGCTTGTCTCGACGGTTCTTATCGTGATAGCCAACCTCATGGTGGGCCAGCTCATCGAGCGCACGCACTGCCTTGCCGGCAAGGCTCGCCCGTGGATTCTGCTCTCGGCCCTCACGCTTGCCGTGTCCACGGTCCTCATGTTCTTTGTGCCGTTTGAGGGCATGGCGCGCATGGTGTGGATCGCCATCGCCTTCAACCTGTACTACTCGGTTGCCTACCCCATCTACAACACCGCCAACTCGACCCTCGTCGCCGTCTCCACGCGCGACACCGAGAAGCGCGGGACCATGGCCTCCTTCACCAACATCGCGGGCTTTGGCGTCATGGGCGCCGGCACCATGGTCTTCCCCATCCTCGTCTCGTTCTTCCTTAAGGAGGACCAGAACCTCTGGCTCCTTGCGATGTCAGCCATCGCCCTCTTCACCCTCATTACCGTCTACCTGCAGTTTCGCTTCACGCGCGAGCGCATTACCGAGGAGGTAAGCGCCTCGCAGACCGAGAGCGAGCAGAAGAAAGCGCCGTCCCTCGCGCGCCAGCTGTCCTCTGTCACACACGAGCCCATGTGGTGGGTGATCATCGTTGCCTATCTGCTTTACCAGTTCAGCGGCGCCTTCAAGAACGGCTCAATGGTGTACTTCTGCAAGTGGGTCCTGGACAACAGCTACTTTGGCACTGCGGAGGCCTGGGGCGCGTCACAGTCGCTTCTCAGCATCATGGGCGCGCTTCCCATGGCGGCGGCCATCCTCTTTGTGATCCCGCTGTGCAACAAGTTTGGCAAGCAGCGCGTGTGCATCGTGGGCATGATCGTGGGCGTGATTGGCGGCATCATCGCCGGGCTTGGCGGGAGCAGCATTGTGCCCGTCGCCGCAGGCGTTGCCATCAAGTGCCTTGGGTCCGCGCCGCTTGGCTACATGATCCTTGCCATGCTCGCCGACGTAATCGACCACATCGAGTACAAGAACCACATCCGCACCGACGGCCTCACCATGTCGATCTACAGCTGCATCGCCGTTGCCGCCACGCCCATCTGCAACGCGGTCTTCTCGGGAATCCTTGCTGGCGTTGGCTACGACCAGGCCGCCAACGTCGCGCTGGGCGTTGCGGCGCAGACCGCCGCCGCGCAGACAGCAATCGCGAGCTGCTACATCTGGGTGGAGACCGTTGCCTTTGCCATCTGCGGAGTCCTGCTCCTCTTCTTCACGGTCGAGAAGAACCTCCCGGCAGAGCAGGCAGCCCTCAAGGAGCGCAACGAGGGCGCGGCGCCCGAGGCGGAGCGCGCGTAGGTCCCGCGGGCGGCAGCCAAGCCGCCCATCTGCCACCTGAACAAGTCCCTCCCTTCCCCGTCCCCTCCGGCAATCAATTGCCGGAGGGGTTATTTTTCACCGTGAGAAGGGCCTGCGCGAGAAGGGCCTCCGACACAAGCAAACGCATAAGGCTGCGGGGCCAATTCTCGACAGAATGGGCACCTCGTGGTGCGCAAAATGTCGGAAAATGGCCCCGCAGCTTCCAACAACAAGACCGCAGCCCCAACAGCAAGACGGCCGTGGTTTACAGCTACGCGACGGGCAGCTCCACCGATGCCGAGAGCGCACCATCGGTGACCGAGAGGCGCACGCAATCCGAATCCAAGACCGGCCGCACAACCGCCAGCGCCTCGCCAAAGTAGGTCTGCGTCTCTCCCGTGACAAAGCTCCCCTCGTTGAAGGGAGAGGCGCATCCAAAGCCGAGAAGGTCTCCGCCCTCGACCGATGCCCTCAGCACGCCCCTTGCAAGCGACCGGGTCTCGCCGTTTGTCCCGGTGTAGCGCACGCGCACAAAGGCCAGCCTGCCGGCCCCAACGCACGCGGGCCCCGCTGCCGCGCCCTCGTGCCAGACGTCGCGGCGCGCGAACCCACCCGGCACGCCGGCATACTCCACCTCGGCCCGAAGCTCCGTCTGGCCGCTCGCGCTTCTCAGCGAGCGCCTGCCCAGCTCGCGACCGTCCTCGTCATAGGCAACGGCCTCAAGCGTCCCCGGCTCGTAGCGGCAGGACATGCGAGCAACGCAAGAACCCTTGAGGAGCCTCCGCCCCACCTCGCGCCCGTTAAGGAGCAGCGCCACCGCGTGCGCATGCGCGTATACCTCGACGTTGGCAGCTCTCCCCTCGCAGCCGTCCCAGCTCCACGACTCGATAGCGCTCGACATCTTCCAGGCGCTTGGCGAGTGGCGCTCCCCGGTGTGATTCACGGGACAGACAGCCAGGTAGGGGCCCGTCTCACCGGTAAGCGCAACGCGCGTGTAGAGTGCTTCGCCAAGCGGCTTGCCTGTGAGATCCACGCGCCCAGACCCCGCCGTAAGCCATCCAAACCCGCTCTCGCGCGGCGCGTAGTCGTTGTACTCCCAGGCACCCACGCCCGTCTCGCCCAGGTAGTCCATGCCGGCCCAGACAAAGTCGCCAACAAGCCGCGGCTCCTTTTTGGCCAGCTCGGCAAATTGCTGGGCGTCGGAGCAGAAGGTCTCGCTGCCCAGGATCAGCCGGTGCGGGTATGCGCGAAGGTCGTGCCTGTAGCGGTCGATGCCATAGTTGTAGCCCGCAACGTCCATCTGGGCGAAGGCGTCCCGCGTGACGCGGTCGCATGCGGGCAGCGCGGCACCCTTCTTCATGAAGCCCGCGCCGAGAAGCCCGGCCAATCTGTTGTAGAACTCGCTTCCCACCGCGCGATGCGGCGTTGCGCCCTGGTGCGCGGCCTGCTCGGCCTCGCGCCGCGCCTTCTCGTCGGAGTACTGCCCCAACCCAAGCGAGCTCAGCAGGTTAAAGAAGATGTTGACGCCACAGGTGACGGGACGCGTGGGATCAAGCACGTGCAGGTGCTCGACCATCTGGCGGGTGAGAAGGACACCTCGCTCCTGGGCGGTCTCGGCAACCTCGTTGCCAATCGAGTAGAGCAGCACGCTGGGGTGGTTGCGGTCCTTCTCGACCATGTCGGCAAGATCGCGGCGCCACCACGCATCGAAGTACTCAACGTAGTCGTGGAGCGTCTTGTGGATGTACCAATGGTCCACGTACTCGTCCATGACCAGCACGCCCAGGTGGTCGCAGGCGTCGAGCAGCGCCTTCGAGCAAGGGTTGTGGGCAGAGCGCACGGCGTTGTAGCCCTGCTCGCGCATGAGCAGGACCTTGCGCCACTCCGCATCGGCAAAGGCGCAAGCACCCAGCACGCCGTTGTCGTGGTGGATGCAGGCGCCCCGAAGCACGATGCGGTCACCGTTGAGGAGAAGCCCGTCATCGCCCCACGCAAGGGTGCGGATGCCAAAGAGCGTCTCGCCGTGATCGACGGCATTGCCCCCTGCCGCAAGGTCAACACGGCAACGATAGAGGTCCGGATGGTCCGGCGACCAGGTGCGGGGCTGCGGCACCTCGAGCGTCATCGCCCCGGTTCCGTCTTCGCCCAGCTCGACGCTACCGGCTGCCACCGGCATCTGGGAGCCCTCGGGGAGAAGCTCGACCGTTGCCAGCCCATGTCCGCTCGCCTCGAGCGAGACCTCAACGCAGGCACGGCTGCCATCCAGCGAGAGCGTCCGCACGGCAATGCCATTGGGCCGCAGGTGAACCGGCTCGCCTACCCACAGCGTGACGGGACGGTAGATGCCGGCGCCAGAGTACCAGCGGCTGTTGGGCTGGTCGGAGTTCCTGGCAACAACGCGCAGCTCGCAGGGCCTACCGGGCTCCACAAGCCCAGCAAGGTCCACGTAGAAGTTCGTGTAGCCGTACGGCCGCTCCGCAACAAGCGTGCCGTCGATCCATACCTGGGCCAGGTGGTAGACGCCCTCGAACTCGAGGAGGAGGGACTTACCGCCAAGCTCCTCTGGCGGGGTCCAGGTCTTGACGTACTCGTAGTCGCGTCCCTCGAACCAGCCGCTGTTCTGGGCCGAGACCGCCTGCGGGCTGCGCGTCTCGCCAATCATCGCGTCGTGGGGAAGCGTGACTTCCTCGAACGGCTCGTCCTTCTCGCCCTCAAGGGCAATCCGCCTGAACTGCCATCCCTCGTTAAACGAAAGACCCTTCATCGCGCACCCTCCACTTCGCATGAAAACGCGTACGAACCGCACCCCACCTCGCGCGTGCTTCCGTCGGGCAGCACGACCTCGCAGGTGGTGCCCAGGGGCACCTCGACCTCAAGCGAGAAGGACGAGCCATCAAGCTTCCAACTACTGGCAAGCCGCCCATAGGGCGTCTCGACCGCACCGTGGGCGGAGCAAAGCCCTCCCCCAACAAGCGGCTGCACCCGTGACCTGCGGTATCCCGGCTCAAGCGGCTCAAGGCCGGCAATGCGACGGTAGAGGAAGTCTCCCACCGCACCGCTCGCGTAGTGATTGTACGAAATCATGATGTCCGTGCCGTCATCGCCGATGGGACAGTTGCCGTTCTCGTCCAGGCCGTCCCAACGCTCCCAGATGGTTGTTGCGCCGTGAACCACCTCGTAGAGCCACGAGGGGCACGACGTGCACTCGAGCATCTGGAACGCAGTGTCCTTCTCGCCATTGTCTGCCAGGGCAAAGAGGATGTACGGGGTGCCGGGGAAGCCCGTCCCAATGCGATACCCGCCCTGCTCGACCAGCTGGGAGAGGCGCTTCACCGCCGCGCGCAGCTCGTCTCCCTTGAGCATGCCAAACTGGATGGGGAGCACGTAGGCGGTCTGGAACTCCTGCTTGAGCCTACCGTGGCCGTTGGTGAAGACGTTGCGATACGCCCTGGCAACGCGCGCGCTCAGGCGGCCGTACTTCTCGGCGGCGTCCTTCTCGCCGAGGATCTTTGCAATGCGGGCCACCAGTGCGCTTGTGTGCTGGAGGCTTGCCGTTGCCGTCCACTTGCTGCGCGCCTGCCACTGGCCCATCTTGGGCACGTCGGGGGCAACCCAGTCGCCAAAGTGGAGCACCGCCGGTGTGTGCCATATGTAGCGGTAGTCGCCCACGCCAAAGCCCGCCCAGAATCGGCAGGCGTCGACGTAGCGCCTCATGGTCTCGAAGTTCTCGCGCAAGACCTCCACGTCCCCCTCGGCCTGGTAGAGCGCCCACGGCACCAGGACGCAGGCGTCTCCCCAGAAGTCCACCGCCATGGGCGGGATGGTGGTGGGAAAGCCAAAGCCCTGCGCAGGCACGGTCACGGGGATGCCGCCCGTGCGGTACTGCTCCGAGCGCACGTCGCGCAGCCATTTGCGCAGGAAGCGGCCCATATCAAAGTTGTAGCAGGCCGTTGGGGCAAAGACCGCGATGTCACCGGTCCAGCCCATGCGCTCGTCTCGCTGCGGGCAGTCGGTGGGGATGTCCATGAGGTTGGACTTCGAGCTCCACACGATGTTTTCCTGCAAGCGGTTGAGGCGCTCGTCCGAGCAGGCAAACTCGCCGGTCGTGCGCAGGTCCGAGTAGAGCGCGAGCGCGCGGACCTCGACCTCGCCCTCGCTCGCTCCGCTCACCGCAACGTAGCGAAATCCCATGTAGGTGAGGCGCGGCGAGAACTCCTGGCGCCCTTCTCGGCACACGTAGGTGAGGGTTGCCTTGGCCGTGCGCAGGAAGTCAGTGTTGAGCGTGCCGTCTGGCTTCAGGATCTCTGCATGGCGCACCGTGATGGTCTGGCCCTCGTGCCCGTTAACCACCAGGTCAACCACTCCGGCGAAGTTTTGCCCAAAGTCATAGACCAGCTCGTCGCCCACCTTTGTGCAGCTCACAGGGCTCATCACCTCGTGGGCACGCACGGGTGCGCCGTCCTCGGCGACAAGCGCGGGGCTCACGCGCAGGGTCTCTCGCATGGCCGGGCGCCAGGCGGCATTGTCCAGGCTCACACGGGCGTCGTACGTCTCGCCATCATAGAAGCAGGCCATGCGGCACGGCCCGTCCTCGGTGACCTGCCAGTCCTCGCCGGTTCCCAGGACCTGCGTCGAGCCGTCCGCATACTCCACGCGCACCTCGAGGAGCAGGGCCTGCCTGTCCGCGGTGACGCGGTTCTTGCGCGTGTAGGAGAAGGGCCCCACCGCCCAGCCTCCGGCAACGGTCACCACCAGCTCGTTCGAGGCTCCAAGCCGGTCCGTTACGTCATAGGTCTGGTACTGGAGCGTCGAGCCATACGAGGTGAAGCCGGGCGCAAAGTAGCGCTCTCCCACGCGTTGGCCATTGAGCGAGATGTCGTAGATGCCCAGCGCCGTGGCATAGACGCGGGCGCGACGCACCGTGCCTCCAAGCGCGAAGGCGTGCCTAAAGACCATGGGCACAGGTGCCACGCCCTTCTCGTCAAAGCGGTAGGCGGCATCGCTGATCCACTCTGCCTCCCACGAGCCGCCGAGAAGCCCCGTCTCAAACTCCAGCGTGCCCTCGGCGGACTCGCCGGCGTCGTCGGTCGCGCAAACGCGTGCCTGGTACGTTGTGCAGGGCGCGAGGGGGGCACCATCGTAGCGCACCGAGGCCCGACCGGTGCCTCGCCAGGTCCAGCCGTTGACCTCGAGCGTTACCTCACGCAGGCTCGCGCCCTGCCGGTCGCTCTCGAAGACAAAGGAGAAGCGAGGGCGCGCCTCGTCCGTCACGCAACCGGTCTCAAGGCCCTCGCAGGCAAAACGCCGTAGCTTCAGCATGCAATCCCCCACTTCAAAGAAAGGCGGGCACGGGACGCATCCCCTGCCCGCCCAGTACGGTCAATTCTCGCCGACGCGCGGCCGCCGGCCAAGATCTGGCTACTTTGTGCTCTTGCCGTGGCCCAGGAAGGCGGCAATCACGGAGAAGAGCCAGGTCACCAGCGAGATGACGATAACCGCAACGGCCTGGGTGGCCGCCTCGTGCGCCTCGACGTTGCCCAGCTCGAGGTTCGAGCCAAGGACCTGCGCCAGGGACTCGACGCGGGCGGAGATGAACATCACACCGGCAACCGCAAGGCAGCAGGGCACGGCAACGCGCAGCACGTCAGAGACAATGGCCAGGGCATAGCCCTCCTTGCCACGGCCAAGGGCAAGGACGATGACCTCCGCCGCAATGGCAACAACGAGCAGGGCGGCGATGACCGAGTTGAGGTCGACGTAGTACGCGCGGGTCGCGTTCATCACATAGAGCACGAACGTCACGATGCTCAGCAGGCAAACAATGGCGTTGAAGACGCCGGCTGCACCCATGGACTTCTTGGCAGATTCCATTACTTCTCCTCCTTGGCTTCCGTGGCGTCATGCGCACCCTTGACGGCATCGCGGACGTAGAGCGCACCAAACACTGCGGCAAGTCCGTAGCCGGCCACCGTGGCGCCGTTGAGCGCCATCTCCCACCAGGGCGTCACTCGCACGGTCTTGATGTTCTGCGCAGCGCTCTGGGCAAATGCGTAGAGCTGGTACTTCATGTTCTGGCGGGCATACTCGACGAGCGTCGCGTCGCTGGCGATGAGGTCGTGGGTCATGTACGGCCAGCTCTCCTGGACATCGGTGAGGGTCTCGTCGGTCGAGAAGTCAGCCATCATCGTGACGCCGCCGTAGATGCACGTCTCGGGGCGGAAGTAGCCGGGATTGTTCACCATGTCGGTCGACATGAGGCCCTTGAATCCCCACTCGCCTCGCAGGATGTTGCGGAGAAGCCCCCAGGAGCCGTTGACGGGGGTTGCGCCGACCCTGCCGAAGGCGGTCATGATGCCGAGGGCGCCAGAGTCTTCGAAGGAGGCGCGGAACGCGCGGAGCTCGCCCTCGCGGGCCTTCTGCTCGGTCATGTACGGGGCAACGCCGGCGCGCTTGGTCTCCTGGTCGTTGAAGGCGAAGTGCTTGGGGCCGATGATGATGCCGTACTCGAGCGCGCCCTCGACCGTACGCGCGGACATGAGGCTCGAGAGCACCGGATCCTCGGAGTAGTACTCGAAGTTACGGCCGTTGTAGGGGCAGCGGTGCAGGTTCGCCGCAGCGCCCCACAGGAGGTAGTTGCCGCTCCAGAGGCCGTCGTTGCCGAGAAGCTCGCCCCAGCTCTTGGCGATGTCCTCGCTGAAGGTGCTAGCGATGGTCGTCTCGTTAGCCATGGTGTTGAGCACGTAGTTGGCGTTGGCGTCGTCGGTGTGCAGGCCGCGGCCGGCGAGCGTGGTGCCAAAGCCATTGGGGCCGTCGTTCTGGTAGACCACGGGGTTCTCGATCTCGGGGATGACGTCCGACTGGCTGCCGCCCTTGATGATCTTCGCGAAGAGCGTGTCCACGGGGATCTCGTCGACGAGCTTGTCCCACTGGGCATCGTCGATGTTGTCATCGCCCGCAAGGCTGGAGAGCGTGAGGCCAGCGGGTGCGCCGTTGACGTCTGTGACCTCGCCGTTCTTCGTGATCTGGTACTCCTCACAGCAGAGGTTCCTGACCCATTCCTCCTGCCTGTCTCCGCCAATGGTGAGGTCGTCGTAGGTGCGCGGGAAGGTGCCGTTCCAGTCGCTCCTCGAGAGAGGCGTTGCGTAGCCGGGCTGGTAGTAGTTCACGTCGGCATCTGCGAGCTGGTTCTCAATCTCGGTGCCGTTCTTGGACTTGGCGAGCGTCGACTCGTCAACCGTGCCCTCGGAGCCGATGGGCTTGATGCTCACCAGGGAGGCGTCTCCCGCAGCCCCGTTACCCTGCGCCGCCAGGACGTTGTTCACGGCGTCGTGGGCATCCTCGGCAAGCACGAAGCAGTAGTCGCCGCCATCGAGGATCCAGCCGCCCTTGCCGCCCTTGGCGGAGGAGTCCCAGCTTGCCATGTCGTAGAGGTCGGCGGTGATGGTGAGCTGCTGGTCGTCGCCAGGCTTGAGCTCGTCGGTCTTGGCAACGCCAATCAGCTGGATGGCGGACTTCTCGACGCCAGCCTTCTTGTCGTAGTCGGTATAGGGGACAGAGACGTAGAGCTGGGCCACGTGCTTGCCAGCAACGGAGCCGGTGTTGGTGACGGTGACCTTGGCGGTGACGGTCTTCTCGTCCGCGTTTACCTGGACGTCGTCGAGCGTCTGCTGGAAGGTGGTGTAGGAGAGGCCGTAGCCAAACGGGTAGACGACCTCGTCGTCGTAGTTCCACGACGACGCGCCGTTGGAGGCGCCGGCCGCTCCGGTTGCGTTGCCGGAACCCGTGACGGAGTCGTAGTAGCGGGTCTCGTAGTACTTGTAGCCCGTGTAGATGCCCTCCGCCTCAACGACGTAGTAGGCCGAGGCGGTGCTGTTCTCGCCGCCGAGGAAACCGCCCGCGATATCGGTGCCCATGGCACCCATGAGGGAGTCTGGCCAGGTGACCATGCTCGTATCGGCGACCTTGATCGAGCCAAAGTTCTGGGAGCTGGGCGCCATGGCGGTGTCCACCGCATACGTGTCCGCCAGGCAGCCAGAGGGGCTCACGGTGCCGTTGAGGATATCCGCGATTCCCAGCGTACCGTAGGCGCCCGGGAAGCCGATGTTCAGGATCGCCGCGATCTTGGGGTCATCCTTGAGGTCGCCAAGCTCCATGGTCGAGCCGCTGTTGACCATCACGACGACTTTGTCGAAGTTCTCCTCGGCAAGCTGGATGAGCGCACGTTCGTTGGTGCATATGCCAAGCGGGTTCTTTGTCCCGTATGTCTCGGCGTCGATGCCGGCAGCGCCGGGGTAGTAGTCGCTGCCCTCGGAGCCGGGACGAGAGATCACCACGATTGCCGCGTCACCGTACTCGGCGAAGCTGCTGGCAAAGTCCTCGCTCGCGCCGCCCTCGGTCACATAGGTGTCAAAGGAGGGCTCGTTGGGCACGTACGGGGTCGCGAACCCGGCAGGACGATACTTGTAGGCAACCGACTGCATCCAGGGCGTGGGGTTTACCGCCGAGGTGTCCTCAACGGCGCCCAGGGTCTCGTAGATGCTGGTCATGGTTGGGTTGATATCGAAGCCGCCCTGCTCAAGCGCCGAGACAAGGTCGACGGCGTCCTCCGTGGTGATCGAAGAGCCCATCTTGCCACCCAGGAAGGGATACATCGAGCCCATGCCCAGGAGCGTGACCTTTGCCCCCTTGGCAAGCGGAAGGGCCTGACCCTCGTTCTTCATGAGGACGGTGCCCTCCTGGCCAACGCGACGGCCAAGGTCCTCGTGGGCCTTCACGAGGTCGTCCGTCGAAGCGATGCTCGGCGTGAACTTGTCGTCTGCGGTCTGCTCGGTACTTGTCGTCCCCAGCGCAGAGTCGATGGTCCCTCTCCAGGAATCAGCGACGCCATGTGCGCCCGTCAGCCCGAGGCCGGCAGACAGCGCAAGGGCAACAGCACCGCGGCGCGTGACCTGCTTCTGTTCTATCCCCATCCGATTGCTCCCTCCAACTGCGTGATCGCTGGCCGAACTCTGGCGGTCGCCCCCGCGACCCCTCGTGCGGCCGGCCTTCTCGGCATCCGTGCCGTTTGCTGTAAAAAACGATGCCATATCTGAAAGATTTTGTGAAAACGATTTTCCGTCAACGGTATGCGCAAGGCTGCAAGCGCGTTATGCGGCATAGTTTTTCTATGTCACGACACCACCAACGGGCGACGCCCCCGAGAGGAAGCGTCGCCCGTTGGTGGCTCAAGAACCTGGGGTTCGTCCTTCTCGCTAGCCTTGCTTTTCGCTTGCGATAGTACGGTTGAAGAGCTCGAGGTTGTACTCGTTTGCGTCTCGCGAGCTGTGGAAGAGGAGCAACAGGAGCGATTCCAACACGTAGTTGATCGAGCTGTGGGAGAAGTCGAAGTCGTTCACAAGCAGGTGGTCGCGCGAGACCACCTTCAGGACAACGTCCGCGCGCTCGGCGAGGGGCGATTCCTCGTTGCGCGTGATCACGATGGTTGAGACGCCGCGGTCGATTGCGTTGTTCATGATCTTGCGCAACCGGTCAGACCGTCCGGAGTTGGAAATCACTACCAGGCAATCCTCCGACTGCATAAGCGAGGCGGTAATCATAGCGCCGTCGCTCGTGGAGGGAGAGATGGCGTTGACGCCCGCCTGCGAGAACTTAATGGCGGCGCTCTGCGCGACGGGCAAGGAGCTGCCCACGCCAACAAGCATCGCGATACGCGCGGAAGAGAGAATGCCCACTGCCTTGGTGACGCTTTCCTCGCTGAGGGCGGCAAACGTGCTTCTCAGCTCCTCGATCTTGGTTTCCATAACGTAGTCGAGCGAGCCTTGGACGTCGGAGAGGCCAATGCCGCGAGAGTCATCGAACGAACGCTCCTTGCTTGCAGTTTCCTCGCGCGCAAGGGCGTAGCGCATGTCGGCGAAGCTCGCGTAGCCCAGAGAGCGGACGAAGCGCGAGACGGTTGTGTTAGAGATGCCGGAAAGGCGGGCGATTTCCACTGCCGAGAGGGATGAGACGGTTCCCTTGTGAGTAAGGATAAAATCCGCAACGGCCTTCTCGGCATCCGAAAGGTCCTCGTAGCGCTGGAGGATTGCATCGACGACCCCGCTGCGGCTCTCGTTTCCTGTCATGGCATCCCCTCTCTGGATAGGCCTCTAGGGTAGCACCCGGAGGAGCCAAAGGCGTCATCGCGAGACGCGTCCTTCTCGCGTTATCCTAGGTACGCCGAGCTTGCAACGAGAGGGAGCCACATGGACAAGGGCCGGATGGAAGCGTTCAGCGATGGCGTGATTGCCATCATTATCACCATCATGGTGCTGGGGATTGCCGCACCGGATGGTACCGGGCTTTCCGACCTGCTGGGGCTGCTGCCGGCCATTGCCGCATACGCGGTGAGCTTCATTGGCGTGGGGACGTACTGGAACAACCACCATCACCTGCTCAAGCTGGTCAACTGCGTGAACGGGCGCATGCTCTGGTCGAACCTCGCGTTCCTCTTTGTGCTCTCGTTCTTCCCTCTGGCCACGGACTGGATGCAGAAGACGGGGTTCGCGGCGCTGCCCACCACCTGCTACGTGATTGTGAACATGCTGGTGTCCCTTACGTACATGAACCTCGAGCGCGTCATTCGTCGCGAGCTGAGCCAGTCCTGCCCGCCCAACCCCGCCAGCGAGAGGGAGGCAGAGCGCCGCGCGATGGTGGAGAAGCGGTCGCTGCTCAAGGAGCGCCTCACTCTGGGACTTGAGACGGTCGGGCTGGTCATTGCACTGGTACTGCCAAGCTCTCACATTGCACTTGTGGCGATAGTCATCGCGTTTCTGCTATGGATTGTCCCCGACCTGCGCATTGTTCGCCTGCTTGACTTTCTTGCGGAGGAGCAGGAGTAGGCGGCAGGCGTTTGCAGTCTGGGAGGCCTAGCTCTGGCCTCGAAGACGTCTCGCCAGCCCAATCCGGAAGACCACTGTGCACAAAAACGCTCTATCGGACGGTTTTTTCGTAGTCGGGGGGTGCGGACGTTTTCTTGGACCGGCTACACCGCCAGCCCGAGCCTCGCCCTC
>ERZ838483.86-NODE-86-length-114880-cov-5.336207_pt1 | contig 114880 bp, 116 predicted proteins | sample MGYA00519939_ERZ838483 | MGnify/ENA primary metagenome ERZ838483 (study PRJEB31850, sample SAMEA3708836) | human gut metagenome | biome: human gut; feature: human-associated habitat; material: faeces | place: China | collected 2014 ...
GGCGGGTCAGGTCCTCGCCCTCTTTGCCGACGACCTCGCCCAGCCACTTTTTGATCTTCGGGGCATTGACATTATCATTGTAGACCCATCCCTCGTTGCCGGTGTTGTAGGGCGGATCGATGTAGATGCACTTGACACGCCCCTCATACCGGGGCAGCAGTGCTTTCAGGGCTTCCAGATTATCGCCCCGGATGATCATGTTTTCGCTGCCGTTATCTTCACTGTGCTGTCCGTTTTCATCAAAGCTATACTTGCGCTCCAACACCCGAAACGGCACTTCCTGATGGTGATTGATGACCTTGCTTTTTCCAATCCATTCAAGTGTTGGCATTACTGATTCTTCCTTTCGAAATCCAAAATATTGTCGGCGCTTTCGCCTGTTTCACTATAAATTTTTGAAAAAATGCTTCCTTTCAATTGAAGTAAAGGACGATACATTTCTTGGTACGCATTTACGAGTTGGTGATTTTGTTCCGCAATTCTCTTACTTAAATCATCCAGATGCAACCCGTTGGTTCTTTTGAGAACATCATAGTCAAAAGCAATTGTTTCTGCTGGAAAAGTGCCGGGATGTTCTTTTTCAATTTTAAGTGTCTCTTTTACAACAGCAAGACTGGAATAGTCACGCAGAGACGAATATGCTTGGATCTCTCCGTCTGAAATTTTGTCGAATATTTCTGTAGCATTGCAGATACTATCAATCAACTTCTTGACTTTTGGATAGTCATTTACACATAAGTGTGCATTTAATTGATCCAAAGCGATTTTGCACATCATTCTATATTTTTGAAATGTAGTTATTGCTGCAACAGGGTCTTTCATTCCGGTATCCATTGTTTCGATTAGCGGATGCATCGGATTAATTTTATCGATAGCATTTGCAAAGATTGCCTCTATTTTCGTCCACTTTTCATTTTCCTGCTTTAGGAAATTCTCCATTTGAATTTGCTTGCGTGTGAATCCGATTGTAACGACTACTGTAATAATAGCTACTAATGCGCCAAGCACTACGCCGTAGTAAGCAAGCATATCTGCAGGCGACCATAATGTAATATATCCGCTATTTAACTTATAACACTCATTAATAATGAGAGGTCCGACAATGGCAAAGGCGCACACTACTATGATAGCCAATATCAAATATTTTTTTCGTTTATTCACCGTTTGTCCCTCCCGGCTATCTCATATGATTTACAGTTCCTCCGCCTTGAACGTGGTATATCCCTCGTAATAGTAGCTGTGGTCGATACCCTTCATATAGACCTCGCGGCTATTAACCTCGTCGGTCAGAGCCGCTTTCAGCAGCACCTTGATCTCCACATCCTTGATGGGGCTGCGCTCCATGGCCAGCAGATAATCTTCCTTATCGACTTTGCTCCAATCCACCACCTGCCCGATACCGGCTTTCAGCATCTGGTCGAGCCACAGACGAGTGCTGCGGCCGTTGCCCTCGCGGAACGGGTGGGCAATATTCATCTCCACATACTTCTCGATGATCTCGTCAAAGGTGGACTGGGGCATCTTGTCGATGTTTCCAAGTGCCACCTCCAGATACATCAGCGGCGCAAAGCGGAAATTGCCCTTTGCCAGATTCACCGTGCGCAGTTCAGCGGCAAAGTCATAAATGTTCTCGAACAGTGCCTTATGAATGGTTTGCAGCGACGCGAATCTGCCGGGTGCCAGTTTGTCCAGAGCGCCGCTTTCAAACATCTCTACGGCTTTCTTTTTGCTGATGCGCTCCTCCTCGCGGGCAAGCTCGGCGGAGTTGGTGATACCAAGTTTATTTTCAAGTGCCATTGCGGGCCTCCCCATCATTTATGATTTGCTTTCTAAACAGCTCGTCCAAGGTTTTCCCGTCCCTGTCTTTCCATTCTATCCAGCCGTTTGTCGAGCCTCCAAGTACAAAGTTGCTTGCGCCGCTCGGTGTGTTGAAATCTAATGTAACATTCAAGATGTACTTTTCTCCAGCCTTGACAATAGATTGCTTGGACAGCAGCTCATCTCTAAGCCGATTATAGCTCAGCAAATGCGCCGGCTTATCCATGTTGATCTCAGAACCGTCCAGCACTTCAAATTTCTCACCGTCATACATGCCGCAGGCAGCAATACCGTTCCGCGAGGTATGAAGAATGCGTTCCTCATTGATCGACCTTTTCGCATCATCCATCTTATAGCCCTGTGTGGCCATGATAAACTGGATTTCATCGTAAACTTCTTCCACTGCTACAAGGTCATATTCATCGATTTCATACTTCGGAACAACGCTGTTTTCAACCTTGTATCGCTTGGATGCCTGCGCCTTCATAATTGCAAATTTTTCAAGGCCGCTGATCATATCCAGCGTAAATGTCTTGCTCTCAGCAAGAAACAAAATTGCTTTGTTCCAGAAATCTTTTGAACGGTTGTGATCGTCTAAACGATTGATGCCATTCCGCGTCTGTCCAATATAGATCTGCGCAATTCTGTTGTCATCACTCTCGTTGATCAAATAGTAAATACCCGGACGAGTAATTCCGGAAATATTTTTCGCCTCTGATAGGAGTGGGCGGGGAATTACATAGGTGGTCATCGTTGAGAGATTCCGGCGAATCGAGCGAATGCCGTCCGGCTGTCCATTATGATAGATCGTTTCCAGCTTCTTACTGATTGTCATAGGTCGCTCTCCTCCGCCTATACTTATAATTTCACAAAATAATTATACCACAAAATGCCATCTCCACAAGCAATATTTCGATGCTTGCGTCCCAGAAGCGGGAATTGATCGATATAACAAAAACGGGCGCGCAGCCTTGAGAAAGGAGGCTGCGCGCTCTGCTTTTTGTCGTTGGCCTTGTTCAGACGGCATATATCTTGGAATAAGCTATCTCAAAGCCACTTTGCGATCTGCCAGATCACCCGCTGTGCTGTCGTGATTGCGGCAATGTCTTCCTTCGTGGCAAAGCCGCGGGTGTTGACAACATGAGCGATTTGATTGATGTTATTTCCAATGCCGGCGAGTTGACGCCGGATTTCGGCGTATTCAGCGAGTGGTCGGGATCGGAGGTTCATGCCAGAGATCAGCGCACGGAGGAATACTTCCATTGGGAAGCCAGAGAGCATAGCCTGCTGTTTCAAATGTTCATGCTCCTGTTCATTCAAACGGAGCGATATTTTGATTGGTCGTTTTCTCATGATCGTTTTTCCTTTCAATTCATAAGGGGTTATAGGGGAATTGCTTCCCCTAACAAGCGCATTTGGACGGCCAAATGCTATGCTTGCGAAAGCAGTTTCCGTATAGCGGTTTCATTTTCGTGACAATGCTGTTGTAAAATTAACTTCTTGATTTATTGGTGTCCAATAGGTATAATAATTGTGAGAAATTTTTGAGGTGAATGACCGTGCTACACGAGGAACGAACTGCAAATATTCTTATCAACAAGGCGGGTGGAAACGCCGGGCCGGATGCCAATGGCTACCGTGTGGCGCTGCCATCTGTTTGGATGAAGGCCCTGGGTATCTCTGAGGACAGCCGCACCGTAACGCTGCAATTTGATGGGGAAAGCATCACCATCCGCCGCCCTGCCGTGTCTGATTACGATGACTTTCTGGCCAATGCCCGAAGCAGTAATCACGTCATCTTGATCCTGCACTACTACGATGGGGACGAGCTCTGCACGAAGATCTGCGCTGACCAAACCACTCATCAACTTGCCATCGAAAACGAGGTCAGTTCTCCCCTTTCCACCGCTTTCGGCGTGAACCGCAAGCCCACATGGGACGATCTGCAAACCTTCTTGAAAGACCGCTGTGTGCCGCAGGAGCGGGACGGTTTGAAATATTACCTGTCTGACTTGGGACTGGACTGCTATGACCCGCTGACGATCATCCGCAAGACCGAAGGGCGTATGGCAGAGGATTCGTGCTGGATCAAAATTGTGGAGGGCTGAATATGTCGATCAGATTGACAACGGGAAGCTGCATCGCGGAAACCTCGTCTAAGGGCAATCAGGAAAAATGGCTGGCAGATGGCCGCTGGTACAAGCTGGATCTGTTCGGCTACGAGGGACTGGCTGAAGCCGTGATCTCTGCGCTGCTGGCACAGACCAATACAGATGCGCTGGGCTTTCACTATGTGACCTACCGCATGGAGCGGATGAAAGTCCACGGACACATCCGAAACGGCTGTTCCAGTGCCAATTTTCTACGCCCAGGCGAGGCCATCCTGACCCTTGCGGAGCTGCTGAGAAAAGGCGTTGGCCCGGACTGGCAGACCGCGGTAAACCGCCTGCCCAATCTTCAGAGCCGCCTTGCGTGGTTGGTGGAGCAGGTTGAGCGGCTGACGGGACTTGACCGCTTCGGCACCTATCTGACGCTGCTGTTCGAGGTGGATATGCTGTTCGGCAACGAGGACCGGCATCTGAACAACATCGCTGTGCTGCGCTGCGGTGATGGCTTTGACTACTGCCCCATCTTTGACTTCGGCGCGGGTTTGCTGTCCAACACACGGGATTATTCCATGGAGATCGAACCGGCCGCATTGGTGCGGCACCTCAAGGCTCAGCCCATGAAAACGGGCTTTGTCCGACAGGTCCATGCGGCCCAAAATCTCTATGGGCCGCAGCTTCGCTGCGACTTTGCCGAAAAAGAGATCATGGCGGCCCTTTCAGAGCCGCTGGAGTTTTACGCCAAGCGGGATGTTCCTTATATCCGTGACCGTGTGACGGCCTGCATCAAATTCCAGCGGAAAAAGTTATTCTGATTTTCTGCCGTCCTCCCGCAGCCACGCGCCCCGCAGCACCATGCGGAGATACGCCGCCCGCCCGATGCCGTGGTCCTGCGCGGTGCGGGTGAGCCGCTCATATTCTGCCTGCGTCAAGCGGAGATTTACCTGCTTTTCCCGTAAGTTCTCTTTGTTCTTCATCTGATGATCCTCCCTATTATTCTTTTTCGGCTTGGTATATATTTATCTCAGTATCGCTCTACTCAGTCTTATTAGACGCTGAAAATCAGCGTTCAGGTGCGCTGATTTTCAGCGTTCTTGAAATTCGAAAATCGAAAGTCAAGAAATTCGGTTTTCGAATTTCAGGGGGTACAGTGCAGACGGCTTCCCCAACCCCTGCCGTTTCCGGCGCAGCAGGCCAGCTTGCTCCAGTTCGGATAGCAGCTTCTCCGCCTTGTTGTGGGCGCAGCCCAAGTCCTCCATAATGTGGCTGATGCCATAGTAAACAAAGGCGCGCCCTTGCTTATCGAACCACCCGCTTTTGCGGGAAAGTCCCATTTTGTCCAGCAATAATCCGTAAAGTAATTTTGCTTCACAATTCATGTTTTTGAATGATTCCTCCGTAAACAGCACCTTTGGAACACGGTAAAATGTAAATAGTTCTGATTCATGCTCGTAGAAATAATCCATATCGTTCCTCCTTGCCCGTTGGGGCATAAAAATAGCGGAGGCAGGCGATTGACCTGTCTCCGCTGTTGTTCTTTTGCTGTTTTTACCGCTCGCGCATGATCTCAAGCGCAGCGCTTTTGATGTTGTTCATGGCTCCTACCCACGCCATTTGGTCTCGTGCTTTCAGCTCCTCGTTTACGCCTTGTGCCTCTGCCATCTGGCGGATGATGGTTTCCAGCAGCTTGTCCTCTGTGGTGTCCGGTTCCGGCGGTAAAAGGCAGGGATAATACTGCTCGCCCCGCAGCTCGTAGTAAAGACCGTTCTCAAAAATGACCGGCGGCAATGGCGGTAAATTCTGCTCCATAATCCTCGCTCCTTTCTGCCGCTATTGTACGGAAGAAATTTGTATAGCGCCAGTATGCGAAAATCATCGCGCTCCCCTGCCCTTCGCGCGGTAACGGGCCTCCAGCAGCTTGATGATCTCCCGCTCCATCTGCTGCGCAGAATAATTGCGCGGGAAATACTTCCGCAGCGACTCGGTTTTGATGCGAACCTGCTCTTTCTGATTGGGCTTTTCCTCGGTAAGAATGGCGTACAGCACCTCCGGCGTCAGCTTTGCCTCGCGGGAAAGCTGCTTCATGCGGAGTGCCTGTGACAGCGACGGTGTGGCATCCTCCCGCCCAATCAAGTCCCACAGCTCCGCCTGCTCATCGCGGGTAAGATAAGACAACTCCACGGCGGGAGAAAAGGCGATGCGGCCATCGTCCACCATCTGAAGCAGCGGCGGGACAAGGTTGGTCAGGCGGATATATCGTTTGACCACATCTTTACTAATACCGGCTTCATATCCGATTTGTTCAGTTGTCAATTTCGGTGCGAGTTGCACCGAAGTTGATTTTCCTTGATGTTTCATTGCCTCCAACTTCATCTTGTAAGCGAATGCCTTTTCGCTGGGCAGCAGGTTTTCCCTCTGAAGATTGCTGTCCACCATCAGGATCACCGCTTCGTCGTCGCTCATCTCCCGCACCAGCACCGGCACGGTGGGCAAGCCCAATTTCTGCGCCGCCAAGCGCCGCCGATGCCCGCTGACCAGCTCGTAGCACTCCCCTTTTGGCCGGGCCAACAAGGGCGACAGAACGCCGTGGACACGGATGCTCTCCACCAGCTCGTCCATGGCGGCATCCTCCCGCACCCGATAGGGGTGCTTTGCAAAGGGCGACAGCTTGTCCGGCGGGAGCTGTGAAATAAACTCCTTCACCATACCGCCCCTCCCTCCGAAAGCGCGGCAGACACGTTCACATGGTAGTGAAGGTCGGAGCCGCGATAGTGGTAGTCCGCGTCAAAGGAATGGAGCCAACCGGCATTTTGCACATTCGCGTTTTCCCTCTCTTTTTCGGCCTGTAACCCTTGCGGCGCAAGGATTTTTCGTACTTGTGGCCCTTGGGCTTCCACGGTCGGCACAGAGGAGCTGGGGCATCTCGAAATGGTGGGAACCATTGTTCACCAGTTGACCCGAAATCTTACTGCGGACCAAATCAAAGAAGCCGGCTTTGACACCTACTTTGTGGATCACACCACCGGCGTATTTCCGCAGTTTGCTTCCGGGTATCCATGGTCTGCCGCCACCATGCAGGTCACTGGCGATACCATTGCGGATTTGACAGAAGACCTGGCAGCAGATGCTGCGCGCACGCAGGAACAACATGGAATATGCCAGCCGCTGCACATATTAACAGAAAAAGTGCGAGAATTTGCTTGACAAAACCGGCGGCAGACAACATAATTGGAGTGTTTCAGGCGGTATCTGCGGGCGATTCAGGCGCAGAGCCGAATCGCGCCGGCAGGATGCGGCGGCTGATGAGCCGTCGCTTTTTTGTGCAGAAAGCGAAAAAATTGGACGCTTCCGAAGGAAGCACCCGTAATGAAAGGAATTCAAATGATCACAGTCAACGACGTAAGCATGAACTTCAGCGGGCAGCCGCTGTTCAAACACGTGGATCTGAAGTTCGTCCCCGGCAACTGCTACGGCATCATCGGTGCCAACGGCGCCGGCAAATCCACCTTCCTGCGGATCCTCTCCGGGGATCTGGAACCCACCACCGGTGAGGTCATCATCCCCAAGGAAGAGCGGATGTCCATTCTGAAGCAGGACCATTTCCAGTATGACGCCTATACCGTGCTGGATACGGTGATGATGGGCAACCAGCACCTCTACGACGTCATGAAAGAAAAGGACGCTCTTTACGAAAAGGAGGACTTCACCGATGAGGATGGCGTAAAGGCCAGCGAGCTGGAGGCGGAATTTGCAGAAATGGGCGGCTGGGAGGCCGAATCCGACGTTTCCCGTCTGATTCAGGGACTGGGCCTGTCCAACGAGATTCTCTACAACGAAATGTCCACGCTTTCCGCCAAGGAAAAGGTGAAGGTGCTGCTGGCGCAGGCGCTGTTCGGCAAGCCGGATATCATCCTGCTGGACGAGCCTACCAACCATCTGGACATTCAGGCCATCGAATGGCTGGAGGACTTCCTGATGGAGTGCGAAAGCCTGATTCTGGTGGTGAGCCATGACCGGCACTTCCTGAATACCGTCTGCACCAACATTGTGGACGTGGACTACGGCCAGATCAAGATGTACGTGGGCAACTACGAGTTCTGGTATGAATCCAGCCAGATGGTGCAGCGGATGATGAAGGACCAGAACCGGAAGAACGAGGAAAAGATCAAGGAATTGCAGCTGTTCATTCAGCGCTTCTCCGCCAACAAGTCCAAGAGCAAGCAGGCCACCGCCCGCCGGAAGCTGCTGGACAAGCTGACGGTGGAGGAAATGCCCGCCTCCTCCCGGCGCTACCCCTTCGTGGGCTTTACCATGGATCGGGAATGCGGCAAGGAGATTCTGGCGGTAGAGGGGCTTTCCAAAACCGTGGATGGCCGCAAGGTGTTGGACAATGTATCTTTCCGCGTCAACAAGGGCGATAAGATTGCCTTCGTAGGCGAGGATGAGCTGGCCAAGACCACCCTTTTCAAGATCGTCATGGGCGAGCTGGAGCCGGATGAGGGAACCTATAAATGGGGTACCACCATCACCACCAGCTATTTCCCGCTGGACAACTCCGCCTTTTTCAACGACTGCGACCTGAATCTGGTGGACTGGCTGGCGCAGTTCACCCCCAAGATCCCCGAAGCCAATACTGAGTCCTTCAAGCGGGCCTTTCTGGGGCGGATGCTCTTCTCCGGCGACGATGTGTTCAAGCCGGTGAAAGTCCTATCCGGCGGTGAAAAGGTGCGGTGTATGCTCTCCCGCATGATGCTCTATGGCTCCAATGTGCTGGTGCTGGATCAGCCCACCAACCATCTGGATCTGGAATCCATCACCGCCGTCAACAACGGTCTGGTGGACTTCAAGGGCGTGGTGCTTTTCGCCAGCCATGACCATGAGTTTGTCCAGACCATTGCTAACCGCATTATGGTACTGGAAAACGGCCATCTCACCGACCGCCTCGGCACCTATGAGGACTATATCGCCTCTCTGGTACAGGTCTGACGCGGCGTCGGACGCCGCCCTATCTCCCCCCTGCACACTTCTGATTTTCAAAGGAGGTTCCCGCCTATGCCCCCCGCTGTAAGCATCATCGTCCCGGTTTATAATGCGGAACGCACGGTCGGCCGGTGCATCGAGAGTATTCTGAATCAGGAATACACCGATTTTGAACTCCTGCTGGTCAATGACGGCAGCACGGACGCCTCCGGCTCCCTGTGCGACGGCTATGCCGCAAAAGATGCCCGTATCCGGGTGATCCACAAGAAAAACGGCGGCGTCTCCGCCGCCCGGAATACTGCGCTGGATCTGGCGCAGGGAACCTACCTGCAATTTCTGGACAGCGATGACTGGCTGACACCGGACGCCACCTCCTCTCTGGTGCGGGCAGCAGAGGACACCGGGTGCGACCTGATCGTGGCAGACTTCTACCGGGTAATCGGCGAGCGGGTCTCCCAGAAGGGGGACATCGACGAGGATGGCGTGATGACCCGCGAAGAATACGCCGCCCACATGATGGAAAATCCGGCGGATTTTTACTACGGCGTTCTCTGGAACAAGCTTTACCGGCGGGCCATCGTGGAAGCCCACCACCTGCGGATGGACCCGGAGATCAGCTGGTGCGAGGACTTCATGTTCAATCTGGAGTATATCCGCTATGCCGCATCCTTTCAGGCTCTCCCCATTCCCATCTATTACTATGTGAAAACCAAAGGCTCGCTGGCCAATCAGAATCTCACCATCAGCAATACGGTAAAAATGAAGCTGACGGTGTTTGAGTACTATCAGCGCTTCTTCAAAACCGTTCTGGACGAGGAGGAATACGAGAAGTGCCGGCTGAAGGTCTACCGTTTCCTGCTGGACGCCGCCAAAGACGGCTCCGTTGTGCCTCTGCCCCTGCCCAATTCCCGGAAGCTGGGAGAGGAGCGGGTACAGGCTTCCCCGGACACTCTGCGGGAGGACGGCCCTCTGTACGACGCGTTCCGGGAGCGGAAGCTCCTGGAACGGTATCTGGAAACGGCCGCGCTGAAGCATGATCTGCCCCTGCAGGACGCCAGAGTACTGCTGTTTCTGCAAAGCCTGCACTTCCAGCCCACCCGCCGGGAGCTGATGGATCTGACCGCCCTTTCCCGCAGAACGCTGTCCGTGTCCCTCCAGCGCCTGACGGCCAGAGGACTGATCCGCCTGACGGAGCAGCGTCAGAAAAAGGCCCCCGCCCGGCTGGCAGTCACGTTTCTTCCTGCCGCGCAGCCGGTGCTGCGGGATCTGGACGCTTCGCAGGCAGACTGTGCCCGCATCCGGCTGTCCGCCCTTTCTGCGGAAGAAGCGGCGGAATACGAGCGCCTGTCCAGCAAGGTGCAGTCGCAGATCAAAAAAATTCTGGAATAAAGCGCCTGATCTATGGCGAAAAAAGGCGAAACTGGCGATCAATTTGGAAATATTGTGCGACGGGAAGGAAAACAGCTGCGAAAGAACCACGGAAAAGTTGTCTTTCGATTTCAATCCTAAATTTTTCTGAACTTGTCAAGTGCAGAAAAACTTACAGCGGCGCGTCGCGAAAACTTGTTCGACACGCTGAAGACTCTGCTGTCCTGAGCAGAGTCTTTTTTCCAGAGAAGCCGCACAATGTGCTTCTGCCCTGCGATGCTTATGCATACACTCACACAGGGAGGAATGAAACGATGCGCCACTCCATCTGCAAAAACTTTTTTAAAAACGGCAAACCCCACACCACTGTTCAAATTTATACCGACGTATGGATCAAAGTGATTGAACAGTTAGAACGCTCCAAAGAGATCCTGTCCCTCGCCAGATAGCCGCTGCCAACCAACTTCCCCCGCTTCCATTGCACATAAGCTGCGATGAAAGCGGGGAAGTTTATTCTGGCAGCAGAACAGGAGGCGGACAAATATGGAAAAGGCTGCAATTTACTGCCGTCTGTCAGAGGAAGATCACAGCAAGAAGCATAAAACGGAGGACAGCGGCAGCATCCGCAATCAGAAAGCCATGCTGCTGGAATATTCCATCCGGCAGGGGTGGGAAGTATATGACATTTACAGCGATGATAATTACACGGGTTCCGATAGGAACCGCCCGGAATTCACCCGCCTGCTGAATGACGCCAAAGCGCACAGGTTCGATATCATCCTCTGTAAAAGTCAGTCCCGGTTTACCCGTGAATTGGAGCTGGTGGAAAAGTACATCAACGGGCTGTTCCCTCTTTGGAGGATCCGCTTTGTCAGTCTGGTTGACAAAGCGGATACAGCCAACAGGGGCAACAAGAAGTCCCGCCAGATCAACGGGCTGGTCAACGAATGGTATCTGGAGGATATGTCTGAAAATATCCGTTCCGTGCTGACCAACCGCCGGAAAAGCGGCTTTCACATCGGTGCCTTCGCACTCTATGGCTATAAGAAAGACCCTGAGCAAAAAGGACATCTGCTCGTTGATGCGGAAGCCGCTGCCACCGTGCGGGAAATATTCACCCTTTTTTCGCAGGGATACGGAAAAACCGCCATCGCCCGGATGCTCAATGACCGCGGCATACCGAATCCCACGGAATATAAGCGGCTGCATGGACTGCGTTATCAGCAGCCAAAACGAAAAAACAGCACGCTATGGAAATACTCTGCGATCTCCGATATGCTGACCAACGAAATGTACATCGGCAACATGGTGCAGGGTAAATATGGCAGCGTTTCCTATAAAACCAAGCAGAATAAGCCGCGCCCGCAGGAGGAATGGTATCGTGTGGAGCATACCCATGAGGCAATTATTGACCGCGATCTGTGGGAGCGGGTGCAGGCACTCATTACTTCCCGTGCAAAGCCCTTCACGGCGGGAACGGTCGGGCTGTTTGCCCGGAAAGTCCGCTGCGCCAACTGCGGTTATACCATGCGCTCCTCTAAAAATCGCGGGAAGCACTATCTGCAATGCTCCAGCCGGCACGTGGCAAAGGACGCCTGCATCGGTTCCTTTATTGCAGTGGATCAGTTGGAAAAAATCGTTGTTCAGGAATTGAACGCTCTCTCGCAGCGCTATCTGGATCAGGACGAATTGGAACGAAGCGTTGCGTTGAACCAGAATCTGGAACAGCAGAGAGCGTATTGGCTGAATGTCAAAGTGAAGCTCACAAAACAGCTGGCGGATAACCGCGCATATCTGCGTATTCTCTATACCGATAAAGTAAAAGGCCTTGTCACTGAAACGGACTACCTGTCCATGTCTGCGGACTTCTCCGCAGAGCGGGAGCGTATGGAATTGCAGATCAGGGATACAGAACGCCATATAGAGGATCTGGAAAGCCGGACACTCTCCGGAGATCAACGAAAGGAGATCGTTCAGCACTATACCCATGTGGAACACCTGACCCGTGAAATGGTGGAGATCCTCATCGACTATATCACGGTCGGCAAGCGAATCCCCGGCACACAGGATGTCCCCATTGAAATTCACTGGAATTTCTGATCCGAAGCGTTGTTTCCCATAAGCGGTCTTGGCTTTTGCTGCAAAAGCCGCTATAATACGCTCTGCTTGCTCGGAGGGCAAATCATTCGCTGGAAATGATGGGCTGGATAAGGCAACAGGCTGAGACGCCTGTACTTATCCAGCCCTTTTTGTACTCTGCATATCGATCCCGCCAAGCAGTCCTCGCGGGCAATCTCCTGACGGATCAAATCTGACCGATCTACTTCAAATACCTCGCCGCCTTTGGCAGCGTCCTGATCTCGTCCATCTACGGCGTAGTAGACGCCGCCATGGTGGGGCAGTATCAGGGGCCGACGGGTACGGCGGCGCTGGCCGTAGTCGCCCCGGTCTGGAACATCATTTACAGTCTGGGCCTGCTGACCGGCATCGGCGGCAGTGTCCTTTTCAGTACCATGCGGGGCCAAGCAGCCGGCAACGAAAAGAAATCCAACGAATACTTTTCGGCGGCTGTCATTGGGACGGTCATTCTAGCCGCTCTGACTTGGGTGGCTGTCATCTTCTTTGACCGGCAGTTTCTGACGCTCTTCGGCGCGGAGGAGACCCTGCTGCCGCTGGCGCGGGAGTATCTGTTCCCCATTAAGTTTGTCGTCCCCAGTTTCCTGTTCACACAGCTGATGTCGGTATTTCTACGCAACGACGGCGACCCCGCACTGGGGCCACCAAATCGGTGCTGCTCGGCGGCGGTGTTTGGCGTAGTCTGGACGCTGGCGGCAGAACTGGTTCCCAATGGATTCGTCCGCATCTTCATAACGCCCACAGACAGCATCCTGAGCATCGCCCCCGGTATCATCCGCCGGTACGGTATTTCGTTCCTGCTGCTGCCCTTCAGCATCTTCTCCACCTACTACTTGCAGGCCATGATGAAGCCCTCCACCGCCTTTGTCGTGTCCGTGAGCCGCGGCGCTGTCATCAGCGGCATTCTCATCTACCTGCTTCCAGTGATTGCCGGAGCGAGCGGCATCTGGTTCGCCATGCCCATCACGGAGCTGGTAGTGGCGGTATTTATGGCGGTCATGATGCGGCGCTGTCAGAAGCAGCCGATCAGGTAACTGCCGAACGCATATTCAGACATATTTTTCCCGTGCCGTGAAATCCGGGGCTTTACGGAAGCAGACGGGGCATCCCAATCGGCCCGGAAGATTCAGATCGTCCCGGTGTCAGCTTATAGAACTCAGCGCTGCTGCGGCCATGTACAGATAACAGAAACCTGCTCCGATACAGCAGCGCGGCTGCCAGAATTGGCAGCCGCGCTGTCTTATATGCAGGAACCGGTCCGTTTTCTGTTAAACCCTGCGATTCATAATTTCTCCTCATGAACGAACATGATCAGGAAACTGACAGCCAGCAGGACACAGGAGATCCAGATCCCCCGTTCTGCCAGACAGTCTGTCAGTCTGGTCCCCAGCCCTGCGCCTACGGCGAACAGGCCGATCACCCCAAAATAGGTCAGCGCCTTGTACAGCACCTCCCTGTCGCGGGTATGAAAATAGATGCACAGCGACTCAGTGCCGCTCCGCATATTGCCAATGCACATGGTACTGGCGTAAGCGTGGCCCCGCACCTTGCGGAAGGTCTGCACCTGCATGGCGCACACAAAGGACACAATGGCATTGGCGAAGGTGTTGACGCTCTGCGGCAGAAAGCCGACTCCGAAAAGCAGGATGATTTCCGCCAGCACAATGAGCTGCCGCCAATGCACCTTTTCCATGTATTTGAAATGCCGGTGAACACACTCCGCCGCAAAAATGCCCAACAGGAAGGACAGCACCGGGATGAGATACCGAACGCAGTGTTCCCATTCGCCATCGAACAGGTATGCGCTGAACAGGACAATATTGCCGGTCTGTGCGTTGGCAAATACCTTGCCCCGGCAAAGATACGTATAGGCGTCCTGCAAACCGCCGGAGAGAATAATAAAGGCCGCCGTCAGGAAAGATTCTGACATCTGCCCGTGCCGTTTGTAATGACACACCATCCACCACTTCTTTGAATTTCAGCTGGCAGTCTCAATTAGAACCATGCCAGCGCTCCTTGACCCGCAGTCGGCTGATAGCTCGCGCCAGATTTGCCTGCGCGCGGCCGTATTCCTGAATACTGTGCTTTTGCACGAGTTCCTCCTTTGCTGCATCTGCCGCCCGCTTTGCCCGATTGGCGTCAATGTCCTCCGGGCGTTCCGCTGTATCCACCAGAAGCAGGACTTCCCCATCTTCGATTTTAACCAGCCCGGAGGAAACCGCAGCAGTCCGCAGCGGTTCGTCTGCCGGCTGAAAGCGCAGCTCCCCCGGCACCACAGCGGCAATCATATTGCTGTGATGCGCCAGAATACCCATGGCGCCATCTGTGCATGGAACCGTCATGAATTCACAGCTGCCATCAAAAAACGACGTATCCGAGGCAAGAATCCGTGCATGAAAGGGCGTCATCCGTTTTCACCGTCCTCCAGCTTCTTCGCTTTGGCAACAACATCATCCAGTGTTCCCACATTATAGAAGGCCGCTTCCGGATACTGATCCATTTCGCCGTCCACGATGGCCGCAAAGCCCCGAAGGGTTTCTTTCAAGGGAACATATACGCCGGGAATCCCCGTGAATTTTTCGGCCACATGGGTGGGCTGCGCCAGAAAACGCTGGATGCGGCGGGCGCGGTTCACCGTCTGCCGGTCCTCATCGCTCAGCTCATCCATGCCCAGAATCGCAATAATATCCTGCAATTCCCGATACTTTTGCAGAATTTCCTGCACCTTTCTGGCAATCCGATAATGCTCAGCGCCCACAATATCCGCCTCCAGAATCCGGGAGGAGGATTCCAGCGGATCTACGGCAGGATAAATTCCCTGTTCGGAGATTTTGCGGCTCAGTACGGTTGTGGCGTCCAGGTGGGCAAAGGTCGTTGCCGTGGCAGGGTCGGTCAGATCGTCTGCCGGAACATAAACGGCCTGAACAGAGGTCACGGAGCCGTCTTTGGTAGAGGTGATCCGCTCCTGCAGCTGCCCCATCTCATTGGCAAGGGTGGGCTGATAGCCCACGGCGGAAGGCATTCTGCCCCGCAGGGTGGAAACCTCGCTGCCTGCCTGTACAAATCGGAAAATATTGTCGATGAACAGCAGCACGTCCTTGTGTTCCACATCCCGGAAATGCTCTGCCATGGTCAGCCCGGACAGCGCCACGCGCATCCGGACGCCGGGGGATTCATTCATCTGACCGAACACCAGCGCCGTTTTATCGGCTACCCCGCTCTCCCGCATCTCATGCCAGAGGTCATTGCCTTCCCGGCTGCGTTCGCCTACGCCGGTAAAAATAGAGTAGCCGTTATGCTCTGTGGCCACATTGTGGATCAGTTCCTGAATCAGAACCGTTTTGCCCACACCTGCTCCGCCGAACAGGCCGATTTTTCCGCCCTTTGGATACGGCTCCAGCAGATCGATCACTTTGATGCCGGTTTCCAGAATTTCTACCGCAGGGCTTTGCTCCTCAAAGGAGGGCGGTTCCCGGTAGATGCTCCTGCGGGGTACCTCGGCGGGAACCGGCTCTCCGCCGTCAATGGGCTGTCCCAGCACGTTGAACATCCGCCCCAGCGTCGCTTCCCCCACAGGAACCTCTATGGTTTTCCCCGGCGCGGATACCTTCATGCCCCGTGCAAGCCCCTCACTGCCGGCCAGCATGATGCAGCGGACAATGTTTCCACCCATATGCTGGGCCACTTCCATGACCCGCGCCTGTCCGTTCAGCTCCACGGACAGCGCTTCCCTGATTCTGGGCAGGTGTCCGCCTTCAAACTCAACATCCACCACAGGGCCGGATACCTGTGTGATTGCTCCAATTTTCATACTGTCATTCCTCTTTCCCAAAGCTCTGGCGCTGTGCTGCCGCACCTGCGGAAATCTCTGTGATCTCCTGTGTGATGGCCGCCTGCCGCACCCGGTTGTATTGCAGCTTCAAACCGGCCAGCAGTTCTTCCGCGTTCTGATTGGCGGCGTCCATGGCGGTCATGCGGGCGTTCTGCTCACTGCAGAAGCTGTCCAGCAAAGCGCTGTAAATGAAGCCGGAAACATAGCTGGGGATCATGTTGTTCAGAACCGCTCCCACGGACGGGTAAAACTCAAATGGCTCCTGTACGGCCTTTTCCTTGGCTGGCGGTGCAAAATGCGTCCGATGAAACGGCAGCAGACGGGTAGACTTCGCTTCGGAGAGCAGGCTGCTCTCCATATCCGTATAAACCACAAAAATCTCTTTCAGAGCGCCTTTTTGAAATCCGTCCAGCAGCAGAGCGCTGATCTCCCGCGCACGATCCAGCGTTGGGTTCTGCGCGGTATAAAGAAAGCTGTGCTGAATGGGAATATGGTGCTGGTCAAAAAAGCGGCGGCCATACTCCCCCACCACATATAATTTTGTGTCCGGGTGCTGGGCGAGGAGCTTCTGCGCCTCTTTGATGACATTCTGGTTATATGCGCCAGCCAATCCCTTATCCGCCGTAATGACAAGGCATCCGTAAGTGCCTTCCAGCGGCGTGTTATTATCCGGCGGGTAAAAATACAGACTGTCCACATCCCCCGCCGTGCGGAAGATCCGTTTGATCTCCCCCCGCAGCGCGTCAAAATACGGGCGGGTATCCGCCAGATCGTTCCGGGCCTTCCGCAGCTTTGTGGAGGCGATCAGATACATGGCATTGGTGATTTTCCGGGTCTGCTGCACGCTCTCAATCCGATTTTTGATCTCGCGGGTATTTGCCATCTCACTCACCGCTCTTTTCCGCAGCCTGATACTGCGTCAGGAACTCCTTCGACAGCTGCAAAAGCATTTTCTGATCGTCCTCGCTCATCTGACCGCTCTCATCAATCCGGCGGCACAGCGCCGGGTTCTGCGTTTCCACAAATCGCAGCAACTGACCACGGAAATCGTCTATCTCAGCCAGTGGAACCGGCTGCATCACATGATGCAGAGCGGCTGTCAGCAAGATGACCTGCTGGTGCTGGGCGTAAGGATGATACTGTGGCTGGCGCAGCAGGCGCATCAGGCCCTGACCATACACCAGCTGGCGCTTGGTTGTCTCATCCAGATCGCTGGAAAACTGGGTAAATACCTCCATCTCCCGATACTGGGCCAGATCCAGCCGCAGAGCGCCTGCGGCCTTTTTCATGGCTTTGGTCTGGGCATCGCCGCCCACACGGGACACGGACAATCCCACATTGACAGCGGGACGCTGTCCTGAGAAGAACAGATTGCTTTCCAGAAAGATCTGACCGTCGGTAATGGAGATGATATTGGTCGGGATGTAAGCAGACACATCGCCTGCCTGCGTTTCTACAATGGGCAGTGCCGTCATACTGCCGCCGCCCAGTTCGTCGGAGAGGTGCGCCGAGCGCTCCAGCAGGCGGGAATGAAGATAGAATACATCGCCGGGGTACGCCTCCCGGCCGGGAGAACGTTCCAGCAGCAGGCTCAGCGTCCGGTACGCCACCGCGTGCTTGGAAAGATCGTCATAGACGATGAGGACGTCCCTGCCTTTCCGCATAAAATACTCGCCCAGAGCGGTTCCCGCATAGGGCGCAATATATTGCAGGGACGCTGACGCGCTGGCTGGGGCATTCACCACAATGGTATAGTCCATAGCGCCACGGTGCTTCAGGTTTTCCACCAGCTGCGTCACTGAACTGGATTTCTGCCCGATGGCCACATAGATACAAACTACATCCTTGCCCTTCTGGTTCAGGATCGTATCCAGCGCAATGGCGGTCTTGCCGGTCTGACGGTCGCCGATGATCAGCTCCCGCTGTCCCCGGCCGATGGGGAACATGGAATCGATGGCCAGCAGACCTGTTTCCATGGGGCGGTTTACCGGCTGGCGGTCAATAATGCCGGGAGCCGGAGACTCAATGGGCAGATAGTCCTCCGCCGGGATATCGCCCTGCCCGTCAATGGGAGTACCCAGGGCGTCTACCACACGGCCGAGAAAACCGCCGCCAACTGGAATACCTGCGGTTTTTCCTGTGCGGCGGACTATGCTGCCTTCTTCAATGCTTTCGCTGTCTCCGAACAGGACGCAGCCCACACGGTCAGGGCGAAGATCCTGCACCATGCCCTTGACGCCGGAAGCAAACTGCAAAATCTCGCCGTAAGCCGCGTTTTCCAGCCCGCTGACGGTGGCGATCTCATCGCCCACAGTCAGGACGCTGCCCACCTCTTCCGGCGTCACCTCCGGCTGCCAGTTTCGGACAGCCTCCCGCATCAGCGGAATCACGGACATTCCGGCGGGCTTCAGCTGTTCCAGCTGTTCCCGGAACTGGCGCAGACGCCCTTCCAAACTCCAGTCATACAGGTCTGCGCCAACCTCCAGCCGGAAGCCGTTTTCCAGCGCAGCGTCCTGTTCCCATTGGAGGAGAACCGCCTGCCCGTACTTTTTCCTCAAAAACGCTTCAAAACGTTTTTTTTGTGCTTCAGTGGGTTCCACCGCACTGTGCAGAACGGCTTTTTGAATACGCTCACGCATGGGGTTCCCCCCTCTCCGCCTGATTCAAGAACTGGTCGAAGGCGTCTCCGCCGGATTGAAGCACCAGCTTTTCCGTGGCCGTCACAGCCAGATCCTGTAGTTCCTTCTGGGCGTCGGCCAGCAGCTTGTCATGCTCTCTCTGGGCCGCAGCGTGGGCATCGGCCAGAATCTGATCCGCCTGAGTCTGCGCCTCGGACAGCTGCTTCTGAACGGACGCGTCCGCCGCCCGCTGCATCTGCGCCATTTTCTCTGCTGCCGCGGCATCGGCGTCCTTCATCTTCCGCTGGGCCTCTGCCGCAGCCTGTTTTGCGTCTGCCAGCAGCTTCGCCGCCTGAGCATCCTGTTCCCGATAAAAGGACTGGCGTTTTTCCATAAACGCTTTTACGGGCTGATAGAGCAGCAGATACAAACCGCCTGCCAGAATTACAAAATTCAGCAGATGCAGCAGAATCTGCTGCCAGTCAATATTCAAAGGGATATTCATGGTTTCCCACCCGCCTTACAGCACGAAGATAATCAGAATGACCACCAACAACGCGTAAATGATTGCCGTCTCAATGAAAACCAGCCCCAGCATCAACGTAGTGCGGATCTTGCTTTCCGCCTCCGGCTGGCGCGCGATCCCCTCCGCAGCCTTGCCGACGGCAACGCCCATGGCGATTGCGCCGCCGGCAGCGGCCAGGCCGATGGCAATACCGGCGGCCAGAGACTTGGAGCCAGCAGCGTTGTCCTGCTGTGTCTGTTCCGTTTCTGTAGTCGCCGCCGTGGGCGCGGCATCGCTTGCAGAAGCAGCCAGCGCAGGAACGGTCAGTGCCAGTACGACCAGCATGACCATCAGAAAAGCAGGAATTCTCTTATTGAACCGTTTCATTTTGATTACCTCCAAATGATTGTTCGATCAATGATCGATAAATTGATGAATCAATGAATGCTCCGCAGCGGTGCGCCGTCTTAAACCGCGCGCTGCTTTTGGCCGGATGCAGGCTCCGAACGCTGGGATACCTCGCCGTAAAACAGGGCTGTCAGCATCGTCAGCACATAAGCCTGAATCAAGGCGTGGAGCAGAGTGAACAGAATGCCCACCAGAACCGGCAGCACATAGCTGAGCTGAATATAGTAGTAAACCAGCTCCGTTACCAGCAGGCCGCTGAGCAAAGCGCCAAACAGACGGAAGCTCATGGAGATGGGCAGAGAAAACTCTTTTAAGGTGCGCCCAATCCCTTTGACGCCGTTCCCGGCAATACCGCCGGACAAAATCACCAAATAGGAAAGACATCCCAATGCAATGGCGCCGTTCACATCCGACAGCGGGGCCGGAAGCGTCACGGAGCGTCCCACCGTGGTAACCGCCTGAAATCCGAACAGTTCAAACAGCGTGCCCACAAAGATGTAAGCCCCTGCTCCAAAGATGTACGCCCCCAGAAATCCGTTGCGCTGGGGGCTGCTGGTCTTTGCCATGCCGTCAAACATACTGACCGCCTGTTCCAGCAGCATCTGAAACCTGCCGGGAACCATCTGAAAGCGGGGGATGACGAAGATGCGGATGCACGCCGCCGCAATCAGCAGGACAGCCGAAACCGTCATGGCCGAAATCAGGCCCGGATTCACGTTTTTCCACCCCAACAGGCTGATCTGGTTGTCCTCATGCAGAACAGCGTCCCGCATGGCAGTCTGGATGGTTTCCGTCTTTCCCGGTGAAGCGGTCAGCAGGCTGCCCGCAAACAGAACGGCAACCAGCAGGACCCAGAGAATCAAAAATTTCCTATGCTTTTTCATGTAAAAACCAGCTTTCTTTCTGCGTTGGAAAACAGGCGTCGCAGGCCGCGCCCGCCGAAACCGGATCGATGGATTCTGTTATCATTCGTTCTAAAAATTCATTGCTTTCCAAGGACGGCTGTATTATACTGTCATGGCAGCAAGATGTAAAGAGTATATTTGATATATTAACTATATCTTAATAGCATGACAAAGAGGTGAAGATTTTGGCAGTACCTTACGATTATTACCGCATTTTTTACTACGTCGCCCAACACAAAAGCTTTACACGGGCTGCGGAGGTATTGGGCAATAACCAGCCCAATATCACCCGCTGCATGAACAATCTGGAACAGGATCTGGGCTGTAAGCTCTTCATCCGCACCAACCGCGGCATTTCCCTGACGCCGGAAGGAGTTCGGCTTTACGGCCGGGCAGCCGTCGCATTTGAGCAGCTGCGTCTGGGAGAGAATGAGATCCGCGAGGATTGCAGTCTGGAAACCGGCAGCATCTCCATTGCCGCCAGCGAAACCGCCCTGCATCTGCTCCTGCTGGATCGGCTTGCCGCTTTTCACCGCGCCTATCCCGGCGTTCATCTCCGCATTACCAACGACTCCACCCCACGGGCCGTAGAAGCCCTGCGGCGCGGACAGGTAGACTGTGCTGTGGTCACAACGCCTTTTCAGGTAAAGGAACCGCTGCACGAGACCACACTGCTCTCTTTTCGGGAAATTCTTCTCTGCGGTTCCGATTTTTACCAGCTTTCCGCAGAAATGAGACGACTTCAGGATGTAGAGAGTTGTCCCTTCGTCTGCCTCGGAACAGGAACCAGCACTTTTTCTTTTTATCAGAAGCTGTTTTTTAAGCATGACCTCACCTTTCATGTGGATATGGAGGCCGCCACCATGGATCAGGTTCTGCCCATGGTGCAGCACAATCTTGGCATCGGATTTTATCCGGAACCCATGGCGTCTCCCGCCATTGCAGAGGGTCATGTGACGCAGATCCATCTGGCAGAGCCGGTTCCGAAACGCTCTGTCACTCTGGTTGAAGATACATCCCATCCGCAAAGTATTGCCATGAAAACCTTGAAGAAAATGCTGTTGGACTCAACGAAATGATGCAGCGAATCTGCTCACATCTGCCCCCGCAAAATGCAGCGTCAAAAAATTCTCACATTGCATCATTCATCGGCTCTGGAATGTTGTCCTTACGCGATCGCAGCAGAACAGAAGGCCCGCGTGACCTATGACAATATTCTGCGTCTTTCCGATGATCCGGATGTCAGCGACGCCATCAAGTTCCTGCGCGCCCGCGAAATTGTCCATTTTCAGCGCTTCGGTGAAGGTCTTCGGCTGGCGAAGGAACGGCTGGATCAGAAAAACGTCTATTTCCTCAATCCGGGCTTTGACAGCAAATAATCCGCAAACAGCGCGGTTGCAGTTGCTCTTTTGCAGACAATGTGATATACTTTATGCTATTACAGGCATGAAAGCAAAGGAGATTTTACCGTGGATCAGATACACGAAATTGAGTTGGAAGACTGCCCCATCTGCCGCGGCATCGGCACCATGGAGGATGAAGCAGGCTGGTGCGTTTACGTATCCTGTCTGGACTGCGGCGCACAGACGGCCCACGTCAGCTACAACACGCCGGAAGAACGGCTGGCCGCAGCGCAGCAAGCTGCACACCTTTGGAACATCGGCAAGGTCATTCATACCGGCGTTGGCGACTGAATCGGCAAAGGAAGGAATGCTCAGTGAGCATTCCTTCCTTTTTACAGCGTAAGAGCAGAAAAAACTCCGAAGGATGAATCCTTCGGAGTTTTTTGCGTGCAATCAGGCAGCCAGCAAGCTGGGCAGCCAGGTCACCAGCGGCGGGAACACCGCGCACAGAACGGTGACGATGCAGATGATAATGATGAAGGGGATAACGCCCTTGTACACTTCCTGGATCTTGATGTCGCCCGGCAGAATACCCTTGACATAGAACAGGGCAAAGCCGAAAGGCGGGGTCATGAAGCAGGTCTGCAGCAACGTGGCGATAACGGCCACCAGCCACAGCCGGTCGAAACCGAACTGATCCATGATGGGCAGGAAGATGGGGAACACGATCATAACAATGCCCAGCCAGTCGATAAACATACCGAGGATGAACACGATGACGCACATGATGGCGAAAGCGCCCCACTTGCCGATGCCCATGCCCAGCACCCAGTCAGCGATGATCTGGTCGCCGTCCAGAGACATGAATACGCCGGTGAAAGCCGCAGCGCCGAACAGGATGATGAACACCATGGCGGTGGTCTTTGCGGTATCGATGAGGGACTCTTTCATCATTTCCCAGCTGAACTGCTTGTAGAAGATGGCCAGAATCAGGGCGAAAATGGCGCCCATGCCGGCAGCCTCCGTGGGGGTAGCAATACCGCCGAAGATGGAACCCAGCACGGCGAAGATCAGGATCAGGGGCGGGATCAGGTTGATGAGGGAACCGCTGATGCGCTTCTTCAGAGGCATCTCAGCCAGTTCCTCAGCGCTCATGGCCGGACCCCAATCTGGATGGATGCGGCAGACCACCATCAGGTAGATGATGTAGCACAGGGAAAGCATCAGACCGGGGGTAATGGCGGCAAAGAAAATCTTGCCGACAGAAACCTCAGCATAGCTGCCCATGGACACCAGCATGATGGAGGGCGGGATCAGAATACCCAGAGAACCGCCGGCGCACACCATGCCGCAGGCCAGAGAGGGCTTGTAGCCGCTGCGAAGCAGCACGGGCAGGGACAGCATACCCATGGTGACCACGGATGCGCCCACGATACCGGTGGTGGCGGCGAACACGGTGGAAACCAGAATGACGGCCAGACCCAGACCGCCCTTCAGGGGGCCAAGAAGGTAACGGATGGACTCAAACAGGCCATCTGCCACCTTGGAATGGGTCAGGAAGTTTGCCATCAGCACGAACATGGGGATTGCCACCATGGAGTAGCTCTGCATCTGGTCGTAAATTTTGGTCATGGCGATGGTAACGCCGGGGCCGCCCCAAGCCAGCCAGCCAACAAGGACACCGGCGCCGCCCAGAACGAAAGCCAGCTCCTGACCCAGCACCAGACCGACTACCATCAGGCCGAACAGGGCGATGATCATGATGACCGCCATCTTATCAGCGAGAATGCCGGACGCGGAGACCCACGCCTGAAGTTGTTGCATAATTGCCGCCATTACTGGGCCTCCTTTCCGTCAGCGGGAAGCGTTTTCTTCCCCTGTGCCAGCTCCACAATGGCCTGAACCTGCTTGAGAATCTCAGAGACAGACTGAATCGCCAGCAGCGCAAGGCCGATAAACAGGCACAGCTTCACCGGCCAGGTAGGCGCGGCCCACACGGAGTAGGTCTGCTCATGGGTGGTGTAAGCGCGCAGGAAGAAGCTCCAGCCGCTGGGCAGCAGGCTCACCACGAAAGGCACCAGGAAAATCAGATACGTAATGATATGCAGGATGTGCTGCGCCATCTGAGGCAGCATGGCAAAAACAACGTCCACTGCCACGAAGGCCTTCTTCTGGAAGCCGTAAGCGCAGATCAGGATGATGTAGCAGGCGAAGAGCATCACGGTCAGATCCTGGGTCCAGATCTGCGGCCGGTTGAAAATACGCCGCAGAACCACCTCACAGAGAATGACGCCGAGGATGCCCAGCACCAGAACGGAAAATACACGGCCAAGAATATCGTTGAACTTGTCAATGCCGTTGCAGATCCCTTTGATTACTTTCATTTCAGCACCTCTTTCTCTTATAGTTCAGAATTTCGTATAAGGAAAGGGCTGCTTAACCTTCGGCCCGGTTGAAGCCGAAGCCGTAGTCGCCGGTCCAGTCGCGATAGTTATTTGCGGTTTCGCGATAGGCCTGCATGGAGTCATAGACCATCTTAAAGTTGGGGTTGATCTCGCACTCCTCCGCATAGGTCTGGAGGCAGGTCTCACGGATCTTCGCCATATCCTCATCGTTGAGGTGGGTAACCGTAATGCCCTCCTCGTCGATCATCTTGTTGGTGACGGTCATATCGTTGTAGATGTAGCGGGAGAGCTGTTCGCCGCAGCAAAGGCGGGCAGCAGTCTCGAAAGCAGTCTGATACTCCTCAGGCAGCTCGTTCCATGCGTCCATGTTCACCATGACGCCGTTGACACCGGCAGACTGATACCAGGCAGGTGCGCACCAGTAAGGAGCGACCTCCTGCAGCTTCAGGGAGTCGTCAGCCTTGGGGCCGGAGAACTCGCCGCCGTCGATGACGCCGCGCTGCAGGGACTCATACAGTTCGGAAGCAGCCACGGTGGTGATGTTGATGCCCAGCTTCTGAGCAGCCTTACCAGCCATAACGCCGCCCAGACGGATCTTCATCTTCTGCATATCGGCAATGGAGGTGATGGGCTTTACGGAACGGATGCCGGACTCAGAGGGGTTGGTGACCAGCGGGAAATAGTTCATGTTGTACTGGCCGTACATTTCCTTGTAGCAGTCCAGACCGCCGGCCTGATAAATCCAGGTGTAGTAGTCCAGCGCGGTGAAGTCGTCCATAATGGTGGACAGCAGCTCGAACGCGGTGTCCTTGCCGGACCAGTAGCCGCCCCAGTCGCCGCCGCACTGGATGGTGCCCTGGCTGACATAGTCGAACAGCTGGCTGGCGGAGCAAAGCTCGCCTTCGGAATAGTTGGTTACAGTGAAGCGGCCGCCGGTGAGCTGGCTGAGGATCTCACTGAAGCGCTGATCCACGGTGAAGTGGACGTTGCCGGCGCCCCAGGTGGAACCCATCTTCCAGGTAACCACGGGCAGGTCACTGTTGCCGCCGGCCACTGCGTTGGCGTTGGCCGTGTCCATGACGCCGGAATTAGCGCCACAGCCGCTGAGCAGAGACACGGTTGCCGCTGCTGCCAGCAAGAGTGCGAGGATTTTCTTTTTCATGCTTGTGTTTCTCCCTTCGATTTTGCTGTGCTTTTCGATACTTTGCCGCAAGACATCATACCTCGAAAGCTTAGTTATCATATCACCATGTGAAGGTCTTTTCAAGGTCTGTTTCCGCAAACAGACATATTTTTGCAGTTTTTACCAAAAGAAATTGTCATATTTTAGCAGATTGCCGAATTCAAATGGTCTCATACTTTTAACGACTTTTGACAGTCTCACCGCAGCATTTAACCAATACATCTTATGTCTATGATAATAATAATTTTTTATCAGCAGGAGCGAGACAGCAGGAGCGAGACAGCAGGAAAGCGCGGAGACAACTGTCTCCGCGCTTTCGCAGTCTGATACACAAGTATGTACTATGGAATCAGCGCTTGTTGGATTTCCGCCAGATGTGCATCTGCTCGGCGGACTGGATCAATTCCTCCCGGAACTGCGGATGTGCAATGCCGATCAGTGCTTCTGCCCGCTCCCAGGTGCTGAGCCCCTTCAGGTTCACCATGCCGTATTCGGTGACGATATAGTGGATACTGGAGCGGGGGTCGGTGACGATGGAGCCGTTGGTCAGGGTGGGAACGATCCGGCTCTTCAAAGTGCCGTCCTTGGCGGTCATGGTGGAGGACATACAGATAAAGCTCTTGCCGCCCTTGGACAGATAGGCGCCCATGACGAAGTCCAGCTGGCCGCCGGTACCGGAAATATGCTTCAGGCCGGCAGATTCGGCGTTGACCTGACCGAAGAGATCCATATCCACAGCGTTATTGATGGAAATGAAGTTATCCAACTGGGCGATCACCTGCACGTCGTTGGTATAATCCACAGGGGCAGCCATCACGTCGGGGTTTTCCTTAATGTAGTCATAGAGCTTCTGGGTACCGGCAGCGAAAGCGTACACCTGACGGCCCTTATCCAGCGTCTTGCAGCGGCCGCTGAGCTTGCCGGCGCGGGCCATATCCACGAAACCGTCCACATACATCTCCGTGTGAACACCCAGATCCTTCAGATCGGACTCTGCAATCAGAGAACCGACGGTATTGGGCATACCGCCGATGCCAAGCTGAAGGCAGGCGCCGTTGGGGATCTCCTTGACGATCATCTCGGCCACCTTGCGATCCACCTCCGTGGGAGGCGCACCGGCGCCCATAGCGGCAATAGCGGGGTTCTCCCCTTCCACCACCATGTCCACGTCCTTGATGTTGATCTCCGTGCCGGTAAGGCCGTTGACCCAGGGCATATTCTGATTGACTTCCACAATGATAGTCTTGGCCCGATCCAGCATATCCGCCAGATGAGAAGCGGACAGGGCAAAGCTGAAGTTGCCGTGGGCGTCCATCGGCGTTACCTGAAGCATGGCCACGTCCACCTGTGCGTTGCCGTCGCGGTAGAACCGGGGCAGCTCGGAATACCGCATGGGGCCGAAAAAGCCCATGCCCTTGCCGATGATCTTCCGATCGATGCCGCTGCAATGCCAGGAGTTCCAGGTAAAGTGCTCACCGGCGTCATCCGCCTTGCAGACCTCCGGCATCCACATGGTGACGCCGCCCCGGATCTTCACATCATAAAGCTCGTCCTTCCGGGCGGCCAGAGCCTTATCCAACGCTACGGGATGGTTGCAGCACCAGCTGTAATCCACCCAGTCGCCGGACTTGACCACTTTCACCGCTTCTTCGGCGGTGGTCAGCTTCTGCTGATACAGTTCCTGATAATTCATAGCGCACTTTCCTCCATTATTTCATAGAACTTATATGCTGTCAGTTGACTTTGATGATCCCCGTGTATACTATCGTTAAAATTTTATCACGTCCGTATGCAAGATGCAAGTGAAACGTGAAAAAAATCACAATATTTTGCAGTCTCCCCGTTCCGGCAGGCCGGATTCCGCAAGAAGGCTGCCGCCTGCGCGAAACAAGAAGGCTGCCGCCTGCGCGAAAAAATTCCCCGCTCGTATGAGCGGGGAATTTCAAATCGCAATGGGAATTACTCCTCGACAGGAGCATCCTCCTCAGCGGCAGTCAGCAGAGCGCGGATGGACAGGGAGATCTTCTTCTTCTCCTCATCAATAGCGGTGATCTTGGCATTGACGATCTGGCCCTCGGCGAGAACGTCTTCGGGCTTCTCAATGCGGCGGTCAGCGATCTGGGAGATGTGGATCAGGCCGTCCACGCCGGGAACCACCTCAGCGAAAGCGCCGAAGGGCATCAGCTTGACGATGCGAACCTCGGCGGTGTCACCCACGCCGTACTTGTTCATGAACACTTCCCAGGGATCCACGCTGTGATCCTTGGCGCCCAGAGAGATCTTGCGCTTTTCGGGATCGAAGGAGATCACGTACACATCCATGGTGTCGCCCACCTTGCAGATCTCGGCAGGGTTCTTGATCCGGCTCCAGGACAGCTCGGAGATGTGAACCATGCCGTCCACGCCGCCGATGTCCACGAACACGCCGTAGCTGGTCATGGACTTCACGGTGCCGGTATAGTGCTTGCCCACCTCGATGCTGCTCCACACAGCCTCCTGAGCGGCCTTGCGGGCCTCGTCGGTGACGGAGCGGATGGAACCCACCACGCGGCGGCGGGCGCGGTTGACCTCGGTGATACGGAGCTGAACCTTCTGGCCCTTCATGGCAGACAGGTCAGCGCCGCGGGGCTGGCCGCTCTGAGAAGCGGGCACGAACACGCGGATGCCCTTCACGGACACCACGATGCCGCCCTTGTTCTCCTCGGTGACAGTGCCTTCCAGCACGGTCTTTTCCTCAACGGCAGTCTCAATGTTCTCCCAGATCTTCTGGGCATCCAGACGCTTCTTGGACAGCTCGGCATAGCCCTCCACATCGTTGACGCGAACGACATAGGTCTCCACCTCGTCGCCGACCTTCACGATGTCCTCAGGCTTGGCGGTGGGATCATCGCTCAGCTCGCTGAGCTTAATGTACGCATACTGCTTGGCACCCACGTCCACCTGAACCTCGGTGGGGGTGATGGCAGTGACGATGCCGGTTACCTTCTCTCCTGTATTTAAAGTTTTGAAAGACTGATTCAGCAGTTCCTCAAAGGACTCTTCCATACCTTCGGTGCTCTTGATTTCTTCACTCATCGTTGTTTTTACCTCCTTAATGATGCCCGCGGGTGTGGATGCACCGGCCGTAAGCCCGGCAACACGGCAGCCTGCAAACTCTGCGGTGGAAAGCTCGTCCGCGCTTTCGATCTGAAGGACACGGGAGCAGTTCTGCCGGCAGATCTCTGCCAGATGCTGGGTGTTGGCGCTCCTGCGGTCGCCCACCACCACCATTGCGTCCGCTCTGGCTGCGATCTCTGCGGCCTCGGCTTGACGTTTACGCGTAGCAAAACATATTGTATCAAATATTTTTGCATTTGTACACTGTTTTTTTATGATTTTACAGGAACTTTCAAAAAGTTCACGAATACAGGTAGTCTGCGCCACCACCGTCACCGGGGTTTCCGGATCAAACGCGCCGCTTTGGAGCCAGTCCTCCACCTCCTGCGGCGTCTGGAACACCAGCGGATGGGTACACCAGCTGGCAAGGCCCATGACCTCCGGGTGGTGCCGCTCGCCGATGATAACGGCCTGCCGTCCCTCCTGCTCTGCCTGAGAGACCAGTTCCTGAATGTGGAGTACATTGGGGCAGGTTGCGTTGACACAGCGGACACCCCGTGCCTCCAGCCTGTCCAGCACGCTTTTCAATTCTCCGTGAGAGCGGATCACCACAGTATCCCCCACTCCCAGTGCTTCCGGGTTCTCTGCTTTCCGAACGCCCCGCGCTGCAAGGTCGTTGACCACATGTGCATTGTGGATCAGATCCCCCAGCATCCAGCAGCCGTGGGTCTCCTCCGCCGTCTTCTGCGCCAGCTCAACAGCTCGCTTCACGCCGTAGCAGAAGCCGGCGCTTTCCGCCAGAATCACCTTCACAGGGGCGCACCTCCCACCTGCTGACCGCCCAGGGCATAAATCTCCCGCAGCAGGTCGTCCGCAATGTTCTGCATCTCCTCCGCTGTTCCCCGGCGGCCGGTATATACCGGCGTATAAGGCTTGCCGATGATGATGCGGGTCTTGTGAAACAGCCGCTTTTTCCCGTCCAGAAATACCGGCACAAACACAGCGCCGGTGCGGACGCCGATCATCGCCGCGCCGCTGTGGGCATGAGCCGGCAGGCCGTCCGCCTTGCCGATGCCGTCCCGGATCACGGTTCCCTCCGGGAAGATCAGCAGGTTCTGGCCGTCCCGGATAGACTGCATGGCGGTCTTGACCGCCTGGATATCCGCGCCGCCCCGATTTACAGGGAACGCGCCTCCCACCCGGATGAGCCACGACACCACGGGATAGCGGAACAGCTCCTCCTTGGCCATGACCCGGAGCCTGTAATCCCGCGGCAGAGCGGTGGCCAGCAAAATCGGATCCCAGTTGCTGGAATGGTTGGCGATCAGCAGCGCCCCGTTGCGGGGCAGGTTTTCAAGCCCTTTCACGGATACCGGGTGAAGCAGCCGGGAAATCAGCAGGGCAACCGTGTAAATCAGGTTGAAAAACGTTCCAAAGGGCTGCGTTGTCCGCTTTTCATGTGTTTCCTTCATTGGGCCGTCCTTTCCCGGATGATCTTCAAAAGCGCCTGACGGCTGCCGTCAAAGTCCAGTTCCGTCGTATCCAGCAGGACGGCATCCTCCGCCTGCCGCAAGGGAGCCGCCGCCCGGTGGGAGTCGTCATAGTCCCGCTGGCGCATCTCCGCCAGCACCTTTTCATAAGCCTCCGGCGTTCCCCGCTGCTCCAGCTCCCGGCAGCGGCGGCGCGCACGTTCTTCCGGGGAAGCCGTCAGAAAAATCTTGACCGCGGCATCCGGCAGCACCACCGTGCCGATGTCCCGGCCGTCCATCACCACATTGTGTTCCCGCGCCAGCTTCCGCTGCATTTCCAGCAGGTGCGCCCGCACCGCCGGATAGGCGGAGACCGCGGAGGCATACAGGGAAATCTCCGGCAGGCGGATCTTTTCCGTCACGTCCTCCCCGTTCAGCGTCATATGCTGAAGGCCGTCCTCCCCATAGGTCAGGCCGATCTCCAGCTCCGGCAGAAGGGCGGCAACCGCCTGCCCGTCTCCGGGATTCACACCTTTTGCATAGGCCCCATAGCCGATGGTGCGGTAAATGGCGCCGGTATCCACATAGAGATACCCCAACGCTCTGGAAACGCTTTTTGCCAGTGTGCTTTTTCCGGCGCCGGAGGGGCCGTCGATGGCGATACTGATGGTTTTCAATGAAATTCGCTCCTTTATCTGTTGTTGCGCGCACAAGCGGCGGACTGCCCGGCCAAACGGCCGGTGGCCCATGCGATTTGCAGGTTGAAGCCGCCGGTATAGGCATCTGTATCGATCAGTTCTCCTGCAAAGTGTAGTTTCTTTACAAGCTTTGATTCCATAGACTTTGGGTCGATCTCGCTCACCTTTACGCCGCCGGAGGTCACGATGGCGTCCTCCACCGGGCAGGGTGCGGAGATCTCCACCGGGAAATGCTTGAGAACGCGCAGCAGGCTCTGCCGCTGTTCACGGGTCAGGTCGTGTACCTTCTGCCGTCCAGGAATTTCAGACAGCTGTACCACCACCGGGATCAGCTTCTGGGGCAGAAGATCGTCCAGCGCATTCTGGAAATCGTGGTTTGCGTATTTGCCGAAGTCCGACAGCAGCCGTTTATCCAGCTGCTGCTCATCCAGAGCCGGTTTCAGATCGATTTCCAACCGATACTGCTTTTTATCAAAGTACCGCATATGGGCGGAAGCCGACAGGATCAGTGGACCGCTGACGCCGAAGTGGGTGAACAGCAGCTCTCCGAAATCCGTGTAGAGTTTCTTATTGTTTTCAAACACCGTCAGGCCGATATTCCGCAGGCTCAGCCCCTGCAAACGGACGCAGGGAATGCCGGGGGCAATCACACCCTGCAATGGCACCAGAGACCCCCGCAGCGGCGTGACGGTGTGTCCCGCCTTCGCTGCCAGACGGTAGCCGTCCCCGGTGGAGCCTGTGCCGGGATAGCTGACGCCGCCGGTGGCCAGAATCACTCCATCGGCGGGGGAGCTTCCCCGTTCCCCGGCGACGCCGCGTACCGTGCCGTCCGCAATCTCCAGCGAAACCGCCCGATCCCGGACGATGCGTACCCGCAGGGCTTTCAGCCGCCGTTCCAGTGCGGCGCTGACGTCAAAGGCGCTGTCGCTGACCGGGAATACCCGGTTTCCCCGCTCCGTTTTCAACGGGACGCCCAGAGCTTCAAAAAATGCCATGGTATCGGCGCTGGAGAAGTTAGTAAAAGCACCGTAAAGGAATTTTCCATTACGTGGAATATTGGCCAGCAGCCCTTCGATATCTGTGTTGTTGGTCACGTTGCACCGGCCTTTGCCGGTGATATTCAGTTTTTTCCCCAACCGCTCGTTAGGTTCCAGCAGCGTTACCTGCGCTCCTTGTTCCGCGGCGGAAATGGCCGCCATCATCCCGGCGGCGCCGCCGCCAATCACCACGATCCGATTATTCATCATCCGCACCGCCAAATACTCCGTATTGATCCCACAGGCTTTCCAGCGTGGAAAATGTCTCCGTTACATCGGTTCCCATCTTCGTGGCGATCCCCACCAGCAGCGCGTTGATGAGGGACAGAGGGGCCGTCATGGAGTCGATAAAAGACAGCATCTCGCTGGGCGCCAGAAGCGCCGCCGCCGACATCTGCGCCACAGGGGACTGCTCCTGATCCGTGATGGCCACGATCTCCACGCCTCTGGACTTGGCAAACCGCACCGCGTTGATGGTATCCTTGGAATAACGGGGAAAACTGAGGGCAATCATCACATCCCCCTCCCCGCAGCGGAACAGCTGCTCGAAAATCTCACCGGCAGCTGTGGACTGCACCAGCGTCACATTTTCAAAGATCATCTGCATATAAAAATGGAGATACCCTGCCAGATGGGTGGAGGAACGGGCGCCCAGAATATAAATGTGCCGTGCGCCGACAATTCGGTTTACAGCGGTATCGAATGTGCGGCGATCCTCATTGAGAGCCACCTGCCGCAGATTTTCAATATCCGCCTGCAAAACACCGCTCAGCACGTCCTGCCCATAAATGCTCTCCGCCGCCTGAATCCGCTGGGTAGAGGTCAGGCGGCTGCGGGCCATCTCCTGCAGCGCTTTCTGCATGGAGGGGTAGCCGTCGTAACCCAGTTCGGCGGCGAAACGGACCACGGTGGACTCGCTGACCTCCGTCAGCTTGCCCAGTTTGCTGGCGGTCATAAAGGCCGCCTGATCGTAGTGCTCCAGAATATAGCGGCCGATCCGCTTTTGTCCCTTGGAAAAGGTGGACATACTGTCCTCAATGATGTGCAAGACACTCTTTGCCATGTTTTCTTCCTCCGCCAGCACACCGCTGGCCCCGGCCTTCCGCCGTTTTTAATCCCGCGGCCTATTCTATCATACTTCCCGGTGAATTGAAACTTTTTTCTGCGTTTTTCTCGCCGTCTCCGCACTTGACGGGAGCAGCCGCAGTTTTGGGTGAATGGAAACAACATTCAGCGCCTGCCGCAACTTCCGAAATATGTATCTGTCTTTGCCGGCCGTGTGTAATTCCGCAAAAAAATAGCCGCAGCAGCGGCTATTTTTTACTCATCTTTTAAAGCGGCGATCTCCGCCGGAGTTAAGTACCGCCATCGGCCAGAGGGCAGCGTCCCCAGTTCCAGACAGTGTTCCCGCACCCGCTGAAGCCGCAGAACCTCCAGATCGCACTGGGCGCACATCCGCCGGATCTGACGGTTGCGCCCCTCATGAATGGTAATGCTCAGTTCCGCCCGGTTTCCCTGCCGGCTCAGTTGGCGAACCTCCGCCGGACGGATGGGCAGTCCCGCCACATCCCGGATCCGGCCCAGCCGCTCTGCCGCGTGCTCCACAGGCCCCGAAACCGTCACGCGGTATTCCTTGGACACCTCATGGCTGGGGTGCAGCAGCAGCTGGGTCAAGGCCCCGTCATTGGTCAGCAGCAGCAGGCCCTCGGAGTCCCGATCCAGCCTTCCCACAGGGTAGACGCGGGTCCGGATCCCGGTCAGCAGATCCATCACCGTTTTCCGTCCCTGCTCATCCGAAACCGTGGTCACATAGCCCCGCGGCTTGTTCAGCATCAGGTATACCGCCTCCGGCTTCTGTCCCAGAGGAACGCCGTCCACCCGGATGTCGTCCGTTTCCGGGTCGGCCTGCTGCCCCAGCTGCGCCGTCTCCCCGTTGATGGTGATTCTTCCCGCCGTGATATAATTCTCCGATGCTCTGCGGGAGCAGACACCGGCGGCAGATAAGATTTTTTGCAGTCGCTCTTTCATGGTTCTCCCATTCCATTATCCATTCAGTTCCAGCTTCAGGCTGTTCAGCGCGGAAGCCAGTCTCGGCGGCACGGTCCGCCCTGCCACCAGCGGCACCCGGCCGATCTCCGTCCCGTTCAGGCGGAACACCGCCACGCCAGCCACAGTTCCAACTGAGACAGGCGCCGTCAACGGGCGATCCAGACACAGTTCCGTTGTCAGCTGCTCCCCGGAGAAAACCGGCCAACAGAAGCTCTCCCCGGCAATCAGCGGTACGTGAGAGGAAACGCCGCCGCTGACAGCGGCCTGCGTCAGAACCTTTCCCCGCACGGCGCAGGTCTTTGCCGGGTACGCAGAAAAGCCATAGTCGAACAGGGTCTGATGATCCGCCCAATCATTGCCGTCCTGTAGGGTCACGGCAATCAGACGCTGCCCGTTCTTCTCCGCACAGCTTACCAGCGTCCGGCCCGCAGCCCTTGTATAGCCGGTTTTCAGCCCCAGACAGTTGTCCATATATCCCAGCAGCTTGTTGTGGTTGTGCATGGTGCGCCCGCCGATGGTGACAGACCGCGTGGACGCGATCCGCATCAGCGTTTCATTTTTCAGCGCAGCCTGCGCCAGCTTCGCCATATCCCGCGCAGTGGAATAGTGGCGTTCGTCATCCAGCCCGTTGGGATTGGCAAAGGAGGAGTCCTTCATCCCCAGCGTCCGGGCCTTTTCGTTCATCATGGCCACAAAACCTTTGACGCTACCGCCGATGTGCTGGGCAATGGCCACCGCTGCATCGTTGCCGGAACACAGCAGCAATCCGTACAGCAGCGTTTCCAGTGTCAGGGTCTCCCCTTCCTTCAGGTACATGGCAGACCCCTCCGTGAAAGCGGCCTCCCGGCTGACCTTCACCGTGTCGGACAGCTTCCCTGCCTCCACGGCCACCAACGCCGTGAGGATCTTGGTGGTGCTGGCAATGAGCATTTTTCGGTCGGCATTGTACTCATAGAGTACCCGGCCGCTGCCGGCGTCCACCAGGATGGCGGATGCTGCTGAGGTTTCAACGGCAAATGTCCGGCAAGGAATGATACTGTACAGGCACAGTGCCGCAAGGAAGCAGCAGATACTGCGTCGCAGCAAAAGGCATCCCTCCCAAAACTGAGATGCCTTTAGTATACCCGGATCAGACGGTTTCCCCGTCCTCTTTTTTATCGAAAAATTTTCCGATTCTGTCTACAATATCCGGTGCCATATCCACAATGCGGTCCACCGTAGATACAGGTGGCACCGCCACCGGCATCACCCGCGTGGTTCCGTCCTTGATGACCAGAAAGGCCACCGGGTCGATCTTCACACCGGCGCCGCCGCCACCGCCGAAGTTGGTCTGTCCCTGCTTGCCGTAGTCCCCGCCGCCGCTGCCGAAGCCGAAGCTGACGCGGGAAATGGGGATCAGGGTCACACCGTCCGGCGTTGTGATGGGTGCGCCCACGATATTGTTGGCGTCCACCATCTCCCGCACCTTTTCCATGGTAGAATTCATCACATCACGCAGCGGGCTGTTCTTTTCCATTTCCATCTGACTCATCCTTTCCGACTGGTGCTTGCTGTTTTTTCTTCTTCAAATAGGCCAAAAGCCACCGCAGGACGGGAATCGCCGCCGTCATGCCGATCCGCAGCAGCGTGCCGATCCGGGCGGATATTCCCACGGTTCCCTGAAGCTTTGTCTCCTCTGCGGTAAAATCCACATCCAGATGGATGTGGGGATGGGGGATCACCAGTAGCCGTTCCAGCACCGGCATCCCGGCCCAGACCGCTCCGTGCAGCTCGCCGTACAGCCGGGCGGCGTCCGCCGGCTCCGTCTGACCTCCCAGAATTACCGATAAGTCCAGCGGGTCGATCCGAACGCCCCTGCGGGTGCGGTTCAGCGCTTTTTTCAGCGGCGGCCACAGGGTTTGCAGGGCCTCCCTGATCTCTCCGAAGGACGGCTTCGGAAACGCTTTCCGGGCCGGTTTGCCTTTGGGCGGACGGTTCGGCTCCGTATCCTTTTCCGTTGTTTTTTCGTGTTTCGGCGGCTTTTTGGAAGCCGGAAGCACCTGAATACGGAACAGGCCGAGCTTCACGGTAACAGCCAGTTCCCCGCCAAAGCGGGCCAGCACGCCGACCCGCGTCAGGCACAGCAGCAGGATCAGCACCGCCAAAATTCCCAGGATCCACAATGCAATCACAGCTGCCGCCCCCTTTCCGATGCTCAGTTCTCCGGCTTCTCAGCCGCAGCCGTTTCCGGGGCGCCCGCCCCGGCGGTTTCCGGCTCACCGGCTGGATTCACGATCTCTCCGGCTTCGTTGAGCCGCATCTGCCCGTCACCGCCCAGATCCGGCATCACCGGCAGGTCTTCCAGACTGGTCAGGTGGAACGCCCGGAGAAACTGCTTGGTAGTACGGTACTGCCGGGGCCGTCCCGGCACCTGCAAACGACCGCATTCTTCGATCATGCCCCGTTCCAGCAGCAGCCCCATGGTATAGGAACTGTCCACCCCCCGGATCTGATCCACATAGGCGCGGGTAGTCGGCTGATAGTAGGCGACGATGGTCAGCACCTCCAGCGCCGGCTGGCTCAGCTTGGCAGGCTTGCGGATTTCAAACGCCCTGCGGATCACATCCGCATAGTCCGGCGCGGAGCAAAGCTGCCAGCTGTCCTCAATTTTCAGCAGCCGGATGCCCCGGCGCTCATAGGCGTAGTAATCCATCAGCTTCTGTAGCACCTGCTCCGCCGCAGACCGGTCAATCCCCAGTGCTGTACAGATCCGATCCATCCGCACCGGCTCCCCGGAGGCAAACAGGATGGCCTCCACCGCGGATTCTATTTCCTTTCGATCCATGTCGGCCATGGTTGGTCTCCTTAAAACGTCAAATTCTCAGGCACATCGCCTTCCTGCCGCACCGTGCAGTCCGTTTCCGAGCCTGCCAGATGCAGAACGCGGGCCTTGCACAGCTCCAGCACCGCCAGAAAGGTGGCCACTACTTCGCTGCGGCTTCGATTGCCCCGGAACAGCATTAAAAAGCGGGTAACGCCCCCCTCTTTCAGCTTCTTCAGGATCTCGCGGGCCTTGCTTTCCACCGGGTACGGCTCATGCTGCACGATCTCCCGGAAAGAAGCCCGCGGCGGCGGCAGCTTCCGCTCCGCCCGGCTCTGGATCTCCGCCATGGCCAGCACCAGATCCGCAGGCTGGTGGCTGTATTCAAATACCTTGCCCCGCTTCACCGGCTCCGGGTTCCGGGTCATGATGTTCCGGCCAAACTCGCCCATGGGTTCCAGCCGCCGCGCCAGAGCCTTGACCCGGACGTAATTCTCGCTGCGGCGCCGCTCCTCCAGAGACTGGAGCAGGGCGTCCATTTCGCTTTTGGCCTCCTCGTCCTCAATGGACAGCAGCATCCGTGTTTTCAGATACACCAGATGGGACGCCATAATCACAAACTCGCTGGCCACTTCCAGATCCATCTTCTGCCGCTGTTCCAGCCACGCAACGTACTGGTCGCAGATCAGGGAAATGGAAATATCCTGAATCTCCAGCTTATTCTTCCCCAAAAGAAACAGAATCAGATCCAGCGGCCCCTCAAAATCCTGCATCTCCTCAGACCGGGAGTGGACCACCTTTTCCAGTTTGAATACAGGACTCTCCAAAATCACGACACCTCAAGCAAAAAAGATATGGAACAGCGCCGTGTATACGCTGTAAATGGCGTTGCCAAGGGCGTTTCCGCCCAGTCCCAGCCAGCTCAGGGCCAGCAGGATCAAAATGCCGCAGCGCTCATAGCGCATCAGCTTCCCATAAGCGCCGTCCGGCAGAAAAACCGCCAGCACCTTGGAGCCGTCCAGCGGCGGGAAGGGAATCAGGTTGAAAAGCCCCATACCGACAGACATGGGAGCCACGGTGTACAGACACCAGCTGAACAGGACGTTCATCCCGTCGCTGTAAGGAGCGTAAAGGTAAATTACTTTCCCAATTCCGAGAAACAGGATCGCCAGCAGGAAGTTGGAGACCGGCCCGGCCAACGCGGTGATGGCCATACCCTGCTTGGGCTTGCGGAAATAGTTGGGATTCACCGGCACCGGCTTGGCCCAGCCAAAGCCGGCAGCAAACATCAGCGCCAGACCCAGCCAGTCAATGTGCCGCAGGGGATTCAGCGACAGCCGGTGCATGGACTTCGCCGTGGGGTCTCCCAGCGCCAGCGCCGCCAGCCCATGGCAGGTTTCGTGAACCGTCAGGCACAGGAACACCGCCGCTGCCCGAAGCGCCGCGTCGGCCAGCGAGGAAAAGTCCAGCGCCTGAAACAGATTTTGCAGATAATGCAGCATAAAAACTCCAACGCCCCGTGTCTGAGTTTCTTCAAACGGGCGCAAAAATCCAGAATAAGGTGATTATAGCAGTTTTCCCTTGAAAATACAAGGGGAAAACCTCTTTCCCCATCAGCGGCAAAAACCGGGACGGCTGCGCCGTCCCGGTTTTGCTTCGATTACGATTTCCGCACGCCTCAATGCTTTCTGAAAAACGCTACGGCTACCACGCCGGGGCCGGTGTGGGTACCGATCACGCCGCTGATCAACGTTGCGTCCAGCTTTTCCGCGCCATCCTGCCACAGCGCCCTGCTGTCCTCCACATACTTTTTCAGAAATGCGTCGCTGAGGCCGCTGTAGCCCAGCAGGATGGGCAGGCTGAAGTCGATCCCGCCGCAGGTATGGATTTTCTCTGCCAGCAGGTTGTTTCCCTGTTTGGATCCGCGGGCCTTGCCGATCAGAACCACCTCGCCGTCCCGGACTGTAACGACCGGCTTGATATTCAGCAGGCCGCCGGCCAACGCCACAGTCTTGGAGATCCGCCCGCCCCGTTTCAGATATTCCAGCGTATCCAGCAGCGCCACCAGACAAACGTCTTCCCGCTTCTGCTCCAGCTGCGCCGCGATCTCATCAGCCGGCATCCCCGCTTCCGCACAGGAAAGGGCATATTCCGCCAGAATTCCTGTTCCGATCGCGGCAGTCTGGCTGTCCACCACATAGATGTGATCGAACTCCTCCGCAGCGATACAGGCGCTCTGATAGGTGCCGGAAAGCTTGCCGGACAGGGTGATGACCACAGCGCTGTCCCCGGCCTGCACAGTCTGCTCATAGACCTTCTGGAACGCGGCAGGCGTGGCCTGACTGGTGGTAGGCAGCTGGTCACTCTCCACCAGCCGCTGGTAAAAGTGTGCCTTGTCGATGGTCACGCCGTCGATCAGCTCCTCGCTGCCGAAATGGATGGTCAGCGGCACCACGCAAAGCCGCTTTTGAAACCGCTCCGCCACATCCGCCGAAGAATCTACAATGATGCGTACACTCATATTGAATGATTTCCTCCCTGTTCCGCGCTGCGCATCTGTTCCAGATTTTCGGAGATCAGAGTCAGCGCCTGATACATACTTTTTCGTTCCGCTTCGCTCAGTCCCTGACTGGCAGCGTCCACAATGCGGTCAATTCGTTGGTTCATCCCGCGGCAGACTGCGCGTCCCCGCTCCGTCAGGTGCAGCGGTGCGCGGTAACGCCGCCCGGTGCTTTCGCAGGTAATGTAGCCGTTTTTCTCCAGATCATCCAGTGATCTGGAAATTGCCGCCTTGTCCTCATCGCACCGCTCGCAAAGCGCGGCGGCCGTCAAGCCGTCCGTCAAAGACAGGTAGTACAGGCAGGACACATACGGCCCTTTCAGCTGAAACTCCGCCATTTCCGCCGATTTGATGCGCTTGATGCTGCGGTTGATCCGGGCGATCAATACCGTAAATGTCTCATAGTGTTCTTCCATCGCGCCGCCTCCTGAATATTGATAAATCAACATCTTTGCATAGAATAGCTTATAATTGTTGTTTTGTCAACAAGTAGTTAAAACGGAAGGGAAGCTCTTGACTTTCCGGTGCAAAACAGAGATAATGTATTTTGTAGAATTACGTACATTTTGACATGGAGGTATCATTCATGGCTTTGGATAAGAAGTTTTTTGAGGATATGGAAGCCCGCATCCCCCATGGGAAGGTCCGCACCCGGTTTGCCCCCTCCCCCACCGGCTATATGCACGTGGGCAATCTGCGTACCGCCCTGTACACATGGCTCATCGCCCGCCACGCCGGCGGCACCTTTATCCTCCGCATTGAGGACACGGATCAGGGCCGTCTGGTAGAGGGCGCCACGGACGTCATCTACCGCACCATGAAGGAATGTGGTCTGGATCACGACGAAGGCCCCGACGTGGGCGGCCCCACCGGCCCCTACATCCAGTCGGAGCGGCGGGATCTGTACCTGCCCTACGCCCAGCTGCTGGTGGAAAAGGGCGCGGCCTACTACTGCTTCTGTGAGAAGGCGGAGTCCGAGGAGGATTCCGGGGACTTTGACCGGGCGGAAGATCCCTGCCGGAATCTGAGCGCCGAGGAGGTCGCCGCCAATCTGGCCGCCGGAAAGCCCTATGTCATCCGCCAGCGGATCCCCCATGAGGGCACCACCACCTTCCACGACGTTTCCTTCGGGGACATCACCGTAGAAAACGAGACCCTGGACGATCAGGTTCTGCTGAAGCGGGACGGCCTGCCCACCTACAACTTTGCCAACGTGGTGGACGACCACCTGATGGGCATCACCCATGTGGTGCGGGGCAGCGAGTACCTCTCCTCCGCTCCCAAGTACAACCTGCTCTATGAGGCCTTCGGCTGGGAGATCCCCACCTATGTCCACTGCTCCCCCGTCATGCGGGATCAGCATAATAAGATGAGCAAGCGGCACGGAGACCCCTCCTATGAGGATCTGAAAGCGCAGGGCTTCCTGACGGACGCCATTTTGAACTATGTGGCGCTGCTGGGCTGGGCGCCCAAGGGCGACTATGCCGAGCAGGAGATCTTCTCTCTGAATGAGCTGGTGAAGGTGTTCGACATTGCCGGCATCTCCAAGTCCCCCGCTATTTTCGATATGGAAAAGCTCACCTATTTCAACGCCACCTATCTCCGGGCCATGGAGCCTGCCGCCTTTGCAAAGGCGGCGGAGCCGTATATCCGTCAGGCGGTGAAGAATCCCGCCATTGACGCCGCCGGAATTGCCGCGCTGCTGCAGGCCCGCTGCGAAAAGCTGACGGACATCCCGGAGAAAATTGACTTTTTCGACGCGCTGCCTGATTACGACGTCGAATTCTTTACCAACAAGAAATCCAAGACCAACTCCGAAGTCTCCAGAGCCATGCTGGAAGCGGCCATTCCCGCGCTGGAAGCCATCGATCCCTGGACAACCGACGCCATCCACGACACTCTGATCGATCTGGCCGCCCGGCTGGAGGTCAAGAACGCCACGCTGATGTGGCCTGTCCGCATTGCCGCAGCCGGCAAGCTGGTCACGCCCGGCGGCGCTGTGGAGATCTGCCACCTGCTGGGCAAGGACGAGACTCTGCGCCGTCTGCATCTGGGGCTGGACAAACTGAAGTAAGAGAGAAAGAAGGAACCGTTCCATGAATAACCTTGTAATTCCTCAGGGCTACAAGGCCCCCCTGCCCAACTATGAATTGCAGCGGGCCATTGCCTTTATCAAGGAGTCTTTCCAGACCAACCTTTCCAACGCGCTGAACCTGCGCCGGGTATCCGCCCCCCTGTTTGTGGCCTCCGACTCCGGCCTGAACGACAACCTGAATGGCACGGAGCGCCCTGTAAAATTTGATATTCCCGGCGTCGGAAAGGACGCCGAGGTGGTACATTCTCTGGCCAAGTGGAAGCGTCTGGCGCTGAAGCGCTACGGCTTCCATGTAGGCAAGGGGCTGTACACCGACATGAACGCTATCCGCCGGGACGAGGACGATCTGGACAACATCCACTCCGTCTATGTGGATCAGTGGGACTGGGAGAAGATCATCTCCCGCGAGGATCGGAACGAAGCCTATCTGAAGGCCACCGTTCGGGCCATCGTCTCCGCCGTATGCGAAACCAGTGAAGCGCTGAACGTGGCCTTCCCCAGCCTGCGGGTCAAGCTGGATCGGGATGTGTACTTCATCACCACGCAGGAGCTGGAGGATCGCTGGCCGGACAAGACCCCCAAGGAGCGGGAACACGCTATCTGCGCCGAACACCACACCGTGTTCCTGATGCAGATCGGCGGCGTTCTGAAATCCGGCGAAAAGCACGATGGCCGCGCCCCCGACTATGACGACTGGGCGCTGAACGGCGACATTCTCATGTGGAATCCCATTCTGGAGCGGTCCTTTGAGATTTCCTCCATGGGTATCCGCGTGGACGAGGAAGCCATGGCCCGTCAGCTGAAGCTGGCCGGGTGCGAGGAGCGGGCGGAGCTGCCCTTCCACAAGATGCTCCTGAACGGAGAACTGCCCCTGACCATCGGCGGCGGCATCGGCCAGAGCCGCCTGTGTATGCTGATGATCGGCACCTGCCACATCGGCGAGGTCCAGGCCAGCATCTGGGATTCCGAAACCATGAAAAAATGCGAGGAAGCAGGCATCATCCTGCTGTAAGCGCATCTGATCCCGAACAGCCTCACGCAGTGGGGCTGTTCTTCATTTATCCCTTTTCACGCCGGTTTTATCCCCAGTACAGGAAGGAGGACACAGCCATAGAGATTCGGAACAGGATGCGTCCTCCTCAAAATACAGCGTGATGAAAAAATATCACCATTGTAGAACAAATGTTTGCATTTTGCCGCAGCATATGGTATAATACGTTTGACATCGTATACCCGCGCCGCAGCACAAGCCGGGATTCATCAATGAAGGAGGTTTTTCAATGCTTTCCGTTATGCAGCAGAAAATCTATGACTATATCGCCGCCTGTATCCAACGTCAGGGGTATCCCCCCTCTGTGCGGGAGATCGGCGAGGCCGTGGGCCTGCGCTCTCCCTCCACCGTCCATTTTCACCTGAAAAAGCTGGTGGATGCCGGGGTCATTGAGATCGGCGCCGGTAAGGGCCGGGCCATTACCCTGACCCATCCCGCCGTATCGGCCCCGCCTGTGCCGGAGAACCCGGCCGGCCGGGTTCCCATTGTGGGCAATGTTGCCGCCGGCAGCCCCATTCTGGCGCAGGAATGCATCGAGGACTACCTGACCTTTGACGCAGGCCACCCCGGCGACGTTCACTTCGCCCTGCGGGTGCGGGGCGAATCCATGCTGAACGCCGGGATTCTGCCCGGCGATCTGGTCGTCGTGCGGCAGCAGCAGACCTGCAATCCAGGGGAGATCGTGGTGGCCATGATTGACGACGAAGCCACCGTCAAGCGCTTTTCCCGGAAAAACGGCCACGTCTGGCTGATGCCGGAAAACGACGCCTACGCCCCTATCGACGGCACCTATGCCCAGATCTTGGGAAAAGTGGTGGCGGTGGTGCGCCAGTATTGACTCACCCCCGCCCGGAGCGGTACAGAACCCCCGCCTGCGGCCGGATGCCGTTCAGCTCCAGCAATTCTTCCACAGTGACAAACCAGTAGCCCTGCTCCGTCAGCGCGTCCACGATCTGCAAAGCCGCCTCCACGGATGTGGCATAGATGTCGTGGAGCAGGATAATGTCCCCCGGCTGCACCTCGCTGAGCACCGCTTGCACGGTCTGATCCGTATTCCGGCTCTCCCAGTCCCGCGGGTCTACCGACCACTGCACCATAGGTACCGGGATCTGCGCGTTCATCTCCTGATCGATCAGGCCATAGGGCGGCCGCAGCCAGTATCCGCTGCCGCCCAAAATGGCTTTCAGCGCTTTGTCGGTATCCTGTATCTCCTGCATCTGATGGGCAGGTTCGTCCCCCTGCAGCCGCACATGATCCCATGTATGATTTCCGATCTGGTGGCCCTCCTGCGCCATTCGGCGTATCAGATCCTCATTCCCCGCCAGCTGTTCCCCCACCAGAAAAAACGTAGCGCTGGCCCCCCGCTCCCGCAATCCGTCCAGAAGGCGGGCTGTCGTACTCCGCCGGGGGCCGTCGTCAAAGGTCAGCGCCACATAGCGGGGTTCGCCCGCCGGAATTTCAGCCGGAGCGGAAGCCGTGACCCCCGTGACCTGCGCCGCGGATTCCAGAAAAACCAGCAGAACCAAATAGACAAATATGGACAGCAGCTTTTGCATTCCGATTCACGCATCCTTCCCGTATTCAGGAATAGTTTGTGTGAACAGCCGCAAAATACAGCTGTCAAAATCATGAAAAAAGACAAACAGGGCAGAACCGATGGTTCTGCCCTGCTTTTACAAATTTAGGCCAAATTCTGTCAGGTTTTACCAGTACAGGAACGCATCCATCAGGCCGCCCAGCACATTCAGCACCATAATGCCCACGATGAACCATGCAAGCCATTTCAGCACTGCGGGACGGTTCTGCTCCTGCGTCCGGGCAGAGCGGGCCGTCTGGCCGGTGCGGCGCGTTCCCTTGGAAAGCCCCGTGCGCCTGCGCTCCCGATTCTCTTCATGCAGCTCCTCATGGACAAAGGAACCAGCATGATTCTTCTCATTGATGCCCTCCACCCGGATCACACTGCCGTCTGCATCAATGGCCGTGGACTTCGGCGGCTGGGTAAACGCGCCGCACCGGGGGCAAAAATCCTCCGCATCGAAATTATAAACCTTCCCGCATTCGTGGCACCGTACTTTCCGCACTGCACTCACCTGCCCTTTCTCTCTCAGCCTGTTGACCTGATTCTATCACATCCGCATCCGTTTGAGAAGTCAATTTTGCGGAAAATCCGTTCTCTCTTTCGTTTTCCTGCCCCAGCGGAACGTCCCGGAAATCAAGAAAGCCTGCCGAAAACGGCAGGCTTCCCTGTACTGTTTTTATTTGTCAGGCACGATCAGACGTCCGCCGTGTCCCGTTCCGGGTCTTTCTCCGCTTCGGGAACCGTCTCCGGCTGGGCCTCGCCGTTTTCCGGCAGAGTATCCTGCTCCTTGCGGGCGGGAAGCTTCCCTGCCGCTGACTTCAGCGCCTTGGCGGTCCGGGACTCCTTCTTGGGAGCCGGGGTACGCCAGTGGAGGGTCGTTTTGTTGAACACCGGCTCACAGACATACAGAACCGCCGGCATGATGAACAGGCACACAAAGGCGGAGATCAGTGCGCCGCGGGCCAGCATGATGCAGAGGTCGCCGATCAGGTCGATGGAGGACACGAAGGACACACCCAGCGTGGCGCAGAACAGCACCAGCGCGCTGGTGACAATGGAGGAGTCCGCCGAATCCGCCGCGATGCGGATGGCCTCCTTCCTCGACTTGCCGCTCTGAAGCTCCTCCTGGAACCGGGACGTCATCAAAATGGCGTAGTCCACCGTGGCGCCCAGCTGCACGCAGCTGATGATCGTCGGCGCAATGAACGCCGTGGACGCGCCGGTGAAGTAGGAGAGGCCTTGATTCAGGAAGATGGCCAGCTCGATGGTGGCCACCAGCACAGCCGGAATCGCAATGGATTTGAACGTCCACGCCACGATCAGGAAGATGCAGGCGATGGACAGGTAGTTAGCCACTGCGAAGTCCACAGCCGTGGTGTCGATCAGATCCCGGTACATGGCGCCCTCGCCGGTAATCATGGCGTTTTCATCGTACTCATGCAGGATGGCGTTCATCTCATCCAGCTGATTGGCCACCGCGTCCGTGGCGGGAGAATAGCTGGAGTTCACCATCATCAGCTGGTAGCCCCCCTGCTTGAGCATATCCTTCACCGCATCCGGGATGAAGAAATCGGGGATGCCGGTTCCCAGCATCTTGTGGTAGGACACCACAGAGGTCACGCCCTTGACCTCCTCCATGCGGTTTTCGATGTCGCTCATCTCCGCAGGGGTCAGGTCGTCCCGCAGGACAATGAAGTGAGAGGTGGCCATGTCGAAGTCGTTTTTCAGCTTCTCGTTGGACACAATGGAAGGCAGGTCCCGCGGCAGGGACTCATCCAGCTTATAGTAGATCCCGGCGTGGGACTGAGCGTAATAGGAAGGAATGAACAGCAGGATGAACAGCACCATCATGGCCTTGTTGTGCCGCAGGATAAAGCTGTTTACCTTGTCAAAGCTGGGCATCAGGCTCTTGTGCTTATGCTTGGCGATCTGCTTGTCGAAGATCAGCACCAGAGAGGGCAGCACCAGAATGACGGTGGCCACGCCCAGCACCACGCCCTTGGCCATGACGATGCCGATATCCCGGCCCAGCGTCAGCCGCATGACGCACAGCGCCAGGAAGCCCGCCACTGTGGTGATGCAGGAGGAGGACAGGGAGCGGAAAGCCGCAACCACGGCCTGCGCCATGGCGTCCCGCTCATCCTCATAGTTGGGCCGCTCCTCCTCATACCGATGGTAGAGGAAAATGGAGTAGTCCATGGTCACACCCAACTGTAGGACGGCAGCGATTGCTTTTGTGATGTACGAGATCTCCCCCAGGAATATGTTGGTACCCATGTTGTAGATGACCGCAAGGCCGATACTGGCCAGAAAGATAAAGGGCAGCACCGTGGATTCCAGCGTCAGCAGCATGGCGCACAGGGCCATGAGGACGGCCAGGCCTACAAACATGGGCAGCTCGCTGTCCATCAGGTCGCGGGTATCCTTGATGACCACGGAAAATCCGGCCAGAAAGCACTTTTCGTTGCAGGCCTTCCGCACCTGCTCAATGGCCTCCATGGTCTCGTCAGACGCGCCGGGATGGTCGTACTGAATGATCATCATGGTCGCGTCCCCGGAGAAGAACATATCCCGGAAATTGGCGGGAATCATATCCGTGGGGATCTGAACGCCCATGAGGTTGCTGATCCAGATGGCGTTGGAAACGCCGGGAATCTCCTTGATCTCATTGATCAGGCTGTTGGTATAGCCTGCCGGCATATCCTCCACCACCAGCATACTGGTAGCGGCCATTTTGAAGGGATCCTCCAGCAGCTTCTCGCCCTGAGAGGAGGGCAGATCCTCCGGCAGATAAGAAAGAATATCATAATTGATGCGGGTGGAAATATAGCCGATGGCGGAAGGGATCAGCAGAAGCACAGCGATGAATGCCACCAGCTTCGGCTTCCGGGTCAGCCAGTTTGCGATTTTTTCAACCATGGCCGATCAGTCCTTTCCGCCGAACAGGCCGGTAACGGCAGACCAGAGGTCTTTGAACATCTGTGCCACCCGGCCCCAGAAGGTGGTCTGGGTCTCCGCCGCAGTCTCCGTTTCGTCATCTGCCTCATCCGGCACGGTGATCTCCTGCGTGCGGATCAGCACCTGAATACTTTCGGGAGAGGGATTGCGGCTGTCGGTCAGGGACACGGCGTCTGCGGTGGCATCCATCAGCAGGAGATTGTTCACATCACCGGTGTATTCGTCCCATGTGTCCTCAATGATATCGCAGATACTGGACTTGGCGTCCTTGATCTGTCCGGCTGTGCTCATGGTCTTGGCCGTGCTACGGAGAACAGCCGCCAGACCTTCCAGCGTCTGCTTGGTGCCGTCGTCCAGCGTGGAGCCGGTGGACTTCATCAGGTTTTCGGTATCCGTCACCAGAGACTGGGTGTCCCGGATGGTCTTGACGGCGCTGTTGCTGAGACTGCTGACGGTTTTCAGGCTCTCCTGAAGGGTCGGCTCGTAGTCGTTGAGGGTGTCCCGCAGTTTCTCCACGTCGCTGAGGATATCCCGCAGGTCAGAGGATGCGTAGCGGATGGCAGCGGAGAGATCTTCCGCGCTGTCCAGCATATCAGACAGATCCTCGATCCGGCCGCAGAGAGTACTCAGATCGTTGACCACCTGAGTCGTCGGATTCTTCAGCTTGGTCATCACATCCGTTACGGACTTTTGAAGCTTGGCGATCTCCGCCATGGCGCTGTCCAGACCGCCGGAAATCAGATCCACCACAGCGCCGCCGACGCTCTCGCTGGAATCTGCGGATTCTTCCGTCTTGCTCTCGTCACTGCCGGTATCTGCGCTGCCTTCCCCGGAAGAAGCCGCAGGATCTTTATGCAGCAGTTCGCCGGACAGGGTGCCGCCGCTTGCGGGGGTGTCCCCGCCCTCTACCTTGCCGGAGGCGTACACCAGCCACAGGTCGTTCATCTGCTTGGCTGTAGCGGCATCCTGCCCCAACACCTTCTGGCAGAACTGCTGGAAGGTCAGTCCAGCCTTGGCCTGAAAACCGGTTTCCAGCGTAATTGCGCCCTCCAGCTGCTGGATACCCGCTTCCAGCTTCTTAATGCCGGCCTCCGCTTCCTGAATGCCTTGTTCCAGAGCGATCACACGGGCATCATCCTCGCCTGCGCCAGCCGCTTTCAATGCCTGAAGCTGCTGCTGTGCCGCCGTGAGTTTCTCTTTTGTCTCTGCCAAAGTCTGCTCGTAACCGCTCAACGCTGCCTTCAGTCCCGCAAGGCCGCCATACTGCTGGACTGCTGCTGCCGCCGCACTGGCAGTTGCCGCGGCCTCCGTGCTGGAAGACCCGTTCAGCTCCAGCAGGGTCTGATAGAAGCTCTGCCGGTCAGCTGCCACATAGGCGCTGTGGGCCTTCTTCACCTTGGCCACCGTGATGGAGCCGATATTCTGGTTGTCGTCAATGGTTTTGTCGATCTCAGCGGTGGTATCCTTCACCGTGCCGCCCAGCGCGTCCTGAAGCTTTTTCAGGCTCCGGCGCAGGCTGCCCATGCTGTCCAGCACAGCCTGCAGATCGCCCTTGCCGTCCTCCAGATCCTCCAGTGCATCTTCCACGTCTACCAGATCTTTTCTCAGGGTGGAAACGGTATCCACCATGCTGTTGAGGGTGGCCTTGGAGCTGGTAATGGTCTTGCTCAGAGCCGTGATCTGGCTCTCCACCGGCTCCAGCACATCCGCCAGATTGGAAAGATCCGCCCGCAGGGCATCGGTGCCGCTGTAGATGGTATTCTTGCCGCTGGAGAAGATGTTCCGGGCCTGATTCAGCTGATCCAGACCGTTGGCGGATGCATTCAGGCTGCCGGTCATGGCCGCCATGGCGTCCAGCAGGGAATCCATGCTGCCGGAGAGCTTGTTGTAGTTCTCCTCCAGATCGTCCTTCCGTTCGGACAGCTTGGTGATCTCCTCAAGCTGGCTCAACGTGGCAGGCACCATCAGGAAGGTCATGCCGCCAAAGGAGAAATCGTTGCTGCCCACCCGGATGGTGTAATGACATTCCTCGCCGGGCAGGCCGATGAACAGCACCGCCCGCAGGTTGCCGATCAGCTGCACCTGTGCGCCGGGTGCTTCCAGAGACAGGATGTCGTCCTGATTGAAGATGGCCATGGCTTCCAGCGTGTAGTTGTTCCGGGCGTATTCGCTGGCCGTTTCATTGGGGACGGCGTCCAGATTGATCTCCACCACGCCGGTCTTGCCTGCCAGATCCTCCGCCTTGGTGGGAACGCCGTTGAGGGTGTAGCTCACGGACAGCGTCCAGGGCAGCTGCTCAAAGGGCTTCGCCGTTTTGCCCTCGAAATAGAAGGTGCCGGGCAGATTGCTCTCATCCAGCTGGAACACGGTCTTGCCGTCCGTCCGGGTCGGCTCGGTGCCATCGGTCAGGTTGATGACCTCATCATAGTCGCCGTAGTCCGTCAGTGTGGAGATGCCGTTGGTGCGGTAGCTCTTGACCACGCTGCCGTCGGTCAGGTTGCCATAATAATCCGTCATGGCGTAGTATGCCTCGTCATAGGTGGCGGTCACACCGTCATCGATGGCGACCGCCGGAATGGCGCCAAGCACCATCAGGGCGGACAGGGCGCAGCTTCCGATCCGCAGAAGCTGCCGTTTCACGGTTTTCACTGGTTTTTGCATCGTACTTTCTTCCTTTATGATAAATTTCAGAACCAACTTAGTCAAAACTGCGGGGCAGTCTCAGATCCGTCCGCTCCCACGGCATTCCCCGTGCGTTTTCCCCGAAGTGTCCGTAGCAGGCCAGCGGCTGATAGATGGGCTGTGTCAATCCGAACCGCCGGATGATCACGCCGGGCCGCATATCAACGTTTTCCTCCAGCCAACCGGCCAGCGCCTCGTCCCGGACTGTCCCGGTGCCGTAGGTATCCACCGCCACGCTGACGGGGTCCGCCAGACCGATGGCATAGGCCAGCTGCACTTCACAGCGCTCCGCCAGCCCTGCCGCCACAATATTCTTAGCCAGATACCGGGCCAGATATGCCCCGGTGCGGTCCATTTTCGTAGGATCTTTTCCTGATATGGAGCCGCCGCCATGCCGGGCCGCACTGCCATAGGTGTCCGCCAGCAGCTTCCGGCCTGTCAGGCCGCTGTCGCCGGCGGGGCCGCCGATGACAAACCGTCCCGTTGGGTTTATATATAATAAGGTATTTTCATCGACCAGCTCCGCGGGCAGCGTCGGTAAGATCACCTTCTGCCGCAAGGCCTCCCGCAGATCCTCCACAGCGATATCCGGCGCGTGCTGCGCGGAAAGCACTACGGTGGTGATCCCCACCGGAACGCCATCCCGGTAAGCCACGCTGACCTGGGCCTTGCCGTCCGGCCGGAGCCATGGCAGCGTGCCGTCCCGTCCCACGGCCTCCAGCCGCCGCGCCAGCCGGTTGGCCAGCGTGATAGGCAGCGGCATGAGATCTTCTGTCTCCCGGCAGGCATATCCAAACAGGATGCCCTGATCTCCCGCGCCGGTATCCTCCGCCGCCCGGTGACTGACGCCCCGCGCAATATCCGGGGATTGGGGGTGCATATGCACCTGTACAGAGCAGGTCTCCCAGTCAAAGCCCAGCTCCGGCCGGTCATATCCGATCTTTCGCAGCACCTCTCTGGCGATCGTTTCATAGTCCGGCTCCTGTCGGGCGCTCAATTCGCCGAAGATGCACAAGCCATCCTTCCAGACTGCCGTTTCACAGGCCACCCGCGCTTCCGGCTCCTCCGCCAGCACCGCGTCCAGCACGGCGTCGGCGATCTGGTCGCAGATTTTGTCCGGATGACCCCGTGTCACAGCTTCCGATGTCAGAATGTGTTCCATGCGTTCTCCCCTGTTTCCATACGGGCCATTGTACGCCCGCTTTCTATTCTGCGCTGCAAGTCTACCATCCTCATTCATAAAAAAAAACAGACAAATCCCGCCCCTGTGTACAAACTTCATACACAGACGGGGGATGTGCCTATTAGGCAATTTCCAGAAAATGCCTAAATTCAGAGGCGTGCAAATTGATACTTGAAGTGAACCGGCCACTTCGTGTATAATATATCTGTGTAATATTGGAAAACACGCGGAGGAAAAACATGGCCCAACATACCAAAAACGCCATTCGGCTGGCGTTCATCCAGCTGCTGAACGAACGGCCGCTGGATAAGATTTCCATTAAGGATATTGCAGAAAAAAGCTCCGTCAACCGCAATACCTTTTATTACTATTACGTAGATATCTTTGCTCTTGTGGAGGATATTCTCCAGCTGGAAGCGGAGGATTTTCAGGCCAAGATGCACCGGTACGACAGCTGGCAGGAGGCGTTCCGGGATGCCACGGCCTTTGCCGCAGAGAATAAGCGGGCTGTGTACCACCTGTACAACTCCGGCAATCAGGAAACGCTGCGCCGGTACTATCACAACGTGATTCTGGCCGCCATCACCTCTTATATCCGGGATCAGGCAGAGGGCCTGAATGCGGATGAGGAGGATATCCGAGTCCTTGCGGAATTCTATTCCGCCGCATTGGCCGGCCTTACCGTTCTGTGGCTGCAAAGCGGCATGAAATATGACGCCGAGGAGTACATCGACCATCTTGGGAGGCTCTTGGACGGCAACATCCGCCATACGCTGGAACACAGCTGCCGTGCCGCAGGGCAGCCCGACGCATGATCTCCCATCCGGCAGCCGCCGGGAAACGACCGCCAACCAATCCGCAAAGGAGTGACGCTATGCTTGTCATGATTCGGGGAGCCGGGGACATTGCCACCGGCATCGCCCTGCGGCTTCACCGCTCCGGCTATCGCCTGATCCTGACCGACCTGCCCCAGCCTACCTCCATCCGGCGAACGGTCTGCTTTTCCGAGGCAGTCTGGCGCGGCCGCTGCACAGTGGAAGATACGGAAGCCGTTCTGGCTCATACCCCGCAGAAAGCGCTGGCTCTTACGGAGCAGGGCCGGGTCGCCGTGCTGACCGATCCGGAAAGCGCCTGTATCCGGCAGCTGCACCCCAACGCGGTGGTGGACGCGATTCTGGCAAAACGCAATCTGGGAACTTCCATGGCCGATGCCCCGGTGGTGATCGCCGTCGGCCCCGGCTTTACCGCCGGCGTGGACTGCCACGCCGCTGTGGAGACCATGCGGGGACACACACTGGGCCGTGTCCTCTATACCGGCAGCCCCCTGCCCAATACCGGCGTTCCCGGCGTCATTGGTGGCCAGAGCGCCCTGCGTATCCTTCGCGCCCCGGCGGCAGGCGTTTTTCACCCGGAAATGGAAATTGGGCAGCTGGTTCACGCCGGGGATATTGCCGCTACGGTAAACGGCGTCCCCATGGTCTGCGCCATCGACGGATGCCTGCGGGGCCTGCTTCACGAAGGTCTGACCGTTTTTTCCGGCATGAAGTGCGGAGATGTGGATCCCCGCGGCAATGCCGCCAACTGCGTGACCGCTTCTGACAAGGCTCTGGCCGTAGGCGGCGGCGTACTGGAAGCGCTGCTGCACTTTGGCTGTCTGCCGGATCAGCGCATCTGATTCCATAGCTAACGATTCCGCAGGAGGACGCTTTGAAAGCGCCCCCTGCGTTTATTTTATGTCCTGCAATCCCCCGCTGCCGTGCCATTCCACAACGGGCAAACCGGGGCAGTTCCACCTGACAAGTCCCCCGGCAGTTCTCTCTTTGCCCCTGTTAATACCCATAAGCAAACAGGCTGTTCCTGTCGCTTATCCATAAGTATTTTGTCTATATTTTGTGCAAAATGCGTTAAAATGTCGTGAATACCCACGAAGTACATTGGATTATTTTGTTGATTTTGGAAATTGAAGTTTTGCATTTCTATGGTAGTATGTTGATGGATATGGGAAGGTAAACGGTTTCCCATGTTCAAATTGACATTGTCAATCGTGTGTAGGAAAGGAGAACAAACAATGCTTAGCTTTTTCATTTGTCTGGCACTGCTGATCGGCGGCTACTTTGTTTATGGCTCCGTGGTGGAGCGGACCTTCGGGCCCGATGACCGTGAAACTCCCGCTGTCAAAATTAACGACGGCGTGGACTACATGGTTCTCCCCCAGTGGAAGCTGTTTATGATCCAGCTGCTGAATATTGCAGGCCTTGGCCCCATCTTCGGCGCTCTGAGCGGCGCTCTGTGGGGGCCTGTGGTGTTCCTGTGGATCACTTTCGGCACCATCTTCGCCGGTGCTGTCCATGACTACTTCTCCGGTATGCTCAGCGAGCGCAACAACGGCGCTTCCATCTCTGAGATCTCCGGCATCTATTTGGGCAGTACCATGAAGAACGTCATGCGCGTTTTCAGCGTGGTTCTGCTGGTCATGGTAGGCACCGTGTTCGCCGTTGGCCCTGCCGGTCTGATCCAGCTGCTGTTCACCAACGGCAACAGCACTGGCATCCTCACCAGCAAGTTGTTCTGGCTGATTCTGATCCTGATCTATTACTTCGTTGCCACCTTCCTGTCCATCGACAAGATCATCGGCAAGATCTATCCCCTCTTCGGCATCTGCCTGATCATCATGGCAGTGGGCGTGGCCATTGGCATCTTCACCAAGGGCTATACCATTCCTGAGATCTGGAACAACTTCGCCAATATGCATCCTCAGGGAACCCCCATCTGGAGCTTCATGTTCATCACCGTGGCCTGCGGCGCTATTTCCGGCTTCCATGCCACCCAGAGCCCCCTGATGGCCCGCTGCATGAAGAGCGAGAAGCAGGGTCACTTCGTGTTCTACGGTGCCATGGTTTCTGAGGGCATCATCGCTTTGATCTGGGCTGCTGCCGGCTGCGCCCTCTACACCGGCGAAGAGTTGCTGGCGCTCGGTGGCGGCGGTTCCACCGCTGTTTACGACGTCTGCTCCAAGACCATGGGCGGCGTCGGCATCGCTCTGGCCATGCTGGGCGTGATCGCCTGCCCCATCACCTCCGGCGATACCGCGTTCCGTTCCGCCCGTCTGGTGCTGGCCGACTGGTTCCATATTGACCAGAAGGGCTGGAAGAACCGTCTGATCCTCTGCGTTCCCGTGCTGGGTGTCGGCGCGATTCTGGGCATCGGCAACGCGCTGGGTAAGATCGACTACACCATCATCTGGCGTTACTTCAGCTGGACCAACCAGACGCTGGCCATGATCGTCCTGTGGGCTGCTTCCATGTACCTCTTCTATGAGAAGAAGAACTACTGGATCACCGCTGTTCCCGCAACCTTCATGAGCGCCGTGTCTGTGACCTACTTCCTGCTGGGCAACGAGTGCCTGGGCCAGTTCCTCAACAGCAAGACTGCGGACGGCGCTACCGTGTACAACACCGCTGTGGCATATCCCATCGGCATCATTGCTGCTGCCCTGTTCCTCGGCATCTTCCTGTACAGCATCAAGAAGCGCGACGTGAAGCCCCAGTACGAAACGCTGGGCAAGTAATTTTCAGGCATATATCCAAAGCGGCGGAAAGCGAATACCTTTCCGCCGCTTTGATTCATTTCAATACGGAAAGGGCCGCGTTTTTTACTTGCAAAAAGGCGCTGTGCTTTCTATACTGAAATCAAATCAACTCAGGGAGGCATATTATGGCACTTACTCCTGTCCGTCTCGGCAATACCGCTCTGCCGCAGGACAAGCTGTCCGCTGACCGCAAGGACTGCAAACGGTTCGGCCCCTGCGGCGTGGGACACGCGGCTCTGTATCTCAACAGCTATTTTCTCGACTGCCGCTACTATATCGCATTACAGGATGTGCGCCGGGTCTTTAAACGGGTGGCCATGAGCAAGGGCGGCTTTACCGGCAGCGGCCTTTTTGGCTCCATTCCCTATCTGGTGGTGGAATATGGCGACGGAACGGAGAAGCAATGCACCTTCAAGCGGGAAGAAGACGTAGACAGCTTTCTGGATTACCTGAGCAGTCTCTGTCCCCACATTCCAACCCACAGCGTACAGGCGGAACATCGTCTCGCCCAAAAAGCGCAGGAGGAGGCGCACCGTTATCTGGAGCAGCTCTCCCCCGACGCCCAGGCCGCTCAGGAGCGGTTGGAAAAAGCCAGGGCATTTCTGGCCGGCTATCCTGTCCTGACAGACCGTCTCTCCGCAGCCGCCAAAGCAAAGCGGGTCAACGAACGCACCACCCCCTCTCACAAGTGGGTGGCTCTGGCGATCGTTCTGGGCGGCCTGATCGCCGCGGTCTATGGCATCATCGCATGGCGGCGTCACGAGGATTTCGGCATCTATTTCACATTGCTGGGGCTGGCAGTTGTGTTCCTGTTTTCCGGCACGCAGGTAATCCCCACCATGAAGAATAACAAAAAGGCCGTTACCGCCGCATGGGAAAACGCGCAGAGTGCGCTTGCCAATGTGCTGCCGGAAAGCTTCCCCCTCCCTGCCCGCTATGCTCACCCCGTGGTTCTGGATCGGATGATCCGTGTTCTGCGGGAGGGCCGCGCCCGGAACGAAGCCGAGGCGCTGGATGTGGTCAAGGCCGATCTGAAGGCGCTGAATGCCGACGTGCAGGTTACGCAGGAGGAGTACGATGAGGTTGTGGCAATCAAGCCCATGTTCCTGCTGAGCGACTATCAGTGACGGATTCCGGTGCCGCCTGCATCCCGGTTTTCTGATTTGCAGACCGTAGCGCAAGGCGTTTCCCCTTCCCGATTTTTAAAAAAAGCACACCCATCGGATCGTTGATCCGATGGGTGTGCTTTTGTATGGATTTGAAGCGGTTTCTCAGTCTGTATCCGCCGGCAGGCGGCCATAAAAGCCGCCTGCACGAAGCAGTTGATTACTGGGGCTTAACGATCAGGTTGATGAGCCGGTTTTTGACAAGGATCGTCTTGACGATCTGCATCCCCGCCGTGGCCTTCTGCACCTTGTCCACAGCCAGAGCAGCGGCTTTGATCGTCTCCTCGTCGCTGTCCACCGGCATGGTGACGGTTCCCTTCATCTTGCCGTTGACCTGAATGGCCATCTCCACCGTGGAGGCCACGGTCTTGCTGGCGTCATAGACAGGCCACTCCGCCTGACAGCACATCTTGCCGGTCTGTGCGGCGAAGCCCAGTTGCTCCCACAGCTCCTCGGTGATATGGGGGGCAAAGGGATTCAGCAGCCGCAGGAAGATCCCCAGATCCCCCTTGGTGACACCGTTGGCAGTCATCTCGTTGACGGCAGTCATCATGGCGGCGATGGCGGTGTTCATCTTCAGGGTATCAATATCATCCGTGACCTTCTTGATGGTCTTGTGGAGGATGGCCTCGTTGGCGGGGGTCAGTTCCATGCTGTCCGCCGCGGATTCCGCCAGATTCCACACTTTGTCAAGGAAGCGCTTGGAGCCTTTTACAGCGTCGGTAGACCAGGTGGCCGCCTGCTCGAAATCGCCCACGAACATGATATACAGGCGCATGGTATCCGCGCCGTACTGCGCCACAATGTCGTTGGGGTTCACCACGTTGCCGCGGGACTTGGACATCTTCTCGCCGCCCTCGCCCAGAATCATGCCGTGGCTGGTACGCTTGCCGTAAGGCTCCTTGGTGGGCACGGCGCCGATGTCGTAGAGGAACTTATGCCAGAACCGGGAGTACAGCAGATGCAGCGTGGTATGCTCCATGCCGCCGTTGTACCAGTCCACGGGAGACCAGTATTCCAGCGCCTCCTTGCTGGCCAGCGCCTTGTCGTTGTGGGGATCCATATACCGCAGGAAGTACCAGCAGGAGCCGGCCCACTGGGGCATGGTGTCCGTTTCGCGCTGGGCAGGGCCGCCGCACTTGGGGCAGGTGGTGTTCACCCAGTCAGTCATCTTGGAAAGCGGGGACTCGCCGTCGTCGGTCAGCTCATAGCTCTTCACCTCAGGCAGCAGCAGGGGCAGCTGATCTTCCGGCAGGGGAACCCAGCCGCACTTCTCGCACTTCACCAGAGGAATGGGTTCGCCCCAGTAACGCTGACGGCTGAACACCCAGTCCCGGAGCTTAAAGTTGGTCTTGGGACGGCCAATGCCGTGTTCCGTGACCCACTTCTTCATAACGGGGATGGCCTCCTTGACGGTCAGGCCGTTCAGGAAGTCAGAGTTCACCATGATGCCGGTATCGTCTTTCAGGGCAAAGGCGCACTTGGTCACATCGCCGCCCTTGACCACCTCCACGATGGGCAGGCCGAACTTGTCGGCGAAGTCCCAGTCGCGCTGATCGTGGCCGGGTACGCCCATGACGATGCCGGTGCCGTAGCCCATCAATACATAATCGGAAACAAAAATGGGGATATGCTTGCCGGTGACGGGATGGACGGCCTCAATGCCCTCCAGCCGGACGCCGGTCTTGTCCTTGTTCAGCTCGCCGCGCTCGAAGTCGCTCTTCCGGGCAGCCTCCTGCCGGTAGGCCTCCACAGCGTCCCAGTTGGTCAGCTGATCCTTCCACTGGGCGAGGTAGGGATGCTCCGGGGAAATGACCATGTAGGTCACGCCGAACAGGGTATCGCACCGGGTGGTGTAGACCGTCAGCTTGTCACCGTTGGTGGCGGTGAAGTCCACCTCGGTACCTTCGCTGCGGCCGATCCAGTTGCGTTGCTGGATTTTGACCCGCTCGATATAGTCCACGTCGTCCAGATCGTCGATCAGGCGGTCAGCGTACTTGGTGATAGCCAGCATCCACTGGGACTTCTCCTTGCGGATGACCTCGCTGCCGCAGCGCTCGCAGACGCCCTCAACGACCTCCTCGTTGGCCAGCACGCACTTGCAGCTGGTGCACCAGTTCACAGGCATGGACGCCTTATAGGCAAGGCCGTGCTTGAACAGCTGGAGGAAGATCCACTGCGTCCACTTGTAGTAGCTGGGGTCGGTGGTATCCACCACCCGGTCCCAGTCGAAAGAATAGCCCAGCATATGGAGCTGCTTGGTGAAGTTGGCGATGTTCTGCTTGGTAACGATGGCGGGGTGGACGTGGTTCTTGATGGCGTAGTTCTCCGTGGGCAGGCCGAAAGCGTCAAACCCGATGGGGAACAGCACGTTGTAGCCCTGCATCCGCTTCTTGCGGCAGATAATGTCCATAGCGGTGAACGGACGGGCATGGCCCACGTGGAGGCCCTGGCCGGAGGGATAGGGGAACTCGATGAGTCCGTAGAACTTCTCCCGTGTCTTGTCGCCGGTGACGGCGGCGAAGGGCTTTTCCTCCAGCCACTTCTCCTGCCATTTCTTTTCAATGGCGGTAAAATCGTACTTCATGATTGACTCCTTTATATCTGAATGATTTCCCTGTTTTCAGTTCTTTGCGCGCCGGTGGTCTGAAAAAAGAAAATCCCCTGACCGTTCACAGAAACGGTCAGGGGCGTTAAAAACGCGGTACCACCCTGCTTCCGCCGGTTTCCCGGCACTCGCTGCGGCAGATAACGGTGCCAGCCGGTCCGCCCTACTCCGATTTCAGGCGAAACGCTCCGGGGCCAGTTCTCCCATGCTCCCCCACCGGCTCACACCAGCCGCCGGCTCTCTTCAGGCGGGCATCACAGGTTTTCTCCCCATCCAAGCGTTTAACAGTGTTATTTTAAGCGGGTTTTCCCCCTTTGTCAAGGGTTTTCCTGCACTTCTCAGCATTTTTCAGCGTTCAGCGCGCTTTTTCCACGGATCGCAGCAGTTCCTCGGCAGATACGCCGAAGAGCTTCGCCAGCGCCAGCAAGTTGGAGGTACTGGGATCGGCAGTCCCCGTCTCCCATTTGCTGACGGCCTGCCGGCTGACGCCCAGCGACTCCGCCACAAACTCCTGCGTCATCTTGCACCGGACCCGGTGCTCCTTCAAGACCTCTCCCAGAGAGCGGCGGGTCTCTGCCTTTTCCCTTCGGACTTCCCCGGATCGGTTATACTTCCGCAGGGCCTTCACTCCCTGCACGACGGCATAGATAATCAGCGCAAAAATTCCCAGCCGCACCAGCGTGACCGCAATGATTAGAATCAGAGATATTGACATGATCTGCGTCCTCCTTTATTTTCCGGCACGGCACGTCAGCACCGTAGCTCCGATGTCACCATCCTACCGGACAAAGGCGGTTGCAGCCACCAAATATCGCGCAACTTTCCGTTGCGCCGCCTGTTTTTCCGGGAAACGTGCGCCTTTTTCGGCTTTGCAGGCTCAGTTCTGCGTCAGCACGCCGCTGAGATCCAGAGGCTTGCCGTCAGCCCACAGGCGCTCCAGATCGTAGAACGCGCGAGCCTCCGCACTGAACACGTGGACGCAGATGCAGCCATAGTCCAGCAGCACCCATGTGCCGTCCCGGTAGCCCTCCCGGCGGAGGGGCTTCTCCCCTGCCTGCTCCTCCAGCAGCTTCTCCACAGAGCCGCACAGGGCGTTGATCTGGGTGTTGGAGCTGCCGGTGGCAATGACAAAATAATCTGCCAGGGTGGTGATATCCGTAATCTCAATGGCGGAAATCTCCTTGCCCTTCTTCTCGTCCAGCGCTTTGGCGGCCAGAATGGCCAGTTCCTTCGGTGTCATCATCGTTCAAAATTCCTTTCTCATGTCTCAGGCTTCCGGCGGCAGCGGCTCGCCGGTAACGGGATCTGTAGTCTGCGTGCCGGAACCCCCGGATTCGGTGGGTTCCGTCGGCACGACAATGATGCCGGAGTTATCCGGCTCCTCCGGCGTCTCTCCGCTGCCGGAGCCGTTTTCTCCGCCGGTGGAGCCGTTTTCTCCGCCGGTGGAGGCATCGGAACCGCCTGTTTCCGGCTCCTGCGGTGTGGTGGGTTCCGTCGCAGGCATATCCGTCCCGGTTTTCGTCTCGCTGGGGGCAATGACCTCCCCGGTATCCGGGTCGATCAGGTTGCCGTTGGAGTCCATATCGTAGTCCTTGGCGGGTTCATCCTTTTTCCCGCTGCTGATCACCGGTGCTGCGGCGGCCTTGCTGTCCTCCACATGGCCGGTGGTGGAGCTGACAGAACCATCGCTGTTGACGGACATAATGTCCAGATCGCTCATGGTAGACGGCTCCACAAAGGGGCTCAGCTCGTTGTTCACCAGCTCCAGCAGTTCCTGGGCGTTGGGCGTCACATAGGACTGGTAGCTGTGATACACCCGGCTCCAGCAGGACACGTTTTTATTGGGCATGGTCACAAAATTCACCTTTTCCGTGTCCAGCTTAGCGCCGCTGCTGTTGCCCAGAAATGCCTGCTTGGCAAACCAGAGCATATTCTGGAAACTGAGATCCGTCTCCACGTTTTCATTGAACACCTTGATAAACTCATTGACCTTCGTGATGTTTTTCAGGCTCATCAGCTGTTCGATCATGGCTTTCAGCAATCCCTGCTGGGTCTTGATGCGGCCCAGATCGCCGTCGGGATAGCCCAGCATCTTGCCGTTTTTGCGGTTGTCATGGCGGTAACGGAGTACCTGCATGGCGTCGTCGCCGCTGAGAAGCCGGTAGCCCTTGGTCTGGTGGATGGAGAGGTCCTGAACAGGATCCTCATAGTTCATGTCGCGGGGGACGTCAAAATACACGCCGCCCATGGCGTCCACGATCTTGCCCACGGCTTCCCACTCCACAATCACCTGATAGTCCGGCTCGAAGCCCACCAGCTGAGAGATTTCTTTATAGAGGGCCTTGATGCCCTTTTCTCCGCCGCCGTAATAATTATAAACGGAATTGATCCGCTTGATGTCCCACGGAACGTTGACCATGGTATCCCGCGGAATGGACATGACGGTGGCCTTCTGGTTGGTGATATCATAGCTGGCCAGCAGCATGGTGTCCGTGTTGCCGCCGCCGCCCGTGTCCCGACCAAGGATCAGCACCGTGTAATCATCCTCGCTCTTGCGCTGGCCGCTGACCCGCGGCTGCACGCCGTCTCCGTAGTCGATGCCGTTTTCTGTCTGCGTGCCGTCGGGCTTGGTACCGCCCGGCAGTTCCGGCTTGACGAACACGGATTTCCACGCCACAACGGCCAGCAGCACCGCCGCCAGCACGATCGCCGCTGCCAGCAGCCATTTCTGCTGCTTTGTCAGGCGGCCGGGCTTCTTTGTCTGTTTGGGTTCTTTCTTCTCTAAACGCTTTCCAATATTCTCTGCCATGGGTCTATCTCTTTCCTTTCAGCCAGTCACGCGCTTCTATGGTGGCGTGATGAACGGGATTTTCCATTTCCGTCATCTCGTCGATGGTCATTTGCAGGCCCATCAACAATCCTTTGTCCAGATCCTCATACACACAGTTCCGCAAATCGTTCACGCCGGGAAAATCTCTGGACGGCTCGATGTAATCCGCCAGATAGATGATCTTTTCCAGCAGGGTCATGTCCGCGTGGCCGGTGGTGTGCCACCAGATGGCGCGGTAAATTTCATCGTCCACGCCGTATACATCCCGCGCGATGGCCGCGCCGGTCTTGGCGTGGAGCAGCTTCAGCGCTTTCTGCTCCAGCTCGTCCAGTTCAATGCCGTACTGCCGGCAGAGTGCCAGCTGTTCCGGCATCTCCAGCTTCTTCGTGCAGTCGTGGAGCAGCGCCGCCACGCGGGCCTTCTCCACATCCGCGCCGTAGCGCTCCGCCAGGCGGATGGCCTCCTGCTCCGTGCCCAGCACATGGGGGATTCGCTTGTGCTTCAGGTAGCTGAGGGCCACGGGCCGCAGCTGGGAAAGGGACAAAGCTTTCAGGTTGACATCCGTTCCGTACAAATGGTTTTTCAGGATGTAGCCGTACACCGCCGGGGGCAGGAGGTTCCCGCCCTTCCCTGCCGCCAACTCCTTCCGCAGCTCCGTGGAGGAAATGTCGATCACGCCGGGAACCGTCAGGGTAAAAATCCGGATGTTCGGATACAGGCGGTACAGATTGTCCCGCTGGGCGGAAAACAGGGGTTCGATGTCCTCCTCCGTCCGTCCGAATGCGGCGATGCCTGCCAGCGACGCGATTTTTTCCGGCTCGTGCCATGTGTGGAAGCTGAGGAACATATCCGTTCCCATCAGCAGCCACAGCTCGTCCTCAGGATACCGGGCTTTCAGCTCCGCCAGTGTGTCGGAGGTATAGCTCTTTCCCTGACGGTGCAGCTCCATGTCCAGCGTTTCCACCCGGTCGCCCAGTCCCAGCTGCTCCCCGGCCAGACGGGTCATTTCCAGCCGCTGCTCCGCCGTGGGGCTGCCGGCAGGCAGATCCTTATGGGGCGGGATGCTGGCGGGGATCAGCAGCAGCTTGTCCAGCTTCAGCATGGAAAAGACCGCGGCGGCCGCCGTCAGATGTCCCAGATGCGGCGGGTTGAAGGTTCCGCCGTAAATTCCGATTTTCAAGAAAATTCCATCTCCTGTGCGTTTAGTCAATTTTTCCGGCTCTCCGAAGCTGCAAAGCTTCGTCCAGCAGTTCATAAAGCGGGCCGCAGTCCAGCTCATAGACCTTGGAGGAGGTCCCTGTCCCGGATACGCGCATTGCATCCGGAGCGATTTCAAGATGGCAGAGGTATCCGCTGCGCCCCGCTACAAAAACATCCCAGTCCACTTCCATCATGTCCAGCGCCCTGTGGGCTTCCGTTTTTTCCAGCTGATTCAGTGCATCTGCAAAGGCTTCAACGGTTTCCGCGTCCGTGATGATATATTTGCCGGAATTCCATTCCCTGCTTTCGTCCCAGCAGTTAATTTCCAGCGCCGCCGGAATCCGCTGAATGGGCAGCGGGCCGTCGGTGCGGACGCTCTCCGCACCGATCAGAAGCGCCACCGCGCTGACGATGAGCAAAATGCCAAGGGCAAAAAATCTGCTCTCCCGTAGTTCCCGCATAGAGCCTCCTTTTTGTGCTTACGCCTGCCGCTTCCCGACGGACTTCACCAGCTGGATGCGCTTCTCTTTCGGCTTGCTGTGGCTCTCCCGGTACAGCACGAACTTCGTGCCGATCACCTGCACCACTTCGCTGCGGGTGGCCTTGGCCAACTCCTGCGCCGCCAGACGGGCATCGTACTCGATATTGTTTTCCAGAACCTTGCCCTTAATCAGCTCCCGCGCCTCCAGCGCGTCATCAGCCTGCTTGACGAGGTTCTCTCCGATGCCGTCCTTGCCGATATGGAGGATGGTGTCCATGGTGTTGGCCAGCCCCCGCAGCTGTGCCCGCTGTTTGCTTGTCAGTTCCATAAAATTCCTTTCATTTGGGCTTCTTGGCCCAGCGTTCTCTGATATCGTCCAAATTGCTTTTCCGCAGCCATTCCTCGGAGTAGCCGCAGGTGCAGCAGACGAAGCGGTCTACCGGAGCCGCATCGAGTATCCCCAGCGGCACTTCATTACAGCAAAAACGTCCGCTTCCCGAAGCCGTTCCCGGCACCTTTACGATGTCCGTTCCCCCGCACTTGGGGCATACGCCTGTCTTTTTCATACAGCTTCTCCTCTCTGATCAGCCTGTTTTCAGAAGTTCCCGCGCGCCTTATCCCCACGCGCCGGGCTGTTATTTAATAGACGGATTTTCCTTCAGATAAGTTTCCAGTTTCCCGGTAAATTCCCGCAGAGCTTTGCCGCGATGGGAAATTTCCGCCTTTTCCTCCTGAGTCAGCTGTGCAAAGGTCTTTGCCTTGTCAGGCACAAAGAATACAGGGTCATAACCGAACCCGTTGTCTCCCATAGGCGCAAAGGCGATGGTGCCGGGGGCCTGTCCCTCAGCGGTGATGGTATCGCCGTTGGGGAAGGCGCAGGCAATGGCGCAGGTAAAATGCGCCGCCCGCGTGGTCTGCCCCCGGAGGTTTTGCAGCAGCAGAGTATACCGGCCTTGATCGTCCAGCCCCTCGCCGCCGTACCGGGCGGAATACACGCCGGGTGCGCCGTTGAGCGCGTCCACGCAGAGGCCGGAATCGTCGGCAATGGCCGGAAGCTTTGCCAGCTCGCAGATGGCTTTTGCTTTCAGCATGGCGTTTTCCGCAAAGGTGACGCCGGTCTCTTCCACATCCACGGTGATCCCCAGATCCCTGGGACTGACCACTTCCACGCCGAACTGGCTCAGAATGGCCCCCATCTCCCGGATCTTATTGGGATTGTGGGTCGCAAGCACAAATTTCATCACAGCTTCCCTCCCAGTGCTTCCTTCTGGATTTTCAGCAGCTCCCGGTTGCCCTTGGCACACAGCCGCACCAGTTCCTGCTGCTCGTTCAGGGTAAAGGCCCGGCCCTCGCCGGTACCCTGCAACTCGATGATCTCCCCCAGCTCGTTCATTACGCAGTTGAGATCCACCTGCGCCCGGCTGTCCTCGCTGTACTGCAAGTCCAGCATAGGCTGCTCGTCCACAATTCCGGCGGACACACCGGTGACGAAGTGACGGATGGGGGTAGAGCCAAGATATCCCTCCTCCACCAGCTTCCGGCAGGCCAACGCCAGCGCCACAAAGCCGCCGGTGACGGAAGCGGTGCGGGTACCGCCGTCCCCCTGCAAAACATCGCAGTCGATGTTGATGGTTCGCTCACCCAGTGCTTTCATATCCACGGCAGCCCGGAGACTGCGGCCCACCAGCCGCTGAATTTCCGCGCTGCGTGGGCTGAGCTTCAGCTTGGCGATGTCCCGCTTGCTGCGCTCCCGGTTGGCGCGGGGCAGCATGGAATACTCCGCCGTGACCCAGCCCTCACCCTCCGCCACATGGGGTGGGGTCTTATTCTCGATGCTGGCGCAGCAGAGCACCTTGGTGTCGCCGCACTCGATCAGGCAGCTCCCCTCCGGGAACTTCACAAAATCCGTCGTAATTTTAATGGGGCGCAGCTCATCATACGCCCGACCGTCCTTTCTGGTCATGGAAAATCCTCCTATTCCTTCGCAGCGGATGCAGCTGCATCCGGGATGTTCGTCAGATAATGGCCTTTACATAGTCCCCGGCGTCAAAGGGCTTCAGATCGTCGATGCCCTCGCCCACGCCGGCGAACTTCACAGGGACGCCCAGTTCACGGGCAATGGCAATGACAATGCCGCCCTTGGCGGTGCCGTCCAGCTTGGTGAGGACAATGCCCGTCAGCCCTGCCGTCTCTTTGAACGTCCGGGCCTGAATCAGCCCGTTCTGGCCGGTGGTGGCGTCCAGCACCAGCAGCGTCTCCCGGTCGCAGCCGGGACATTCCCGGTCAATGATCTTGGAGAGCTTGGCCAGCTCCGCCATAAGGTTCGCCTTGTTGTGGAGCCGTCCGGCAGTGTCGCACAGCACCACATCCACGTTCCGGGCCTTGGCGGCCTGAAGTGCGTCGAACAGCACTGCGCCGGGATCGGCGCCCTCATACTGCCGGACGATCTCGCACCCGGCCCGCTCCGCCCAGATCTCCAGCTGGTCGGCGGCGGCAGCCCGGAAGGTGTCGGCGGCGCAGAGCAGCACCCGCTTGCCCTGCTTACGCAGGCTGGCGGCCACCTTACCGATGGAGGTGGTCTTGCCCACGCCGTTGACGCCGATGAAAATGCAGACGCTGGGCTTTGTGTCCAGCTTCAAGGAGGTGTCCCCCACCTCCATTTCCGCCATCAGGATCTCCCGCAGGGCTTCCCGAACTTCCTCCTGCCCCTGCAGATGCTCCTTGCGGACTTTGGTACGCAGCTTCTCCACCGCGTCCGTGGCGGCATCCACTCCCAGATCCGCCATGATGAGGGTCTCCTCCAGCTCCTCAAAAAAGGCCTCGTCCGCCTCGGTGAAGCCGGAGAACAGATTGCTGGTGATTTTTTTCAGCTTGTCAAAAAAGCCCATGGTAAACTCCTTTTTCTGCGGTGTACCGGGAAATATACCCCGGATTTCATTGGATTTTCAGTTCCTTCGCCATGTCGTTCAGATTGATGGTCAGGATCTTGCTGACGCCCTGCTCCTGCATGGTGATGCCGTAAAGGACGTCGGCGGCCTCCATGGTACCCCGGCGGTGGGTGATGACGATAAACTGAGTCTTATCCGCCAGCGTCCGCATATAGCGGGCGGTACGCACCACGTTGGCCTCGTCCAGCGCTGCCTCGATCTCGTCCATGATGCAGAACGGGGTGGGATGCACTTTCAGGATGGCAAAGTACAGAGCAATGGCCACAAAGGCTTTCTCGCCGCCGGAAAGCAGCGAAATGGTTTTCAGCGCCTTGCCCGGCGGCTGGGCCTTGATCTCGATGCCGCAGTCCAGAATGTTCTCCGGGTCCTCCAGCTCCAGCTTGGCCTGACCGCCGCCGAACAGCTCCACAAAGGTCTGCTCGAAGCTCTCGCTGAGAAGCTTGAACTGCTGGGCAAAAATTTCGGTCATCTGCTCCGTGATCTCCCGGATGATGCCGGTCAGCTCGCCCTTGGCTTTCTCCACGTCGTCCCGCTGATCCGTCAGATATGTATACCGTCCGTTGACCCGCTGGAACTCGTCGATGGCCCCCACATTGATGGTGCCGAGACTGTTGATCTCCCGTTTCAGCTCCGCCACCCGGCGGGACGCCTTCGGGACGCTTTCCAGCTCGATCCGCTGGGTCTGAGCGTCGGAATGGCTCAGCTCATAGGTTTCCCACAGCTTATCCAGAATCTGCTTTTCCTCCATGGCGGAGGTGGTCAGCTTCGTTTCCAGCCTGCTGGCTGCCCGCTCCAGATTCAGGAGGGTTTCGTTCATCTCCTGCCCGGCGCGGCTCTTGGCGGTACGCTCCGCTTCCAGCGCGATCTTCTCCTGACTGATGACCGCCAGCCGCTCCGCAATGGCGGCGCTCTGCGCTTTCAGTTCCGCCTGCGCGGCCTTCCGCTGCCCGATCTCCTCCTGCGCAGTTCCGATCTGCTGCCGGTACTGGGCAAGGGCCGCCTCCTTCTGGCTTCGGTCGCCGGACAGCTCCGCCGCCAGCTGCCGCAGGTCGGCAGCCCGGCGCAGTGCGCCCTCCCGGTTGGCGGTAACTGACGCCAGATCCGCCTTATGGGCGGCAATGGTCTCCGCCAGCTGGCCGGACTGGGCCAGCAGCTCGCTCTGGCCGGAGAGGATCGCCTCCGCCTGCACCCGGCATCCGGCGGCTTCCGCCTCCTGCTCCGCTACGGTTTGTTCCGCCGCCGCGGCTCTGCCCTCGTTATCCTTGATCCGGCCGTCAATGGCTTCCAGTTCTCCGTTCAGGTTTTCAATGCTCTCCCGCAGATTGGCAAGCAGCATATCAAACTGGTTTTTGATTCCCTGTAACCTCAGCACCTCATCCTCCGCCGCACGGCGCTGGGACTCTGCGGTAGACAGTTCATACTGTGCGGCGTCCAGCTCCCTCTGGGACGCTTCCTCCGCCGCTCTGGCCTCCTCCAGCTTTCGGTGCATCTCCGCCGTCCGGCTGTTCAGCCGTTCCAGCTCTGCCGCCCGGCTCAGAACGCCGGCGCTGCGGCTGGTAGAGCCGCCGGTCATGGAGCCGCCCCGGTTGATAACCTGTCCGTCCAGCGTCACGATCCGAAACGCATTTCGGTATTTCCGGGCCATGGCAATACCGCAGTCCAGATCCTCGGCGATCACCGTCCTGCCCAGAAGGCTATTGAAAATATTGGTATACTTCGGGTCGAAGCGCACCAGCCGGGACGCCACGCCCACAAAGCCGAATTCCTGTTCCACGCCCCGCTCCCGAAGCTCGTCGCCCCGGATGGCGGTCAGAGGCAGGAAGGTCGCCCGTCCGCCGTCCCGCTGTTTCAGAAAGGCAATGGCGCTCTTGGCGTCCTCCTCCCGGTCAACCACGATGTTCTGCAAGCCCGCTCCCAGAGCGATCTCAATGGCCAGGGAGTATTTGCCGTCGGTTTTCATCAGGCTTGCCACGGGGCCGTGAATCCCCCGCAGGTGATTCTGCGCCTGACAGACCAGCTTCACCGCCTTGTTGAAGCCCTCGTAGTCCTTCTCCATTTCCGTCAGCAGACGGATACGGTTATCCAGCGCCCCTGTATCCATGGTAAGCTTTACCCGGTTTTCTGCGGCGGCGGCGGCTTTTTTCTTCCGCTCCTCCATCCGCAGGGCGTGTCCGCTGATGATATTGGCGGCGGCTTCCGCCTCGTCCTGCGCGTCCTCCAGAGCGCGGCGGTTGGATCTGGCTTCCGTTCCCTTTTCCTCCAGCTGCCGCTCTGCGGCTTCTTTGTCCGCTGCGGCAGCAGTCCGGCGCGCCTTGATCTGCTCCGTCTCCGCCCGAACGGCGGCGGCCTCCGCCCGCGCGTCCGCGGCAGCAGCAATGGCCATGGCCTCCCGGCCCCGGAGTGCTTCCGCCTCCGCGGCGGCGCCGCCCGCCTGCTCCGACGCTGCCTGCGCCTGCGCCAGCAGGGCATCCAGCTCCGCGTTCAATTCTGCGGCCTGCTGCTCCAGCTCCGCCGCCTTTGCGTCCTGCTCTGCCGCCTGCGCTTCATAGCCGCCGGTGCGGCTCTCGGATTCCTCCAGCTCGCTCTCCGCCCGCCGGATATTCTCTGTCAGATGATAGATGCTGCTCTCCAGCACGGCTACCGCAGAGTCCTGCTCCGCCGTTTTCGCATCCAGACCGGCGGCGTCCTTCCGCAACGTTTCCGCCTCGATATCCTTTTCCTGCATCCGCTGGCCGAACTGTTCGTTTTCCGCAAACAGGGCGTCCATACTCGCCCGTGCCTCATCCCGTTCCCGTTCCGCGTTCCGCAGGTCGATTTCCAGCTTCCGGGCGTTGGCTTTCAGCGTTTCCAGATTTTCCAGCCACAGGGAGATCTCCAAGACCCGCATCTCATCCCGCAGTACCAGATACTTCTTCGCCGTCTCCGCCTGCGCCCGCAGGGGTTCCACCTGCAGCTCCAGCTCCGCGATCTTGTCGTTGATGCGAACCAGATTTTCTTCCGTGCGTTCCAGCTTCCGCTCCGCTTCCTCTTTCCGATGGCGGAACTTGGAAATCCCGGCGGCTTCCTCAAAAATCTCCCGGCGGTCGGTGCTCTTGGTGGAAAGGATCTCGTCCACCCGGCCCTGTCCCACGATGGAGTAGCCCTCCCGGCCCATGCCGGTGTCCATGAACAGTTCCGTGACGTCCTTCAGGCGGACGGACTGGCGGTTGATGTAATATTCGCTCTCGCCGCTGCGGTAATACCGCCGGGTAACGGCCACTTCCGTCTCTTCCATAGACGGAAACAGCTGCCCTGTATTGTCCAGCACCAGCGTCACCTGTGCAAACCCCACCGGTGCCCGCTTCTCCGTGCCGCCGAAGATGACATCCTCCATCTTGCCGCCCCGGAGGGCCTTGCTGGACTGCTCGCCCATGACCCAGCGGATGGCGTCGGAGATATTGGACTTGCCGGAACCGTTCGGCCCCACAATAGCGGTAATATCCTCTCCGAAATTCAGAACTGTCTTATCCGGGAAGGACTTAAATCCCTGAATTTCCAGCGCTTTCAGGTACAATCTGTTCACCTCGCTGCATCTTTACATACTTTAACTAAGATACTATATCAAAAAAGCGCTTCTATTTCAAGCAAAAACTGCGTAAAAACGAGGGGATTCCCCCTCGTTTCACAGCTTCTCCTCCATCTTCCGATACAGCCAGTCCAGTCCCTCCGGCAGACCGCCCAGTTGGTCGATGATCCCCAGCCGCACCGCCTCTTCCCCGTAGATCACGCTGCCCACGTCCGCCGCCATATCCTCCTTGGCCAGCATGAGGGTCTGGAACCGCTCTGCCGAAATACGGCTGTGTCCCGCCACAAAGGCCACGATCCGCTCCTGAAGCCGCTGGAAATAGCTGTAGGTCTGGGGCGCGGCGATCACGGTCCCGCTCATCCGCACCGGGTGGATGGTCATGGCGGCAGAGGGAACCGCAAAGCTCCGCTGTGCCGCCACCGCCAGTGGAACGCCGATGGAATGGCTGCCCCCCAGCACAATGGCAGCGTTGGGCTTCGTCAGCCCGGCAATCAATTCCGCAATGGCCAGACCAGCCTCCACGTCTCCCCCCACCGTGTTGAGCAGGAACAGGATACCGTCCACCTCCCGGCTCTCCTCCAGCTTGGCCAGCAGCGGCAGCATATGCTCGTACCGGGTGGTCTTTGTGCCGTTGGGCGCTGCCACGTGGCCTTCGATCTGACCGATGATGGCCAGCGTATAGACCGTTCCGTGGGCGGTTTTCGTCATGGCGGAGCCAAAATCCACGATATTCTGCGTCGTCTGGTCGCTCCCGCTTTCCTCCGCCCGCTTTGTGTCCTTGTCTTGATCCATGTGCATCCCTCGCTTTCTCCGATAGTGTCCGCAGGTTTCGGATTTTTACACATCTCCCCGGATTTCTATGGTAATTTCTGCCGGAGCGTGGTATACTCTGGACAAACGAAACCGAAAGGAAGGGTCACTATGCGTACGCTGTTCAAGGGCGGCACGGTCATCACCGGCCGGGGGCCGAAACGGGCCGACGTCCTTATCGAAGGGGAAAAGGTCAGGCAGATTGGCCGTCTCATTCTGACGCCGGCAGGCCGGACGGTGGATGTGGAGGGCTGTCTCCTGTTCCCCGGCTTCATCGACGCCCACACCCATTTTGATCTGGACGTCTGCAACACCACCACGGCAGACGATTTCACCACCGGCAGCCGCGCGGCCCTGAAGGGCGGCACCACCACGGTTATCGACTTTGCCTGCCCCAACAAGGGAGAAAGCCTGCAATACGGTCTGGATCTCTGGCACAAAAAGGCGGATGGCCGTACCTTCTGCGACTATGGGTTCCACATGACCATTGACGACTGGAACGAATCCATCCGGGCAGAACTGCCGGAGATGATCCGGCAGGGCGTGACCTCCTTCAAGATGTATATGACCTACCCTGCCATGATGGTGGGTGACCGGGATATGTACTGGGCCTTGAAAGAGCTGCGGCATCTGGGCGGTATCTGCGGCGTCCATTGCGAGAACGCCGGGGTCATTGACGGCATGATCGCCGAGAAAAAAGCCGCCGGGCTGCTGGGGCCGTCCAGCCACCCGGAGAGCCGTCCGCCCTATCTGGAGGCGGAAGCCGTGGGGCGGTTGCTGCGGATCGCGCAGGCGGCGGACTGCCCGGTGGTCATCGTTCACCTGACCAACGAGGATGCCCTCAAGGAAGTGGAACACGCCCGGAAACGGGGTCAGAAGGTCTATGTGGAAACCTGCCCCCAGTACCTGCTGCTGGATGAGAGCGTTTACTATAATCCCGATTATTCTCAGGCAGCGCGGTACGTCTGCGCGCCGCCCATCCGGGAAAAAGCCAATCAGGAGGTTCTGTGGCGGGGGCTGCGCCGGGGCGAAATCCAGACCATCTCCACCGATCACTGCTCCTTCACGCTGGCACAGAAGGACGCAGGTCGGGATGATTTCACGAAGATCCCCGGCGGGCTGCCCGGCGTGGAGACCCGCGGCGAGCTGGTCTATTCCTACGGGGTCGCCGCAAAAAAAATCTCTCTTGCCCAGATGTGCCGGGTTCTAAGTGAAAACCCCGCCAGGCTGTACGGTCTCTATCCCCGGAAGGGCGTTTTGGCTCCCGGCAGCGACGCCGATATCGTGATCTACGATCCCGGTGACAGCCATGTGATCCGGGCGGAGGACTGCATCGCCAACGTGGACTACAATCCCTATGAGGGCTTCGTCACCGCCGGCGGCATCCGGGAGGTCTGGCTCCGGGGCCGGAAGGCCGTGGAGGGCGGCAGGGTGCTGGATACCGTTCCTGCCGGTATGTATCTCGCCCGTGGAAAGTGCAGTCTGTAAGCCTTTTCCCGCGAAGTACTTCTACTTTACAGAGATTGCGCTTCAATCAGCACCTTATCCCTTCACATTTCAAAAAAAGGAGCGCGGCCAGATGGCCGCGCTCCTTTTCGATTCCGTCTCAGTCTCCCCAGGACACATCCGTAATGGTGCCGCCGGAGAACTCAATATACTCACTCTTGAGGATGTAGTCCGTCTTGCCGATCCGCACCTCCTGATCACCCACCTTGGTGGTCATGACGTCAGCGGTGGGGGTGGTGGTGGTCACCGTGAACAGCAGCGTCACGTGTTCCGGATCCGTGACCCAGTTCCCGTTGGCATCCATCACCTGATAGTCCATTTTTTCCACGGACTCGATCTGGCCGCCCACCAGAGCGCCGGATGCCATCAGCGGAGAGGGCAGGTGCTTGAGGCAGTTGTCGTACAGCTCCGGGGCCACGCCCTCTACCTTCACCTGATAGGTGACCTTGGTCTGCGCCTGCTCGGCGTTGATGCTGTCGCCGTTCCCGCCTAAAAACTTCCACGCCGCCAGAGCCAGCACCGCCACGATCAGCACAATGGCAATGAGGTCGATCACATTCAGCTTTCCGATTTTCTTTGCTTTCTGTTCCATGTTTTCCTCCGTAACAGGCCTGCGCCCGATTTTTTGCAGAAAAAGACTTTCGCCGCCATCAGTGGACAACGATCGATTTCTATTGTATAATATTTTCCGCCATTTCACAAGGACTTTTTTGGAGGCGCTTTTATGAAGGTCATCCACCTTATCAGCGGCGGCGATTCCGGCGGGGCAAAAACCCATGTTCTGAGCCTGCTGCAAAATCTGAACAAAACCATTACCGCCCAGCTGGTCTGCTTCCGGGACGGCCCCTTTGCCGACGAGGCCCGCGCCATGGGGATCCCCACCAAGATCTGCGGCGGGAACAATATTCCCCATCTGCGGCAGGAGCTGACCGCATACATCCGGCAGGGCGGCTACCAGCTGATCCACTGCCACGGCAGCCGCGCCAACATGATCGGCGCTCTGCTGCGGAAGCCCACCGGCCTGCCGGTGGTATCCACCGTTCACAGCGACTACAAGCTGGACTATATGGGCCGCCCCTTCGCCCGGCTCACCTTCGGTGCCATCAACGCCATGGCTCTGCGGCGGCTGGACTACCGCATCGGCGTGTCCGACGCCATGGTAGACCTGCTGATCAGCCGGGGCTTTCCACCCGACCGCTTCTATGCCATCTACAACGGCATTGACTTCACCCCCGCCCCGCCTCAGGGAGATCGGCTGGCATATCTGCGGAATCTGGGGGCGGAGGTGGACGAGAACAGCGTGGTGGTGGGCATCGCCGCCCGGCTGAATCCCGTCAAGGATATGTCTACCCTGATCCGCGGCTTTGCCAAGGGACACAAGACCTGCTCCCGGCTGCGGCTGGTCATTGCCGGAGACGGCGAGGAGCGCCAGAAGCTGGGGGATCTCGCCAAGGAACTGGGCGTGGAGAAGGAAGTGACCTTCGCCGGGTGGATCAGCGGCGGCATGGATCAGTTCTACGCCGCGCTGGACATCAACGCCCTGACCTCTCTTTCGGAAACCTTCCCCTACGCGCTGACCGAGGGCGCCCGTTTCCATCTGGCCACCGTGGCTACCGCCGTAGGCGGCATCCCCTATCTTATCGATCAGGATGTAAATGGATATCTCTTTACACCCGGTGATTGGCAGACGTTGGGGCGCTATCTGTCCGCGCTGGGCAGCGACGATGCCCTGCGGCGGGAGATGGGCGAAAAACTCTACGAAAAGGCCTCCTCCAAGTTCTCCATCCAGAGCACGGTGGACACCCAGCTCCATATCTACGAAGAAATTCTCCGCCGGCACAGCCGCCCCAAAAAGGAGCGGGACGGCGTGGTGATCTGCGGAGCCTATGGGCGGGGCAACGCCGGGGACGACGCCATTCTGGAAGCAATTTTGCAGGAGATGCGTACCATTGACCCGGATATGCCTATCACCGTGCTGACCAAAGACCCCAAGGCCACCCGTCTTGCCTACCGGGTCCGGACGGCCGGGCGGATGGATGTTTTTACATGGGAAAAGGCCATGCACCACGCCGCGCTGTACATCAACGGCGGCGGCAGTCTCATTCAGGACGTCACCTCCCGCCGCTCCCTCTGGTTCTATCTCCATAACATTCAGGCCGCCCACAAGGCCGGCTGCAAGGTGCAGATGTACGGCTGCGGCATCGGCCCCGTCCTTCGGGAGCAGCATCGGAAGCTGGCCGCCCGCGTACTGAACGCCTGCGTGGACGTCATCACCCTCCGGGAGCCGGATTCCCAGAAGGAATTGCAGTCCATGGGCGTCACCCGGCCGGAGGTCCTGCTGACCGCCGATCCGGCTCTGACCCTGCCTGCTGCCAGCGATGACGAGATCGACAGCGTTCTGCTGCGGGCAGGGATCCCTCCCCGTGGGAACTACCTCTGCTTCGCCCTGCGGAACTGGAAGGGCTTTGAAAGCAAAGCCCCCCTGTTTGGTCAGGCGGCGAAATACGCCTATGAGACCTACGGCCTGACGCCGGTGTTTGCCGCCGTGGAGAAGCATCTGGACCCCGGCGCCGGACGGCTGGCTGCCGCCGGTCTGGATATCCCCCACTATTTTCTGGATGACGCCGGCAGCGCCGGCACCATCATCGGCGCTCTGTCCCGGATGCAAGCGGTGGTCTCCATGCGGCTTCACGCGCTGATTTTTGCCGCCGGGCAGGGCATCCCCCTGGCAGGCGTGGTATATGATCCCAAGGTCTCCTCGTTCCTGCGGTATATCGGTCAGGAGAACTTCGCCGATCTGGATGCGCTGACACCGGATCTGCTCAAATCCATGATTGACCGCGTGGCCGCCGCCCCCATCTCTCCGGAGGAGCAGGAAGCCGCAGTCCGAAAGCTGCGGCAGACGGAACAGGTCAATGTGGAAACGGCCCGCCGCCTGCTGGGCGTGTAGCCCGTTTTCTGTCAAGTATTTCAGCATTACATATCATATATACAAAGTGGAACAGGCTTATTGTGCCTGTTCCGCTTTGTCTTTTTTATTGCAGATGCTCCGCTGGACGGCAATGGTGGTCAGGCTTCCTGTCAGCTGCACCAGCACCGCCGTCAGCAAGGCCAGTTCGTCCTCATCCAGATTCCGGGCAATGGCGACGGCCAGCGTGTTCACCGCTGTGGTAAAGGCCAGGGGGTCGCAGTCTCCGCAGTTCATCCCATCACCCCCTGCTATTCTATGTGGGCCGTTCCTGTTTCATCCCCGCTTTACAGCGTCTCGATCTGGCTGGCCGGTTTTGCAGGCTGCATGGGGAAAACCGTCAGCTTTTCCCCGCCGTCCCACAAAGCCAGCAGCACGTCCTTTTCCTCCTGATACCCCTGCCGCAGCAGCGCCCGGTGAACCCAGCTCTCCGCTTTCCCCGCCTGCCGGATATTGCCGGAGAGCAGCCTGCCGTCCATGACAAAGGGCGTCTGCGGCACTGTTTTTTTCGGCGTCTGCCCTAAATCTGACGGGGTGGCAGGCCGGTCCGTCTCCTTGGGAAGAAAGCTGACGATACCGTTGTGCTCCAGAATGGCCGTCTGGAGCTGATTCAGGTCAAACCACCCGCCTATGCGGCAAAAGGTGAGGAATTCATTGAGATCCAGCTTTGCTTTCTTCAAATTTTCCCGGTAGATCACACCGTTTTCCAACAGCACCAGCGGCTTGCCGGTGAAAACCCGCCGCGCCTTCAGGGAATGGCTGGTCCACAGGGAGATGCCAACCGCCGCCAGCCCGTAGATCACCAGCGCCGTCAGCGAGTTCAGCGGTGCGTCCAGATCCGTGGCCAGTTCCGCCGCCACGGATCCGATGGTAATCCCCTCCACATAGTCGAACATGGTCATCTGGGAAACCTGTTTCGCCCCCATCAGCTTCGTCAGCAGAAACAGCACCACGATGGACAGCACCGTTGTCAGGCTTACAAAGCCGATATTTTTCAGCAACCCCATAAAAACGCCTCCCGCAGTATCCTTTTTCATAGGATGCCGCAGGAGGCCCCGTTTTTATTCAGTTTTTTCGCCGGCGTGATGGGCGTTGGTGTGGACGTTGATGAACTGCGCTTTCAATTTGGAGTAGAGGATGGTCTGGCTGGAATACAGTCCCTGATACCCGGAGAGCATATAGCTCAGGCAGCAGGCCAGCGCGAAATACAGCAGCCCCTCCGCGCCGAACAGCTCCACCGCCAGCAGCGTCGATGCCAGCGGGCAGTTGGTCACGCCGCAGAACACGGCGGCCAGTCCCACCGCCGCGCCGAATCCGGCAGGCAGTCCCAGCAGCGGCGCTGCGGCGCAGCCGAAGGTGGCTCCCACGAAGAAGGACGGCACCACCTCGCCGCCTTTGAAGCCGGCTGCCAGCGTGATGGCGGTAAAAATCAGCTTCAGCAGAAATGCCCACGGAACCGCCACGGTTCCCTGCTCCACGGCGGCAGTGACGATCTCCATACCCGCCCCGTTGTAATCCGTGCCGAAGATCAGCGTCAGCACAATGATGGCCGCGCCGCCGCAGACCACCCGCAGCCATGGATTACGGATTCTCTTCATCAGATGTCCCGCCCCGTGCATAACCTTGCAGAACAGAATGGACACCAGCGCGCACAGCACGCCCAGAAGCGCCACCCGGACAAACATCCCCACCGTCTGCTCAGGAACCGACACGGCAAATCGGGTTGGCTCCACCCCCAGATGAATGGATACGCCGTAGGCCACCAGCGCCGCCAGCAGGCTTGGGTACAGCGCCACATGATAGATCACGCCGATGCTGATGACCATGATGGCAAACACCGTGGCCGCCAGCGGCGTGCCGAACAGAGCGGAGAAAAACGCCGCCATGCCCGCCAGCGTTGCCACCCTCAGATCCCGGTCATCCAGCTGAAAATGCCGCCCAAGATACTGCCCGATGGTACCGCCCATCTGGAGGGCGGCACCCTCCCGTCCGGCGCTGCCGCCGCACAGATGGGTCAGGATCGTGCCGAAAAAGATCGCCGGCAGCAGCAAAATAGGCAGCAGCTTTCCCTGATGCACGGCGTCGATGATGTCATCGGTACCAAGACCGTCCGTCCCTGTCAGCTTGTAGAAGCCGACAATGACAAGCCCTGCCAGCGGCAGCAGATATAGGACCCACGGGTGCGTCCCCCGGAACGCCGTCACCTCATGTACGCCGAAATGGAACAGCGTCCCCACAAGGCCGCAGGCCGCGCCGATCACAGCGGCCGCCGCCGTCCACTTTATAAACGTGCGGACATAGAGTCCCCACCGCCGCAGGGCAGTTCGGATCGCTTTTGTATCCACGATGATCTCTCCTTACAATTCTTCTGTACCGCTGCCGGACAGGGCGCTGCTGAAGGCCTCCTCCAGCACCTCCGGGCGCTTGAGATTCCGAAAAAGCTCCGCGAAAAAGCGGGAATACTCGATGCCCGTGGCGATTCGTTCATCCATTACAACGCTCAGAGGCATTACCTTTTTTCGGACGCCCTCCGGCACAGCCGGATCATGAACCGGACGGCCCATGCAGATAAACACGCTGGTGGTTCCAAACTCATAGCAGTGGTGAAAAATGTACGGCGTGTTGATGGAGGCCAGATTGGTAACGAACAGGCTGGTGTGGAAGGGGCTCAGTTCAATGATGGATCTGGGCAGCAGATTGTGCCGGTCTAAAAAGCCTGCAAGGCCAATGACCGTCCGGGCCAGCCCCGGTACGCCGAAAATGAACTTCACGAATTTGTCGGTATCGTTGTTGTGCTGGGCGTTCTGGTTCTTTTCGATGGCCGCCTGAATCTTCTCCGTCACGGTGAACACCGTGTCCTCCGGCTGGAGGTACACTTTCAGGGACGTTTCGTCCGGCGTGCCGTCCGCTCTTGTCTTGAGGATCACAAAGCTGAAGCAGAAGTGGTTCCGCTTATAGATCCGGCTGTTCATCACGAAGTAGTTGAGCTTGGGATTCCGCAGCACGGCCCGATAGTAGGCGGACACCAGCACGCTCATATGGGTCACGGACTGCCCCGCCCGCCGCTTTTCCCGGATGTACGCCCGAATGGCGTCCTCATCCAGATTTTCCTCTGCCCAGTTCTGGGCGTCATACCGCTTCGGCATGATATAAGGAAGCGCCTGCATAATGGCAGTCAGGTTCTGTACTCTTGTTCCGTCTGCTCGCATGGTCAATCCTCGTGCTTTCACAAAGTATTTCCATTATAGTTAAGATTCCGTCAAAGTTCAAGGGAAAGTGACAAATTCAGCCTGTTCCGCCATGCCGCAGCGTTTTCCACGCCGCAGTCAGAAGCCCCGCAGCCGCCGGGAGCAGCCAGATGCTTCCGCCGGTGCGCCACATCAGCCACACCGTCCCGGACGCTGCGGCCAGAGCCGTTGAAAGCCCCACGCACCGGCAGCCCCACTCCGCCGTTTCCGGCCCTGCCAGCCACACAAGCAGCAGATACAGCGCCCGGCCGCCGTCCAGCGGGGAAACCGGCAGCAGATTGAACGCGCCCAGCACCGCGTTGGCTCCGGCTGACACGGGATATCCCAGCCATCCCAGCAGCACTGCCGCCAGCAGATTGGCCAGCGGCCCCGCCAGTACCGCCGCCAGTTCCCGGCCGTAGCTCATGGTGCCGCCGGTCTCCAGCACCGCCCCCAGTACGCCGATCCGAAGCCGCCGGATCGGCGCGCCGAAGCGTCTCAGGCACAGGATATGCCCCAGTTCATGGAGTGCCGCCGCTCCCAGCACCAGCAGCGTTGTCTCCCATCCGCAGCTGACGGCAAACCATCCCGTCAACAGCAAAAAGCCGCCGGAGACGGTACACTCAGGCGGTTTCCACATAATAAATCGGGTTCAGGTACACCCCGTCTTTTTGCAGTTCAAAATGAAGGTGCGGCCCGGTGGCCATGCCCGTCTCTCCCACCTCCCCCAGCTTCTCCCCTTCCTTTACAGCCGCGCCGGAGGTCACGGAGATCCGGCTGCAATGGGCGTACAGGGTCGTGCAGCCGTTGGCATGGGTGACGGTGCAGTATTTTCCATAGCTGCTGCTCTCCCCTACCGCCGTCACCGTCCCGTCCGCAAAGCAGGCAATGGCCGTGCCGGTATCCGCGGCCAGATCCACGCCGTAGTGAAACCGCTCCTCCCCCTCCACAGGATGTTCCCGATAGCCAAAGCAGGAAGACAGCGCCCCCTTCACCGGCGTTTCATGGTCGAAGCCCAGAATTGCCTGCCGCATACTGACGTTTTCAGGCAGATCCTCGTCGGAATAGAGAACCAGATCCATGGCTGTCTCTTCCTGCGCCGCATCCTCATCCCCTGCCGGCAGAGGGTTTGTCTCTTCCGGGATATTCCGCCATTTTTGAAGTTCCGACAAAGACAGCGCCGTACTGCCGCCGGTGCTGGCCGCCGTTTTCTGCGCCGCCGCTTCCGGGTGAAAGACCGCCTGATAAACCTCATCCGCAGTCACAGACGGCGTCCCTCCTCCGGTGAAGAGATCTCCCACCGCAGAGAATACCGCCTGGACGTCTATATTTCTGGACATGGTTTCCGACAGCTTTCGGTTAAAATCCGCCATTTTTCCGGGCAGCAGCAGCTTTGCCGCCACCAGCAGCACGAATACGCTGCCGCAGATTACCAGTCGGATCAGCCGGAATCGTTCCCCGTCCGACATGGCGTTTCCTTTCCCGGTCTGCCGCCGCCCGCTCCTGTACACCGCTTTCTGTTTGACAGCCGCAGTAGTCGTGATCCGTCGGCCTGCCTGTCTGATCCGCATCGCGTCAGCCCCCCTCCTCCGAATTCCCTACCACTCTATGTGGAAATTCTCCGCAGTATGCGGATGCTTAACTCAGGAGCTGCTACCGCGCGGTAACAAACTTTGAAAAAAGCGGAGGGCAAACGCCCTCCGCCCTGCTGTATCCGTTCTGCCCTCAGCCCGGAGGCCAGGTCATATCCCGCCCTGCCAGCACATGAAAGTGCAGGTGGGGTACGGACTGCTGTCCTGCCTCGCCAATGTTGGACACCACCCGGTAGCCCGCCTCAGCAAAGCCCAGCTCCTTGGCAAGCTTGGCAATGACCTCAAAAATATGGGCCACCACCGCGCTGTTCTCCGGCGTGATTGCCGTGACCGACTGGATGTGCGCCTTGGGTACCACCAGAAAATGGGTGGGCGCCTGGGGCGCAATATCGTAGAAGGCATAGCAAAGCTCGTCCTCATAGACCTTGTTGCTGGGGATCTCTCCGGCAATGATCTTGCAGAAAAGGCAATCGCTCATGGTCATCCTCCTCTCTTATTTTCCGTGCTCCGGCACCACTGCGAAAACGGTCAGCGGCTCCGTGCCGGTATTCATCAGCTTGTGGGTGTGGCCCTCCGCGCAGTAATGGCACACGCCCGGCGTCAGCGGCTCCTCTACGCCGTCGCAGAGCATGGTTCCTGCGCCGGAAAGCACATAAATCGTCTCGCTGTTGCCCACATGGGTATGCTCGCCCAGAAACGCGCCGGGAGCCAGAACAAGCTTCATGATCTTGTTCACTCCATCGGAATAGCTTTGCAGCCGGGCCTCGCCCTGACCGCCTTTCATCCCGTTGATGACCTGCGTTTCCAGCTTATCAAAATGAATCTGCATCGTAAACTCCTCCTTACAGCTTGCCCGCCACGAAATCGTCCACGGCTGCCAGTGCGTCGTCCACCTTGCTGACCTCCGTGCCGCCGCCCATGGCGCTGTCAGGCTTGCCGCCGCCCTTGCCGCCGCAGATGGGGGCGATGGCCTTGATAATATCGCCGGCCTTCACGCCCTTGGCCACGGCGTCCTTGCCGCAGACGGCCAGCAGCGTCACCTTGCCGTCGTTGACAGAGGCCAGAACGCCCACCACGCCAGGCTCCTTGTCCCGGAGGAAGTCGCCCTGCTTGCGCATGGCGGCAGCGTCCATACCATCCCGCTGAGCGGTGATGACCTTCAGCTCACCCACCGTCTTGGCGGAGGCAAGGAAGCTCCGTGCTTCACCCAGAGAAGCCTGCTCCTTGAACTTCTCCAGCTCATGGCGCAGATCCTTCATTTCGTTCATCTGCTGCTCCAGACGGTTTTCCAGCTCGCCGGGGTTGGTCTTGAACATCTGTGCGATGTGGAACAGCACCTGCTGGTTGCGGTTGATAGTATCCAGCGTCAGCTGGCCCACGGTGGCCTCGATCCGGCGGACACCGGAGGCTACGGATGCCTCGCTCTTGATGCGGAAGGGGCCGACCTTGGCGGTGTTATCCACATGGGTGCCGCCGCAGAATTCCATGGACACACCGCCCATTTCCACCACGCGGACCACGTCGCCGTACTTCTCGCCGAACATGGCCACAGCGCCCTTCTTCTTGGCCTCCTCGATGGGCAGCACCTCCGTCACCACAGGGATACCATCCAGAATGGCGTCGTTGACCAGCTTATCCACCTGTGCCAGCTGCTCCGGGGTGATGGCCTCGAAGTGGGTGAAGTCGAACCGCAGACGGTCAGGCTCCACCAGAGAACCGGCCTGATGCACATGGTCGCCCAGCACCTTCTTCAGCGCCGCATCCAGCAGATGGGTGGCGCTGTGGGCGCGGCGGACGCCCTTGCGGCGCTCCGTGTCAATGGAAGCCGTCACCGTCTCCCCCACCTTGAAGGAGCCGGAGACCACCTTGCCGTAATGCATGAACTTGCCGCCCTTATTCTTCTGGACGTTGTTGACCTCAAATTTTGCATCGCCGCAGGTGATCACGCCGTGATCTGCTACCTGACCGCCCATTTCCGCATAGAAGGGGGTCTTGTCCAGAACCACAATGCCTTCCACGCCGCTCATCAGCTCCTCGGCCAGCTCGTCCTCCACCACCAGCGCAACGACCTTGGCATCGTCAATGGCATCATGGTCATAGCCCACGAACTCCGTGGAGGGGATGTCCTTGCCGAACTCCACGCCGGCCCAGCCCAGATCGCCCAGCGCCTTCCGGGCTTCCCGCGCACGGGTCTTCTGCTCCTGCATCTCCTGATCGAAGGCGGCGCGGTTCAGCGTCATGCCGGCGTCCTCTACCATTTCGATGGTCAGGTCGATGGGGAAGCCATAGGTATCGTATAGCTTGAAGGCGTCTGCGCCGGAGAAAGTGGTCTCGCCCTTTTCCTTGTGCTCGGCAAGGAGCTGATCGAAGATCTTCATGCCGCCGTCGATGGTCTTGGCGAAGTTCTCCTCCTCCACCCGGATCACCTTGGTGATGTAGGCCTGCCGCTCCCGCAGTTCGGGATAGTGGCCCTCGTTTTCGTGAACCACGGTGTCCACCACTTCACACAGGAAGGGGCGGTTCACCCCCAGCAGCTTTCCGTGGCGGGCGGCGCGGCGCAGCAGGCGGCGCAGCACATAGCCCCGGCCCTCGTTGCTGGGCAGCACGCCGTCGCAGATCATGAAGCTGGCGGAGCGGATGTGGTCGGTGATGACCCGAAGGGACACGTCCTTCTCCCGGCTCTGGCCGTAGCTGGCGCCGGTGATCTCCGTGACCTTGTTGGTGATGTTCATCACGGTGTCCACATCGAACAGGGAGTCCACGTCCTGACACACCACTGCCAAACGCTCCAGGCCCATGCCGGTATCGATGTTCTTCTGCTTCAGCTCGGTGTAGTGGTCGTGGCCGTCGTTGTCGAACTGGGAGAACACCACGTTCCAGACCTCCATGTACCGGTCGCAATCACAGCCCACGGTGCAGCCGGGCTTGCCGCAGCCGTACTTCTCGCCCCGGTCATAGTAGATCTCGGAGCAGGGGCCGCAGGGGCCGGAGCCATGCTCCCAGAAGTTATCCTCCTTGCCGAACTTGAAGATGCGGTTCTCAGGAATCCCGATCTCCTCGTGCCAGATGCGGAACGCCTCGTCATCGGCAGGCGTGGTCTCGTTGCCGGCGAACACGGAGGGATACAGCCGGTTGGGATCCAGGCCCACCCACTCCGGGCTGGTCAGGAATTCCCACGCCCAGTGAATGGCCTCGTTTTTGAAATAGTCGCCGAAGGAGAAGTTGCCCAGCATCTCAAAATAGGTGCCATGGCGGGCGGTGTGGCCGATGTTCTCAATATCGCCGGTACGGATGCACTTCTGGCAGGTGGTGACCCGGTGACGGGGCGGCTCCTGCTCGCCGGTGAAGTAGGGCTTCATGGGCGCCATGCCGGAGTTGATCAGCAGCAGGGACGCATCGTTCTGAGGGATCAGGGAAAAGCTGGGCAGGCGCAGATGTCCTTTCGTCTCAAAGAAGTGCAGGAACATCTCCCGCAGCTCATTGAGACCGTAGTACTTGGGTTCAGACATGATGATTTCCTCCATTTTTTATATAAACTCACTGATTCTCTGACTGAAAAAGGGCGGTCAGCTCTGCCAGCTCCCGCTCCAGATTCCGATAGAATTGGGTCGCGTGCCAGCCGTCCGCCAGCGCGTGGTTGAACATCAGGGATACCGGCAGCATGACTTTGCCGTTCTCCTCCGTGAATTTTCCCCACGAAAGCCGGGGATTGCTGTCGTCCGCGCTGACGCAGGGGTGCTGGATCTGGGTGTAGGACAGCCACGGCAGGCTGGAGACGAAGAAGTGGTTCAGGGAATCGCCGGTCTCCTTCAGTTCCTTCCGTTCCAGCGCCTCCTGCTGCTTCCGCTTCCCCTCTCGGATGAACGCCTCATAGGGCAGCGTACCGCTGTCCACCAGACAGTAGACATACACGCCGTTGGGCCGCATGGCGGTGTAGGACGGCTGGCAGCGGTCATACTCGATCACCTCGCCGTCCCGTAGTCTCCGCCGCAGCTCCGGCACGTCGTTGGCCGCCCGGACAGCCGCATAGAGAAAGCTGAGGAAAAAGGGCCGTCCATTCAGAGCCTTGTGAAAGTCAGTGATATCCACCGACACCGTCACCCCCGCCCACGGATTCACCATGGCGCGGAAATAGGCAAACTGGCCGCTCCTGGGATCGGCTTCCATATCCACTTTTTTCCAGGTCACAGCCTCACCTCCGAAAAATAAAATGCTCCGCCCCAGGCATAGGGGCGAAGCAGAACTTCACGGTACCACCCTAATTATCCCCCGCATCCGGGGACGTCTTAGCCACTGATAACGGCGTGACCCGTCCCGCTCGCCGCGGGCCGCTCCGAAGCGGCTGCTCTCCGGCGTAGGCAAGGGACTTGCACCAAATGCCCCTCTCGCTGATCCGGTTTCGGAAAGCTGACTTCATCTATGCGTTTCTGATTCAATACAGAAGTTATTATACCGTTTTTCCGACTGTTGTCAAGGTTTTTCCTCCTTTTCCTCAGGGCGGATAGGGCGAGCCGGTCCACAGCAGCCGCGCGCTGACGCAGGGCAGCAGTCCCTCCGCCCCCGCCAGTCCTGGCAGTGGGAATTCCTGCGGCTCCAGCACGCCGCCCCGGAGCAGCGGCAGCGCCCGCTGGACGCACAGCACCGGCTCCCGCAGGCTGGAAAAGGTGATGCTGTCTCTGGGCGACAGGCCATAGGTCACAACGGTCTCCGCCCGAAAGCCATTGGCGCCGCAGTCCCCCGGCAAAAGCAGCACCGCCGCCGTCACAGCCTGCCCCGCCAGCATCCGGCAGCCCAGCGGCGTCAACACCAGAAAGTCCCACTGTCCCCGGCACGCCGCCCACGGATCCCGCAGCTGCCGCAGGCCCGGCGGCAGCAGATGCTCCCATCCTGTGGAGGCATGAAATATTCCGCCCTCCATGAAACCACCTCGCCCATAGTTTGGACAGGAGGAAAAAATCCATGCGTCCCTCTCGTTTTTTCCGAAAGGCTGTGGTATGATAGGGGCTGAACTTATTTGCGAGGTAGTGTGCATGAACTTCTGGGGACATCTGAAAACCATCACCCGCCACCGGCGGCTGGTGCGGCAATACTGCTTCCGTCTGGGGCTTTACTGGCAGGGCTTGACCCACGATCTGTCCAAATATTCCCCGGTGGAATTCTGGGCCGGCGTCAAATACTTTCAGGGAGATCACAGCCCCAACGACGCCCAGCGGAAGGAAAGCGGCTACAGCGCCTCATGGATGCACCACAAGGGCCGCAACCGCCACCATTTTGAATACTGGACGGATTACAGCATGGACGGCAGCGGCATTTCCGGCGTGGAGATGCCTAAAAAGTATGTGGCGGAAATGTTCTGCGACCGGCTGGCCGCCAGCAAGGTCTACCGGGGTGCGGACTTCGATCCCGGCGATCCCTACAAGTTTTTTCTCCGGGGCAAGGAAAAACGGCTGCTGATGCATCCGGCCACAGAGGAGCTGTTGGGAACCATCCTCATCGTCCTCCGGGATCAGGGAGAGGACGCCGCCTTCGATTATGTCCGCCGGGAGGTTCTGGGAAAGAAATAGAATTTCTATTCAGAATTATGTAAATCTACGAACACTGTTGCGCAGTATTTTCCTTTTTTACTGACACAGCAGCTGTTCGCAGAATTGGAAAAGCTGCGGCGCACATCTCAGTGCGCCGCAGCTTTATGTTAACCTTTTGGGAGAAATATGCAACAGCTTTGAAAAACCTCGCTTTTCCATCTCACAGCCGCCGGGTACTCCCTACCTTCCCAGATATACCAGATTGCGGTCAGAGATGAAATTGGCCACGCTGTAAAGCACCACCACGGTGTCAATTCCCTGCTCCGCCATGTATTCCGCCGGGGAAGCATGGTAATACCGCAGGTCGATGAGATGCACCTCAGAAAATCGCCGGGCCAGAAACGGCGCTAAAGAATCCGAGTAGGAATCCCGGATCAGCAGGAGCTTGCTGCCATCGGTGATCTCCGGGTTCTGAATGACGCACAGGGGCTGATTGCCTCCCAGAAAAGAGCTGTACTTGTCCTTATGCTCCAGATAGCTGCGGTCATACAGCTGCCCCGGCTCCGCCTTGCCAGATTTCCACGTTGTGACCCGCAGGCCGTCCTCAGGCACCCAGTATTCTATGGTATCCGGCGTCAGCCAGTGGACGCCGGAGGTGGAATACAGCGTGCCGTTGAAGTCTGTGCTGGCAATCTGCGGTGTAAAGTCATCCTCCTTTAAAGGTTCCTTTCCCAAGGCGTTCAGCAGCGCATTGGCCCCGTAAAATGCGCCCAGACTCGTCCAGTGATGATCCGTGCGGTAATAGATGGGTTCACCGGCATGAGCAGCCAGCGCACCCAGCAGATCCACGGCAGGCAGGCCGGTTTCCTCCGCCGCTTTCTCAAGAAATGCTGGCTGGTCGAAGCTGGGTGCTCCCGCAGGCAGCCTGTCCTTCCAGACCTCCGCCGCCGAGGGGATCAGCCCCAGCAACACCTGCCCATCCGCCATCCCGGCGAACTCGTTTACATAACTCAGGTTTTTTTTCACCTGCGCGTCGTCCGGCTCCTCCACTCTGGAAATCAGCGTGTTGCCGCAGAGGTACACGTCATGGAACGACCGCTTCCCCAGAAGCTGTTCGCACCGGGCTTTCAGGCCGGTCCAGTCATCCCGCAGAGGGAACTGGTCGGCAAAATAGTCCTCCATGCCAGCCGTGAAGCTGCCGTCCTTCAGGTTTTCCCAGGAAAACTGCGGGAACTGAGCCAGCGTGCGGTTTTCTGTTTCCGACCGCGCCCTGTCTGGCAGCGCAGCGTGCCAGATCAGCAGTCCCGCCAGAAACAGGCAGAACACAGCCGTGGTCAGCCGTCCATTTTTCGCCATACAGCCCCCTCCCTTCCTAATCAAATCAGAATCGGAAATACAAAAACGGATTATAGCTGCCGTCCACCAGATAGGCTGTGCAGACCACCAGCCCCGCCAGCATCAGCGCCGGGCCAAGGACATCTCTTGCCCGTTCCGGCAGCCGGTTCCAGCCGTTCTTCACCCAGTGGGTAGAGCCGACTGCCAGAATCGCCAGCGTCAGGCCATAGGCCGTCAGGTAATAGCCGTCCGCCGCGCTCCAGAGCGTCCCGCCGCCAAAGCAGGTTCTGAAGTATTGGCCGCAGACAGTCAGATCCTCCATGGCAAACACCCCCCACCCAGCGAACACCACCAGCAGGGTATATCCGTGCCGCAGCCACATGGGCAGCTTCTGCAAAAACTCCCGCAGCAGATACTTTTCCAGCATGAGCCACACAAAGAAGTGCAGGCCCCAGAGGATGAAATTCCAGCTGGCTCCATGCCAGAAGCCAGTGCAGAACCAGACGAGAAAGATGTTCCGCACCGTCCGCCATGTCCCCATCCGGCTGCCGCCCAAGGGGATGTACAGGTACTCCCGGAACCATGTGGTCAGGGAAATGTGCCACCGCCGCCAGAATTCCGTCACAGAGGCGGCGGTATAGGGATAGTCGAAGTTTTCCGGGAAGTGAAAGCCCAGCATCTGCCCCATGCCGATGGCCATGTCGGAGTAGCCGGAAAAGTCGAAGTAGATCTGGAAGCCGAAGGCCGCGATGCCCAGCCAGCCGCCGAAAACCGTCAGCGTCCCGGCGGACTGTGCCGCCAACTCCGCGTCCCATAGCGTGCCAATGCTGTTGGCCAGCAGCACCTTTTTAGCAAGGCCCACGGTGAACCGCCGTGCCCCGGCAGCGAATGCCGATGCCGTGTTCGTCCGGTGAATCAGCTCCGCCGCAACATCCTTATAGCGGACGATAGGCCCCGCCACCAGCTGTGGGAACATGGTCACATAGGCGCCGAAGGACACGATGCTCCGCTGCGCCGGGGCATCCTGCCGATAAACATCAATGGTATAGCTCATGGTCTGAAAGGTAAAAAAGGAAATGCCGATGGGCAGGGGCAGCCCCAGCGTGGGAATGGAAACGCCGGGGATCAGGGACAGGTTGGCGGCGAAGAAATCCCAATACTTGAAAAAGCCCAACAGGCCCAAGTTCAGCAGTACACTCTCCGCCACGAACCACCGGGCCAGAGCATCCCGGCTGCGGTACTTCTCTACCAGCATCCCGTGGGTATAGTCGATGAGGATGGACAGCCCCATGATCCCGATATACACCGGCTCGCCCCAGCCATAGAAGATCAGGCTGGTCAGCAGCAGCACCAGATTCCGCCAGCGCGTCGGCACGGCAAAATACACGGTCAATGTGATGGGCAGAAAGCCGAACAGAAACGGCAGGCTGCTGAATCGCATGGGCTGTTCACCTTCTTTCTCTGTAAAGTTATTGTACTTGAAAGCCATTCAAATACAATCTTTTAGCTGTATAGCAAACCAGCCGTGACACCACGGCTGGTTTCTCCTCGCCAATCGTTTCTCTTATCCGTTGAACTGGGCGCTCCAGGCGTCCTCAATCTCCGCCTGATGCTCACCGGAGGCGATCAGTGCCACATAAGCGCCGTTGGTCATCACCCTGGCAGCCTTCCACTGGTCGATGGTTTCCGGATAAAAGGCGTCGCCGCCAGCCTGCGTGTCGATTCGGGTCTGGAGGATCTCTGCCGTCCTGGCGGCATCGTCCTCGTTCTCACACTGCATGAACACATATTCATTCACGGCATAGGACATCACCGGGGCCTTGGCCAGAAACTGCTTGGCCGCAATATCGCCCAAACCGGGATAGTACATCTCCAGCATATCGCTGTCCAGGTCCATCATATCGTCGCCCCAGTCGTACTGCTCCGCAAGGCCGTTGTAAAAGGCCGTCAGGTCCACGTCATTGGCCGTCTCCGTCTTGCTGCCGCAGGCAGTCAGCAGGCCGCACAGCAGCAGTGCCGCCGCCATCACCGCATAAAGTTTCTTCATCATGTTGTTCCTCCTTGATGACGCCCCATTCGGGCATCCAACATCATTCAGTATTTTTAGCCACGCTTGCTAATATACACGATTCGCGCTATAATCGCAATATCAAAAGGGTAACAATCCGATTACAGAAACGAGGAATTTCAATATGTACAGTTTCCAGAACGACTACAGCGAGGGCGCACATCCCCGTGTCCTTCAGGCACTGACGGACACCAATCTGATCCAGACCTGCGGCTACGGTCTGGATCCCATCTGCGAGGAAGCCAGGAACCTGATTCGGACTCTCTGCGCCGCCCCGGAGTCGGAGGTTCACTTTCTGGTAGGCGGTACCCAGACCAACCTGACGGTCATTGCCTCCCTGCTTCAGCCCTATGAAGCGGTGATCGCCGCCCATACCGGCCACGTCAACTGCCACGAGACCGGCGCCATTGAGGCCACCGGCCACAAGGTCTGCACCGCCGATTCTCCGGACGGCAAGGTAACGCCTGCCATGGTGGAATCCGTACTGGCGCTCCACGCCGGCGGCGGAGAACACATGGTATTCCCCAAGCTGGTCTATATCTCCGACACCACAGAGATCGGCACGGTCTACACCAAGGCGGAGCTGGCCGTCCTGCGGCGCTGCTGCGATGAGCACGGGCTGCTGCTGTTCATGGACGGCGCGCGCCTTGGCTCCGCCCTCACCTCCCCGGCCAGCGACCTGACCCTGCCGGATCTGGCGGCGCTGACCGATGTGTTCACCATCGGCGGAACCAAAAACGGTGCACTGTTCGGGGAAGCCGTGATCATGACCGTCCCCTGCGGCCATTTCCGCTGGCACATGAAGCAGCGGGGCGGGATGCTTGCCAAGGGGCGGCTGCTGGGTGTACAGTTCCGGGCTTTGCTGACGGATCACCTCTATTTCGACCTTGCCCGTCACGCCAACGAGATGGCCTTCCGCCTGCGGGATGGGTTTGCGGCGCTGGGCTACAAGTTTCCGGTTCTCTCCCCCTCCAACCAGCAGTTCCCGGTCATGAACATACAAACCGCCGAAAAGCTGGCATCCATGGGGTATGAATTTCAGATGGATCATCCGCTGGACGCCGATACCGCCGTCTACCGCTTCGTCACCAGCTGGGCCACGCCGGAAAGTGCCGTGGACGATCTGCTGTCCGCGCTGTCTCAGTTGCAGTAATATTTTTTCGCTTTATATATATTTCATAGGAATTTCTGTTTCTCAGGACAGCTCTTCCCCCCGGAAACAAGAGAAACCTCCGTATGGTGAACCCATACGGAGGTTTTTATGCTGTCAGGCACAGCGGCTGGCTACCGAATAGCAGTCAGGCAAGGTGGAAGCCGACAGCCAATGTGCCAAAAAGAAACAGTACAACAATGGCGGTCTGTGTATATGGATGGATCAGTGTATCTCGCCCCCAAAAACGGGGAGAGTCTATCATGTGCATACTATATTGGCGCCTTTTTCCCCTATGAGTACTGCAAAACAAAAAAATCCGCACCAGACTCAGCAGCAATAAAAGGACTTCAAAACATATGACGCGCCAGGCACTAACGTCAGGATTGAATCCTTCTATGTACAAAGCCACGAGAAGTCCGCCACGGGGGATCAGGATTCCCAAAATATCCACAATCCTTTCTGCCAGTTATATCAAAACCTCCCACTTTACCACACCGATTCGTTCAATGCATCACGCCAGCATCACATAGTCAAGCACGGGAGCAGCAGGCTTCTCAACCGCGCCATACTCTATTTTTTTTGAATTTTCGCTTGACACGAACGATTGTTCGATGTATGATTATGTCATTGAAAGAACATCTGTTCGATTGGAGGGTTTATGATGACTGGATGGAGCTTCTTTTTTACGTTGATGGGCGTGGCTACGCTGGCGGCTCAGGTATTCCGCGTGGTGGACTATATTGAGCGGCCTGCCCGGCATCCCCGCCGGAGCGCCGCCCGGTAAGCCATGGATGTACTCAGCAAGCTGGAGATCCTGACAGACGCCGCCAAATACGATGCAGCCTGCACCTCCAGCGGCAGCCGCCGGGGATTCAAACAGGGGTGGATCGGCAACACATCCTCGTCTATCGCCGGGTGCTGCCACACATTCTCCGCTGACGGGCGGTGCGTGACCCTTTTAAAAGTACTGATGAGCAACTGCTGCGTCTACGACTGCGCCTACTGCGTCAACCGCCGCAGTAATGACACCCGCCGGGCCGCCTTCACGCCGGAGGAGCTGGCGGATCTTACCATCAACTTCTTCCGGCGGAATTATATTGAGGGGCTGTTTCTCTCCTCCGGCGTCCTGCGGAACCCGGACTATACCATGGAGCAGATGATCCGGGCCATTCGGATTCTGCGGGAGACGTACCGCTTTAACGGGTATATTCACGCCAAGGCCATTCCCGGCGCCGCCCCGGAGCTGGTGGAACAGTTGGGACTGCTGGTGGACCGGCTCAGCTGCAATATTGAGCTGCCCTCCGAAGCGGGACTGCGGACACTGGCCCCCGAAAAAACCAAAACCGCGATTCTGGCCCCTATGCGGCAAATCCAGAACCGCAGGATTCAGAACAAAGAGGAACTGGTGAAATACCGCCACACGCCGAAGTTCGCTCCGGCAGGCCAAAGTACGCAGATGATCGTAGGGGCCACGCCGGACAGCGATCTGCACATCCTGCGATTGACCCAGGGGCTTTATGACCGATATCAGCTGAAGCGGGTGTTCTTTTCCGCCTATGTGCCGGTGGTGGAAAATGCACTTCTTCCCGCCAGAGGAACCAAGCCGCCTCTGCTGCGGGAGCACCGGCTCTATCAGGCGGACTGGCTTCTGCGTTTTTACGGCTTCCGGGCCGAGGAGCTGCTGGATGAAAAGACCCCCTCCTTCGATCCCCGGCTGGACCCCAAATGCTGCTGGGCCTTGCGGCACCCGGAATTCTTCCCGGTGGAGGTAAACCGGGCCGACTATGAGGCGCTGCTGCGGGTTCCCGGTCTGGGCGTCGTTTCCGCCCGGCGGATCCTGACCGCCCGGCGCTCCGGCCCCCTGCGGGTGGAAAACCTGCCGAAGCTGGGCGTTGTCATGAAGCGGGCGCAGTATTTTCTGACGGCCAACGGCCAGATGGCGGACGGGCTGCGCTTCACGCAGGACAGCCTGCTCCGAAACCTCATCGCCGCAGAGCAGTCGCAGCTGCCCCAGCCGGAATTGCAGCAGCTGTCCCTGTTCGATTCCGCCGGATCACTGCGGGAGGCCACCCCATGAATGAAATGATCTACCTTTACGACGGCAGTTTTGAAGGGCTGCTCTGTTGCATTTTTGACAGTTATGCCAACAAGGAAATCCTCACCGCCATTTTCAGCGATGAGGATTTTGCGCCAACGTTATTTCCCACCCGCACGGTCTCCACAGACGCCGGACACGCCAGCCGGGTGCTTCGCAAAATTCACAAGCTCTCCCCTTACGCAGAGGAGCTGCTGCGCCGGGGCTACCTCACCTGCATGGATGAGAAGGAGATCCGTCTCTACCGTCTGGTGGTGAAGCTTTTGCGGGAGGGCGCCGGTTTTCTCCGGGATTTCTCCGACGAAACCCTGCACCCTGTGGCAGCGGCCGTCCGGCATCTCAACGGAGAGGCTCATCTGCTGAAAGGGTTTATCCGTTTTTCGGAATTGGGCGGTGTTTTAGGCAGCGAGATCGAACCTAAAAACCGGGTTCTCCCTGTTTTACGCAGTCACTTCTGCTCCCGCTATCAGAACGAAAAATTTTTCATTTACGACCGCACCCACCACGAGGCGCTGTTCTATGCCGCCGGAAAGGCCGTGATCCGTCCGCTGGCAGATTTTCAGATGGCTCCGCCGGATGAAGCGGAGGCCAACTACCGGCTGCTGTGGAAGCGATTTTACGACACCATTGCCATCAAAGAACGGGAAAATCCCAAGCTGCGGATGAGCAATATGCCCAAGCGCTACTGGAATACTATGACGGAATTTCAGAACGCATCCTATTTCACGCCGGCAGCATCTTTCGCAGCCGTTCCAGCCCCCGGCGCTCCAGTCGGGAGATCTGTACCTGAGACACCCCCAGCACACGGGCTGTCCGCTCCTGCGTCAGCCCCTTGAAATAGCGGAGCAGGATGGTCATCCGCTCTTTTTCCGGCAGCTGGTTCACCGCTTCCCGCAGGGCGATCCGCTCCACCAGCGCATCTTCCGGCGCTTCCGTCCCCAGGATCCCCTCAAGCGCCAGTCCCTCCGCCGTTTCCCGCTGTAAGGAATCCGGCTTTTCCGTAGCCAGATCGATCTGGGCGATCTCCTCCGGTGTCCAGCCGATCCGCTCCGCCAGCTCGGAAAGAGACGGCTCCCGCCCCAGCTCCTGCCGCAGCCGCTCCCGGAGGGTGTAGAGCGTTAAGGACTGCTCCCGGACACTGCGGCCCACCTTGATCGTGCCGTCATCCCGGAGAAAACGCCGGATCTCTCCGGCAATTTTGGGAACGGCATAGGTGGAAAAGCAGGTTCCGTAGGCAAAATCGAACCCTTTTACCGCTTTCAGAAAGCCAAGGCAGCCAAGCTGATACAGATCGTCCGGCTCCACGCCCCGGCCATAGTAGCGGCGTACCACACTCCAGATCAGCCCGTTATTTTCCAGCACTGCCTGCTCGCAGGCATCCCGATCCCCCTCCTGAGCAGCCCGCAGCAGTTCCAGCGCAGCGCTCATCGCTTCACGCGCGGGGCGATCCGCTTCTTCATCACCACCGTAGTCCCCCGCCCTGCTGTGGAACGCACCGTCAGGCTGTCCATGAAGCTCTCCATAATGGTAAAGCCCATGCCGCTCCGCTCATCGCCGCCGGTGGTAAACATGGGCTGCCGGGCTTTATCAATATCAGGAATGCCCCGGCCATAATCCCGCACCGTCAGCTCCAGCACGTCCCCTCCGCAGATCCGGGCCTTAACCACCACCTTTCCAATGCTGTCCGGGTAAGCGTGGACAATGGCATTGGTGGCCGCTTCGGAAACCGCCGTCTTGATGTCCTCCAATTCATTGAGCGTGGGGTCCATCTGGGCCGCAAAGCACGCCACCGCGGAGCGGGCAAAGCCCTCGTTGCTGCTCTGACTTGGGAATTGCAGGGTCACTTCATTTTTCGCTTTCGTTTTCATTATGTAAACCTCCTGTTCACTTGATGGAAACCAGCCGCCCGATCCCGGCGGCGTCCAGAACCCGTTTGGCCTGTGCCGGTATGTTCCGGATCACCACGCTGCCATCCAGCAGCTGCATCCGCTGCTGGGAGCGGAGGATCAGGGCAATCCCGGAGCTGTCCATAAATGTCACCCCAGAAAAATCCAGAGTCAGCAGTCTGGGAAGCGCCGCGTCAATGGCCATTTCCACCTCTTTCAGCGCGTTCCGCGCACCATGATGATCGATTTCTCCGCTGAGTTCCAGCAGCAGTTCCCGCTCGTTGTCCCGCGCTCGTATTTCCATAGTATTCCCTCTTTTGTCGAATTTTATCCGCAGTAATCCTTAATCCGTCTGATTTGCAGTCGGATCTGCACAGACGGCTGCTTTTGTTGTCTGTCTGCTGATGCCGGGAATTCATCTGAAAAAGCCGTGCAAGGGCGTTTTCAGCTTTTTCTACGGTGATAGTAGCATAGACCCGGCCAGCATTCTGTCGAAGCGCGGTTCCCGTCAAACTTTTTTATGTAAAGCAATGTCAACCGCTCTTCTCAAGGAAAAATCTGTGGTCTTTTCCACTGGATCGGATTTTTTCCTGTATAGCGGCCACATGGCAGGAACGGTCGGTTCATGCCTCTTTCAGTCGGAAAAAATATTCTGGCAGGGAAAGCCCATGCTTTTGCCAACTGCTGCTGCCGAATCCAGACTGCTCATTAGATACCAAAAGGAACCATGCGATGTATGGTTCCTTTTGGTGCAGCGTGTCGAAAAGCTTTTTCGACACGCTGCTGCAAGTTTTTCTGCACTTTTCAAGTAGAGAAAAACTTATGATTGAAAATGAAAGACACCCCTCCTGGGTTTCTTTCGTAACTATTGTTAGTGTCGGGAGTTCGCGGCCCCGTTTTGTCGGGAGCAACGAACCACTTTTTGTCGGAAAACCGGAAGCCAATCGATAGAATTTCATAGTACCAACAACCCAGATTGGCAAATAAATATTATTCTTGCTGGTCAGCCATCGGCTCAACGGCCTTTACTTTGCCGGTCTGTACAGAAACTGTATCTAGTTTCTTCCCGCGGAAGCTCTCGCCCCGCAGCTTGAATACCGTAGCTTCATCAAAGATGCGGTCAAGCGCACACAGAAGTGTACGGTGAAAAGCGTATCACCGACCTGCATCTCGTTGATACGATACGGCTTGTTTTTCGGTATCTTATTTTGAATCGTCATACTGCTCCATTCCGGCCCGGTAAGATGGGCCTGTTCTCTGCGCCTATGTAGTCACACCGGTGCAGGGGTTCGTGTTCAAATTTGCAAGAATTGTTTTCTTATAGAGAAAACCTATAAATCATCTGCCACATTGCCACAAACCGTGTGATCATGTCAGCGGCGGAGCATCGAACTCAGAAATGAGCCGATAGCCGATGAGCATCGCGGTTTTCTCGCCGCTGCGTTTTGGGCGTTTGCGAATCACTTGGGCAAAAGCTATCGCACAGCACTGCGAAGAAATTCCAAATTTTATCACTGAGCGAAAGGAAGAACTCGAAATAATTGAAATGCTTGGATAATAGAAAATACCACACAGCAGACTATAAAGCCTGCTGTGTGGTATTTTTGTTGGCACCGCTTGAGGACGTCACTCAAAAATTATCGTTGTTTTCAATAATCTCTAAGTGAACGTCCCCGACGCGGCGTCTCTTTATTTCCCATACGCTTTACCGGCAAATTGCTTTACACCTCTCAGCCCGCCGTCAGGCTGCTTGCCGCCGGTCAAACTGGATATTCATGTCCACCCGACCGCTGATGCCGGCCACCGTGCAGCTGCTGGAGAACTGCCAGTAATCCATGTGATAGATCAGCGAGGGGCACAGCTTCTCGGACTTGGCGCTCTTATATTCCGGGTACCAGCTGAGGTATTTGGACAAAGCCCCCTGATCGTATTTCATGTAGCTGACATAGGTGCCGCCGTAAACCATGGGGGTATACCCGGCCTCTTTGATGCGCTCGCAGAATGCCACGGCGCAGGCCGTGGCCATTTCCGGCGTGGTGCCGTAGACCCGGTAGGTAGAGTCGTGCATCTCCCAGTCGTAAGCTATGGGGCCGTCAATGTCCAGCCCGTCCAGCAGGCTGATGACGTAATCCGCCTCCTCAATGGCCTCCTCCACAGTGATGGCCTGTGCGAAGAAATATGCGCCGGTCTTGAGACCCGCATTCATGGCTCCCTTGATATTCTGCACATAATTCTTATCCGTGTTCAGGGTGCCGTTGCCGTAGCCCCGGTAGCCGACCCGCACCATCGCATAGTCGATGTCGTCCGCCGCCACTGCATCCCAGTCAATATCTCCCTGATAGGAGGACACATCGATGCCGTACCGGGTGGTGCGGAACTCATTCCCCAGATATTCCAGCCGGTCGGGATGCTCCTCAGACCAGATGAAATCGCTGTCAGCGAATATGTTCAAAGGCCGGTCCCGGTAAATAGGGATCTCCTTGCCGCTGTATGTAAAGGTACGGTCCAGTGTAGCGCCGGGGGTATAGACCTCCGAGGGCTGAATGCCGGGCTTGGCAGGTTTTTCCGGCTCCGGCTTGCTCTCTGCAAATACCACCTGCCCGGTTCCGTAATTGCGGATGCTGCCGCTGACGCTTGTATCCGTCAGGGTCACATTCCCCTTGACGCCGGGGGCCAGAATCAGATCCCCGCTGATGTGAATTCCCTTCAAAGCTGCGCCGTCCTCGGCGCTGATGAGCAGCGTCCCCGGAACATCCGTGGTCAGGGTGGTGTTTTCCTTGACCAGCGTGTGGATCATGTTGCCCAGAATATTGACGATCTCCGCCCGTGTGATCGCATCCGTGGGGCGGAAGCGGCCGTCGGCGCAGTCCGTCAGGTAGCCGTGGGCTTCAAACTCCGCTACATAGGGCAGCGCATATTCCGCAATAGAGCCGCCGTCTGCATAGCTGACGGAAACGGTCTCCGGCGCAATGTTAAAGGCTCTGCCGATCATGGCCACCGCCTGCTGGCGGGTAATGGTGCTGGAAGAAAGCGCCTTGCCCTGATTGCCCAGATAAACGCCAGAAGCATGGAGCTTCAGGATGGCGTCCTCCCAATAGGTTCCCGCCGTGTCGGAAAAGGTATTTGCCGGAGAGGTCGTCTGAAAGTGGAGAAACCGATCCAGAATTCCCGCAAAGGCCCCTCTGGTAATGGAATTGTCAGGGCGGAACGTACCGTCGTCATATCCCTGAATGATGCCGTATTCCTGACTCCATTTATTGATGGCGCTCGCCGCCCAGTGGTTTTCCGTATCTGTAAACGCTCCGACGGTGAGGGTGGTACAGCCCACCGCCAGCACTGCCGCCGCCAGCCATTTTACCAAACGCTGCTTCATAACCGTTCCTTTCTGTCAGAAAAAGTCGAGTAAATTCTGAAAAAACACCACAGCCCCAGCGGGCCGTGGTGTTATGTCGCCCTACCGGCATTATAACGGAAGCAGGAACAGGGGTCAATATTTTACCGGCAATTTTTCCCGGAAAATTATGTAAATCTTTCAGGCCGTCCCGGAACGATGCAAACCGCCCGGATTTCTCCGGGCGGTTCTGTCCGCGTTATTCCACCGTCACGCTCTTGGCAAGATTCCGGGGCTTATCGATATCGCAGCCCCGCTGGAGCGCCACATAATAGGCAAACAGCTGCAGCGGCACCACACCCAGAGAGGGCTGCACCACCGGATGGGTCGCCGGCACCGCCATGGTGCTGTCCGCCGTGTGTTCCATCTTCTCCCGGAACGTCTCGGTGGTCAGCGCCAGCACCTCGGCGCCCCGCGCCTTGACCTCTACCACGTTGCTCATGGCCTTGTCAAACAGCGGCGCATACGTTCCCAACGCAATGACCAGCGTCCCCGGCTCAATGAGGGAAATAGTGCCGTGCTTCAGCTCGCCGGATGCGTAGGCTTCCGAGTGAATATAGCTGATCTCCTTGAGTTTCAGAGACCCCTCCATGCCCATGGCATAATCCAGATTCCGTCCGATGAAGAAGATGGAATCGTGGTTGAAATACCGGGAAGCAAAGTACTTCACATTCTCCGTACTCTCCAGCACCTTCTCCACATTCTCCGGCAGGCGCTCCATCTCCCGGAGGATCTGGTCATACTCGCTCTTTTCCACCGTCCCCAGCAGGTCGCCAAGATACAGGGCGATGAGATCCATCAGGGCCAGCTGGGTGGAATAGGCCTTCGTCGTTGCCACGGCGATTTCCGGGCCGGCCCAGGTGTAAAGCACATCGTCGGCTTCTCTTGCGATGGAGGAGCCAACCACATTCACCACCGCCAGCGTCCGGCCGCCCAGCCGCTTGGCTTCCCGCAGGGCAGCCATGGTATCCAGCGTCTCGCCGGACTGGCTGATGAAAATGACCAGAGCGTGTTCATCCACCAGCGGGTCACAGTAGCGGAATTCCGAGGCAAGACATACCTCCACCGGGCGGCGCAGCAGCCGCTCCCAGTTGTATTTGCTGACCATGCCCACATGATAGCTGGAACCGCAGGCAACAATAAAGATGCGGCTGACGCTCTCAATATAGTCCCGCGTCAGGTGAAGGTCATCCAGCACCACCCGGCCATCCCGGATGCGGGGAGAAATGGTCTTGCGGATGGCTTCCGGCTGCTCGAAGATCTCCTTGAGCATGAAGTGGGGATAGCCGCCCTTTTCCGCGGCGGAAACGTCCCAGTCGATGTGGCTGTGAGCCTTTTCGATGGGGTCCATCTCATCGTTGAAGAGGCTGACGCCCTCCGCCGTCAGAACGGCGATCTCCCCGTCCTCCATATAGATGACATCGCGGGTATGGGCGATAATGGCCGTCACGTCCGAGGCAATGAAGTTCTCCCCTTCCCCGCAGCCGATGATGAGGGGGCTGTCTTTCCGGGCCGCAATCAGGGCGTTGGGATAGTCGGCGCAGATGATGCCGAAGGCGTAGGAGCCTTCGATCCGCCGCAGCACCCGGCCCACAGCCTCCAGCATATTGTGGCACTCGTTATAATGGAACTCCAGCAGCTGGGCCACCACCTCCGTGTCTGTATCAGACTGGAACACAACGCCATGGCGCAGAAGCTGCTGCTTGATCTCCATATAGTTTTCAATGATGCCGTTATGCACCAGCGCAATCCGGCCGTCCTCGCTGACATGGGGATGGGCGTTGACGTCATTCGGTTCGCCGTGGGTAGCCCAGCGGGTATGGCCGATGCCCAGCGTTCCTTCCACATCGGCGCCGCCGTGGATCATGTCGGAAAGCACCTGAAGTCGGCCCTTGGACTTGCGTACCTGAAGGCCCTTGGTCTCAGACCGCACCGCCACACCGGCGGAATCGTACCCCCGGTATTCCATCCGGGCCAAACCGTCCAGCAAAATGGGAGCCGCTTCCTGGCGGCCCACATAACCAATAATTCCACACATAGATAAAAATCCTCCTGAAAATTGATCCAAAAGGACAAACGCGCAGAGATTTGTCGCTTTTCCCGCAGTCAGGCTCCTTCTGTTCCGGGGTCTCCCCCGTATTTGTAGAACCCGTCACGTGTCTGCGGCCGCGGAGGGGCATCCGCCGAATTTTCGATACTCCCCTCTCCTCGTTATCCTGTAAAATCAAGTTCTATAAAGTGCAAGCATTTTACAGGCACATGGCGCTCCTGATGGGTACTCCCCGTTCCTCCTTTCTGGTTCTGCGGCTTTTATGAAAACACCGCAGACGGCAAGCTGCCGCCTGCGGCGCAGTCAACTTACTTCTTTTCGATGATATGATCCTTGTCCTTATAGACATGGTTCGCCGGGATCACACCCCGGACGCAGGATGTGGGATACACGTTGGAATCCGGGCCGATAACGGTGCCGGGATTCAGGACGCTGTTGCAGCCCACTTCCACCCGGTTGCCCAGCATGGCTCCCACCTTTTTGCGGCCGGTCTCCACCTGCTCCGCGCCGTCCTTCACCACCACCAGAAGCTTGTCGCTCTTGACGTTGGAGGTGATGGATCCGGCGCCCATGTGGGCCTTGTAGCCCAAAATGGAATCGCCCACGTAATTGTAGTGGGGTACCTGCACGTTATCAAACAGGATGACATTCTTCAGCTCCGTGGAGTTGCCCACCACGCAGTCGTTTCCCACCAGCGCGCTGCCCCGGATAAAGGCGCACTGGCGCACCTCCGTCCGATGACCGATGATGCAGGGGCCGTGGAGATAGGCGGTTTTGAACACCGTGGCATCCTTTGCCACCCAGACGTCCTCCAGAACCTTGCCGTCCCAGTCGGCGGGATGATAATACTCCTCCTGCGGCAGCTGCTTGCCGATCTCCAGAATCAGGTCGGAGATCTCGGCCAGCGCTTCCCACGGATAGGTAAACTGCGCCAGATAGTCCCCGGCCAGAGAATGGCTCAGGTCATAGAGATCCTTGACTGTCAGCATTACTTCTTCACCTCGATCAGATGGCCGCTGCGCTCCATGGCCTCGATGATATGATCCACCTGCTTTTCACATTCCTCCGGGCTGCCGGCCTCCGCCATGACCCGCAGGACCGGCTCCGTGCCGCTCTTCCGCAGCAGCACCCGGCCGGAATCCCCCAGATCGGCGGTACACTCGTCCACAGCGGCCTGCACGGCAGCGTCTGCCAGCGTGCCGTCCTTATCGTCCACCCGGACGTTCTTCAGCACCTGGGGATACATGGATACGCCGGACGCCAGCACGCTCAGGGGCAGCTGGGTGTCGATCATCACCTGCATGAGCATCAGCGCGGTAATCAGACCATCGCCGGTGTGGGCGTACTTGCGGAAGATGATATGGCCGGACTGCTCGCCGCCCAGCACAAAGTCGTTCTCCTTCATATTTTCGTAGACATACCGATCGCCTACGGCGGTCTTTTCATAGAGGATGCCCGCCTTGTCCAGCGCTTTGTACAATCCGAAATTGCTCATGACCGTGGTAACAACGGTGTCGCCGGGGAGCTGGCCACGCTCCTTGAAGTATTTGGCACAGATATACATGATCTTGTCGCCGTTGAGCACCTGTCCCCGTTCGTCCACGGCAAGGCACCGGTCGGCGTCGCCGTCAAAGGCAAAGCCAACATCCAGATGATGCTCCCGGACATAAAGCTGAAGCCCCTCGATATGGGTGGAGCCGCAGCCCATGTTGATATTCACGCCGTCAGGCTGGTCGTTGATCACATAGGTCTTGGCGCCCAGCGCGTCAAACACGGCCCGGCCAATCATCCAGGAGCTGCCGTTGGCGCAGTCCAGCCCCACCTTGTGCTTTTCAAAGGACCGGGAGGGCAGGCTGGTCAGGTAGCCGATGTAGCGGTTGCGGCCGGAATAGAAATCAATGGTCTTGCCGATCTTTCCCTCAGTTGCCCAGGGAAGATACGCGGGATCGCCGTCAATGAACGCTTCCAGCTCCGCCTGAAGGGCGTCGTCCATCTTCTCCCCCACGCCGTTCATCAGCTTGATGCCGTTGTCATAGAACGGGTTATGGCTGGCGGAGATCATCACGCCGCAGTCGAAGTTTTCCGTCCGGGTGATGTAGCTGACGCAGGGCGTGGTGGTCACGTGCAGCAGATAGGCGTCGGCCCCGGAAGCCGCAATGCCAGCCGCCAGCGCGTTTTCAAACATATAAGAGGACCGCCGGGTGTCCTTGCCGATCACAATGCGGGCGGAATCCTCCGTATGCTGCCGGCTGTAATACCAGCCCAGAAAACGGCCTACCTGAAAGGCGTGCTCCGCCGTCAGGTCCACACCGGCCTTGCCCCGGAATCCGTCTGTACCAAAATATTTACCCATCAGAACAATCTGCTCCTTTGAACTGTCATATTGAAATCTTTCCTATCATATCTGCTTTCCACTGCAAATACAAGAGGGAAAATGTAAATTTTCACGGCTGCGTCCCGCCCTGCGCCGCATAATTTCACAAAGGCTGCCCATACTGGAAGAAAAAGGGGGGCTACGGACATGATCACCGCGCTGTGCCGCACCGTCATTCTCTACTTTCTCATCATGATCGGGCTGCGGCTCATGGGCAAGCGGCAGATCGGCGAGCTGGAACCCAGCGAACTGGTGCTGACCATGATGATCTCGGATCTGGCTACGGTACCCATGCAGGATTTCGGCATCCCGCTGCTGGCGGGAGTCATCCCCATCCTGACGCTGCTCTCCCTTTCCCTGTTGCTGAGCCAGCTGTCCCTGCTGAGTCTGCGGTTCCGGGAGGTGATGTGCGGCACGCCGGCCATTCTGATCCGCAACGGCGAAGTACAGCAGGACGCCATGCGGGAAAACCGCTACACGCTGGACGAGCTGCTGGAGCAGCTCCGGGGGCAGGGCTGCACCTCCATCGAAGAGGTGCAGTACGCCGTGCTGGAAAATTCCGGCCAGCTGTCCGTACTGCCGTGGGCGCGGCAGAAGCCGCCCACCGCGGCGGATCTTGGCATATCGCCGGAAAACAGCACGCTGCCCACCGTCCTCATCAACGACGGCCGGGTGCTGCGGAAAAACCTCCGATGCTGCGGCCGGGATGAGAACTGGCTGCATGGAATTCTGAAGCAGGAACACCGCACCGCCGGAGAGATCTTCCTTCTGACGGTGGACGAGGCCGGAAAGACCCTGTGTATCCCCAAGGAGGTACAATCATGAAACGCACGCTCGCTCTCCCACTCTGCGTGTTGGCAGCGCTGCTGGCGTTTTCCCTGTGGAACATCCATCATATGGACGTCGAAACGGACCGCTGGCGCGCCCAGCTTCAAGCGGCGGACCGGCTGGCTCTCTCCGGCGAGTGGGCCGAAACTCTGGATGCCCTCTGGGAGAGCTACGACGACTGGTCTCACTGCCAGACCTACCTCCATATCGTCTCTCACCATGACGCGGTGGACGATGCGGAGGCCATGTACCGCCGGGCCATCGCCTTTGCGGAAACGGAGGAGATCACGGAATTTCACGCAGAGCTGTCCGACCTTCAGGATCAGCTGCGGCTCATTGCAGAGATGGAAGCGCTGAATATTCGGAATGTGCTGTAAAAAGGCTCATTTCATGAGGTGGGAATAATCTGCTACGATCATTTTGCAGTCAGCACACCAAAACGCAGCAGGCCATCCGCTGATGTCCCAACCGCCATATTCGTCGGGCGGCAATAGAGTCGCGTTCTTTTTCTTCAAGATTCTATCGCTTAACAATTTGGGAACCGATTCTCCTTGCGGAAGAAAATAGTTGTATCCTCTGCCGCCTAAAATTCCCGGAGACATTTCTTTTTGGCATTTAGGGCAAAGCATTTTCGAATTCACCCCTATACAATCTCGTCTATTTGCTTTTTCAAGCATTCTTGAATGCAGGATACAATCAGCATTACGCTAACACACCAAAATATACCAAACAAGCCAATATTTGTTGAATTTGATATAGAAGCAATGGCAAACTTTATGTTGAGCCAATTTGCAAATATACTGCGAATTAAAAATACAAAGCCTATCAGCATGGTTATGACATGGAGGACGAACTTTTTACAAGCACTTTTCTTGTTCTTGAGCAGAACACATCCAACAATCAGTTCAAAGCTGCTTACAACCAATACTCCACCAATAAACAGGGGGATAACTTCTGCTTCAAATGACATCGTAAAACCTCCTTCAGATGACGATTTTTCATGTTCTCACATCTTTAAGACAGTCTTAAAAATCAACCAGCAGCTTGGCCAACAGTCTCAGTTTTGAAAGGAAGCTTCGTTATTTCTCCGCCAGAAGCTTGTTCAGCTCCGCCATGAACGTATCGATGTCCTTGAACTGGCGGTAAACGGAAGCGAAGCGCACATAGGCCACCTGATCCACCTTCCGCAGACGCTCCATCACCTTCTCGCCGATGACCTCGGTGCGGATCTCCCGCTCCATGGAATTCTGAAGCTCCTGCTCGATCTCGTCGGCAATGCGCTCCAGCTCGGCAAGCGCCACGGGCCGCTTCTCGCAGGCCCGGATCATGCCCCGCAGGACCTTCTGACGGTCAAAGCTCTGGCGGCTGCCGTCCTTCTTGATGACCACGATCGGCAGACTCTCCACCGTCTCATAGGTGGTAAAACGCCGGGCGCAGGACAGGCACTCGCGGCGGCGGCGGATGCTGGCATTTTCGTCGGCAGGGCGGGAATCGATGACCTTGCTTTCGGGGTGACCGCAATAGGGACATTTCATAAGCGTGACCTCCTGATGGATCTCTGAAAATCAGAGATCCGATTCCTTCGTGAAAAAGCACACGATACTGGGGTCAGTATACCATATTTCATGCAGATATGGTATACTTTTTTTGATTTTTCTCAGAAAACCGGCCATTCCCGGCTGTTGAACCGAAACACCCAGACATCCCGGTTTTTCACCTGCCGGGGCTGTGCGAAGCAGAACATGGCTTCCAGCGGAAACGGGCGGGAATCGTCTCTCGGAACCGCTATGAGACAGCCGTTTTCCGTCCGGCAGGTCAGGACTCCGGGCACGGCTCCCAGCCGGCGGCGGAGATAGGGGCTTTGCAGCGTCTCTTTTTTCAGCGGCTCCCAATGCTCCCGTTCCTCACCCAAGGCGCGCATCTCTCCCCTGAGGAGGACGCCCAGCGGGGCTGTCAGCCGTTGGGAAAACCGGCGGGTGATATGCAGGCGGTCTCCCTCCGGCTCCAGTACGCCGATGCGGAGGCTGCCTGTCTCCCCCACCGCCCAGGCGCACCACAGGCCTTCCCGCTTTGCACAGGAAACGTCAAAAACCGTGTACAGGGATTCCCCGGAAACCGTCAGCTCCCCTGCCGCCTGTTTCCCTTCCAGCACCGGGTACTTGTCCATGAGCCGCCACCTCCCGAAAAAAATCCGCCTGCACAACTCTATGTGCAGGCAGATTGAAATATGTCGGCTCAGGCAACGGTGTAGCTTCCCCGCACCAGCAGCTTGGTGGTAGCGGAACCGGCCTTGACCCCCCGGCCTTCAATGGTCATCATGTAGAGATGGTTGGTCACAAGTGCGCCGCCGTTATTCAGCGTCCCGGCGGTGGTCTCGTCAATCAGTCCGGGGCTGGACGGTGACACGCAGGAGGCCGTTCCCACCCGCAGCATCACCTCGCAGCCGATGTCCCCGGTAAGGGTCTGCCCTTTTGAGAGGGTCACTACCTGAAATTCCACGCTGGATGCACTGCCTGTCCCACCGCCGGACTGCTGAAGCAGCTGGCTGTTCCGGGCGGCGATCTTCTGATCGACCTTCGTCATGATCTGCCCCAGAAAGGTTTCGTTCAGATAGCTCAGCGTCACCAGCGGGTCGCTGGCAGACCCCGGCTCTACCGCCAGCGATACGCCGGTCATCGCCAGACAGCTTACCAGCAGCAGCGCCGTCAGGCGCAGAACCCATCTGTTTTTCATATGTACCTCCGTTATTTCCCGCGCCCCTCCGAGGGGCGTTTCCGCCCGACGGAAGGGGTTCGCTCGATTATACCAACTGATCGTGGGGCAGCCCGAAGCTCACCGCGATGGCGGTATCCACCTTCTCCATCACGCCTTCTTCCACATGGCCCATCCGCTCCCGCAGACGCTTTTTGTCCAGCGTCCGCACCTGTTCCAGCAGGATGATGGAATTCCGGCTGAGGCCGCAGCTCTCATTCACCGGAAGGTCAATATGTGTCGGCAGCCGGGCCTTGCCCGTCTGAGAGGTGATCGCCGCTGCAATGACCGTCGGGCTGTAGCGGTTGCCGGTATCGTTCTGGATGATCAGCACCGGCCGCACGCCCCCCTGCTCGCTGCCCACCACCGGGGAGAGATCGGCATAGTAAATATCGCCGCGCTTGACACTTGTATCCACAAAGTTCACACTCCGCCGAAAGAAGTACCCGTCACCAGTTCGGTGAGGCCACTTTCATTCTCCCACGCAGTCCCGGAATTTATACCATCCGATGAAAATTCCGGCACTCCGCCCCGCAGTATTCTATGCTGCGGACATCCCGGCGGTGCGGATCAAAGCCGTCATTTATGGACGCCCCTGTGCGCCGCATTGGCGGCGGCGAGCTGACCTGCTTACAGAAGCCGCAGGCTCCGCTCCGTCTCTCTGCCCTGCTCCATGTACAGTCTCGGCACCCGCTTGCTGACCGCGCAGGTCAGCTCGTAGGGGATCGTATCCAGAATGGCCGCCAGACGATCCACGCTCTGCGTCCGGCCGAAGATTTCCACGGTATCTCCCACCTTTACCTCCGGCAGCGCCGTCAGATCCACCATGCACATATCCATGCAGATCCGGCCCCGCAGCGGTGCCGGGCCATCCGCCGTCTGCACCGCCATGCGGTTGGAAAGGCCCCGGAAGAAACCGTCGGCATAGCCGATGGGCAGCACGCCGATGCGGGTCTTATCCGTGGTGCGGAAGGTACGGCCGTAGCTGATGGTGGTGTCCGGGTCAAAGACCTTGATGGTGGAAATGCTGGATTTCAGACTCATGACAGGCCGCAGGCCCAGCCGCTGGGCGTCGTCCCCCACGCCGTACAAGGCAATGCCGGGACGCACCATATCCAGATACATCTCCGGGTAACGGGTCAGCGCGCCGCTGTTGGCGCAGTGGCGGATGCGGAAGGTGCGGCCTTTGGCCGCCAGCGCGTCCAGCACATGGGTAAACACGCCGAACTGCTCCCGCGTGTAGGCTTCGTACTCCGCGCCGTCCATGTCGGAAACGGCAAAATGGGTGAAAATACCCTCGGCATCCAGTCCCGGCAGGGCGCAGGACTCCGCAATGGCGTTCACGCCGCCCTCAAAATGCTCGCCCCGCACCAGAAAGCCCAGCCGGGACATCCCGGTGTCCACTTTGATATGCACCCGCAGCGTGCCGCCGCACCTGACAGCCTCGGCGCTGTACTCCTCCGCCTTGGCTTTGGCGGACACCGCCTGCGTGATGTTGTAGGCAATGAGCTGCGGCACCATCTCCGGGGGCGTATGCCCCAGAATCAGGATGGGCATGGTGATGCCGCCGTGGCGCAGTTCCCGCGCCTCATCCAGACTGGACACCGCCAGATAGTCCGCCCCCAGCTGTTCCAGCTTCCGGGAGATCTGCACGGCACCGTGTCCATAGGCGTCCGCCTTCACCACGCCCAGATACTTCACACCGGGGCCGATCTTCTGCCGGGCCACGCGGTAATTATGTTCCAGAGCATCCAGGTCGATCTCCGCCCAGGTGCGCCGCAAAATTGTATCCTCCAAGTTGATTCACCTGTCTTATGTGGATTTGCGGGAATTCCCGCTGTTTTTCACGAAGTTTCCGTTATTGTATCACAAAATGCAAAGTTCGTAAACCGTACCTGCAAAATTGTTTCGCCGTCCACGGCAATCTCGCCGTAGAGGGGAGTGCCGTCTGTCTGCCGAAGCCAGACGGTGGTCACCATGTTGCCCCCGGAAGTCCCTGTCTGCTCCAGCGCCAGCCGGGTGCAGGGAACATCCTCCCACTCCTCGTCGTTTTCTTCCAGAAGCCAGCCGTTCCGCAGGGCATCCATGATCCGCACCAGCGATGCGGCGGGGCTGACGCCCTCATCGCTCAGCGTTCCGGCGTTCAGGCACAGGTCGCCGTATTCCAGCGTCCAGCCGTCCTCCCGGAGCGCAGCCCGGACGCCTGCCAGTTCCAACGGCTCCAGCACCTCCACAGTGCTCTCTCCCCCCGGCGCATACGTGCCGCGGAGGGTGGCAGACCATTCCAGCCCGGATTGATCGCAGCTGACCGCCGCCGTCATTTCACAGCCGGTCATATCCTGATAGGCGGCTCTGAGATCCGCTTTCTTTTCTTCTTGCCCCCCGCAGCTGCACAGCAGCAGGCACAGGGCTATCATCGGTACACATTTTCCAACGCGCACCCTGCTTCCTCCATTTTATTCCAAAATCTCCCGGATGGCCAGCGGCAGGTGGTTCACGGTGTCCTCCGGGGTCATGCCGTAGGCCGTCAGCTCCTGCTCCGCCAGATCCCCCGCCCGGCCATGGAGCCACACTCCGGCAGCCGCCGCCTGCACCGCCCCGGCCCCCTGCGCCAGCAGGGATGCGATCACGCCGGTGAGGACGTCGCCGCTGCCGCCTTTGGCAAGGCCGCTGCCGCCGGTGGTGTTCACCAGCACGCTGCCCTCCGGCGTGGCCGTGATGGTCCGGTGGCCCTTCAGCACCAGCACACAGCCCTGCGACACGGCAAAATCCCGCGCCGCGCCCACCCGGTCGCCGCGCTTCAGATCCCCGCCGATGCGGGTGAACTCCACGTCGTGTGGCGTCAGGATCGTGACGCGGCCCCGGCGGGCATCCAGAATATCTATATGCCCGGAGAGGGCGTTTATGCCGTCGGCGTCCAGCACCACCGGCTTTTCCGTTTTCAGAAGCTCCCATACCAGCCGGGCCGTCCGTTCGCTGCGGCCCAGACCGGGGCCGAGGGCCAGCACATCACAGCCGGAAAGCTTTTCCAGAATCTGCGGCAGGGCTTTCTCCGAAAGCATCCCGCCCTTTTCCGGCAGTGGAAAGGGCATGGTGGAAACGCATTTGGCCGCCTCCACGGGCCAGATGAGTTCTGGCACTCCCAGAGACACCAGCCCGCAGCCGGAGCGTACCGCCGCCGCGGCGGCAAGATACGGCGCGCCGGTATAGCCCACAGCGCCTCCCACCGCCAACAGCTTTCCGAAGGTTCCCTTGTGTCCGTCGATCCTGCGGCGGGGCAAGGCCCACTGCACGAAGGGCTTCTCCACCGTCTGAACGGAACCTGCCAGCTTCTCTTTCAGATCTGCCGGGATACCGATTTCACGGACAGTCACCTCGCCGCTGCAAACAGCGCCGTCCCCCACCGCCTGCCCGATTTTCGGGAACGTAAAGGTCACAGTGCTGTCCGCCCGGACGGCCCTGCCTAAAATCCGGCCGGTATCCGCCTCTACGCCGCTGGCAATGTCGGCCGCCGCGATTTTTCCCCGGCTCTGATTCATGGCGTCAATGGCGGCGGCAAATACGCTGCCCTCCGCCACCTCCCGGCTGAGTCCCACGCCGAACACGGCGTCGATCACCGCGTCGCATTGACGGATATACCGCAGCTGCTCTGCATTCTCCGGGTCAAAGGATTCCAGCTCCACGCCGCAGTCCGACAGGCGGCGGGTCATCTCCAGACTGTCCGGCGTCAGCCTTTCATATCTTCCCACAAGGAAGCACCGCACCTGCATTCCCCTGAAAAACAGCAGCCGCGCGGCGGCGATACCGTCTCCGCCGTTGTTCCCCGCGCCGCACAGCGCCGCGATCCGGCAGTGCGCGGCCTGATCCGGCAGCAGCGTCAGCACTGCCGCCGCCACGCCCTCCGCCGCCCGCTCCATCAGCTCCACAGACGGGATGTGCCGCTCTTCTATGGCGATCCGATCCAATTCCCGCATCTGGGCGGAAGTGGTCAGTTTCATACGCAGTCCTCCCTCGGATTTTTTCTCAATTATACCTGCGGGGCCGCCAATATGCAAGAAAAAGCGGGGGACGGAAATCCGTCCCCCGCTGCATGGTTTATTCGGCCTGCGCCGCTTCCGTAATGAGCTTGACGCACAGATCATAGCCCAGCGCGCCGCTGTCCAGAACCATCTGGTAGTTGTGGCAGTCGCCCCACTTCTTGCCGGTGTAGTGATTATAATAAGTATGGCGGCTGCCGTCCTTCTTGGCGATCATCTTCTGAAGCTCCGTGGCATCTGTGCAGCCGGTCAGCTCGCTGACCCGCACCGCCCGATGCACCGCGTCCGCGTGGATAAACACGTTCAGTGCTTCCACCCCCGCTTCCCGCAGGATCTCGTCGGCGCAGCGGCCCAGAATCACGCAGGGGCCTTCCTTGGCGAAGTGGAGAATGACGGCCTTCTGCACGTCATGGATGGCATTCTGCGTGTCGGAGAAGGACGCGTCTGAGAAGGAGCAGATGCTCTTGAGGAAGAAGTTCGTAGCGGACACATCCTCCTGATCGTGCTCTACCATATCCGGGTCAAAGCCGCTGGTTTTGACCGTCTCCTTCAGGATATCCCGGTCATAGAACGGAATGCCCAGCTCCTTTGCCACCTGCTGGCCGATGGAATGGCCGCCTGCGCCGTATTCCCGGCTGATGGTGATGATCTTGTTCATATGCAGTTCCCCCTCATATGCCCCGTGCCTGACGGGTGAATTCTTTCCGTCTCATTTTACCATAGGACGGCGCAGGGTGCAACGAAATTCTGCCGAAGTTCCGCATTTCTTGTTTTTGTGCATTTTGTGCTTGCAATTCCCCCCGTTTTATGGTATATATGGGTACGTTATGAGCAACGAAGGGGAAAATAGCCCGAAACGCCGTCGCAGAGAGGGTCGGTCACCGGCTGCAAGCCGACCTGCGGACGCCTGACTTGGTTCGCCCCGGAGCTTCCATGGAGACATGGCGGCCCGCCCACCGTTACCGGGCTGCAAGTGTGCGCTCCGGCGCAAATTTGGGTGGTACCGCGGAAGTAAGCTTTCGTCCCAAGCATGGGACGGGGGCTTTTTATTTTGCTTTTTGCCGGATTCCGCGGCGTCCGCCACCAATCCATCATCCCATTCCATACAAAGGAGTTTTGCGTTTATGATGAAAGAACAACTGGAAGCCATCCGCAAAGGTGCGTTGGAATCCATCGTGGGAACCAGGGCCGCGGCGGATCTGGATGCCCTGCGGGTGAAGTATCTGGGCAAAAAGGGCGAACTGACCGCCGTTCTCAAGCAGATGGGCAGCCTCTCCGCCGAGGAGCGCCCCGTCATGGGCCAGATGGCCAACGAGGTACGCGCCGCCGTGGAAAAGGCCATTGAAGCCCAGTCCGCCATTCTGGAAAAGGCCGCTCTGGAAGCCAAGCTGAATGCTGAGACGCTGGACGTCACCATCCCCGGCAAGGAGGTGGCTCTGGGCCACAAGCACCCCATGTACACCGTGCTGGACGAGATCAAGCAGGTGTTCCTTGACATGGGCTTTGAGATCATGGACGGCCCGGAGATCGAGCTGGAAAGCTACAACTTCACCAAGCTCAATGCCCCGGAGTCCCACCCCTCCCGTGACTGGACGGATACCTTCTATCTCACCGAAGATTCCAAGATCCTCCTGCGGACCCAGACCTCTCCCATGCAGATCCGGGCTATGGAGGAGCACGGCGTACCCATCCGCATGATCTCCCCCGGCCGGGTGTACCGCAAGGACGAGGTGGACGCCACCCACTCCCCCATGTTCCATCAGATCGAGGGTCTGGTGGTGGACAAGGGCGTGACCATGGCGGACCTGAAGGGCACGCTGAACGCCGTCATCAAGGCCATCTACGGCCCCGGCTCCGTCACCCGCTTCCGTCCCCACCACTTCCCCTTCACCGAGCCCTCCTGCGAGGTGGACATCCAGTGCCACAAGTGCGGCGGCAAGGGCTGCCCCACCTGCAAGGGCGAGGGCTGGATTGAGGTGCTGGGCGCCGGCATGGTGCATCCCAAGGTGCTGCGCAACTGCGGCATTGATCCCGACGAGTACTCCGGCTTCGCCTTCGGCATGGGTCTGGAGCGCTTCGCCATGGGCCACTTCAAGATCAGCGACCTGCGGCTGATCTTCGAGAACGACGAGCGGTTCCTTACTCAATTTTGATAGAGAGGCAAGGTATAGACAATGATTCTTTCCCGTAAATGGTTAAATGAATTTGTAGATGTTTCCGACATCAGCGACCGGGAGTTTGACGAGGCCATGACCCTCTCCGGCTCCAAGGTGGAAACGGTGACGGCTCTGGACGAATCCCTGAAAAACGTGGTTGTTGGCAAGATTCTCTCCATGGAGAAGCACCCGGACAGCGACCATATGTGGGTCTGCCAGATCGATGTGGGGCAAAGCGAGCCGGTGCAGATCGTCACCGGCGCATGGAATATCCATGTGGGGGATCTGGTACCCGCCGCCCTGCACAAGTCCCTGCTGCCCGGCGGCGTGAAGATCGAAAAGGGCAAGCTCCGGGGTGTCCTTTCCAACGGAATGCTGTGCTCTCTCAAGGAGCTGGGTCTCACTGCCGAGCATGATTATCCCTATGCGGTCATCATCCCCGCCGCACTGCTGAACGACTATCACCCCATCGACAAGGACAAGCCCTCCATCCCCGCCGACATCCAGCCCGGCGACAAGGTGTTCGGCCCCGTGGTCTGCGGCAAGGTGCTGGAATGTGAGACGCAATCCTACGGCCGGTATCACACCACGCTGGACATTGGCGGCGCCACCGCCTCTCCCGACACCGCCTGCTCCAACCTCCACGCGGGCGATCTGGTGGCCTACAACACCAAAACCGATTCCATCTGCACGCTGGAGGATCTCCACGCCGAGCAGAAGGAGTTCCCCCACTGCATCGCCGACGGCATCTTCGTTCTCAACGAGGACGTGAAGCCCGGCGACGATATGGCTGTGGTCATCGGCGCGGACGATCATGTGGTGGAATTTGAGATCACCCCCAACCGGCCCGACTGCCTGTCCGTCATTGGTCTTGCCCGTGAGGCCAGCGCCACCTTCCACCGTCCCCTGAAGCTTCACACCCCTGAGGTGAAGGGCTGCGGCGGCTCCATTGCGGAGCTGGTAGACATTGACATCGAGGACGCTGACCTCTGCCCCCGGTACACCGCCCGGATGGTGAAGAACGTAAAGATCCAGCCTTCCCCCGCATGGCTGCGGGAACGGCTGCGGAACTCCGGCGTCCGGCCTATCAACAACATCGTGGACATCACCAACTATGTCATGCTGGAATACGGCCAGCCCATGCACGCCTTTGACTTCTCCTGCGTGGAGGGCGGCCACATCATCGTCCGTACCGCGCGGGAAGGTGAAACCATCCAGACGCTGGACGGCAACCAGCGGAAGCTGACGCCCTCCATGCTCTGCATCTGCGACGAGCATAAGCCCGTCTGCGTGGCCGGCGTCATGGGCGGCGCCAACTCCGAGATCGTGGGCGACACCGCTCAGGTTCTCTTCGAGTCCGCCAACTTCAACGGCACCTCCATCCACCGCACCGCCGCCGCGCTGAATATGCGTACCGACGCCTCTTCCCGCTACGAAAAGGGTCTGGACCCCATGAATACCCTGAACGCCGTGGAGCGGGCCTGCGAGCTGGTGGAGCTGCTGGGAGCCGGCGAGGTTGTAGACGGCGTGATGGACGTCATCGCCAAGGACTCCAACCCCGTTACCGTGAAGCTGGAGCCGGAAAAGGTCAACGGCCTGCTGGGTACTGACGTGTCCCGTGAGGAAATGGTTCGGATTCTGGAATCTCTGGACTTCACCGTGGAGGGCGACACCATCCATGTTCCCTCCTGGCGTTCCGACGTAGAGCATTACTCCGACATTGCTGAGGAGGTAGCCCGGTTCTTCGGCTACAACAACATCCCCGATACCCTCTCCAACGGCCTCACCGCCCGCCGTGGCCTTACGGACATCCAGCAGACGGAAAACCTGCTGGGCAGCGTGTGCCGCGCCGCCGGGTACGATGAGATCATCACCTACTCTTTCATCAGCCCCACCTATTATGATAAGATCGATCTGCCCAAGGACTCCGCCCTGCGGGATTCTTTGAAGATCCTGAACCCGCTGGGCGAGGATACCTCCATCATGCGTACCACCACCCTGCCCTCCATGCTGGAGATTCTGACCCGGAACTACAACTTCCGCAACAAGTCCGCCAAGCTCTACGAGCTGGGCCGGGTGTACTTCAAGCGGGCCGACGGCCTTGCCGACGAGCCCAAGGTCCTGACGCTGGGCGCTTACGGCGACAATATGGACTTCTTCACCCTCAAGGGCGCCGTGGAAGCCGTCTTGAAGCAGCTACGGATTGAAAATGTCCGCTTCGCTGCCGACTGTGAGAACCCCTCCTATCATCCCGGCCGCTGTGCCAAGGTCTACTGCGGCGACCGCCTGCTGGGTACGCTGGGGCAGATCCACCCCCATGTGGCGGACAACTATGGCGTCGGCACCGAGCTGTATGCTGCCGAGCTGTGGTTTGACGCGCTGTATGAGAGCAAGGGCGCTCAGCCCATGTATCAGCCCCTGCCCAAGTTCCCTGCCGTCACCCGCGACATCGCCGTGGTTTGCGGCAAAGACGTTACCGTGGGGCAGCTGGAGGACGCCATCCGCAAGGGAGCCAAGGGACTTTTGAAGGACGTGGCTCTCTTCGACATCTACACCGGCGCGGGCATTGCTCCCGGCAAGAAGAGCGTAGCCTTCAACCTCACCCTCCGCTCCGATGACCGGAGCCTCACCGCCGAAGAGGCGGACGCTGACGTGAAGAGCATCCTGACTGCTCTGGAACAGGAGTGCGGCGCAGTCCTGCGGTAAAACAGAAACCTGATACCCATGATTCAAATTGGAGCAGTAAACCAAGTTTACTGCTCCAATTTTATTACCATTCTGTTACATTTCCTTTTTTCCCTTTACTTCATTTTCGAAACCGAGTATACTAATAAGGTAATAATACCGAATGATTTCTCCGGGCGCTTCTGCAAAACATTTCGGCAGCAAGCACAGCAGGAATAGAACGTGAAAGGCGGTGTCCATATGGATGATTTTACCCGTAAATTCAGCATTGTAGATGAAAAGGACGCAGAGATCCGGCACATTCTGACCACCGTCTATCGAGCGCTGGAGGAAAAAGGCTACAATCCCATCAATCAGATCGTAGGCTACATTCTCTCAGAAGATCCCACCTATATCACCAACCACATGGGCGCCCGCACCATGATCCGCAAGCTGGATCGGGACGAGCTTCTGCACGTACTGGTAAAGAATTATCTGGGGCAGTAACAGCCTGACGTTTTCCTTCTATCATCGTTTTATTGTTTAGCAAACTCATAGCCACCGTGGTTGAAGAAATATACGGAATTGACGTCGAAAATCAGCTCACCGAATTTCTCGGCATCCGCTTTCAGACCGCGTGTTGAGACCGCACCGTCTGAGCGCATCTGCTCGAACATCTCCTTATACCCGGCGGTTGGTGTTTTGAAATGGACACTGTATTGTGTCCGTTCAGGAACGATGTCCTGATTGACATACGACGATTTTTCGCGCTCGTTGTGTGCTTGTGCGTTGCCGATGTCTGCGTCTTTCATTCTTGCATTTCTTGCGCTGGTACGGTGAATACCGTCGCCTCTTGCCATAGGCAGTTTACCTCCTGATTTCAGATTGTGCAGGATGAGTAGCTTCGGGGGAGCACTTCTGCGGAAGTGTAAGCTATGGAAACTCTGTCTGCTATAGACCGTTGGGTTACAGAAGAAATCGGAGAGAACGAAGAATTCATTGTAATTGGCGTATAAAAAAAGAGCTATCTGACTTCATTTGAAATCAGATAGCTCTTTTCTTGTGAATCATAAAATTCTGTTGCCAAATCGTTGCCACGAGGGGCATCAAGGCTCAAAAATTCCAGTGTTTACGGGCTTTTTTCAAGCTGTGCAATCATTCCCACTCGACAAATCCTATTATATGGGACTGTATTTTCTATGTTTTCACGGATA